>Ga0114922_10002856_pt1 | contig 16127 bp, 19 predicted proteins | sample AartaG_FD_100975 | JGI IMG/M metagenome (GOLD analysis project Ga0114922, IMG submission 100975) | Deep subsurface microbial communities from Aarhus Bay to uncover new lineages of life (NeLLi) - Aarhus_00045 metaG | ecosystem: Environmental > Aquatic > Marine > Oceanic > Sediment | place...
CCAGGCTTACAGAAAAACTACCGAATAAATAAAGCAAAAACAAAATATAAGGCCTGTTAACTGTCTACGGCACAAAATGCAGACTCTATGAAGTTAATTAGGAGCCTCAAGCTCAGGTGGGATCAAGTGGACGTGAGTGATAAAAAATATTAAGAAAACGTGGTTCTTTGATTGTAAAACAGTAATCGAAACAAGCCGAAGGGGTTAAGATATGAATAGGAGCGGAGCTCGAAGTTTTGGTCGTGGCCGAGGTATGGGAGGAGGTCGCAGTATTAGACGAGGCAGAGGTATAACAGGCGGTATGATAAGTGTGCCGCAGACTACCCAGTCTCCACCAATCTCTGGGATTACGCAACAACCATTTATCAAGACAACTCCTGGAGAAGAACTCCCAACCCTCAAGGCCCAGGCCAGGGATTTAGAAAGACAGCTCCAGGCTATAAATGCGCGCATCAGGGAGTTGGAAGAGGCCGGAAGGGATTTTGCCAGGATCGCCTTTGTGGATTCGGATAGGTGCACCGCATGCGGTGTCTGTGTAGAAGTTTGTCCCAATGGCGCTATTAGCATTGGGGAAATCGCCTGTATTGATCAAAGAAAGTGTATAGGGTGCGGACGCTGCATTGCTGAATGTCCCCAGAGCGCTCTTTCGTTGAGAAAAGCCTGAAAACACAAAAGCTATTTGTACCAACAGGAAATGTCTTTGGGATTCGCAATCGCAATGGTTGGTGTGTTTGTAATTGCCGCTCTAATGGCTATGACCGGCAGAGGAGGTGGTAATTTTTACGTACCTTTGCTGGTAGCTGCAGGACCTCCAATGCTTCAGGCGGCGACCACAAGCCAGTGTATCCTGTTTTCAACGGCTGTGGCAGCTTCGCTGGTATTTCAAAAAAACAGGATAATAGACTGGAAGCTTGCAATGGTAATAGACCCACCAACGGATATAATGGCCTTGATAGGTGGATATTACGCCCATAAATTCTCAGGAGATATGCTCAAGCTGGTCTTTGCCGGGCTTCTGGTACTTGCGGGCTTTCTTATGCTTCAAGCCATAAAGGAGCAATCTATTTCCCGCCGTAAAAGATTTGGCTTTTGGCGGCGAAGGTTCGGAAAGTACGAATACGTGGTGAATCTTTGGCTGGCATTACCGATCACTGCAGCAACAGGCCTGGTTGCCGGAATGGTAGGCATTTCCGGCGGCTCTTTCAAAGTTCCTCTGATGGTTCTGGCCTGCGGTGTTCCCATGCGAATAGCTGTGGGTACATCATCGGCAATGGTTGCAGCTACAGCCCTCATGGGTTTTATAGGTCATTCGGTGGCCGGTGATTTTAATACATCTTGGGCAATTCCGATGAGTGCTGCGGCGGTGTTTGGCGGTCTCGTGGGCAGCACTTTTTCGTTGAATACCGAGCCCAAGAATCTGAAGAAGATATTTGCCTACACAACTCTCGCTGCAGCTGTTTTCATGATCCTGAACTCATGCCTCTCAGTGGAAGATTGAATGTAAATAATAAAAGTTCGATTTCAGCAGAAAATAAAAATATTGCCAAAGGATTTAGTTGATGAGAGAAGATCTGACTATATATTGTGCTTCATGCGGAAAGAAAGATTGCCGTAATGGTAAGGACTGCTTCGGCAGGGCTGATCGAGACAAAGAGATATACACGGATGAACGTATCAACTGGCTGCATAGGGCGGCATCTGCTATCGAAGCCCGTCATTACTGCAAAGAGCCCAGGCTACGGGAGGTGCTTCTGCTCGCCAGGGAGCTGGACTGCCGTAAGATAGGGCTGGCCTTTTGTGTCGGGCTGGAATCTGAGGCCAAAATTATCGCCGACATTCTATCGCAAGAATTCGAGGTTGTCTCCGTTTGTTGCAAAGTCTGCGGAATTTCTAAAAGCGATTTCAACCTGGAGCAAATCTCTTCTGAGGAAAGTAATGAGGTGATGTGTAACCCGGCAGGACAAGCCGAACTTCTGAATGAATCAGGAACTGATCTAAATATCCTTTGCGGGCTGTGTGTTGGCCATGATGCTGTTTTCAGCATGAGGTCAAAAGCTCCTGTTACGACGCTGATTGTCAAGGATCGCGTTTTGGCGCATAACCCTGCCGCTGCAGTGTACAGTCAATACATTCGGAGAAGAATGTTTAAAGATGATGAACGTCTCCAAAAAGAAAAAACTTAGATTACGAAAAGAATTGAAGCGTAGACCGCTGACCCTGTGGCTTTATCCGGATTCTATTTTACGGGAAAAGGCCAACCCTGTACAAATATTCAATACCGTGCTGAAGGATTTCGCCAACGATATGCTGTTTTTCATGAAGCAGCACGAGGGAATAGGGCTGGCAGCCCCACAGGTAGGGATACTGCAACGTATCTTGGTCGCAGATATCGGCGAATCTCCGATTTGTCTGGTGAACCCTGAAATAGTCACCGGATCAGGCACGGAGAACATGATCGAGGGTTGTTTGAGCCTGCCGGGTTACGAGGTTGATGTAAATCGAAATACGTGGATAGAAATTCGAGGTAAAAACCTCGAAGGGAAAAGAATTGTCAACAAGGTGGAAGGTCTGATGGCTCGTGTCCTGCAGCATGAAGTTGATCATTTGAACGGGATTCTGATTTGTGATTATGGAGAGTTATTATCAGAACACGAGGGATTCCAACTGTTGGATAAAGAGAGTGAACACGATGTTTAAAATCATTGGGAAAGAACTCAAGGCCCATGCTCCGTTCACTGCGGTTGGAACTCTAACCGGGATAATAATCATGGGAGTCATTGTGTATGTTCAGGTCCCTCGTTCTTTGTCAACAGCGCTGTTTTGGGGATTTCACCCATTCCACGTCGTTCTAAGCGCCTTGGTTACCGCCGGCATGTACAGGCTCCACGGCGAGGGTGTGCTTTGGAGAACCATCCTGATCGGTTATTTCGGCTCCATAGGAATCGCCACACTGAGCGACTCCATTATCCCTTACCTGGGCGAATGCCTGCTGGGGTTACCTGACAGGGGCCTTCACCTCGGCTTTATAGAGAAATGGTGGCTGGTAAATCCCATGGCGGCTGCTGGAATTGTCATAGCTTGTTTCTGGCCCAAAACCAAGTTTCCGCACGCTGGCCACGTTCTTCTCAGTACCTGGGCTTCGCTGTTTCACATGACTATGGCCTTGGGATGTAACTATGATTTGCTTACAGTGAGTCTCATAGGTGTTTTCCTGTTCCTTGCCGTGTGGATTCCCTGTTGCACAAGTGATATTGTATTCCCACTCCTTTTTTCGAAGGAGTAGAAGGTGAAAAAGTATTTCAAACAACACCGAACAGGAGGATTTCTATGCCGATTTTCGAATATCAATGTAAAAAATGCGGCCATGTGACTTCTTTTCTGGAAAAGGCGGGAACCAAAGGAAGCCATGAGTGCGATAATTGCGGCTCCACTGAAACTGAGAAGATTTTTTCGAGTTTTTCCGCAGGCCGTGCCTCATCATCCTCAACAGACAGTTTGAGTTGCCCTACAGGGACATGCGATTTGTCCTGAAGCCGGGCACTGATAAGTCTTTTGCCGGGGCTGTCGCAGAAGGCCAGCAGGAGAGGTAGCCAGGCCTGGAAACACAAAACGATGAGAAATTGCAGGTGCTATCTCAGGCCTAAAAAGGGAAATATATTCTTCAGGTTTTTCCTTTTGTGTGGTACTGCGAGTTTTACCGGCTGCTCCTATCTGGTGATATGAGTTCTTCAGCTCTGTCGGGATAAACCTGAATGAGATTTCCTTTCCACTGGAGGGGGGAATATGCCGCATAGCTCGCTACCGGATAATTTTTATGATATTATCACTCCTCGCCTTCACCGACGGATCGGTCGCGAGTTGCGTCTGGCCGGTCGTGTGCTCGACTTGGGTTGCGGTTCGTGCGAGCTTGTAAGCTTTTTGGCTGAAACCTATCACATTGATGTCACTGGCGTGGACATCTCATCTGACAGCTTCCCTGAGCGGTCTCCCTCCGCCGGGGAGGAGCAAATACGCTGCATTCGTAAAGATGCAAAACACCTGGATTTCATGGCGAAAGAGAGCGTAGATGCCGTGGTAATCAAAATGGCCATGCACGAAATGGAACACCCGGAAGCGATCCTGCGGGAGGCCTACCGCATCCTGCGGCCGGGGGGCGAAATATTAATCGTTGACTTTCCACAGGATTCGCTGGCTCAGAAGATCTGGAATGAGAACTATTACAGCCCCGCAAAGATCGGGAAATTACTGGCTGAAGCAGAATTTTATAATATCCGGGTCCGCCTGATCGAGCAGGGACAGATAATCTGGGCGCGGGGTTTTCGACCGCCGGCAAGGGGAAGTTAAGCTTATTTTCGAACAGGAAGCCGATAGTCTCCAAGTAGGACAGGCGGTTGAAACAGAGGCGGTGGCCGAGCGCATTGAACTTCTTGCATTAGCTATCCGCCAGCGGCTCTCAGCTATTGATCCGGTGGAGTTCAGCTATTCCGCTCAACTCTGGCAGACCCTTTAAGATTGGCATTCCAACCAGGAATCCGCCAGGCGTAGCAGTAACAGTTATTGGCTTCTGAGTGAATCAAACGATGGATAACCTCTTTAACCTGTTCCGGGATTCAAGCACAAGGAGATTTTATTAAATGACTGAAAGAAAGAGTAAAGTTGAAAACAGCCGCTATTCAGATATCCTTATTATTGGCGGAGGTCCCGGTGGTATACAGGCTACTCGGATGATCAAGTCGCATAGTCCGGAGACAGAGGTTACGGTGTTGCGTCCGGAATTCTACTCACTGGTTTACTGCGCTATTCCTTATGCTATTGAAAGCCTTTTCCCAGTGGAGAAAATTTTCAAGAACGATGAGTTGATAACCGGTGTTGGGGGGCGTCTCATTCGCGAAAAAGCCGTTGAAGTCGATCTGAAGAAACACCGGGTTGTACTCGCAGACGGCAGAAGCATCGGTTTCGGGAAACTTCTTATCGTTACCGGGGCAGTTCCATTTAAACCCCCAATGCCTGGGATCGATCTAAAAAATATATTCACAGTAAAAACCATTCAAGATACCAATGAGATTATCAAGGCTATCCATGGAGAAGAGGACTGTGATAGCGATACTCGGTCAAGATTTTCTAATGGTGCAAAGAAGGTGGTTGTAATCGGTGCGGGAACAATCGGTATAGAACAGGCGCTGTCTTATTTGACGCACGATATCGAGGTCCATCTGGTAGAAATGAAGAAGTACCCGCTTTCCCAACTGATAGATGCGGACATGGCGAAACCGATTACTGAAAAGCTGGAAGAGGCCGGGGTGAATCTTTACTTAGGGACTCGATTGGTTTCTTTCCAAGGCAACCAATCAATATCAGGCGTGAAGTTATCTGACAGTAAATCTATCGAATTGGAAGAAGATCGGGATTTTGCGGTTGTCTCTATCGGTATGCGTCCGGATATAGATCTTTTTAAGGACACAGGGTTAGAAATCGGCCGAGATGGTATCATTGTAGATAAATATATGCGTACTAACATAGACAATGTGTGGGCTGCCGGGGATTGTGTTGAATTTCATTCGGGTATTGACCACAACACAGTGGGAGGAAAATTGGCCACAAACGCCGTACCTATGGCGAAGGTTGCAGCTCTTGATATGCTTGGCAAAAAGGCCCGGTATTCGGGATTTTATAATGGAGCGGTAACCCTGGTTAGAAATCTTCGGGTGGGTGGTACTGGTTTTACTGAAAGGTTTGCCCAGGAGCGCGGTTTTGATGTTTATTCGACATTCGGTAAAACCTTAACTCGATTCCCAATGATGCCTGGTGCCGGAAAAGTACAAGTTAAACTTATTTTCGATCGAGAAACCGATCGCCTTCTTGGGGGGCAAGTTATAGGAACAGAGGCAGTAGCCGAGAGAATCGATCTTCTTACACTGGCTATCCAACATCGGCTCACAGCCTATAATCTGGCGGATTTGAACTACAGCGCCCAGCCCTGGCAGACTTTCTTTCCGGCCAGGAATGCCATCGTGGAGGCCTCGATGAAAGCAATCGGCTTGGTTTGAGGGTAGCAGCATTCGTTCATGTGATTCTTTTCAAAACCAGAATCGGGCTTAAGCTATGCTTTTTGTTGCGGAGGAAAAGGATTGATAAGATGGTTAAAACATCAGCAAGCACGTTTGATTTTTCAAGTTTGGCAAAAAATTATGATCGCTGGTATGACACCTTGGTGGGAAAGAGGTATGACCGTGAGGAAAAATCAGCCGTCCTCCAGTTTCTTCCACCGGCAAAACCGGGCGATCGGCTACTGGAGGTGGGATGTGGTACCGGACATTGGAGCCGATTTTTCTCATCGAAAAGGTACGAGGTAATCGGTGTGGACATCTCCCCTGAAATGATCGAGGCCGCCTGTTTGCACAATTCGCCAAATTGCAGCTTCGAAATCGCCGATGCCTACCGGCTGCCTTTCGATAACGACTCGTTTGAGGTTGTCGCTTCGATGGCGATGCTGGAGTTCGTCTCAAAGGCAGAAGCTGCTGTTGAAGAAATGTTACGCTGCACAAAACCTGATGGCAGCGTCATCATCGGCACGCTCAACAAGCTAGCCCCCATTAACCGCGAGCGTGTGGTCAATAATAAAGAACCCTATGCTTCGGCCCATTTGTTTTCCCCGGACGAGCTGCGTCATCTACTGGCTTCGTTCGGACCGGTCCGGATCCGCGTCTCTGTTAATGAATCGAAGCATAGGCAGGTGAAGCCGCTGAAAGATGTTTGGGATAAGTTCGCGTTACCATGGAAACAGTCCACCGGCGCATTTATCGTTGCGGAGGTGCGTCCATGAAGATTCAAGCAGAAATGAGTTTATATCCGTTGCGTACGCTGACACTCGCAGAGCCGATTGAACGTTTTGTTCGGCATCTTCGCCAAAGTAATCTTGAAGTTGAGATGGGAACAATGAGCTCACGTATCAGTGGCGAGTGCAAAGATCTATTTCATGCATAAGGCAGTGCTTTCGAAGATGTCGCCCATGAGGGTGAGATGGTCCTTACAGTCAAGGTTTCCAACGCTTGTCCATTGAGTGAAAAAGAGGACAAAAACTCGCAAGGCAATTCTTTCAGTTAATAAGGAGCACGTATGGGCAGCAAACAGCCACCTCAGCAACAAACTCAAGCGGAACGGCAAATAGAGGAACAGATCCTCCAGGGCCGCATGCGGGACATTCGCCTTAAACTGTTGGTTCTTTCCGGCAAAGGCGGCGTGGGCAAAAGCACGGTTGCCGCAAACCTGGCGGTAGCTTTGGCAATGGAAGGGAAAAAAGTCGGGCTTCTGGATGTTGATGTCCACGGGCCAAGCATTCCGAAGTTGATGGGGATAGAAAAAAGTCGGCTTGGCGGCGTAGGACAAGTGATATTTCCAGTTGAGACAAGCGACAAACTGAAGGTCATGTCGATCGGGTTTCTGCTTCCCGAAGCTGCCGATGCGGTTATCTGGCGAGGTCCACTAAAGTTCAATGCAATCCGCCAGTTCTTGAAAGACGTCGCCTGGGGTCGATTGGACTACCTTGTAATTGACTCTCCACCCGGGACAGGGGACGAGCCTTTGTCTGTAGCCCAGCTCGTTGGTTCGCCGGCCGGTGCAGTTATCGTCACTACGCCACAGGATGTGGCTATTGCCGACGTACGGCGGTGTGTTTCCTTTTGCAACAAACTTTCGCTTCCGGTTGTCGGGATTGTGGAAAATATGAGCGGATTCGTTTGTCCGAAGTGTGGTGAGAGGATTGATCTTTTCAAATCCGGCGGAGGAAAGGCCCTGGCGGTGGAGATGAAGGTTCCGTTTTTGGGACGAATCCCCATTGATCCCCAAATTGTAACTTCGGGAGATGCCGGAATACCCTTTGTTGATAAAAATACTCATTCAGCGGCGGCACAGGCCTTTTCAAGTGTCGTGCAAAAAATTCTTGGTTTTGATAATCAGCATGACAGTACAGTCGAAAAATAGAATAAACGTAAGGAGGATCGTCGTATGAAAATTGCCGTTCCCTTAGCAGCAGGACGTTTGAGTATGCATTTCGGTCACTGTGAAGAATTCGCAATTCTGGAAGTCGATGAACAAACCAGGGAAGTTTTGAACAAATCAGTGCATCAGGCGCCGTCTCACGAGCCGGGAGCGCTTCCTAGCTGGTTGCACGAGCTGGGCGCCAATGTGATTATCGCCAGCGGCATGGGCCAGCGCGCGCAGCAGCTATTTGTACAGAGCGGTATCGCCGTTGTCGTCGGCGCATCGGCGGAGGCCCCTGAACAGCTTGTTTCAGCATACTTGAATGGGACATTGCAAACAGAAGGCAACATTTGTGACCACTAATTTTATACGTATCACGACACTAGTTGAAAATACCGCCCGCGGCCGCAGGATACTGGCAAAACATGGTCTGGCGGTAATGACTAAGCTGCGGTCAGCCTTTCCGGGAAAGTGTTTACGCTGCACGGTGGGTACGTCGATAAAATTCGAGGTCTCATAAACCATGAGCAGTTATCTCCAAACGATACGAAAGTTGGTAGGATCACGCCGCATTTTCTTGCCCGGTGTACGAGCAATTATAATAAACGAATCCGGAGAGGTTCTTCTCCAGCGCCGGACGGACACAGATCACTGGGGTCTTCCAGGCGGATCAGTGGAGTTGGACGAATCTGCTATCGATGCCCTCAAACGCGAAGTATCCGAAGAGACATCATTGAAAGTACTCCAAGCCGAGCCGATGGCCTTATATTCAGGACCGACCCAGAGGTTCGCCTATCCCAACGGTGATAAAATACAATGTTTCGCGCTTGCCTTTATAATACGCCAATGGGAAGGTCAACCTCGGCCCGACGGCGTGGAAGGCTCCGAGGTTCGGTTCTTTTCGCTCTCACAACTGCCGGCAGACCTTCATCTAATTCACAGGCAGACGCTCGAGGACTACGGCAAGTATGACGGAACGTTTCTTTTAAGCTGATAGTGATCGGTTCGATCACAGTAAAGAAATCCTGTTCAGGAGTAGTAAATAAATGCCTAAATTGGTAGAGACTGATATTTCCAAAGCGATTTTAAACGCGTATCACGAAAAACTATCGGAAAGGATAGTAAGCGACGTTCTTATCATTGGTGCCGGTCCATCAGGATTGACGAGTGCATTCTACCTCGCTCAGAAAGGCCTGAAGGTAACCTTGTTGGAAAAGCGGCTTTCCCCTGGTGGCGGCATCTGGGGTGGGGGTATGGCAATGAATGAAGCGGTTGTCCAGGACGACGTATTGCCTTTGCTGGATAAAATTGGAATCAGACATGTAACCAGACAAGGGAACCTGCATACCGTAGATACAATCGAGTTAGCCGCTGGTCTCTGTTTAAATGCTGTTAAGTCTGGAGCCTTGTTATTTAATCTTATGACCGTTGAGGATGTGTGCGTCCATCAGGATCGGGTTACCGGCGTTGCGGTAAATCGTACGGAGATTGCGAGGCTCCTTCCGGTTGACCCAATAACGTTTGCAGCAAAGGCTGTCGTAGATGCTACAGGTCATGAAGCAGTTGTGGTCGAAGCTCTTCGCAAGCGAGGGTTGTTGGTAGATTCCACTGTTGCCGAACAGCCTGGTGAGGGCCCTATGGACGCAACCTCAGGCGAGGAGTTCGTGGTCAAAAGGGTTGCCGAGGTTTATCCGGGGCTTTGGGTTGCAGGAATGAGTGTCTGCGCAACGTTCGGCGGGCCGCGCATGGGACCGATTTTTGGAGGAATGCTTCTTTCCGGTATGCGCGCCGCCGAACTTGTTTCTTCCCGTCTGGCTGAAAACCGCTAAAAGACGACCAAGGTGAGGAATGAAAATACTGCATGTTTTAGAAAAAGAGACCGGGGAGCAGTGGACGGGTGTCGTATTCCACCACAAGAGCACGCCGGCCGGCAATTTGGCTTCCCGGCCGATGCGCTTGTGTGAAGCTATTGCCGAGTCCTATGCCCAGCCATTGATTCTCCCGTCGGAACTGATCGAGTGTCCCGGTGCACACCGGAGTCTCGCTCTGGGTTGGTTCAACAGCGATGAGCTGGCCTATGAAATATCCCAAAAGACAAGCATGCCCCAAATAATGGTAAACCGGGCTGTCAAGAGCACACCTTGCCTGAATTTTCCAATAGCCGCTCTCACTCTCGGGAAGCTGGAAAGCCCGGATGTAGTAGTTTCTTACCTTCGCCCCAATGCTGCTATGAAAATCATCCGCCGGTGGCAGGAGGTTAATGGCAGGGAAATAGCCACAAAGCTGTCAACTTTTATGGCGGTCTGCGGCGGCGTGGTAGTGAAAGCACACAAGCTCAGGGAAATCTGCTTTTCATTTGGTTGTCCAGATTCACGTAAGTACGGAAAAATCGAGGATGACAAACTTATCATCGGTATGCCGTATCAACTGGCAAAGCAGCTGTTTGAAAAGGGTTAGAGCCATGCCTACGTATGAGTATGAGTGTGAAAAGTCGGGGAAATGCTTTGATTTTTTTCAGAAAATGAGTGATGAACCGTTAAAGACTTGTCCTAAGTGCGGCGGCCCAGTTCGTAGATTGATAAGCTCCACAGCTGGGTTAATCTTCAAGGGTTCCGGTTTCTATGCCACGGACTATGGAAGAAATAGTACTCGCAATACTCCGGCCTGTGGAAACGATAAAACTTGCTGCGGTCGGGATATTCCATGTGATTCTCCTCCGTGCAAGGAATAAAAATAGAAAAAAAGAAGATCTAATTCTTTAGGATTAAGCCTGAAGAGGGCGAAACCTGACTCCAAAATCCCAAAATCAGGCTTACACAACGTCTGTTAACTTTGATATGGGAAATATCGGTTAGAATAATCCCCGCAAAATCAAAAGAATGCCGAACTAACGCATATCAACTTTTGATATGGAGAATATCGGATGAAAACAATTCGAAAATGTTTATTTCTGATAATTTTTGGCGTGTTTTCGGGGAGCGCTGTAATAAAACCAACAGATTCTTATAGTCAGAACGCAGTCCATACCTCTAAAGTACGTTCGATACATGAGCAAAGACAGGCTCCGAAAATATTGGACGGAGAGCTGACTCTGGATCGAGCTATTAACATCGCTCTGGCAAACAACCCTGACATCAGTGCCGGGACATGGTCGATCCAGGCAGCCCGGGCTCAGAAGGACATGGCAGTTGCTCAGCGTTGGCCGCACCTTCACAGCGTTGGAAGATATGCCAGTTTACTCTACGATCAAATGTTAGTACCGCGACGATCCCCTGGGGTAGTAGGAACATTCAGCGACGAAATTATCTCCGGGGACCTGATCGTCAACATGCCCATCTTCACCGGAGGACGTATCACAAACGAGATTAAGGCTGCTGAGCTGCTCTGGGAGGCGGAGGAGTATAGTCTTAATTGGACGAGCAAAGAACTGATTTTCAATGTTTCCAGCGTCTTTTACACGATCCTGGCCCAGAGGCGGGTTATTGAATCTCTGGATTTTTCACGCAAGGCGATGGAGGAACACTGTGAGCGAGTGACGGACCTGATAGCCGTTAAAAAGGCGGCAAGGGTAGACTTGCTCCGAACAGATGTGCGGCTTGCGGACCTAAACCAAAAAATGGTTCGGGAAAAGAATTTTCTGACTATTCAACTTCGCGTGCTTGCCAATTTGTTGGGGATCGGGCAGAGCAAATCTCTTGTCTCAGTTAAGGGAGAATTAGATCTAGGCAGCGGGAAAGAAAACGTTGAACGGGATTTGGCTAAAGCCTACGCAACCAGGCCCGATTACCAGGCTGAACGGGTGAAGGTTGAGTCCCTGGTCAAACGTCTGGATGCAGCTCGCGCCGTCCACTGGCCCGCGGTATCTCTTCTCGGTTCTTACGGCCGAAGATGGTCTGCGGGTTCTTCTATCAGCCAGCCCGGGCGAGATAAGACGTCAAATATCGGCCAAGTAGGGGTGGTGATAAATGTTCCGATCTTTGAGGGGGGAAGGGTTGAAGCCCGGGTAAGGCTGGAACAAGCCAATCTGGCCGCGGCACGTGAAGCTCTACGTAAATTAGAGCTTAAGATTTGTCTCGAGGTGGAAACCGCCTCTCTCAATGTAACTTCCAATCGCGAGCGGGTTCGGGCTACAGAGAAAGCCATTGAACAGGCCAAAGAATCTCTGCGAATCGAGCGGGAAAAATATGACCTGGGAAAGGGCTCCATCACCGATGTCCTCGATGCCCAGTCGTCGCTGCTCGAGGCGCAAATGAATTATTACCAAGCCCTGGCCGGGTGTAACACATCTGTTGCGCAGTTGCGGCTGGCTCTTGGAGAGGAACCATGATGAAACGACACCTGAACAAGATTACATTTGGTACCCCAGGCTTTACTAACACTGGGGTTTCGCTTGTAATCATGGGCGCAGTTATTGCCCTGTTCACGCTCCCCGGATGCAGTAACAAGGACGGGTCGAACATGCAAAAAGACAAAAAGCCGCCTGTAGTAACAATCGAGGTGGTGAATCCGAAGACAATCGCCAGGATGATTGAGCTAACTGGGTCCGTCGAACCAACCAGTATTGCCCGTATAGCTTCTCCTGCCGAAGGACCTGTTCGCAATTGCACGGTCCGGGAAGGAGATCGAGTCAGACAGGGTCAAGTTATCCTTACAATTGGTCGTAAACGGGCAGCCGAGGCACTGGTGGCCTCGGTACGAGAGGAGTTGGCGCGAGAGGAGGAAGAGGCCCGGAGAATAGAGCAATTAGTGAGTTCAGGCGCGATACCCGGCGAGCAACTCGATGACGCTAAATTACGTGTTTCCCGTGCCCAAGCGAAATTAAGCCAGGCCAAAGAAAGCATCGAAGACTACCGGATCAAGGCTCCGTGGGCAGGACTTGTTGCAAAGGTTTTCGTCACGGACGGCGACTTCGTTGCGCCTAGGGTACCCCTGGTAGAAATTTTTAATCCCAAAAGCCTTGTAATCAGATTTGCTGTCCCGGAGAAATCATCTCCAAACATAAATGCCGGCATTAAACTGCTGGCGAAACTGGATGCCTACCCCAATCGAAATTTTAATGCCATCATCACTCGAGTGTATCCGGAATTGGATCGCGGCACGCGAACGCGAACCGTGGAAGCGAAAATAGTTGACGATGTGGCGCTTTTCCCTGGTTTGTTCGCGCGGGTATCGATCGCGATAAAAACGGAACCGAATGCCATCACCATTCCAGAAAACGCCCTTCTGACTAGTCCCCAGGGAGACAAAATCGTTTTCATTGTTGAGAACGACAAAACATCTTTGCGAATGGTAAAAACCGGCGTTGAACAGGGACATCGCATTCAGATCCTGGAAGGGATCAAGGCAGGTGAACTTGTTGTAATCTCCGGTAATGAGAACCTCAACGACGGCATGAAGATTCAGTTGGTCAAGCCGTAACATTCCACCCAAACCGGTTCGCAAGTTGCAAGGTAAGTCTCGATGAAAATCACCTCAACCGCCTTAAAACGCCCGGTAGCAGCCACGGTTCTTGCTATTGCCATATTTGCAACCGGCTTCTTCAGCCTTACGCAACTGGATGTCGACTATTTGCCTGATATCATCTACCCGTTGATCAAGATCCATATCTGGTGGCGTGGTGCTACCCCCGAGGAGATAGAAACCAATATTGCCGAGCCGATCGAGCGTGTGCTCGCAACGGTGGACAACCTCGATTACCTCGAATCATCCAGCATTGAAGGCAATTATACATTGCAGGTCAACTTCCGTTACGGTGTCGATGTCGAGGAGGCTTTCCAAGATGTAATCTCGGCCATGGGACGTGTGGCGATAAAGCTTCCTCCTGATATGGATCCACCCGTGATCATCAAGGCCGACCCTTCTCATTTGTATATAATGCAGGTGACAATCTACTCCGACAATCGGGACCTGGTTTGGCTTCGAGAATGGGCTGACAACTGGCTTACTGATCGCCTGACGACAGTGCCTGGAAACGCCGGTGTTGAGATTGTGGGTGGGCTGGAAAGAGAGATCCGGGTCCACCTCGACCTGCAACGTCTGTCTGCCTATAAACTGACGCCTGAGAAAATCGGAAAAATACTTTTCGAAGAGAACCGGGAAATGTTTGCCGGACGGGTTACGGTTGAGACTCGCGAGGTAATTGCCAGAACCATGGGCGAGTTCGAAAGCATTGAGGAAATCGAGAATATCATCGTTGCGCATGGCCTGCATGGCGAAAAAGTTTACCTGAAGGATGTTGCCTCAGTCGAAGATTCGCACGAAGAGATTCGGGTCATCACCCGCTTTAACGGCAGACCTTGTGTTAAGTTAAATGTCTTGAAGCAGGCGGAGGCCAATACTGTTAAGGTGGCGGCGGCAGTAAAAAAACGTCTTGATGAATTGCGCCGGGATGTCCCTGATGACGTTCTGTTTGGTTTCGTAGAGAACCAGGGCGACTATATCATGGACTCGATCAAGAGTGTGCGGAACTCCGCTATCTTGGCCGCTATATTGGTTATCATCGTGATCTATCTCTTCCTGGGGCGCTGGCGCCAGATAATAGTAATGATGGTTGCCCTGCCAATCACATTGCTGGCCAATTTCTTTGTAATGAAAATAGCCGGGTTCTCAATCAACTTGTTTTCCTTAGGCGGTCTTGTTGTGGCGCTGGGAGTCATTCTTGACAACTCGATAGTCGTGCTCGAAAATATTACGCGCCTCAAGGCCGAGGGAAAGACAGATTATACTCTGAGAGCAACCGCTGAGGTCGGCTCGGCAATTATCTCGGCAACCCTTGTTTTTCTGGCGATTTTCCTGCCGTTTCTATTCATCCCGGGTATGGCCGCATTACTTTTCAAAGAACTTGTGCTGGTGATCGCAGGCATTGTGCTCATCTCCCTCGTTATTGCTCTCACGCTCACACCCCTGTTAACTGAACGATTGTTGCGAGCGGAAAGGGCGGATCAACCTTCCCTTGCCCTCAGAGACTTTGATTCCCTGATCGGTAAAATAAGAGGCAGTTACTCGCGCCTGTTGCGTCTTTGTTTTCGTGTAAAATGGCTCGTGGTCATTCTCACCGTAAGCATATTTGCCGCAGGACTATGGCTTGCCACACGTGCGGGTTCCGAGTTCTTGCCCACGGTGGATGACGGCCGAGTGATGGTTAAGGTAAAAATGCCCAGCGGAACCGCTGTCAGCGAAGTGGACAGAATACTGGCTCAAATTGAGGAAAAGCTCCGGGGAATTCCCGAGATAGAAAGCATTTTCACACTAGCCGGAGGAAAGGTATGGGGGCTGTACACCTACGAGATTGCCAATGAAGGGGAACTCAATATACAACTCGTGCCCAAAACCAAACGCGGAATATCAACGCAAAAGTTTATCGAGAAGATCAAACCCCTGGTGAAATCGGTTCCCGCTCCGGGAGGTCAAATTCCCATAATGCGAATGAAAGTAAAGGGCATCCGAAAGATCGGGGAGCAGGAAGTAGAGGTAAAGGTAAAGGGGACCGAGATCGTTCCCCTGTTTGAATTTGCCAAGAAAGTGGCTGGCAGGCTGAATGAAACCTCGGGCATTACCAATATCAACTTATCCATGGACATGACAAAGCCGGAGTACAGGATCTACGTTGACAGGACCCGAGCATCCGATATGGGGATCTCCGTTAATAAGGTAGCGTCCACACTTCGGGCACTGGTTCACGGGGTCGTGGCCACACAGTACAGAGAGGGCAGCGAATACTACGATATCCGGGTGATGGTTCCCGAAGCTCGGATTACCAGCAAAACGGACCTCGAGAACCTCGTTCTCGAAAACGATCGCGGAGAGCTGATCTACCTGTGGGACATTGCTGAAGTGCGGCGGGCGGTTGGGCCGGTGGAAATCGTCAGAGAGGACCAGGTAAAGCAAGTAAACGTTCGCGCCGACGCAGCTGGTATCAGTGTGGGCGAGGCCGTTGCCGGCGCTGAACAAGTGTTAGTCGATATGGATCGCCCCGCGGGCGTTGAATGCGAAATGGGCGGCCAGGCACAGATGATGGCCGAAAACCGACGGACTATGGGCCTGATAATTTTGTTCGCAGCCCTGTTTGCGTATGTCGTTTTGGCAATTCAGTTCGAGACGTTCATGCTACCACTGCTGATAATGTTGAACGTTCCGTTAGATTTGGC
>Ga0114922_10002857_pt1 | contig 16126 bp, 11 predicted proteins | sample AartaG_FD_100975 | JGI IMG/M metagenome (GOLD analysis project Ga0114922, IMG submission 100975) | Deep subsurface microbial communities from Aarhus Bay to uncover new lineages of life (NeLLi) - Aarhus_00045 metaG | ecosystem: Environmental > Aquatic > Marine > Oceanic > Sediment | place...
CTCATGATTTTTCTTAAGCGATGGTTTGCATATAATGAAACCATTAGAGGAGAAACGCATGAGTACCAAGAAAAAGTCATCGCCTGAATCCATTGTCAGGCAGATCAAACGAAAGACCCGCCGAGAAGGGCGGTGATGGAAATGGCGTCAAAAATCTTCACGGGAGCAAAACCATTCCCAAAAGCTCTTATAAAGCCCTTTATGCTTTTGCCGGCGCAGCTTCGGCAGGCGGAAACAGGTCGAACTCATCGCCGAACTGAGCCAAGAACTCGACACTGAATGCCCTGAACCAATACCAGATCGGCAACGTCACAACTGTCGAAATATACGGAATTATCAAAATGAAAAAACCGATGCAACACGTCATCAGGCCGGCCACGATCACAAAAATCACGAACAAAATGATCATCACGAACATCAACAATCCGAACAGGATGAAATGAAACGGGTATTTCCCGAAAAGCGACAGGAACCGCCCCCATCCTTTGGTTGCTTTTACCCTGTGTTTGTACATGATCGGGATCACAAATCCATCTAAAAACGCGGAAATGAATCCGACAAAGATTATCATCACAAGAAAAATCAACCCGAGCATGATTATGAAAGGGACAGGAACCCGATCGTAATAGCTGTCCTTATAAAGCTGAGAAGCTCCGACAAAAAAGATAACGATGAGGGAGACAAAAAAGATGAAACAGATCAGGCCAAAAAACAGCCTCCACAAGAATAAAGAATTTCCTTCCTTTTTGTACTCTCTCCATGGATTGGCAACTTCGGCCTTGTCATGAACAACATTATCCAGGAACATGAATTTTCCTCTGGAACTCAACCAGAGTATGACAATCCCGATCACGATTAAAACGAATACGCCAAACGCAATCAGCATGAACCATCCCGGATTGTCAATCAACCAGCCCCAAGCTCTACCTGGAAAACCAAGAAACTCACGGAAGCTCCAATCATTGCCCCACCTTGAACCGCTCGATCCGCGATTGCCATCAGCCAATCCGGCCAAAAAGGCTGTGAATCCCACGATGAACCACTTGTGCAGGTCAAAGGGTTGGAAAAGGGCAACTTTCATCCGGTTCCATGCCCGACCTAAAGGTGCAAAAAAAGCAATATTATCCATCTTCCTTCCTCCTAAGTTTCTCTTTTATCTCTATTTCCCTCATAAATATTACGTAAAAACAGCTATAAAAATTCGATTACCGAATATATATCATTGTTATCCCCTTATTTTATCTTTCAGTGGTTGATACGGTCGTGATAGGGAGCCAACCCAGCTTTTCCTCATGGATCCTCACAAGCCAGTATCCGGAAAACTGACCGAGGACAGAGAATTCCTCTCCCCCATTGATTTCTCCAATGACTGCTGCCTGTTCCATCGGCGCTGCCTTGACCTCCTGGACGATAACGGCCTCTTGAGTTTCCAATGTTTCTGCAGCCAATTCAATATTGCGGGATGGAACATACCCGGACAGACCATCAGGCAAAAGGATACGGTAGGCGTTGCCGGAGGCGGCTTGTACCTTCATCGCCGAATAGGGATCCAGCTGAGTGATTTCATTAGACCTCGGATTTGCCGTGGATTTTAAAGAGATGGTGGATTGTTTCGATCTTGCCCATTGGCCGAGTACTGCCATATCGGCTGTGATTTCCTTTGGTGTCGAGTTTATTTTTTTTATGAAATTGACAGGATCGACCGGCCCCTCTCCCCTCACATAAATCCCGAAGTGCAGATGCGGAGGCGTTCGTCGGGCATTGCCGGTGTTGCCAACCGTTCCGATCCTTTGACTAGATTCCACATAGGTGTTCTGTTCGACATCCTGGGTCTGCAGGTGAGCAAAATAGAGATGAAGGTCCCGCTTCGCATCATGGAGCCAAATATTGAGGCCGCCGATGTCGGATTCGCTGACACGGCGTACAAAAGCTTTGGATGGGGCGATGATCGGGGTGTGTCTTTTCGTGAAGATATCCACTCCATGGTGCTTCCGTCGGCCGCCGTCGCGAGGAACTCCGAATCCGCTCCCGATCGCCCTGTGATCATAACCCAAAACCGGAAATCCCAAGGAAGCCATGTTGCAGATGGTGACATTGAACCTACCTCCGCGCAAAAGTTCTGGCTGAAGCCGAACAACATACTCGGCATCCTCTCGGGGTTCGAACTCCAGATGTTTTTCGTTGTTGTTCGCACTGGCGACCAAGCGCCAGTCTTCGTAGGAGAGGCCGCGGACACGAAAAAGGTCCATGAACAAACGGCATCGTTTCTGACCGTTGAAGGCCACATCGATCTCGACCCTCTGCCCCTTTATGACGGAGAAATGGTAGGCTACTGCAAAGGCAGCGGCATGGTCCACATAAAAAGCCTCTTCAAACGGGGGTTCCACGTCCACCGGATTCTTCATGGCATTCTCGGATGCCAGGATCCAGTCGCTAGCGATTGACGTGTGAGCAAGTCCTGCCAACCGCAAAGAGTGTACGTAGGCTTCGTGACTGTTGGAGGGCTTGTAAGGCTCGGGAACGATCTCTTTTTGGCAGTGGGAAAACAAAAGAAGAGAAACAAAAAGGGCAAAATTAAATTTATGTTTAAACCTTGTACACATTCTGTCCAACTTTATTATGATACATAGCGACCGAATTGCCAAACGATATTTCGGTTGCAATTGGCTATCATCTTGTTCCTTGTTATTCTTTCCCGCTAAAATGAAAGGAACAACAAAAAAAAAGATGCAACAGAATAAGAGGAAATCGATGAATATCAGAGAGGACGTTTTCGCGCGTCCCCCTTTTTTTTTTATTATTCAAGGTGTAAAATACATGATGGTAGAAGTATGAAAAGAAGTCTAATTTTAATTCTGGTTGTTTTTTACATCTTCAATTCGTCAAGTATGCTCGCAGACACCGATCAGGATGATTGTAACACTTTAGCCAACACCAAGTTTCCCGTTCCGATAAAAGAAATCATAGCCCAGTTCTCCTTGGTAAATAAAAACCCAAATTCTTTTTTTATCGGTTTAGATCAAAACACAATAGTGCCACCGGAAAACAACAAAAAATATTTCAAACCTCTATGGGATATCACCAAGTTCAATCTGCTCATATGGACATTCGATAGATATGTCCTTAAGGGAAGCTGGACAAAGATTTCCTTCCAATCCATCTCGGATAATCTCAAAACCGGTTTAACATGGGATTACGATGACTTTGGGACTAACCAATTTGGACACGCCTATCATGGAGCCATGTATCATTCCATAGCCAGATCCCAAGGAATGAACTTCCTTGAGTCCTCGATATACACGCTTCTCGGGAGCCTCACCTGGGAATTTTTATGGGAATCAGAACACCCAGGAAAAAACGATAACTATTTTTCCACATTCGGCGGTATTCATCTAGGTGAGGCATTGTATAGGATGGCAAATCTCGTTTCGTACGAGAATGCAACAGGATTCGAAAGAATCATGGGGAAGGCCTTTCGATTTTTCGTCAATCCGATCGTTGGCTTAAAAGGATCCTCAGGAAAGGACTTTGAGTTTGGGAATCCCGGAAGAGATCATAATTATGATTTCAGATTGCCGCTGGGAGCTTATCACTCTTCAGACGACCAATTTATCATGCTCATCGCAACACGTTTCGAGTATAAGGAGGGATTACAAAACGACGGTTCCAAGTTAACCCCCTATGATTGGTTTTCTTTCGATGCTCGGATAGGAATAAGCGACCAGGGTTTTCGAGATCCGGAAGTTTCCACCTATGGCGCCCTATTCGGGAAAAAATTTCAAAACGGTTGCGCCGGCCTGTTCGGAATATTCGATTATGTCAATTCTCATGTGGCTGAACAAATGTCTGCTGTAGGAATGGGACCTGGTTTTGCGGTATCATCGACATCCGAGTCGAACATATTTTTCAACAGCTCGGGAATTCTTTCTTTCGTGTTTGGAAGTTCCAGCGCAACGATCGGCTACTCAGAACCCAACTACGAAAAAGAGGGCAATGAACCTTATCATTTTGGACCAGGAATTATGGGAAGGCTTAAGTTAGAACTCGGGAAAAAAGGTCTCGGCAGCATTTACACCGGATTTTCCCAGTACTGGGTGCATGCAACACTTGCCGATGCGAACGAATTCATGTCTGTGATATCTCTCGATCTCAACTACAGCGTGTCGGAAAAATCCCAGATATCTCTTGGCTATGATTACTACCTCCGCAACGGAAATCTCGAGAATCAACGCATAACAAAAAGAAAAAATGCCTTACGTGCTATGTACGTGCTAAATTTTTAAAAGGTCGGCGTCTGCGAATCCCCTAGAATTTTACTGACTTCCGAAACATAATCGGAGAGCTCTTGATCCAATTCATCCAACCGTACATATGCATCTCGACCGGGTTTCTGGTCTGCGCGGTTGAGCATAGAAGAAAGATAGGAGAGCTGATCGACAAGCATGGGTTGGGGATAGGGCCCCGATGCTGTCACAAGTTTTGCATATAAAACAGAAAGCATTTGCTTGTTTTTTCGGCTGACTTCCGTGGATTCTTGTGCTTTACGGATGCGTTCAACAACCCTATTGGCCATGCTCAGCATGTCCCTCACTTGGAGACTGAGAGATTCTTGTGCAACTAAATCTGTCTGCGTAACTCCATCTTTCAACACCCGAGGATCGACCAGCACCCGGAATCTTTCTGTGTGAGTCCAATCTCCAATGATAAGTTTCGCCTGATATGTGCCGGGAGCAACCATAGCCCCCCTTCTTCCTCCACGGCCTGCTCTCTGAGTCCAAGCTCCGGCATGTCTCATGTCCCAAAAGAACCTATTCATTCCTGGATTCGAGGGAAGCATCGTTCCGCCCACCCTTTTCAGCTGTTCTATGAGTGCATCGAACGCAAGGCCTTCAAGTTGAGTATTCTGCCGCTTGCTTGCAAACGAACGTATTAGATTTCCATTAGCATCCAGGATTTCCAAAACGACCCCATCATCCGGTTTTTCGGATAAAGTATAGTCGATCATAATCCCCGGCTGAAGATACTCGGGCACTCTCACCGATCCTCTAAAAGAACGGGAGCGAAAATGCATCCGATAAGCATCACGCGGAGGATACAGATGGTAGGGATCCTTCGTCACACTCTCCTTGAGTTGATGCAGCGGGGTGACATTGTCCAGGATCCAGAAGGAGCGGCCCATCGTGGAGAGCACAAGGTCCTTTTGATGGACCTTGATGTCTGTCACCGGAGTTACCGGGAGGTTGAGCTGGAAAGATTGCCAATGGGCCCCATCATCAAAGGAGATGAACATACCGAACTCTGTTCCGGCATACAGGAGCCCTTCCCTGTCGGGATCTTCCCGCACAACCCGGGTAGGGAAATCTTCCGGAACGCCGTTCTGACCGGTTGTCAGACGAGTCCAAGTCTGGCCATAGTCCTCTGTGCAGTAAATGTAGGGTTGCCAGTCATTCAACATATACCGGTAGACAGCCACATAGGCTTTGCTGGCCCGGTGTGGGGACGGTTCCACAGTCTGGACACGCCCACCCGGTGGCAGGTCTTTGGGCGATACGTTTGACCATGTCTTCCCGCCATCCCGAGTGACATGGATGGGACCATCGTTGGCACCCACCCAAATGAGGCCTTTCTCCAACGGAGACTCCCGCACAGCATAAATCGTGCTGTAATATTCTTCGCCTGTGATATCCCGCGTTATCGGGGAACCGGAGATAACCTGCTTGGAGGGATCGAATTCTGTCAGATCCGGAGAGATGGTTTCCCATGTCACCCCTCCGTCAGTAGTCCGGTGCAGATATTGGGATGCATGATAGACCACATCTGGGTCGTGCGGGGAAACATGAATCGGGGAAACCCGTTGGAATCGGTATTTCAAATCCCGGGGATTATGGCTATACAGGTTGGCTGCGCCTATGTAAAACTGCATTTCCTGTCCGGTCTTTTTGTTATAGCGCCCGAACCTTCCCTTACAATTGGCATAAACGATATTGTGGTTGCCGGGTTTGGGCACGGCAGGGCCGGTTTCGCATCCGCCTATGGATATCCAGTAGCCCACAGGACCGGCAGGTGAAGAAGATGGGGGCAAAGAAGGCACCGCGATCGTGCTGTTATCCTGTTGTCCGGCGTAAACCCAGTAGGGGAATTGATCGTCGATATCGACCTGATAAAGCTCAGCCGTTGGCTGATTAAACTGGGTCGACCATGTCTTTCCGCCATCCAGGGTTACGTTAGCTCCTCCATCATTCGACTGGATATAAATATCTGGATTTTGGGGATTGATCCACATGTCGTGGTTATCCCCATGAGGGGTGGACCGGGTCTGCCAGGTTTTTCCGGCATCTTGGGACTTCCAAAAACGGCCGGTATTGACAAAAAGGATGTCGGTATTTGTCGGGTCGGCATCCAGGTTGGTGTAATAAAAAGGCCGGTTCACAAGTTCTACCTTGTCCGAAACTAACTCGAAACTTTGGCCGCGGTCGTCAGACCGGTAGAGGCCTCCGCCCGGAGCAGCTTCCATCAACACATAGATGCGGTCGGGATCTGCAGGGGAGACGGCAAGATCGCTCTTCCCGATCAAATCCTGAGGCAGCCCTTCCGTGAGATGTATCCATGTGGCTCCGCCATCGGATGACTTAAAAAGACCGCCTTCATCAGCCCCGCTTATGATTGTCCAAGGTTTGCGTTCACAATGCCAAAAAACTGCATAAATCTCATCAGGGTTATCCGGGCAGAATTCAAGGTCCACAGCACCCGTTTTATCGGAAAGAAACAGCATTTTTTCCCAAGTGTCTCCGCCGTCGAGAGTCCTGTAGACACCACGCTCAGGGCTTGGACCAAACAGATTTCCGATTGCTGCGACAAAAACGATGTCCGGATTGTCTGGGTGGACTTCGACCGCACCGATCTGTCCTACCATCCTGAGCCCCAAAAATTTTCAGGTCTTTCCGGCATCCACGGATTTGTACACTCCCCGTCCTGTGATCACGTTGCTGCGTATGCCGTCCGAACCTGTCCCGACATAAATGATGTTCGGATCGGAATCGGCAACCTGAATGGCTCCGATCGATCCAGTTACAAAATAACCATCAGACACATTGATCCAGTTCCTTCCATAATCAACCGTCTTCCACACGCCACCACCCGTGGCACCCATGTAAAAAATAGAGGGCTGGGAGGCGATGCCGGTAACTGTTGTCACCCGCCCTCCACGGGAAGGCCCGATACACCGATACTTGAGCCCTTTGAGATGTATCGGATCATAAACAGCGTTAGAATCAGAATCCTGATTCTGCGCAAATATCAAGGCAGACGAACCTGTCATCAGAAAAAATAATACAATTAGGCCTGTATAAAAAACACTTTTTCTCATCGGCTTTGCTCCTTCCTATTTTAACAATGGATCCTTGCGAATGGTAACGGTACCTGAATAAGGGCGTCCGTCGACCGTTAGAATAACTTGGTAGGTACCGGCCGGGGCATTTGTCGATGCCAAAGCCTGGCCAAAAAGATCTCTCCCTTCCGAATAAAAAGCGAATTCGCTGATCATCTGGCGGTGTATCCGCATAAGATTCCTGTCCGTCTTTGCTTCGCTCAATCTTCCTTGCAACTCAGACAATGTTTTTCGTTCAGCCTCCGTTTTTGCCAGAGAAGACAACTCATCTGAGACCTTTTCCAGGTGGGCCTTAAAGGCTTCGATTTCGGAACCTGCCAGTGGAAAACGCATGTCCCAACGCACCTTGTTAAGCCCTGGTTTGGGAGACACCCTCACAGAAGCTTGCCGCTTTCCCGCAAGATCCTGGACTTCCATCGTGACCTTTCCTACAGGGGCAGACTTCAGGTAAAAATGGATAAAAGCTCCAGATTGAGGATTCTCACCCCTGAATTTAAAAAATGACTGCTGTCTCCCCAGGGAAACAGACTGCCAGCGGGTAGCTGTCCTATTCTCAAAGAGATGGACATCCTTGGACAGGACTTCCGGTGTGATTTGCTGGAGGGGAGTAAGATCATCCACAATCCAGATGCTTCGGCCGTGCGTCCCAGCGACTAAGTCAAAATCCCGAGGATGGATGACTAGGTCATGGAATGCCACAGTGGGCATGTCATTCATGAAGCGGCTCCAATTTTTCCCACCATCTAATGTGGCAAAGCAGGCAAACTCAGAGCCCACAAACAGAAGATTCTCGTTTTTGAAGTCCTCCCTGATCACATAAAGACTTTGACCATCGGGTAGATTCCCGGCAATGTTTGTCCAAGTGGCACCAAAATCCGTGGTCTTGAACACATAAGGAGTGAAGTCATCGCTACGATGCCCATCAAAAGTGACATAGGCCGCCCCCTCATGGAAATGCGACGACTCGACCCGGCTTACCCATATGGCTTGGGGAACACCACCGATGTTCGGCCGGACATTTTTCCAATTGATCCCGCCATCCTTGGTGACTTGAACATTCCCGTCATCCGTACCCGCCCATAAAATAGATAAATCCAACGGGGATTCCGATATCGATATGATCGTGCAGTGATTCTCCGCCCCGGTGACCTCATGGGTCAGGCCTCCTGAATCCGAGGAGTTACGCTTTTCAGGATCATTGGTCGTCAAATCCGAACTAATTATCTTCCAGGTGTCACCCCTGTCAACAGATTTGAACAAGTGATTGCCGCCAAAATAGATTGTACGAGGATTATGAGAGGACACGATCACAGGACTGCTCCAGTTATACCGGAACTGAGGTGGCAAGAGACTGGAATAACTGCTGCGGCTGAATTGACGCCAGAGCCAGTGCTCCCCCGGAAAAATGGAGTATCGTACCGGCGTTTCCGGAAAATTCGTGTCATAATAATTGTCAAAATTCGCTATAGTTTCTGGCCGAGGTGATATGAGTTTATATTCTCGAGTTTCCATATTGATCCGGCCCAACCCGCCGACATGGCAGACAGTATAAACCGTTCGCCAGTCAGTCGGATCGACCTGCATGTGGAAGCCGTCACCACCGTTGACCTCGATATTGTGGTCATTCAGGATTCCCTGGTTGTCACGGCTGTTGCTCGGACCGCCAAATCCACCGATATCCTGCATCCCCCCGTACACCCAGTAGGGATCGCGCATATCCACCCCGATAGCATAATACTGAGCGATAGCCATGTTGTTGAAGGAGATGAAAGATTTCCCATGGTCCAAAGTCAGGTGAGCCCCCTGGTCGGAAGCAACGTAAAAGATATTTTTGTCTCTTGGCGAAATCCATAAGTCATGGTCATCACCGCCAGCACCTCCCCAGGGTTTTCTCCGAAAGGTTTTGCCTCCATCCGCAGAGAACCGGAAATCACGGGCGATCACATAAATCAGGTTGTCATCCAGGGGATTGACAGCGATCCGGCCATGATACATCGGCCGGCTGGTATGCCGTAGGAGATAGCGCCACGTTTCTCCTCCATCATCGGAACGGTAAACACCCGGGCCAGGAACGCTCATGCCCGCAGGAAGCTTGTCGCTGGCTTCCACGCTGGCAACCACCACATCCGGTTTGGAAGTGTAGATATCGATCCCCACTCGGCCGATATCTCCGGCAGGAAGCCCCTTTATCAACTTGTGCCAGGTCTCGCCCCCATCTGTTGTCTTGAATAAACCTCCGTCCGGCCCTCCGCTGTGAAAGTGCCAGGGTTTGCGCAGGCGGTGGTACATCGCACAGAACAGGATATCCGGATCTGTGGGATGCATTTTGATCTCTGTACACCCGGTTTTTTCGTTATCCGGAAGACCGTTGGCCAATTTTGTCCAGGTCACTCCCCCGTCAGTTGTTTTGAACAAACCGCGGGTACCCGAATACCCCCAGAGATGGCCGACAGCCGCAACATACACGATGTCCGGATCCGAAGGATGGGTGGCAATACGGGCAATCTGATGGGTTTCCTTCAATCCCATATTCTGAAAAGTTTTCCCACCGTCCGTGGATTTGTAGATCCCATCACCCCAGCCAGAGCTATTGCGATTGTGCGCTTCTCCGGTTCCTACCCAGATAATGTCTGGATTTCCCTGGAAAAAAGCCACATCTCCGATGGATCCGCTGCCGTATTCGTCAAAAATGGGCTGCCAGGTCACACCGGCATTCGTGGACTTAAACACACCTCCTGAGGCACTCCCCACAAGGACAACACGGTAATCCTCATCCAAAGCATCAAGGGCTGAAATCCGTCCCATCATGTTAGCAGGACCGATGTTCCTCCAGCGAAAAGTCCGAAAGATTTCATCTTGTGAGCTTTCTCCATGTAAGCCGCTCAAATTCATCAGAACAATGGCTATTGTAATCGTCAATATTCGAAAAACATGATTTCCATGTCCTCTACACATTCCTATCCTCCTGCTCATTAATAAATGCATGCAAAGGTTAATAAGGACAAAGAAAAATGTCAATCAGATTCCTCGATTGGATTAATCCATCACCCCTAAAAATCACCCCTAAAGAGGATTGTTTCCTCCTCCCCCCTCTGATAAAATTTTTCTGGATCTTGCTGGTGCGTCCCAAGGTTTTCTTTAAAGGAATTCGATGAAAATAAATAACGTCGGGAAAAACGAGTTTTTCTGGATGATCGAAAGATTAAAGGATTTCTCGAGAGAGCTGGATATCTGGGAACCAGTCGCTCATCAATTGGATATAGATATCGATGAAATAAAAGTCTCCACAAAAAGCCTCTTGCAGATCATGCAAGTCGTGGATAGGCAGATCGAGGCAGATCCTTCCAATGAAGCCGTGAAAAGGCAGTGTTTGCCTTTTTATGAAATGGGAATGGAGATATGCACCAAGATCAAAGAATTGCACAGCCAATTGGAAGACAGATCAGACAGACACTAAACCTGAATTATTTATAAAAAATATCGATGAATTTTTTACCCTATAGGCGAGTTTATCCTTAACTCGGGAATATTCCCAATAATTACCCCGCCCCCCTATTGTTGACTATTTACCCATTCATTGATATCCTTTTTTCCGATGAAAAGATTTATTTTTATATGTTTATTAGGCGTATTTCTTTTCGGATCCATCCAAATTCCGTTGAACAGCCAGACTATGGATGAAATTTTGAAAGAAATTACTCAGGCTCATGGAGGGAAGGCTGCAATAGAAAACATAAAGGACATGAAAATCACGGGCACGATCGAAGTGCCACAGCAAGAGCTCAAAGTTTCTTTCACTCAATACAAAAAAGAGCCGGACAAAAGACGCATAGAAATGAAAGTCATGGGCATGGTCCAAATCCAAGGATTTGATGGAAAAACAGCATGGGAACTCAATCCTCAAACAGGAAAGGCAATAGAAATACCTGGAGAAGATGCGATCGATATAAAAAGGGGTTCCCTTGCTTTGGCGTGGATACTCGATCCTAAAAAATACGGTATTTCTCTAGTTTATAAAGGAAGAGAAAAAATCGATGGTAAATATTATCTTGTTCTTGAACAAGTCTATTCTGATGGAGACAAATCAATCCTTTATATCGATCCCGAAACTTATCTAACTTTTAAGATCAAAAGCAAAATGCTTGATGAAATGATGGTTGAAGTGGAAACAGAGACGTACCTGTCAGATTACAAAAGCGTAAAAGGCTATATCATGGCTCACAAAATGATCAGTTATCTGCGCGGAAAAGAATACATGCGGATTATCTATAAAAAGGTGAAACCGAATACACGATTGAGAGACCATCTGTTTCTGATGCAGAAATAGAGCTCAATCCCATGTTTGACGTTAAATATTTCCTGTGATATTATCCTCTATGTTGAAATTTGAAAAAGACCTGTCCAGGAAAAGTAAAAGGAGGGGTCATAAGGGACCCGGGGAAAATTTCAACTGGCAAAATTATATCCCCCCCTTATAAAACTCCATATTAAAGGATGTCAGAATGAATATTTATGTCGGCAATTTGCCGCGGGAAGCTACGGAAGACGATTTGCGACAGGCTTTTGAAGCCTTTGGGCAGGTCACAACCGCCAAGATCATCACAGACAAGTTCACCAATTATTCAAGGGGATTTGGCTTTGTTGAGATGCCCAACAGTCCCGAAGCCCAATCGGCTATCAACGGGCTTGACGGCACAGATTTGAAAGGACGCTCATTAAAAGTTAACGAGGCCCGTCCTCGTCAAGATCGAGGACAAGGTGGTTTTAACCGAGGTGGATCAGGGGGAAGGAGACGTTTCTGATAAACGGCTCTTCAACTATCAAAATTATCCCTCCATTGTATGTTAACGTGTATTTTTACGGGAAGAATTCTGCATTAAATAGCGAAAGGAATACTGCATGAAAAAATACGAGAGAAAAGAAAGAAAAAAGAGAGAAAGGAAAAAAGAAAAAAGAAAAAGAGAAAAAAGAAAAAGAAGAAATATATGAACCAAAAAAGAGTGTCTTATGGTCTGATCAAGGATTCTGAAAGAATCCTCGATCCGGTCAGAATCTACATGAGGGAGATGAGCAACATCCCTCTTCTAAAAAGAAAAGAAGAAATAATCCTGGCAAAACAAATCGAAAGGGGCGAGTGGATCATAACCAAGGCCCTTCTAAACACGCGGTCATTCCACAATGCACTCCAGTATCTGGAAGAGAAACTTCATGAAGAGGATGAAATCATCTATATCGTTTTCGATTCCTTGAATGACGAATTCACAAGAAAAGCGTTTGTCAAAAGGAAAAAAAATCTCCTGTCTATACTCAAAGATATAGGTGATTTGTATATTCAACTCAAAAAAATCCCGCCATCCAAGAAATATGCTCTATCGCGGGGAAGACTTATCATCCAAATGAATCGCCTCTTCACAGATCTCGAAATCCGCGACTCTTACATTGCAGAGCTCAGGGAAAATCTCCTTGAAAAACTTGAAATCATCCACGAGTTGGAAACAAAAAAAGAAGATCTGAAGGTTTCTCTGACAAAAGTTAAGAGTAAAAAAGGGAAAGAGGAAAAAGGACGACGAATCAAAAAAATCGAAAAACTTTTAAGAGAATATAAAAGAGAAGTGGCTCTCAATTCCCGGGAAATAAGGAAAACGATACAATCCATTATCCGAGGAAAACAGATCCGTGATCAAGCAAAAAAAGGGCTTGTCAGTGCTAATTTGAGGCTCGTGGTGTCCATCGCCAAAAAATACAGCAACTACGGACTTCAATTTCTCGACTTGATCCAGGAGGGAAACATCGGTTTGATCACTGCAGTGGATAAATTTGAATACCAGAGAGGATACAAATTTTCAACCTATGCCCATTGGTGGATACGGCAGGCTATAACACGGGCCATTGCCGACCAGGCAAGGACGATAAGGATCCCGGTGCACATGATCGAAGTCATAAGCAAGCTGAACAGAGTGTCCAAACGACTGGTTCAGGAAAAAGGCAGAGAGCCGACTAATGAAGAAATCGCCAAAAAGATGGAATTACCTGTCAGCAAAGTCCAAAAAATCATAAAAATTGCCCAGGTCCCACTATCCCTCGAGACTCCCATCGGAGAGGGAGAAGGAAGTCATCTGAGTGATTTTATCGAGGACAAGGATTCCATGTCGCCCCACGATGAAATCATGCATACCAACTTGAAGGAGAAGATCGATGAGGCGCTGCAAGCCAACACCCAGAGAGAGGCGAATGTGCTCAAAATGAGGTTCGGATTAGGAAACGGGATGGAACATACACTGGAAGAGGTCGGGCAGCAGTATAAGGTCACACGCGAGAGAATCAGGCAAATCCAGGAAAAAGCGATAAGAAAATTAAAGCACTCCAGACACAGCCGAAAATTAGAATCCTTTATGAAATAGAACCACTCCTCCAACAAGCTAAAAAGCAATAAATCTTTTATTACTGACGGCGAAATTCGTAAACGATCAAACCAGCCCCTCTATCGAGTTCGTAGATGCGATTTTCCTTTATGGCTATGGCTCGAGTAGAAAATGTCGCTAATTCATCCAGCTTGACAGGATTGGTTGGATCCGAAACATCGATCACCATCATGCCGTTAATGTAAGATCCAGTGAATACAATGTGACCAGAAACCTCTATATCCTCTATGTATAAGGTGTTCGTTACAAATGAGCCAACTTCGATAGGATTTTGGGGATCGGAGACATCGATTATCCTCAGGTTGTCATCAACATCTGCGACATAAGCATAATTTCCGCTGACTGCCAATTCATAAGCGCGAAGATCTTCCGCTTGGTAATAGCCAACTTCCCATGGATTCATCGGGTCTGAAATGTCGATTATCCGCACTCCAGCCCACAGAGCTGATACATAGGCATAATTTCCGGAAATGGCCAGGCTAATTGAACGGGGATGGGTATACCATTGGCTGACAAAAACGGGATTAGCAGGGGCTGAGATGTCGATAACCTGAAGGCCTCTAAAGTTATCCAGCACATAGGCATAATTCCCCGATATTTCGAGGTCATTGATGCTATCGAAATTTTCATAAATGGCCACTTCATGCGGATTGGAAAGATCGGAAATATCCAGCACCTTTAATTCTTGGTCACTCGTCACCACAAAGGCAAAATTTCCTGAAATCCCCACACGAAACATGTTGCTGGGATTAACGAAAGTGCCGACTCCGGCGATATTTGGGAAAGACGACATATTAAGTGTCCTAAATTTGTGTACTCCCTTTTGATTTTGGCTGGTGATAAAAGCAAAATCTCCTGAGGCATCCACGTCGCTAAGCATTCCTTCGATTCCATCATAAAACCCGATCTTGGTGGGATTGGAAGGATTGGACATATCCAAAATTTTTAACGAGTGATACCAGCCATCGGCATAACAATGATTGCCCAATACATCCATGAAGTTGATAGCGGTTTGATCTTCGAAATGGTAAACACCTTCCTCATAAACATTGTTCACATCGGCAATATTCAGCACCAAGATTGCGTTCCTGTCACTATCATTTACATAAGCATAGTCGCCATTTGTACTGATCCAACCGGAGTTTCCTAAGCCACCATACACTATTGCATCTGGCAAATTGAGAGGATCAGAAATGTTGAGGATATGCAATCCTTCCCCACCGGTGGGAAGAAGCAGATAATCCCCAGCTACCTCCGGCCAGCCTGTCCCACCTTCTGTGGCATAGAAATTTTCCTGAGAGGGACTTGAAGGATTCGATATGTCTACGATCCTTATGCCTGTCTCACCTTCCTCCTGCCAAGATCCCGCTTGGAGGTAAAGATAATTGCCTTTAATCGCGATCCCCCTTGTTCGACCAGGAAAAGAAGTGAAGCTCACTTGATTCAGATTGCTCGGATTCGTGATATCAAAAACTCGCAGTCCCTGGAAAAAATGGTCAGTGACATACGCATAGCTGCCGGAGACAACAATACCTCTTGCTAGATTGGGTATATCGCTATACCCAATTTCTGAGGGGCTATCCGGAAAGGACACATCGACGATCCTGAATCCATCACCGGCGACATAGGCAGTAGTGCCAGAAATTGTGATGTCAGAAATTCCTCTTGTACCAAGGGCCACTTCGCCGATTTTCGTGGGATGGGATGGATCGGAAACGTCTAGGACCTGAAATAATGCCCCATGGCCGACAAAAGCGAGATTACGGGCTGCATCACAAGCGACAGCATTGGATTCTCCTCCGTGCCACTGTCCCAAGAATTCAAGCCGATCATAGGCTGTACTGGTAATGGTTATTGCCTGAGAGGCAAAGTTGTTATTCTCGTTTTGCTCGACGATCAAATCGGACTCATCCGCAAGAACACCGATGTAATAATCTCCAGCAGAGACGGTAGTCGGGATCTGTAGATCCGGAGAGATGGGAACATTCGTTGTCGCTCCAACAAAAATCATAGATGAAATGTCTGACCTCCCCTTCCAGAGTGGGATGTCACTCGTTGAGATCACAGAATCGGTGGAGAGATAGATCCCCACAAAAATCCACCTTTCGTCTGGAGGTGCAACTCCCTGGTTCCGGACTTCTGCGCTGACCGAACTACCAATCGTGTCACCGGCACTCGCTGATCCTGGGGCATTGAACGAGCTGATGTCATAATCGGGAAGACTTCCAGGAGTCGCAAAGTTGGCTGTTAGGATCTTGTCTCTAGTCATTTCGACATGTACAAGGGTGGCCCTTCCGGTTGCATCACCGCTCCAGCC
>Ga0114922_10002858_pt1 | contig 16126 bp, 12 predicted proteins | sample AartaG_FD_100975 | JGI IMG/M metagenome (GOLD analysis project Ga0114922, IMG submission 100975) | Deep subsurface microbial communities from Aarhus Bay to uncover new lineages of life (NeLLi) - Aarhus_00045 metaG | ecosystem: Environmental > Aquatic > Marine > Oceanic > Sediment | place...
AGGAGAACAACCTCGCCCAGCTCGATTACGAGACCGAAATCGACACCGCCATCCTGGGGGACGGCTGCTACAAGGTAATCTGGGACCATGATGCCCGGCGCATACGGATCACCGCCCCCGACGTCTCGGGGATCTTCGCCTGGTGGCTGGGAGACGACCTTTCCCGTGTCTGGCGGGTCGCTTCACGATACCAGCTCACCAGGGAGGAGATATACATGCTGCATGGCAGGGCCATCGAGAAAAAAACCGCCTATGTCACCGAGGCCTGGACCGATACCGACTTCGACCTCTTTGTCGATACCGAGCTTATCGATTCCAGGCCCAACCCCTACGGCTTTATCCCCTTTATCATCTTCCCAAAGATGCTGGATGTAAAGGTTCCAAGTTGTGTCTCAACCACCTAGCCTTTCCTGTTTTCCATCTAGCCGCGGCCGGACGTACTAGGCGCTTAACAGCAGCCCGATTTTCGATGGCATTCTTACTCCTACTTAGGTCAGTTGCGATAGTTTCGAGCGGCACGCCTGATTCATACGAGGTCGCCAGTTTGCTGTCTTCTTCAACAGTCCACCGTCGCCAATTTACAGGCGGGTGATAGCACCGCTCCCTCCGTAAATGCAGGCGAAAGGCTCTTCCTGCGACCGACTCCCAACTTCTATTCGGAAAAGCTGCCAGTAGAATCCGTTGCGATGATGATGGCCACAACATCCTGAGCAACTTATCTTCATCGTCAGTCCAACGGTTCTCGCGTCTTGCCTTTTCCACAGGCCGATAGATGACCAATATCTGCTCAAAGTTAGCTTTCCAGATGATTCTAGCCTCGATAGTCTCTCTGTCATGGTGCAATTCAACACGCTCTATTAGAAATTTCAGCAGCCGATTTCGCAAAGTTGCAGGGTAAGTAGCCCACTTATAGGGCAGCTTTGATAGGAACTCCCGAACTTGCTGAATATCGGCAACCGCAACTTGCCGCAGAGGCAAAGGTTGGGCTTTTAACTCGTTCAGTTTATCCTGGGTCTTTTTGTACTGTTCCCAGTAGATTTCCTCCCGTTGCGGGTCTCCGCAACCAAAGTAGCTCTGCAGATTCTCCAGCCGACGCTCAAGGTCAGCTATCTGTCGTTTTCTTTCCGCTATCTCAACCTTTCCCTCAATTACCTCAGCCTCCAACTCTACGAGAACTTCGTCGGCATACGGCCCAAAATCTAGCTGACGTAGAACCTCTGTCGCCAGTGGCTCATCGAGGAAGCGATGACAGATGCTAAGACAAACGTGTCCTTTACCCTGATGGTAGTCGCGCTGACAGGAATAGTCACGATCTCGCCGATGATTGCACAAAGGTCTAGGCTCGACATGATTACAGCACCAGAGCAAACCGTCCCATTCAAGCGGCTCGAAGTAAATGGAGCGCCCTCTTGGTTTCCTTGAGTCAATAGCTAACTCATGAGCAGTTAGGAATAACTCTTTGGACACGGCAGGCTCGTGGTTATCTTCTATGAAGTTGTCTCCCCATTCCCAAATGCCGATCATCTTCAAATTTGTGGCAACTCCTTTCACCAATGACGGCGTGATACAGTACCCACTAGCGGCTTTTAGGCAGACTTTCAAGGCAGAACGGCTTTCCATATAAGCCAACTCTTTCGGGAAAAACGGAAACACTACTCCGTGAAGCGCTTGAGTTGTCTTCAGTTCACTTCCCTGTTGCTTCACAAACTCTTGCAGAATTCGACGACACACCTCACTATGTGGTGGGTATGGCTTGCTCTTGCCAAATTCGTATCTTCCATCTCGCTTCTGCCCCACTATGGGTAGGTAAAAGCCTGGTGGAACTGGCTCACCGACATATTCCCCCCTCGCAGCCTTCTCCTTCTTGCGCCGATACATTCTCCTTCGAAATATCTTTAGCTCCCCTATTGCATCCTCAAATTCATCAGCCAGTGCCTCCCAATCCTTTTCTATTGCTGGATTCCATACTCCATCTGGTGTTCTCAGACGACACTGTTGCTCCTTGAACAGCCTGAGCAGTTGAAATGGGAGTATCCTCTCTTGATCACGGGACAATCGACTCACACCCTCGGTAACATAGACTGCGCCGACTTCACCACTTCCAATGAGTGTCTTTAAGTGGGCTAGCCCGTGCCGCTTTTCGTCTGTTAGCCCTCTCGCAGATATGCCCAGGTCCTGGACATCTACAAGAATATCGCCGTCTTCCATCACCTTTTCTGTTACGCTGACTGACTGAATTGATAACAACCACCTTTCAGTTTCCTCAGCAGTGATGTTACTCTGATAACTATCGGATTTTGCTAGACCAACCACCTTAGCAATTTCCCGGATAGACTCTTTGCTATCTCTCACCTGGCCCAGACTAGATACACGCCCATAGACAAATGCCTTCTTACAGGGTAGTTTGCGTAGCTCCTCATGAGTTGGCTTCGCTTTGCGGTTCTTTCGCATCGCTAAAATCTCGTCGATCGTGATCATTTTCAACCTCCCAAAATATATTTCTGCCAGTGCAACTTCAATTTCCCGGAAGCTAAATCACCGAGAATAATGGTCCCTTGTCTTTCATCTTCACCGGCTGGCATGCTCGTCATTGGCTTCATCGTCTACTGTGTCCTCCGACTTGTATACAGCCAGGTACATCGCTGCCAGTACCTCTATGATTTCTTTCGCTTGTTCCCCGGTGGGCAGCAAATCTGGCTTCTTCGCTTTGCCGTTATCGCTGTTTCCTTCATCTGGCGTAATCATTTCCCCACTGCTCTGATTTTGGCCTCTCGGGGCTCTCATATTTGCCCTGGCCCTCAGTGGGGCTCCCGGTTATAGGTTTATTTGAATTCATACGACTTAAGTTGCGTTTTATTACACGCCTGCACTTACGACACTTGATCTCCACTTCTCCCTCCGCGTCAGCCAGAAACAGTAATGCACCGCAACAGGGGCAGCGTTCTTCCCCTAATCTCCCGGTAACCTTTACTGGCAAGTCTCTCATGCTCACTTTGCCTCATTAGTAGATACCTTGCTGTTTAGAGAATAATTTGTTAAAGAAATACCTTCCAAAGTGTTACTTGTATTCATGGTCACTCTTGCCTTCGGAATACTCCTCTCTTGCCTTGGACTTTTTCAAATTGGGGCCTAAATCCGCGCAGTACAGTTGCGATTGTGGCAGTAGGGTTGACCAAGTCAAGCTTCTTTCCAAGTCGTTTGAGTTCTTCCAAAACGTCTTCGTCGCTGACTTCATTGCCCGGCGTGGTTATCGATAGTGCTACTTCTCTGATTGTTTGCTTTCTAATTTCCGGAGTATCAAGGAGTATCTCTGGAATCTGTGCTTCTGTGGAGCGAGGCGGGAGCTGCTTGTTAAACCTGGTGAAGTACATTTCGTTAAAAATCCGCTGCATCTGGTTTATGAACCCCTGCTGTTGGCCCATCCACTGTCCAGCCGGTTGAATCTCGACCAGGTAATCTTGGCAGAGATATAGTATCTGCAAGATGTCTTCTTCAGTATAGGCCACCTTGTTTAGCCTTTCCTCTAAGAGTCCTCTCCAGTCTTTCAATTCCGGTATCTGTGCCATCAAGTGCCTCCTAAAATTCTTTAAAAAAATTTTAGCATATCGCTGTAGTTTTGTCAATACTATGGATGCAATAGTATTATAATATAAATTCTATGGTATAACTAATCTAAAGGATTTCGAGCACTGCAGTGGAATATCCTTCGATTAGAAAAGTGAACTGGTAATAGGCTCGTCCTTAAGATGCCTGGATGACGTGTAGAAATAAACAAATAAGCAAGAGATTTATCACAAAGTGCGACGGAACACCTCAATGTGTTGAACAGTACGATGAGAAGCTACCTCATGAAACCTTCTGTATTAGCCTGCAGCTAAGTAACATTTCAAGTTATTGTTACCTGCGTTTTGCCTATCATCCATCAGTGCAGACGGTTGTCAAGCGGCAGTCGCCCGTAATACAACATGAGCCTGACGCAATCAAACAGCCTGTTGATCGTCTCAACAGATGTCAGATGACTAAATCCGACGGCTTCACAGTCGACCACGCCAGAATTGGGTTATAATAAGCCCGATAATCATATGATACCAAAGATCTGTATCAATCAGGGACCGTGACTCATGGCTATAGAACGACATTTCCTGGGTTGGGATGAACCGGTTACGGCCAAGGTACGGCAGTTCCTTCTGCCGTCACAGCTTTCGGCTCCTGTTGACCTCGAATCAGTACTGATAGTCGTACCCACCAGACAGGCTGGGCGCAGGCTACGGGAAGCGCTGGCAATGCATTGCGCCGAGCATAATACGGCGCTGTTGTCGCCCCGCGTTGTGACACCCGCTTTCTTCCTGCACTCCGAGCACAAGCCTAGGAAAATGGCGAATCAAACAGAGGTGACAGCGGTCTGGATAGACGTGTTGATGAGAGCCAATCTCAGCCAGTACAGCGAGTTCTTCCCGGCACGACCGGCGGAGCAATCCTTCACGTGGGCAATACATACAGGCGGTCTTCTGCAAAGGTTACGCGATACCCTCGCGGACGGAGGACACCGAATAGCAGACATATATGCCAAATATGGCAGTATTCTAGAGGAACAGGAGCGCTGGGCAGATATGGCTAGACTGGAAGACGCCTACCTAGCCCGGCTGAAAGAACTCGGATTAGACGACCCGTGTGAGATAATGATAAGTCGGGCCGAACAACCAGAGCTCCCCGAGGGAGTCGAGCGGATTGTGGTCGCCGCAGTACCGGACCCGACACCGCTCACGCTGCGGGCGCTGCAACATCTGGCCTCGCAGGTAGCCATTGATATTCTGGTACATGCCCCTGAAACGATGGCGGACTACTTCGATGACTGGGGCCGCCCAATCACAGACAGCTGGAATGAGACAGTGATTGCCATCCCGGAGGCGGACCGGAACGTTCTTCTCACCGGCTCCCTGATGTCACAGAGCCGCAAGGTTGTGGAAGTCATGGCGGAGGAGAGCCATCGCTGCGGGCCGGCCGATATTGCCATAGGCGTGCCCAATAGCGAGATAACCCCTTTCCTGATGGCTGATCTGGCAGACAAGAACCTGGTCGCATTCGATCCCGCGGGCAGGAGCATGACAGAGCATGCGCTGTATCGTCTCCTGGAGGCTTTCCATGCTCTGGCTACTGAAGGAACGTATACCAGCTTCAGCACGTTTCTGCGACACGCTGATGTGCTCACGTTGCTGAGGCAAAAGCACAACCTCTCGACACGCTGGCTGTTGCAGGAACTGGACGAGTTCCAGAATCACCACCTGCCCCTGGGCATGGAGGACATAACCACCCATCTGGCGCCCAAGGGCCGGCGCAGACAAGATGATCACCTTGAATTCCGTAACCTGCGTAAGGCGGTCGCGTTCATTCAAGAACAACTGGACTCGTTCCAACACCAGGACATCGACAGCGCCATACGGTCGCTGCTGCAGACGCTATATGAAGTCAGGATGGTCAACCCTAACAACCCCGATGATGAGGAATTCATAGCAGCCTCCGGCCTGATAGACGACACACTTCGAGAACTGGCCGGTGATGTGATCAGCAGGCTCGGCATTGAGAAAGAGAACTCACTGGAGATGCTGCTGCAAAGGCTGTCCACGCAGCGATACTTCGTTGAGCGTAAGGGTGCCGTTATTGACCTCGAAGGTTGGCTGGAGTTGCCCTGGAATGGCGCTCGCCTGATGATTGTCACAGGCGTGAATGATGGGTTCGTCCCAGATGGCCATCTCAGCGACGTCTTTCTGCCTGACACGCTGCGAAAGCAGCTAAACTTGCGCTGCGATGCCGACCGCTTGGCCAGGGATGCGTATCTCATGAGGGGGCTTGTCGAGTCACACCGCGATGACGGTCGTGTTTGCTTCCTAGTCAGTAAGACGGGTGCCACGCGTGATCCGTTGCAGCCGTCACGTCTTCTCTTCCGCTGCGGCGATGCCGAGCTCGTCGAGCGTGCCAGACGGCTCTTCGGCGATCCGGAGGACGAGGAGGCCGGCTACCCACTCACAATCAGCTTCCATCTGCAGGCAAACCCGCCCGCAGATATCCCGGTTGACAGGCTTGCCCCCAGGAGATTGTCGGTTACCCAGTTCAGGGAGTATCTCGCTTGTCCGTTCCGTTTTTATCTCAAGATTATCCTCGGCATGGAGGAACTCGACGACGACAAGGTGGAGATGGATGCGCTCGATTTCGGATCACTGGTGCATGAAGTGCTGACCGAAATTTCACATAGCGATGAGATAGCCGGTTGCCAGGACCACGTCAAGCTGGCCGGGTTCCTCTGTGCTGAAGCCGACAGATGGGCAACCGAGCGCTTCGGGCACCCGCTGCCGCTGCAGATAAGAATTCAGCTTGATGCCGCTAAACAGCGGCTCCGCGCCGCAGCACGGGTACAGGCTGACCTAGTCAAAGAGGGCTGGCGGATCCTGGACTCCGAGGTAAGAATCTCAGCTGAGCTTTGCGGCCTGCCCATCGGCGGCAGGATCGACCGCATCGACCGGCACATCGAGACAGGGCAGATACGCATCCTCGACTACAAGACGTCCGACACTCTGCAAAAGCCCGACGAAGCTCACCTGGGTTCTGTTGTAAATGAGATACCCGACTATATGAGGGTCAATGTGGACGGCAAAGAGAAGCGCTGGGTCGGCCTGCAGTTGCCACTGTATCAAATACTTTTTCCCCAAGACAAGTACCCCGATAGCAAGATTGAACTTGGCTACTTCAACCTGCCCAAGGCCATAGATGAGACTGGAGTGGTGATCTGGGAAGGCCTTGATGCCGACCTGCTGGAATCCGCCAGGTTCTGCGCTGAGTCAATAGTCGAAGATATCCTAAATCGCCGGTTCTGGCCTCCGGTGAAGAAACTGCAATACGACGATTTTGAGAGCCTGTTTCCGGCAGATGTCCCCGACTGCATGGACGTAGAGGCTTTCGGAGCATTCATGAGGAAGGAAACGAAGTGACAGGAAGCGCCATCAGCCATGTGGCCATCTCGGCTTCTGCAGGCTCGGGCAAGACCTTCCAGCTTGCCCACCGCTACATAGGCCTGATGGCCAACGGGGTCAGCCCCGACCGGATTATCGCGCTGACGTTCTCGCGAAAGGCCGCGGGCGAGATATTTGACTCGGTCGTTAAGTACCTCTGCGATGCCTCGAGTTCGCCTGAACAGGCTCGCAGAACCGGAGACCTGATCGGTAAGCCTGCCTTTCGAGAGCAGGACTTCCTGCGATTATTGCGCAGCCTCTTGGTTAGTATTCACAGCCTGCATATCAGCACGCTGGACAGCTTCACAGTGGGCATACTCAGGTCCTTCCCCATGGAGCTGGGCATTCCGTCGGCCTTCCAGATCATGGACAACGACAGCGGCGAAGCGAAGGCTGCCAGCCGCAAAGTGCTGAGCCTTATCTTCAACCACCGCCGTGTTGCCGGGGCCGCACAGCAGGCATTTCTGGACGCCTTCAGGCAGGCCACTTTCGGGGAGGAGACGAAGAACCTGGAGAAGAGTCTGGATGAATTCATCGCTGGCTTTAGAGAGCGTTACTGCTTCATGCCTGAAGCTGAAACGTGGGGCGAAGAGGGCACGGTGTGGCCCGGGGGATCGCCCTGGTTCGAGCCGGCAGGTGATCTCGCCGCTGCCGCCGCTGAACTCAAGGCCTCGTTGCCAGCCTGTGGATTCACAGATAAGCTCTCGGACAACCTCACCAAGATAATCGACTTCTGCAGCGGTTATGGCGAGTCGTCATACTTGGATGATGCCCTTGTTGGAAAAGTCGTCTTCCAGTCCCTTCTGGCCGGCCTTGAAGACCTGGAACGCGGCCAGCTGACACTGTCCTACAGCAGACGAGACTACGCGCTCAGTGCCAGACACTGCCAGCTTCTGTTCACGCTACTGAGGCATGTCGTCGGTATAGAGCTCCGCGCCGCGCTGCGCAGAACCCGGGGAATCTATCAACTCCTGCACCAGTACGAGGAGTTATACGACGATACGGTCCGCCGGCGGGGGCAACTCACCTTCACCGATGCTCAGTACCTGCTAACTGCGGGAAACCGGTACAGCTCGGGCAGCGTGCTCAGCCGCATGCCCGGGCAGGATGCCCGGCTCTACATAGACTACCGGCTCGACTGTAAGCTCGACCACTGGCTGCTGGATGAGTTCCAGGACACCAGCGACCTGCAGTGGGAGGTTCTGCGCAACCTTGCCGATGAGATACTTCAGGACGCCGGCGGGCAGCGCAGTTTCTTCTACGTGGGCGATGTCAAGCAGGCCATCTATGGCTGGCGAGGTGGCAACGCACGTCTATTCGGCAAGATATTGGAACAATATCAAGGCCGGATCGAGCAGATACCTCTGAGCGTGTCCTTCCGTTCCTGTCAACCAGTCATCGACACCGTCAATCGCGTCTTCGGTAGCTTCCCATATGATCAACTGCCACAACAGGCTGTCACCGAATGGGAGAAGATCTGGCAGGAACATAGATGTCAGACGGATGTCGTCCCCGGACGTGGTTATGTTGCACTCCTGGAGCCGCCGTGCCAAGATGGTGAGGTCAAACCCACTGACGAGGACAGATACCATGTGGTAGCCAACCTGCTAAGCGAGATCAAGCCGTTGAATCGTGGACTTTCAGTCGCGATCCTAGTGCGCACCAATAATATTGGCAAAGACATCGTCGACTTTCTCCGCAGCGAATGTCCGGGAATGCCAATTATTCACGAGGGCAGAGCTGCCATCAAGGACAACCCGGTCGTCTCCGTCTTGCTGTCGCTCGTGAAATTCGCCGCGCACCCCGGTGATACCTTCGCCTGGCGGCACCTCCAGATGAGCCCTCTCAACAAGTACTGCGAAGAAAAGAGGTTGCACAGAGACGATCTGCCGCTCCTGTTATTGGAGGAAATACAGACGCATGGCTTTCAAGCTTTCATACGCGATTGGGGAACGCAACTCAATTCAGCGCAGCAACTGGACGACTTCGGTCGCAAGCGCCTGAACGACCTCATCAACGCTGCCGGCGAATTCGACAGGACAGGAGCCAGCAGTTGCAGCGACTTCCTGCATTTCATCGACAATTACCAGCTTCATGAACTCGGCACAGACAATGCGGTGCGCGTTATGACCATACATCAGTCCAAGGGACTGGGATTCGACATCGTCATTCTCCCCGACCTGCAGGGGAACAACATGGCCAAAGCCGGCCATCCTGATTTCGTCATCGCCCGTGACCCCGCAACCGACAGGCCGCGGTGGGCGCTGAAAACGCCCCGCGCTGTCATCGCTGAAAGCGATCCCGTACTGGCAGAGCAGGTGCAGAAGGCAAATGAAACTGCCGGTTTCGACGCACTGTGCGTGTTGTATGTGGCGCTGACCAGAGCCAAACAGGGCCTTTACATGATCACAGGCTTTCCCGGCAGAAGTTCGCGGATGGTTACGACCGCCGCGTTCTTGAAATCCCAGTTGGCCGGAGACCCTAAGCCGACATGCGGTTCAGTCATGAAGATAGCTGGTGAGGAGTTCACCTGTCTCTACCAAACAGGAGAACGTGACTGGTATCTCAAGGCGCCCTCGAAAGCGGAGCCGGCGAAAAGCGCCGAGCCGCTTGAGCTATCCGGCGAATTCAGCAGGCAGCCCTCACTGAGACGGAGGCTTCTTGGCGTATCGCCGTCCACCATTGAGGGCAGAGAAATCAGGGCCGATTTGCTCTTCACGCATATCACTCATGACAGCATGGAGTTGGGCCAGACCGTCCACGAACTCCTTGAAAAAGTGTCCTGGATAGATGAAGTGGATGTCGAGGACCTCATTCAGGGATGGGAGGAGACCTCGCGCGTTTCTGAGGAGATAAGACGAATGGCTGTAGAGCAATTCCGCAAGGCGACTGCTTCTGCAGAGGTCAGGCAAGCCCTGTCCAGCCCACGGGGCAATGTCAGACTATGGCGTGAAAAGCACTTCGAAATCGTGCTAGAAGACCAGTGGATAACGGGCGTCTTCGACCGAGTCACGATTACACAGAACCCGGATGGCAGGCCATTACAGGCCACGATACTGGATTACAAAAGCAACGAGATCACAGATGAAGCCGAGCTTGTCAGCACAGCCGAGCACTATCGCCCGCAACTCCTGCTTTACGGTGAAGCCCTCTCCCGCATGCTGCAGATCGATCCTTCGCAGATCATGCTCCAGCTTCTGTTTACAGGCCCAGGCAGGGTGTACGGGCTGTGATATACCCTTTATTGCACTGCATGCAGCGCTGGCAGTACATCTAGGCGTAGAATGTGCCTTGTTTTGCCGACATCGTTTTATCTGAACATTGCAACAAAAAACACTGTTCACACTTAACGCTAGATTGTTGGATAGGTTATTTGCGCCATTAGGTAGACACCATAGCCCAACCCCAAGGGCGTATCACATTCCTGGTATTCAGATACCTGTCTCTGAGCAGTTTGGGTTTTGGGGATAGCATGAGAGTCTGCGGACGACCCACAGCTACCATCTTCATCGACGGTTCTTTATTTCAGAAAGCGCCTGTCTTGCTCATTTGAACCTAGCGATTAATTGGTATGCGAAGGTTTCCGAAAGAGATACATCGCCCAACCGACCGTATCACGACCCCATTGTAGGTAATTCGTTCGTCCGCGGGCGACGCGGGTTAATATCTCGGATACATCAGGGTCGTCTGGATTATCCCTGGCATGCATTTCGGCCGCATACCACTGAAGCGTCTCATACCGGTCCCAATCGTCCTGATTACTGACCATCGTGTACAGCGGGAACAGTCCTTCGTCTTCGCCAACAAGTACATTCTCGCAGTGCGTGCCAAACATATCACGCGTGAGGTTCTCGGCAACTAGATATGCGTCATCCGGGTCCTTGAGCCAGAAGGGTTCACCGACGAGAATGAGGGCCTCTGGCTTTGTCATAGTCTTCAAAGTACTTAGAGTCCCTCGATGCCCCTTATACACCCACGAAGCGCCGATGCACATGGCGAGGTCGAAGAGTTGGTCGGGGCTGTAGTCTGCTCCGTCCATGTTGAGGATTTGGATTTGAGCACCGGGCACCCGTTCTCTCAGCTTTTGTATCGCATCCGTCACGCAATATGGAGAGATGTCGACCCCGATGCCGGATATCTCGTACCGCTCTGCCAGCCTTGTCAATAACTCTCCCTTACCACAGGCAATGTCGAGCACGGTAGACCCTGGATTCAGTCTCAGGAGCCCAACTAGTTCATCGAGCTTCGCGCTACTTGTCGGATTGCAGACTTCGTGGTGACGATGGATTATGTCGTAGAACTTCCATATATCCATCTACATCTCTCCTGCAATTCAGATGGCATAATACTAACACGAATGTGCCTCCAATAACCAAAGAACTACCTCCAAACCGTCGTTAGACCACTGGCTAACTCAGTAACCTTTGAGGACAGCTTGCGTGATAGACAACGGATGAAGCTACGCCATAGCCCAACCCAAAGGGCATACCTCCCTTATTGATATTTTAGATATCTGTCTCCGAGCTATTTGGATTTTGGCGATAGGTTGAATTTATATCGGAGGACTACACAAAAGTCAGAAACGTGCAATCCCCTTTCGAGGATTAAGCTCTTTCCGGCGTAGGCCTGATTGGTATGGTGTCCCTGGAATTCGGAATGTGCCTGACCTTGCTGACCGGTATTCTTTCATGATGTTATGGAATATGAAAAAGTCTTGATTGATTGTTAACTTGGTTGTATACTGTATACATAATACCTAATTCCTAGTAGGCCTAATTGGTATGGTGTCCCTGGAAATCTGTGACGCTCTGTTACCCAAGCTACTATCGAGTGAGATAAAGGTTAAGGATTCAGGGAAGTTCGTGGAGGTGAAGATATGACAATTGGCGGTGAAGAACAAGCCAATCCTGACCAAGGAGTCGGAACTACGGATCTGAAATCAGAGCTCAGGCGCATAGTTGCAGAGGACTTCGAGAAACGTCTCACTCAATCCCAGCATATTTCGAAAGAGCAATGCGAACGGCTTTGTAATTTGCTCGAGGAGGACTCTATATCCGCTTCGGACATAGTCAAGGCCCTGACCGAGGGTGAGGAGTCAACATCTCATGAATGAGAGAATCCGTGAAATCCGCTTTAGTCCCTTCCGTGGTCTCCCTGACTACACATGCACACTTAATGGGAAGAACGTTTCTATTTTCGGAGGCACTGGTAAAGGAAAGAGCGCCATCGTAGATGGCATCGAGTTTTTCTTCAATGGAAGCCTCCGCAGATTCCATGGTAAGGGGAGTGGCAATATTGATGCAGACGCAGCAATGCGCCACGTTTTGGAGGAAGGTCAGCCATCGGTGGAATTTCTGTTTACACCAACCAATGAGTCTGTTACGCGGATGTTGGGTGACAATGATACACTGAAGGCAACCCACCCATCAGTTCAGAAGTATGTTGATCAGCATCCCCCTGCTGAAGCCTTTGTTTTAAGGCGATCCCAGCTACTCGAGTTTATTCATGACCAGGATGCAGAACGCTACCAGAAGTATATACGTTTGTTGGGTCTTGATGATATAGATGCTGCCCAGAAAAGTTTCGTTGAGGCTGAAGAGAGTATCAATGCCCAGCACTCTAAATGCCACCAGAGGCTGAGCACCGCTTTATGGTTGTTCGGAGACCCCGATATGAAATGGATACCGACAAATCTGAGTGCTGTCCTTGCCAAGTGCGCTGAGGTAGCGCAGCCATTTGGCGTGGACATACTTACTGAGTGGCAACAGCTCGACAGTGCAATCTCAGTACTGGATGCCAGGCGTTCGAAGAAAACTAAGCAGAGAATCGACACGCTTAATCTTGCAATCGACCACCTCGGGGTTAAAGTCCCCAGCGAGATTGAAAGCATTGTCGCGGCTGTTAATCAACTGCATGGGCAGCTTAGCAAGATGCAGGCAGAGTCGGAGGAGGCCGTAAGAGGTGGACTAATCGAAGAAGGCCTGAAATACTTTCAGGAGCATCCAGATATTACCGAATGCCCACTATGTGAACAGAAGCTCGAAGAAGGTTATCAGACGGTATTTGAAAGGTTAGCTGAACGGAATAGAGCTCTTGGGGGACTGCGTGATTTGGAGACACAAAGGTCTCAAAAGTTAGATGCCCTGATCACAGCATTACAGCGGCTACTAGATCAACTAGCTAAGGAACAGGAGCAAGACCACGGCATCTATCCGGGGAGAGATGCTCAGGAACTTGTCAAGCACCATGAAGCCCTGCAAGAGTGGATGAAGCTCGTTAAATCTGTCGAGGAACAAAAATCGTATAAGGATGTGACCGTGAATCCCGCTGTTGAGGTGGTACGGTCTATTCGCTCGACTATTCATGATTCTTTGGTAAAGGAAAGAGATGCCCTAATTCAGCATGACGCTGTTGATTTGGAAAAGGCAGTTGGTTTTCTCCAAAGAGCCAAGGAGAAGGAACCCGAAATCAGGGCCGCGGAATCGGCCAAGGACGATTCCTTGAAGTTGTGGCATGCGATGCGGGATGTTCAGGAAGCCTTCTCACGAGCTAGAGAGAGCGCTGTACAAGCTGTATTCGACAAAATTGCAGCAAAGGTACTCTCTTATTATCACAGACTGCACGACTCCGACGATGCCAATGAATCTTCCGAATGTACTGATTTGAGTCTTACCTCGACCTCCCGAGCGGCCGCTGGCGGGTTGCAGCTTGCTATTGAATTTCTCGGTAAAGTAGACTCATGTGACCCGCGTGCTTTCTTAAGTGAAGGACATCTCGACTCACTTGGTCTGTGTCTCTACTTAGCAACCGTTCGCATATTCAACAATTCGGGATCGCTGCTTGTATTAGACGATGTCCTGACAAGTATTGATAGAGAACATCGCCATAGGGTGGCTGAGCTGCTTCTTGAGGACTTTTCGGATTTTCAACTCGTGATCACCACGCATGATGAGTATTGGTTTGACTTGCTACAGTCAAAGGTTCTTGCCCGAGGCGAACAGGACAAATGGAGATTCAAACGAATTGCGAGATGGACTCTTGAAAAGGGCCCTGAATCTGCTGCCTACGAGGGAACGTGGGGTTGGATTGAATCGAATTTGGTCGAAGGAGCTTACCGTGAATTGGGCGGCCCTTTGCGTTTGGTGCTCGAAGACTTCTTGAAGCGTGTGGCTGACAAGATGGAATTGAAGGTGAGATATCATATCGATGGAGAATATACAGCAGGCGATTTCAAATTTGCTGGAATCAATAACACACTTCGTGACCGACTAATAAAGGAAGCGGGTAATGAGGCTGACCAGATTAGGAGGGATATTCAAAGCGTATTTGGAACTGGCGATCTCATAAACTTCCTCAGCCATGATAATCCGGGCAGACTAGAGGTGACTCTTACAGAAACTAAGGATTTTGTGAATGGACTCAAATCCCTAGAACAGAAGTGTAAGACTCACAAACTAATAAAAGGCATTAGCTTGTGACCTGAATAAGCGTAATGAAGTTTATTAGAGAGAAGCCATGCTTGATAAGTTGGGAGGTTTACATTGTCATTCACCATAAGAAAGAGGAACTACAAAATGCAAAAACCGTCTTTTTAGGCGGCTTAAGTACTCCTTCTACGGGCATGGGGAGGTAAAAAGATGTTGAAGAATCTCAAGCTGGAGAGGCCAATCGCCTTCATCGATATCGAGACCACAGGGATAAATCCCAACTCCGATAGGGTGGTGGAACTTTCAATCCTTAAAATCCATCCGGATGGTAAAGAAGAGTATAAAAGCCACAGAGTCAACCCAGGGGTGTCGATACCTGCGGAGGCAATTGCTGTTCACAACATCACCGATGCTGATGTTGCCAGCTTGCCGGCTTTCTGCCAGTACGCGAGGAGCGTGAAGGATTTCCTCGATGGTTGCGACATCGCGGGATTTAATGTAATTAAGTTCGATCTTCCGTGTCTTGAGGCAGAGTTCGCCAGGGCGGGTGTCGAATTCTCACGCCAAAGCCGATACTTGGTTGATAGCATGGTCATTTACCATCAACGCGAACCGCGTGACCTTCAGGCCGCCTACCGCAAGTACTGCGGTGGTGAAATGGAGAACACGCACGTCGCCGAGGAAGACGTTAAGGCAGCGGCCGCGGTATTAGATGGTCAACTAGAACAATATGGAGATCTTCCTAGGGATGTTACGGGGCTGTACGAGATTTGCAATCCGGCGGGGAAGAACTATGTCGATCCGGAAGGCAAATTTAGTTGGGTGGATGGTGAGGTTGTATGCAACTTCGGTAAAAAACATAAAGGCTGTAAATTGCGGGACATAGCGGAAGGAGACCCGAGTTATTTGAGTTGGATCGCTGGTGCTGATTTCTCTCCTGAAGTAAGAAAAATAGCAACTGGGGCATTGGATGGAGAGTTCCCCGAGATTTAAGAGTCTTTTTGGTACTGTGGAGGTGCATAAATGTATATCCGCCAATAGTGTATTCGCAATTTCCAAGGGAACGAGTGATTATACTACTGCCTCCAAACCCGCATCCTCTTGTCGAACCATTTGCGGCCCTTAATCAGGAGTGTCTAAATAACCGAAGCCACGTCAAGAATCTGAGCGGCCTAGTCGATCCGCCGTGGCTTTCGTCTTCCCTCCGGATGGCCTCTTTTGAAGCTGTTCGCTGAGAATAAGACTTAGTCGGCGCGTTGGGCATTATGCATGGTATCGACTATTTCATCTTATTGTGGAATAACAAAAAGCCAGATTGTGTCTTCAGGATCTTCCTCACGGTTTCCGCTTTGGGTCCGCCTCAGTTTCCGCTCTGCACACTCCGGTCCCGGTAGCGGTGCGGCACGGAGCAAGGCACCTCCACGGCAACCGAGCGACGGAGCGGCGGAGCGATGAGGCGATGGAGTGACAGTGTGGTAGAGCGACAGAGCGAAGGAAGGTAGGATCAGATCAACTCGAGGGACGTATCTCACAGGCAACAATCACAATCCGATGGATTGTTGGATAATTTCCTGAGTTAAAGTGACCCTCCAAAAAGATTGCTATTTCTTAAGTTATCGTGGGTAGTCAGTCAATACTAGCGGTTCTTGATCACTTGCTACGACAGTGTCCTCTACTCTCACACCCCACGGATCG
>Ga0114922_10002859_pt1 | contig 16125 bp, 9 predicted proteins | sample AartaG_FD_100975 | JGI IMG/M metagenome (GOLD analysis project Ga0114922, IMG submission 100975) | Deep subsurface microbial communities from Aarhus Bay to uncover new lineages of life (NeLLi) - Aarhus_00045 metaG | ecosystem: Environmental > Aquatic > Marine > Oceanic > Sediment | place: Aarhus...
AACGTTAAACGTGCTACTGCCGCCTGCAGCAACAATGCCTGCCTCATCAAGGATAAACGCCGCGGCATAAGCCCTGTAGCCGGTACCCTCGTTGTACTCGACGACCTTCGTCATTGATTGACCGCCGTAGGTTACAGATGCATTCATATCGGTATTATCATCCTCGGCGTGGGCAGTGAAGATCAATGCGCGAGTCGAACCTGCCTCGGCTGTGTGGCTTGTACCGGAAGTCCATGAGCCAAGGATTGAAACCTCGGGCGGAACTGCTTCTGTCGTAGCTGACTCGGCTGTAGATACAGCGGTCTCGTTTTGGGCGGGACTCACATCACGGGCCTTGACCGTATAGGTGTACTGTGTCAACGGGTCCAGACCACTGTCGGTATAGCTTGGGCTGGATTGCCAACTGCTGTCGCTCCCTCCGGGATTACCGCTGGTCTCATCGAAGTAGTACTGGACACCGGATGGGTCGGATGCAGTCGTAGCCGTCATGTCAATCGAGCTTGAGCCGGTCGCATGAGGCAGGGTCGCCCATGTCATCGGGTCTGGCGTCGGCGGTGTCGTATCCGGTGCATCTGTTGTAGCACATTGATTGCTTGACGCGGCAGTTTCATTTTGATTGACGCTCTTGTCGCGGGCTGCAACCTCGTAACAATACTGTGTGGCAGCATTTAGGCCTGCATCGGTATAGTTAGTGCTATCCTGCCAACCGGAATCTGTACCGCCGGAGCCCCCTGTAGTCTCGTCAAAATAATACTCGACACCACTGTCGTCGGTCGCAGTTGTAGCGGTCATACTGATAGAATCGGCGTCATCGGCCGTCGGCACAGAGGCCCATGTCATCGGGTCGGGAGTCGGGGGGTCGGTATCATCAACAACAACCTTGGTGATTTCAAAAGTCCGGTCGCTCGTGGTTTTCAATGGCACGTAAATGATCATGGTTTGCGTACCATCGGTATCGCGAATAATACCCTGTTTGAAATTCGAGGTAGGCGTTGAATTAATCGATAAAGTAGCATCCTCATCTCCACCCCAGTTTCTGATAACAAATGCAGGATTATGGATCGGACTGCTGCTTGAAGCATTCAGGGTAAACTGCATGGTTGAAGAATTGGAAATAAACTTATACGCTCTTTCCACTTGGTCATAACCATTTGAAGTTATACCAGAAGCGCCACTGACAGTCGGAGCCAGCATCCAGGATTTGGCCAGATTAAGAAGTTCCGCATCATTTAAGTTACTCACACCGGTCAGGAACAATCTCTGCTGCCAGTTTGCCTGTCCGTTTTGAACGTAATCATGTGTTGGGGTATTTGCCATCCAGTACAGTGTGGAATGGGTTGGTACTGTATCAACGCAGGTATCCGCTCCGTATGATCGATAGTGATTCACCGGCCAATGTTCATAACGCACAAAGTAATTACCAGGACATTCCCCGGGCAAAGATAGGAATCCCCAAACTTCAGGTTGATTATTACCCAGTTTCGAGATAGTAAACCCATCGTAGCTGGTGTTTTTCAAGTTTGTACGAACAATATTGGGATTGGATGGTGCACCTGGAAATGGGCAATCATCTGGACACGTTGCATCGGTACCTGCATCAACAAAGAAGGGGCCGGAGGTCATATTCTGAATGGCCAAAGTATTATTGATTTCGATATTATCTTCCGGATCCACACCTGCGCTATTGATAATCAGAAGCTCATGAAATTCATAGTTCGCGGTATTGGCTGATTTGCCACGAAGGACCATATCCTGCAGAACAGTGCCGTCTGGATAAATATAATATGTCCAATCTGAAGTATCACCCCAGCCATCCGGAGAACCAGATGTATCGACCAGGTTATAACACAATCCTGTCATGTTATAGCGCCAATGCACTACTACACGTGCAGGGGTATTTTCAATGACTCTGACATGGGAATAACGACAAGCCTTATCGCTCATGGGTTCAGCGCAACCTTCTATACACATTTCCGGCCATCCCCAGGATTCATTGAATTCATTGTTGTACCAGGCTCCATTATCGGAAACGGCCATTGGAACAAAGCCCATGCCGCGCCAGAAAACCCACTTGGTGGCGTTGCCGTCAAAGTTAACGACAATATCAGGATGGTCATGAGCCTGCCAGTTGTTATTCCAGACGGATGACGGAGGGTCATAAGGGGGATCGGCACCTAATGGACCAATTTGATACCATGAACCAGTGTATCCCAATTTGGTATAGCTTGCACCAAATCCAAGATCCGAACCGGTTGGCAGAATCGTACTGCTGTTAGATGCAGGAGCGGATGGGGTAAAACTGGCCGAGTCCTGGGAATCTGTGGTGATGGTGCCATCGGTATTTAAGGTAAGGTTCTGGGTTGTTTTGGTGCTGGTATCGTAATCGTACACCTCACGAGTGATCTGGTAATTGTTCGTGATGGTATAATACTCATCTACCCATCCTGTCCAGTGGGGTGTCATGGGATTACTACCGGTATCGAATTGCGGGGCATAACGCCAATGTACCACCACTTGTGCCGGCATGCTTTCAATTATTCGCACATATGAATGTCGGCAGTGTTTATCCCACCTCAGACCTGTTCCATCTCCTGAAGTAGAGAAGAGCTGTGTAACATAGGCATTACCCGATGAGGTTTCCCAGCGCGGTAGGTAACTTGACGCTCTCCAGAAATAGAATTGTTGATTTGTGCCCAGGTTAACAACAATATCTGCTTTATCGCCGATAAGCTGATTAGCTTCCCATGAATTGCCGGAATCCAGTCTGGTATAGTAGGCATAGAAACCAATTGGAGGTTCAGCGAGTGTTGTAGCATTGGCAGGTGCAGATGCAGTACCTGTATTGAGCAGGCTATCACGCATCTGGACAGTATAAGTATACTGGGTACTTGGATTTAGACCAGTATCAGTATAGCTAGAACTAGTCTGCCAGCCTGAATCTGAGCCACCGGGATTGGCGCTTGTCTCCATGAAGTAGTACTCAACCGGACCACTTGCATCAGAACCTGTTGTTGCAGTCATTTGAATAGCTGTATCACTATAGGCACTTGGAGCCGAGGCAAAGGTAGCAGGATTCGGCGTCGGTGGGTCGGTATCAGGGGCACCACCATAGTATTCAAAGGCGTCCACTTCGGATGCACCACTGGTGACTGTTCCTTCAAGTGTATGGGGACCTGAAGACAACGACGTGTTTTCATATTTAAGAACACTGGCATTGCAGCCGACTCCGAAACTAATGGTAGTCTGATACACACTATCGATATAAAGATCCATGTCGCCGATATCACAGTCAAAGTTGTAGAACCGAACTCCAGTTCCTGTAAACGAGTAGGTAAACGTTTTGGTTCCTGAATCATCGCTGCTCCATGTAGTCGTACCCATGTAAGCGGCCGGCTGGCTAACATTTTGCCACGGCCCAACATAGGAAACCGAAGCATCACGGTCATCGACCTTTGTCCAGGTTTGCGCTGGGGCTGATGAAGCAATCACGCCAGCCACAAAAACTAACATTAATTGTAATAATTTTTTCTTCATTTGATATTTCCTCGCTCTTTTCAAAAAACTTTTCACATTTGTTACAAACACATTACTCGGTGGGCCGGGTTCGACAAGTTCACTTCGACAAAGTCAGTGTGTTAGTGTAAACACTACAAGCAAGGCCCACTCTACAACTTCCTTTTGATGCTTTTGACACGTTAGACTTTTTTCGCTTTACTGCCGGGCATAACCTCCTTTCTGTTCCCAAAAATTAAAAACATTGTTAATGCTTATATTGGATAGCGCACGTTGCGCGCAGAGATAATGCTGTAAGAGGTGATTATACACTTGGACACGAATATCCTTCATCCTCGGCACTCTATGCCTCCGTTTCGGATGCTTTAGAGAAAGGACGAACAAGAACATCCGCCTTCCTCACAGAGCCGTGTTTTTTTCCTTGGAGATTTGCAATTTAGCATACAACCCCCCCCCCGTCAAGAACAAAATTTGTAAATACTTAATTTTGAGCATAAACGCTCCATTGTGCGCCCCTCTTTCGATTTGCAAAAGCAAACAGGCATGTAAATAACATAAATGCCCCCCTGTATGTGTGTAGCTGTCTTATGATATGTGCAGCCAGACGAGAAGAGATAACCGTGGAATGTCGCTCGGCACACCCCTAAAAAGGCATTGCGGACCCGTGCCCGCAATGCCCCACGAAGTTAAGCTGATTGAATGCAACTTGCCAATCAGGCCGAGGTTATTTGTCGCGTCGTTTCAGTGACCTTTGCGTGTTGTGTCTTGCGGCATTTAATAGTTCTTCGCGGCTTGGGGATATCGCTCTCATCAGCAGAGGCTAAGCGCACCGCCTCAGCCGCTGTTGCGGCACAAAGGTCTGCCCCGATTTCCTCCCACAATCCATCGGCGCGGTCAAAGACACCCCCTGCGAGCATGACCTTCATATCAGGCCAGGCATTTACAGTTTTGATACTATCGATAAGCTTGCGAACCTGGGGTGCAGCCTTTGGCTTTATGCCGTGCAGAAGGAGGATGTCCGGGTGGTAACTGTGAACAAAGGCCAGGATGTCGTCGTTGTTGACATCGCCTCCGAGGAATCTTGTTTCCCAGCCGTCACTTTCGAACAGGTCTGTGATCATTTGGCCACCGAGCTCGGCCTGCTGGTTTGCTGAGCAGCAAACAACAATCTTTTTGGAAGTCTGAATCTTCCGGGGCAGCTTGTTCTGCAACTGATCTACGATAGTGTGGTTGATTCGCGTGGCGAAGGCCTGCTGGGCGGCATTTATCCTGTTTTGACTATACAGCTTGTCGATTTCAACCATGATTGGCCAGATAACATCCATGTACACATTATTTGCGGGCACGCCGCTTTGCAGGGTTTCTTCTATTACAGCTCTACAGGCCGGCCTGTTACCGGCTAGCAGCCTTTGTAAGTACTTTTCGAGTGCGTGTTCTTTTAGCATCATTGTGATTCCATTATTAGTTTGTCGCTTCGATTCCTGCCCATATTAACTTCATACGTCTGTTTTTTCTATTTCTGCAGCCGACAAAGTTAATATTGGCTATTACGGCAAAAATGGTAATATAGCTATCGGAAAGTAGCTAAGGAAATCTTGAGTTAAAATAGGCAAGGCAAAACTGGCGGCGGCGTCTTCCCCAAATTAACATTTTTGGCTTAACTTCAGGTTGCTTCTGACGTTAGCGCTCAGGCTGCAAATTGAGGACCGGTAAAAACGTTTATTTAATTTCAACAGGGCGACTGTTTTTTTTGTTTTGTCTGGATTTTTTACGGCCCCGGCGGTTTTGGCACATGGCCACGAGGCGCGGCATTCGAGTTGTGTTTTTTTGAAAATTGAGTTGTAAAAAGCCGATAGCCAGTATAGAAGATAGAAGATTGAAGGTTTTTAGCGAATGATTGGGAATGTCGTTATGCTTGAGAGCATCGGCATAAAAACAGTGGATTGTATAGGCAACATCGGGCGGTTTGCCAGGTTTTCGGGCAGGACGGTCGTAGCGTCGATGCAAACCTGTTTTCAGCCGAGGACTTATCCATTGATATGGGCCCAGATGAATACGATTGGCGTTCGCAGCGTCCCGGTGATTATGGCGACAGGTGCATTCGTAGGTATGATTCTGGCCGTTCAGGCTTATGACCAGCTTGCGGGCATGGGGCTTGAAGAACATCTGGGGGTTTTGATTAACATCGCGGTTGTGAAAGAATTGGGGCCTGTGCTCGCGGCGGTGATGCTTGCCGGCCGAGTTGGCGGAGCGCTGACGGCCGAACTTGGAACGATGAACGTTACCGAGCAGATATCCGCCGTGCGGAGCATGGGTACCAATCCGGTCAAGCACCTGGTTGCCCCGCGGGTGTTAGCGTGTCTGCTGCTGACGCCGTTTCTGATTATTTACGCGGACCTGTTGGGCATTATCGGGGGTTGCTTTGTAAGCGTGGTACATTTTGGAATAAACAGCAGGGCGTACTGGGAATTCAGTGCGAGGGGTGTTGAGATGTGGGACGTTTTGACGGGGATTCTAAAAGGATTCTTCTTCGGTGGTGCGATTGCCGGCATCAGTTGTTATAAAGGCTTTAACTGCAGAGAAGGCGCGCAGGGTGTTGGGGAGGCGTGCACAGAGGCTTTTGTGGGGAGTTTTATCTCGATTCTCGCGCTTAATTTTCTCTTCGCCGTTATCGCCAAGTCAATCTACAATACTTTTTGGTCCATTCAGCCCCTACTGTAACGTGAGGAGTCAACCGTGAAAAAACAGGTTGAGCCTGACAGCGGTGTAATAGTGGTCAAGAACCTCGTAAAGAAGTTTAATACGGACCTGGTTCTTGATGGTATTTCCCTGACCGCTGAGGAGGGCAACACAACCGTCATCATCGGGCCCAGCGGATGTGGAAAGACCGTCTTGATGAAGCACATGATTGTGCTGGAACGACCGAGTGCTGGCGAGGTCTATTTCAAAGGCCGACGTATCGACAATCTGGGCGAACGTGAGCTCGAAAAGATACGCACCCAATATGGTTTCCTCTTTCAGAGCGGCGCCCTTTTTGACAGCCTCAGCGTTTACGAGAATATTATCTTTCCCATCAGGCAGCATCACGAAATCACGGATTGGAAAGCGATAGATGAGCTGGTTAAGAGCAAGCTCGCGATGGTGGGGATGGATGGTTACCAGACTTACTACCCGGGGAATCTGTCAGGCGGTCAGAAGAAACGGGTCGCACTTGCAAGGGCAATCGCGATGAACCCGCACGTGATTCTTTATGATGAGCCGACAACCGGCCTCGACCCGATTCGTGCGGATATTATTAACGAGCTTATCCTGAAACTGCAGAAGGAGCTTGACGTAACCAGCGTAGTGGTAACTCACGATATGAAAAGTGCCTATAAGATTGGCGACAGGATCGTTATGCTGCATGAAGGCAGGATTATTGCGGACGGAGACGCCGAGCACATTCGCAATCATCCTCATCCGGCTGTTCAGCAGTTTATCCACGGCAGAGTAAGTGAAGAGGACCTTGCAATGCTGCGATTAGGCGGCACAAAGTTCGAGACCCAATACACTCCCGAAGATTTCAAGTAATTGCAGTTTCGCGTCCGCGCTACTTTACTTTGACCGGCATGTTCGCAAACAACGTTTTAGGTTCAGCATATGTAAGGGGGCGGGCAGTAGCAAATTGTTTTGCCGAAGGGACGGTATGCGGCTATACTCTCATCTCTGGGCTTATTGTATTGGACTGAACTAATGGCGCAAAAGAAGCCGGAACAAATCGGCGCCGAACTCGCGCAGCTTGTCGAGGGAAACGTATCGGTTGACATCTTCAGCAGGGTCGCCTTCAGTACGGACGCGAGCATCTATCATATTTTACCCGTCTGTGTAGTCGAGCCGCGGGATGCCGATGATGTAATAGCAGCGGTGAAATACGCGCGCCGGAACAATATCCCTGTTGCCCCCCGTGGTGCAGGCAGCGGTGTGGCGGCCGAATCCCTTACCAGCGGGATTGTTATAAACACGGCCCGCTACATGAAGCAAATAATGGGCATTGAGCATGACGGCGAGGTTGTCGTATGCCGGCCGGGCGTGGTGTTGGGTGATTTGAATGACTACCTTGCCCGGTTCGGCAGGAGAATCGGCCCGGACCCATCCAGCGGCGACAGGGCCGTTATCGGCGGCATCGTTGCCAATAACGCAACAGGTGCCCATTGGCTCCGGTATGGTTACATTGCCGAGTATGCCGAGAGAATAGAGACGGTTCTGGCGGATGGGAGCATTGCGGAATTTACAAACAACGTTGACCCGGCCCGCGCGAAAAATAATAGCGTAAAGCGGATAGCAAAAGAGTGCCTGGCCTTACTTGGCGACAAAGAGGAGGTAATCGCCAAGGCGCTACCGGAAACCAAACGCAATCGGTGTGGCTATAACATTGCAGGTATTTGCCATGATGGTAGAATCGATTTAGCGAAGCTTTTAGTGGGCTCGGAAGGAACTTTGGGGATATTCACGAAGGTGGCCCTTCGAACGGTCGATGTGCCTGGCGCCAAGGCGCTTTTGCAACTGGAATTTGACTCCTTCGAGAAAATGGCCAAAGCCGTGCCTGTTATTGTAGCCGGCGGCGCATCGGCCTGTGAATTGATGGACAAGACGCTAATCGATATGGCGGCCGAAGCATTACCCGAGTATCGCGACATCCTGCCGAGAGACTGCGCAGCGTCTCTGTTGGTTGAGCATACGGCAGCAAGCATAGATGAAGTGACCGCGAAGATAAACGAGACCGGCTCTGTGATAGGCCGATTAGCTTGCCGTCGAAGGCACGTTTTCGACCCGGCCGAGCAGCGGCGTCTCTGGAAGGTGAGAAAAGACGCCGCGCCGCTTCTGGACAGGAAAAAGGGGCCGAGCCATCCTGCGGCGATTATCGAGGACGTATCCGTCGCAAACACTCGCCTGGCTGAATATATCGCAGGACTGCGGGCTATCGGCGACCGATATAGTATCCCGATGGCGTTTTACGGGCATGCGGGAGACGGGGAACTGCACATTCGTCCGTATCTGGACCTGAGCACCCCGGCTGGTGTTAAGAATCTGTGCGGTATCGCTGCCGAGGTTTTCGAATTAGCCTGGTCGTTAGGCGGCACAATCAGCGGCGAGCACGCCGACGGTCTTTTGCGGGCGGCCTTTATAGAGAAACAATACGGCCGCCGGTTTTACGAACTGCTGAAAGGCGTAAAGAACATCTTCGACCCCGCCGGTTTGATGAATCCGGGCAAGATAATAAACGACGACCCCGATGTTATGAAAAAGAACCTTCGCGCCGCCGGCGTTGTGTTTGCCGAACGGCTAAGGACGAATCTGAATTTTGACCCTAAGGAATTTCGGTATGAGATTGAGCAGTGCAGCGGCGACGGCGTCTGCCTGGCTTCCGAAAAGGGCACGAGGATGTGTCCGGTGTTTCGGGCTGTGGGAGCCGAGTCAGCTTGTTCGAGGGCAAAGGCGAATCTGCTTCGGGCCTGGATAACGGGTGTCCTGAAAAAGGAGGATTTTGAGTCGGACCAGTTCAAGCAGATATTGGGCCTGTGTATAAATTGCAAGATGTGCTCGGTCGAATGTCCCTCCGGCGTTGACATTTCAAAGCTCATTATCGAGGCACGCACCGAGTACGCAAAGCGAAAAGGCCTTACACGTACAGAGAAAACACTGGCGCAGAATCGGTACCTGAGTGTTTTGGGCAGTCTGTTTGCGCCGATAAGCAATCTTGTAATGAGCCTTCCGCTATTCAGGATGCTGCTTGAAAAATATACCGGCCTTGACATGCGCAGGACGATGCCGAAATTTCAGAGAGGTTCATTCCTTAAGAAGGGTCGAAGGTATTTAGCCAGGGCCGGTCCGGTGGCAAGTCCCGTAGATAAAGTTGCATACTTTGTCGATAGCTACGCAAACTACAACGACCACGAATTGGGTTTTTCCGTTATAAAGTGCTTAAGGCACAATAACATCGATGTGATACTACCCAATCAGCTACCTGCGCCGCTGCCGGCCATAGTCTATGGCGACGTCAAGACCGCTCGTAAGGACCTCGGCTATATTGTCAGGAACCTTTCTGAAGCCGTGCGAGCCGGTTATAACGTTGTGTGCTCGGAGCCAAGTGCGGCGCTTTGTTTTCGTAGCGACCTGCCGCTTTTAATTGATTCAGCCGATGCCAAGTTAATCTCAGCCAACACGTACGAACTGATGAGCTACCTCCAGGATTTGCACAGGCAAGGCAAGTTAAGGACAAGAATGTCAGCCGACCAGCGCCGGTTCGCCTATCACACGCCCTGCCATCTGTTTGCAATCGGGTTAGCGGGGGCAGGGCCGGAATTATTAACCGAGCTTACAAAGGCAAAAGTAACGGATATAAACTCCGGATGTTGCGGCCTGGCGGGGACCTTCGGGATGCAAAAGAAAAACTTCGACCTATCGGTCGATATTGCCAAGGACATGGTAGAGGCCCTGAATGCTGCGAGTGAAAAATTTGTCATGACCGAGTGCGCCGCCTGCAAGATGCAGATTGAGCAATTAACCGGCAAAAAGGTCATCCATCCAATCAAAATCCTGGCAAAGGCATATGGATTAGTGTAATTGTGTAGAATTATGTAATATTATCGTGTACTTAACCATGATAAATTCAATGAAATTTGCACGACGCATTATTGTTATTGGCGGAATTCTAGCCATTATTTTGCTCCCTTTTTTATACTTCAGCACACACAAACCTGATAAAATTGAGCAGTGCAAAACATTTCTAATAGGTAACAAAAATTTGCAGGACCACTTTGGAAAAATAAAAAGCGTCAGAGCTCGTTGGATAGGCTCTGGTAGAAGTTACAGCTCAAAAAAAGGAACGTCTGGTTATTACAGCTTTTGGATCAATGGGATTAGGAAAAGGGGATCAATAAAAGTCCACTGGGAACTGAAAAACGGGAAAATACAAGTTTCAAAAATATCTGCCAGGGAAGGATTCGATGGCAAACGGATCCTCTGGCCCGAAAATGTGGGTAAAGCCGAAGACCACATTATTGCTTCACATGTATGGGATGGGATAATTTGTCTATTGTTCACAGCATTGAGTTATCTCTTCTTTTTGAGCAGTAGAAAAGAGGGTAAACTGTTTAGCTTGTTTTACCATCCCTCCCTACGATTTGGGAGCCCTTCATACTATTCTCGACTATTTCTTATCGCTACGTTTGGTCTTGCGGCTCTCAGTGTCTTGTGTTTCTTTAACAGATTGACCCTCTTCTAAAAACTATTGTTTCATTGAAAACAAACAAAATGTCAGAGAAAGGACGCGAATTGAAGAAGGCGGTTTTGTGGCAATCAGTTGAAGATAGCAAGGTAAGGTGCTATCTGTGCAACTGGCGGTGCGAGATTGGGGCGGGTAAGGTGGGTCGATGCGGTGTGAGGAAAAATATCGATGGTGTACTGTATTCTCTTGTTTATGATAAGGTATGTGCGGCCAACGTTGACCCTATTGAGAAAAAGCCTCTGTTTCATTTTCAGCCGGGGACTAAGAGCTTTTCAATTGCAACGCCCGGCTGCAATTTTAAGTGTATCTTCTGTCAGAACTGGCAAATCAGCCAGCAGGCCATGGAGGGTCATATCGAAGGTCGAGCATACGCACCAGAGGATATTGTAAACACGGCTGTTCGTACCGGCTGTGCGAGCATTGCATATACATATACAGAGCCGACAATCTTCATGGAGTTGGCAGCCGACTGCGGACGGTTGGCGAGGGAAAAGGGTCTTGCCAACGTCTTTGTGAGCAACGGCTTTATGACACGTGAAGCGATTGACTTTGCCAAAGAATGGCTAAACGGCATCAACATCGACCTTAAATCCTTCCGCGAAGATTATTATAAGAACCTTTGCAAGGCGAAGCTGGAACCGGTTCTGGATACGATTCGTTATATTGCAAAGGAGACGGATATCTGGCTGGAGCTTACGACGCTGATTGTCCCCGGTGAAAACGACAGCGATGATGAGCTTAAGCAAATCGCCGATTTTATTGTTGCCGGCGCCGGGCCGGACGTGCCCTGGCATGTGAGCAGGTTCTATCCACAGTACAAAATGGATGACAAAGGAGCCACACCCCCTGCCACTCTTGAAAAGGCACTACAGATAGGCAAGGCCGCCGGACTGCACTATATCTACGTGGGCAATCTGCCGGGCTGGCAAGCCGAAAGTACATTCTGCCACAACTGCGGACACATACTCATCGAGCGTGTCGGCTATACGATTCGCTCCAACAGAATAACCGACGGCTCCTGCCCCGACTGCAACACCAAAATCCCCGGCTACGATTTATAAATAAATGCAGCGCCGGCGGCGGACTAAACACTATTCTCTAAATACCATTGGTTATATACTATGGTTATGAAAATAATTGCTGACGAGAATATCCCGTTTGTCGAGGAGTGTTTTTCATCGCTCGGCGATGTAACGGCGGTTGGCGCCGGCGAGATAACCGCCGATGCCGTGCGCGATGCCGATGTGCTCCTGGTCCGAAGTGTTACAAAGGTTAATGAAGAACTGTTAACAAAAAGCAGTGTCAAGTTTGTCGGCTCAGCCACGAGCGGCTTTGAACATGTCGATATCGAGTTTCTGCAAGCCAACGGTGTCGGCTTTGCCTGCGCTGCCGGCTCAAATGCAAACTCCGTCGCTGAATATGTCATCGCCGCGATACTTGCTGTTGCAAAAAAACACAAATTCGAACTGCAGGCCAAATCGGTCGGCATCATCGGTGCAGGCCGAATCGGCACAAAAGTCGCCGGCAAGGCCGCCGCCCTCGGTATGAAGCCCCTCTTGAACGACCCGCCCTTACAGAGAGAAACGAACGACCCAAAATATCTACCCCTGGACCGGCTTTACGATTGTGATTTTATAACGATGCACACGCCGCTCACGTTTGAAGGCATTGACAAGACCTTCCACTTAGCCGATGAAGGGTTCTTCGATTCACTAAAGGAAGGTGTCTTCTTAATTAACACCGCCCGCGGCCAGGTTGCCGACACCGAGGCCTTAAAGGCCGCAATAAGGTCCGGCAATTTAGCCGGTGCGGCCGTTGACGTCTGGGAGAATGAGCCGAACATCGATAATGAGCTCTTGCTTAAGGCGGACTTATCCACGCCGCACATCGCCGGCTATTCACTCGACGGCAAAGTCGCAGGACTTATAATGGTATATCAGGCCGCCTGCGAATACTTCGGTAACGAGCCGAAACGTATCGCCGATGATTTTTTAGCCGCGCCCGATATAGCTGAAATTACGATTGACCCTGACTCCGGCACCGAGCAAAATATAATCCATGACACGGTTCAGCAAATTTATGCTATCAACCGCGATGACTTCAACACGCGGGAGATTCTGATTGTCCCGCCCGAGCAAAGGGCAAAGTGGTTTAATGATTTGCGGGCGGATTACCCCGTGCGCAGGGAATTTCAAAATACGCAGATTGTCTTTGCGCAGCTGAGCGAAACACTTGCGGCGAAACTAAAGGGCGTTGGATTCAGGGTGGAAAATGGCTAAAGCTGACATACTAAAGTGGCCCTGCGGCAGTTTGGATTTTTCCGCAGGCTGTATCGCGATGGGCGTTTTGAATGTTACGCCGGACTCGTTCAGCGACGGAGGCGAGTTTCTCGATACGGACAGGGCCGTTGCACACGGCGCAGGTATGGCAAGGGCAGGCGCTGCGATAATCGACGTAGGTGCAGAATCGTCCCGGCCGGGCTCCCAGCCGGTCAGCGCTGACGAGCAGATCAAAAGGGCAATCCCTGTAATTGAGCAATTGGCCGCGAAGATTGATATCCCAATCAGCATTGACACGACCGATTCTACCGTTGCAAGAACGGCCTTAGATGCCGGTGCAGCCATGATTAACGATATTACCGCATTAGCCGATGACAAAATGGCCGAGCTGGCTGCCGAAAGAAAGGTGCCGGTCGTGCTGATGCATAAGCAGGGTGAGCCGGCGACGATGCAAATTGAGCCTGAATATGACGATGTAGTAAGCGATGTGCTGGATTTCCTGTTAGCAAGGGCAAAACGAGGCGAGGATTTTGGTATTGCGGGCCGGTTGATTTTCATTGACCCGGGTATCGGCTTCGGCAAGACGACGGAGCACAATCTCGAACTTTTGCGGAACCTGGATAAATTCGTCGCCACCGGCTGCCGTGTGCTGGTAGGGGCCAGCAGAAAACGGTTCATCGGCAAACTCACCGGCAAGGCAAAGCCCGCCGAGCGCCTCTTCGGCACAGCGGCGTCGGTCGCATTAGCCGCCGCCGCGGGCGTCTCAGTAGTCCGCGTACATGATATACCCCAAATGCTCGATGTCCTGAACGTAGCAAATTCAATCATCTGAGCAGCTAATTTCCACATGGCCAAATCCTTCGGTTTCGGCCAGGATCATAGAAGGAGGTCGAGGTTTATTTTTTGCGTTTTTTGAGTTTTTCCCAATTTTCGGCTGCCTCGGGTCGGCGCAGATAATTAGGGACAAGCGTGGTGGGGTCGGCGAAGTCGCCGGCTTTTGTTTTTTTTCGGCAAACCGAGTACACCGCGCGGGCGCGGGCGGGCCAGTAATCGGCGTCCAAAAAGCATACGCCCGGGGCGCAGAAGACATCTTTGTAATATACAAGCCCTTCGCCTAAGAGCCATATCGGATTATCTGGCTGGGCGAAGCGGGCGAGGAAGTCTGATGCGGTCATCAGACAGTCAGTTGTTACTTTTTGCCAGTTGCCGTGGGTGTTTTCATATAAGCCGACGTAGAACTGTTTGCGCTTGGCGTCGAGGATGGTGGCCAGACGCGAAATTTTTATTTGTTTATCTCTTATATACTCGGATGCATTTACAGTGAGGACATCCATGGTATTTGCAGCGACGATTTTGGCCCCGTTTGCCAGGGCTGTCATCTTTGCCATCGTAACAGCAATTCGCAGGCCGGTGAAGCTGCCGGGACCGGCGGCGATGTAGATATGTGAAAGGTCTGAAATGTGCCTGCCGATGCGTTTAAGAAGGGCCTCGGCAGCGGGAAAAAGCTCCCTGCTGTGGGTCATAATCCCTGAAAATGCGGTTTCTCCAAGGATATTGTCGCCTACCCCAACGGCGACCGAGCCTGTTCGGCCGGAGGTCTCAATGGCTAATGCAAGCTCGTTATTTGCAGGCTCACCCATAACTTTTACCCTCAAAACGACAGGATTTCCCAACTCTAATAAACGTTTTTACCAACTATACATCGAGGCAATTTTAATTACAATACTGGCTTTTGACGGGTGAAAACAAATTTTCTGCTTGCAAATTTTTTTTTTATTTATACACTGGCTGTAATATTTTGTATTTTTGGTATAAAAGGTATTTTAGCAAATTTAGAAAAATAGTCTTGACTTTTCGAAACTTTTTCAGTAGTGCATTATGAGTTGGAGGCATATAGTGGCGCGAATTTGGGTTTTAATCAGATGTTTTAGACTGCGAACGCTGGTGATTTTCGTCGGTGTGTTGGGTGTATTTCTGGCGTACGGAGGCCCTACGCTCGCCCAGCCGGCCACGAAACAGGAGGCGATGCAACAACGGGTTGAGTGGAACATAGCCATCGCCGCAGACCAGTACCAGCGCGGGCTTTATAAAGAAACCGAACAGACTCTCCTGAAGACGCAGAGTGAATATGACGCATATATGAGTTCCCGGGACAGGGAAAAGGTGGGTGAGCTTTTGGCTCAGGTTCGTCTGGCGCTGGCTGAGAGGGAAAAGATCGCCGGCTACCTGCAGGCCAGTGACGGGCTGGCGGCGAACAAGCAATATCTCGAGGCGAAGTCGCGTCTTGAGGCGATAAAGGACAACCACTTCCTCACGCCGGATGAACGCCGGCAGGTGGCGGCGGCTATCAAAAGACTCGACAGGGAATCCGCCGCGTACAACAAACAGGTCCAGGGTCTCTTTGATGAAAGCGTCAGACTTTATCGTGCCGGTCAAATCGAGGCCGCACGCGCGGGTTTTGCAGAGGTGGCCATTAGTGGTACGGACGTTGCTTCACAGGCCCGGACAGCGGCCGAGATGATAAAGGACAGTGAGCTTCTTACAGCGGCTGAGCGGAACCAGATTGCAGCGGGCATCCAGGACTTGGGCAAAAGACCGGCGTCCTACGAGAATCAGATTCGCAGGCTTTTCGATAAGAACGTCACACTCTATCAAGCCGGGCGGCTCGAGCAGGCCCGCGAAGGGTTTGTGGAGGTAATACTTTCGGGCGTCAAGGTCGCCGCAGAAGGAAAGAGTCCACAGGACTACGTTCGCCTGATTGATGAGGCTTTGGCTCAACCGCAGCAGATCCCCGGTGCCGAGCCGGTTGCGGGGCCGGAAGATAAGGCCGATATGGGTGTTGAAGATGAGCTGCTGGGTATGTGGGCAGAAGAAATCCCGCCGGAGCCCAATATTGTGACTTTTGCGCCGCAAGAACCCGAAGCTGTAATGTTAGTTCCCGCTCAGCAGCAAATAATACCTGAGCCGACAATTCCGCTTGAGCCGAAGGTACTCGAACCTGTTGAAGAGCCGGAGGCTGAGGTGGCCCCAGAGCCCGGATACATCGGGATAATAGAGCAGAAGAGG
>Ga0114922_10002860_pt1 | contig 16125 bp, 11 predicted proteins | sample AartaG_FD_100975 | JGI IMG/M metagenome (GOLD analysis project Ga0114922, IMG submission 100975) | Deep subsurface microbial communities from Aarhus Bay to uncover new lineages of life (NeLLi) - Aarhus_00045 metaG | ecosystem: Environmental > Aquatic > Marine > Oceanic > Sediment | place...
GGCTTCGCTGGTCAAGGACCTGGAGGCCGAAGGCATTGGGCGGCCCAGCACTTACGCCGCGATCATCAACACCATCCAGGACCGTGGCTACGTCGAACAGATCGACCGCCGCTTCTACGCCACCGACAAGGGCCAGATCGTCACCGAGAAGCTGATCGAGCACTTCCCCAAGATCATGGACCTGAAGTTCACTTCCTACATGGAGGACGAGCTCGACAAGATCGAGGAAGCCCACCTGGATTGGGTCCACGTTCTGCGGGAGTTCTATGAACCGTTCAAGGAGCTACTGAACCAAGCCCATGCCGAGATGGAGCCCGTTCGGGCGGAACCCAGCGAATACAAGTGCCCCAAGTGCGGCAAGGAGATGGTCTATCGGCACGGCAAGAACGGCCGGTTCCTGTCCTGCTCCGGGTACCCGGACTGCAGGGTGTCGAGGAACATCGACAGCGAGGGCAACCCGATCGAGGAGATCGTCGCCGACGAGCCCTGCCCCGTTTGCGGCAAGCCGATGATCCTCCGCAGGAGCCGCCGTGGGCCGTTCTTGGGCTGCAGGGGCTATCCAGAATGCACCCACACTCTGCCCGCCGACGAGAACGGCGTGCCCCTCAAGAAGGTCGAGGCGGAGGCGATCAAGGAAACCTGCCCGGAGTGCGCCTCGCCCATGACGGTCAAGTGGTCCCGGGGCAAGTCGTTCCTGGGCTGCACCGCCTATCCCAAGTGTAAGGCTACCACTGCGCTGCCCGAGGGCGTCTACGTCGAAAAGCCCAAGCCCAAAGATGCGGGCGTCAACTGTGACAAGTGCGGTCGCCCCATGGTCATCCGCACCAGTCGGCGGGGGCCCTTCCTGAGCTGCTCGGGTTTCCCACGCTGTCGCAACGCCATGCCGATGGACAAGCTGGATCACCTGAAAGCCCTGGCCGCCGCCGGCAAGATCCCCGAGGCACCGGCCAAGCCCAACGGCCGGCTGGCCAACGGCGAGGTCCCCAAGACCAAAGACGGCAAAGTGGACTACGAAGCCATGGGCCCGTCACCTCCTGGCTTCGCCTGGACCCGGACCGGTCGGCCGGTGGTGGAGGACTGGCCCGAGGACGGCCTGAACTGCCCCGAATGCGGCGGGGAGATGGCCCTCAAGATCGGCCGCTTCGGCCCCTACTGGGGCTGCACGGCCTACCCCAAGTGCAGGTTCATCGCCAACATGCGCGGCCAAGCCAAGAAACGCGGCGAAAAAGAGTTTCCGCCGCCAAGCTGATGCGCGCGGCGAGTAAGCCGGTCGCCGGGGCAAGTTCATCGCCTGTAGCGGCTTCCCCCGCTGCCGGAACACCAAGCCGATCGAGAGGCTCGAGCAGCTCCAGGCCGAGGCGGTTGCCAACGGGACCGTACCCGAACCCGACGGCGGCGACGGCCAAGAGGGCGCGCAGAATCGCAAGACCCGGACCAAATCCGCCGCCCGTCGGCCGATCCCCAAGACAGCCGACGGTAAAGTCGATTTCCAGGCCCTCGGTCCGCCGCCGGAAGGCTTCGCCTGGACGCGCACCGGCAAGCCGGTCGTCGAGACCTGGCCCGACGGCACCCTGCACTGTCCCGAATGCGGCAGCGAGATGGCCCTGAAAAGCGGGCGGTTCGGGCCCTTCTTCAGTTGTACCAACTTCCCCAAATGTCGCTGCTCGGTGAACCTGCGCGGCGAGGCCAAGAAACGCGGCCAGATCGAGATGCCGCCGCCGGTCCGCCCGAAACCGATTCCCACCGACGTGTCCTGCGATGAGTGCGGCGAGAAGATGGTCATTCGCACCGGCCGATCCGGAAAGTTCCTTGGCTGCGGCAAATGGCCCAAGTGCAAATTCACCAAACCCCTGCCCGAAGAACTGAACGCCCTGGCCTCGTCAACCGGGAAGTGACGGGCCCGTACGCTTGTGCAGCGTTCTCCATCGTTTGTAGCATCCGACCTCCGAGTCGGACGTTCTGTAGCGCCCGCCCGGAGCTTACCCGCTCCTTGGGCAGAATGGTCCTGTCTGTGTCGTCGTGGTATGCTGCGTCAACGCCGGCGAACGAAGATGAAGAGAAGGTACGTCCAGGCTAGGCCATTCCCGGCTTGCAAGCGGCAGTCGCATGGGACCGAGTTCGGGCGCCGCCGCAGCGGAGACTGCTTATTGAGGGGGGGGCGTAACCGGCCGCCCGCCTGGTCGGTGACGGTGGCGACGAAGGCGCCCGCAACCATCCGTGTAGAAATGCAGATCGAGATTAACTCGGCACGGTTCCTGTCCGATAGGGAGCTGGGCGACCGGAGTCCCGACGTGGTCGGGGTCCGATAAGCCTGATCTCGCAGAGGTACTAACTAGATTCGGGACTTCGGAGATAAACCGTGACCACACCGGCAAATCACGCGGGCGTTTCGCGCACCCTTCTCTACGTTGCCATGGCGGCGCTGCTTGTCGCGATTATCCTGGGCGCTTATCGGCACTCGCCGCCGATCTACCTAGCCGTGGGCTTCATCGGCGAAATCATCCTCGTCGCGACGGTCCACCTCTCCTCACTGATCGAACGCTACGGCATTCCGCGGGCTGGCCAGGAGGCCCGCGACCAGTAAAGTTGCGAGTCGGTCGAGTCTCGGGGAAGCATTCAGGATCGGCAGCACGCCAGCATCGCTCCGCGTCCGGCGGAGACCACGCATTTGCGGTAGGCCGAACGCCGACCTCGGACTGGTGATGCTGACATCCGGGCGACCCGTAGGGAGCAAACCCGAGATCGGTTACGAGCTCGGTTCGTGCTGCAAGTGCCGGAGCGGATTCGGCTTGCGCCTCGGGACCTTACCTCCGATGAGTGGATCGAGATTCTGCATCATCCCGTCTACACGCTCGATTATCTCGAGCGGATTCGTGGGCTGCCCCCGGCGGCGCGCTTCGTCGGCTATCGCCGGCCCACCGCGCACCTCCGCGCCGGGCGCCGCTTACCCGCCCGCTGTTGCGGGAGGCGGCCTGTTGAGCCGGGCGAAGATGTCGTCGTATTGCCGAGCCAGGTAATCCGCGGTGCCGCCGGAGGCCAGGTGCGACCAGGGCAGCAGCTCGGTCCTGCTGCGGGCCCGCTGGGCGTAGAAGGCCGGGTCCAGGCCGGTCTGGTCGAAGGCCTCCCGCCAGATTCGGGGGTCGAACGACTCGTCCCAGCCGTCGAACCGGGCGCCGGCCCGCCAGGCGGCCTCGATGACCGGGGCCAGACGCCGATCGCCGCGGGAGAAAACCGCTTCGAGAACGGAGCGCTCGACGTTGTGCGTCTTGATCCGCACGGCGGAGCGCGACTTTTTGGCCAGTGACCGTAGCCGGCGCCGGACCTCGTGGAAATACTCAGCCGGCGGCTGCGGAGCCCACTGCAGCGGCGTGTGCGGTTTGGGCACCAGCCAGCCGACCGAGGCGTTGACGGTGGCGACATGTCCGGAGACCTCGCGCCGGGCCCGGCTGACCCGATCGGCCAAATCCCAGATGCCGTCGATGTCTTCGGGGCGCTCTGCGGGAAGCCCGGTCAAGAAGTATAGTTTCACCGACCGCCAGCCGGCCCGGTAGGCGGCCTTAACGCCCTCCAGCAGGTCGCCGTCGGCGACCTTCTTACGAATGGCGGCCCGCATGTCGGGCAGAGCGGCTTCGGCGGCGATGGTCAGGCCGCTCTTGCGTACCGCAGAGACCATGAAGGGGATATCTCGCAGCATCTTGTCCACCCGCAGCGAGGGGATGGAGATGCTCACCCGGCGCTCGGCGAAACGCTCGTTGATGCGGTCAGCGAGCTCTGGCAGGTACGGATAGTCGGCCGTCGAGAGCGACAACAGGCCGATCTCGTCCTGGCCGGTGGCCCGGTAGGCGTCTTCGGCGATCCGCAGGATCTTGTCCACGCTGCGCAGCCGCACCGGCCGCTTGGTGTAGCCGGCATGGCAGAAGCGGCAGCGCTGCGGGCAGCCGCGCATGATTTCGATGGAAACGCGATCGTGCACCACTTGCACCTGCGGCACCAGCGGGCGAACCGGGAGCGGGGCGACCTCGAAGTCGGGCGTTCGGCAGGGCACGATCCGCCGCGGGAGCACCGCGTCGCGGGGTTCGACAAAGTGGATGGTGCCGTTGTCGTGATACTGTACGTCGTAGTAGGCCGGGGCGTAGATCCACTCGAACCGCCGGGCCATCTCCAGGATCATGTCGCGGCGAGGGACCCCGTTGGCCTTCATTTCGCGGCAGGCTTCCAGGACAGCGGCCATCGAGTGCTCGCCGTCGCCGAGGACAATCAGGTCAAGGAAGTCAGCCACCGGCTCGGGGTTGTCAGCCTGGGGACCGCCGGCGATGACCAGCGGGTGTGAATCGTCCCGGTCGCCACTGCGCCAGGGGATGCCGGCCAGGTCCAGCAGAGTCAGAACGTTGCTGTAGACCATCTCGTATTGCAAGGAAATGGCCAGGATGTCAGCCGAGGAGACCGGCTGACGGGTGTCCCAGGTAAAAAGCGGGATCTTTCGCCGGCGCATCTGCTGCTCGGCGTCGAGCCAGGGCACGTAGACCCGCTCGGCACAGACCGCCGGCGTGTGGTTGCAGAGCCAATAGATGATCTGGCAGCCCAGGTGCGACATGCCGATCGTGTAGGTATCGGGAAAGGCCACAGCCACCTTGACGTCGGCCCGCTCCCAGTCGCCGTCGCCGACGAGCTGATTGATCTCCCCACCGATGTATTGGCCCGGACGCTGCACGTAGGGCAGGAGTTCCTCGCTTATCCGTATGCCCAAACCCGTGCTCATGCCCATCAAAGCCCGTTTGATGCCCCGAATAACCCAGCCCGACAAGCAATAGCACTACAGCGCCAGGTCGCTGTCTCGTGCGTAGCGGCCGACCTCCGAGTCGGCCGTTCTGGGTCTCCACGGCCGACTCGGAGGTCGGCCGCTACAGGATTGTGAATACCATGCCCTGTAGCAATAGTACCACGCCCGGAAACGGTCTCCAACCGACGCGGGGCAGTGCGGCGAGAATCGAATCCCTTCACCCAAGCCAACGCCGAAGCTCGCCTGCGTGGTCCTGGTTCAGCTTCTCCCAGGCCAGAAGGAACCAGGGCGTGACGGGCCGGGTGGCGGTGAACTCCGCCAGCTTGTCGATCGGCACCCAGGCCAGGTCATCAATTTGGCCTGCCACCGGTGTTGGTGATCCGGCCAGCCGGCCCAGCAGCACGGCGCAGAACTCCCGCTCCGACCAGTGCGCGTCGTAGCGGGCGTGGTAATTGATCGCAGCCGGGCGAATCAGATTAGTCGCCTTGACGGCCAGCTCCTCATGGACACGTCGGGCGGTCGCGTCGAGGTCGGACTCACCCCGGGCGGGGTGGCTGGCCACGGTGGCATCCCAGTACCCGGGCCAGAGGAGCTTACCCAGGGCCCGGCGGCCCAAGAGCAACCGCTTCTGTTCGTCGAACAGCAGACAGGTGAAGGCCCGGTGGAGTCTGCCTTCGCCTCGGTGGGCGGCGATCTTGTCGGCCACCTCGATCTCGCGCCCGCTGTCGTCAACCAGAACGACCGTGCCCCGGCGGGCGCCCGCCGACGAAGGCTGTGTCAAGCGTCTCACGTCTCAGCTCCCAGTGGCTGCGTCCGGCGCCGGATTCTAAATGACCATGCCCAAAGGTGCGACAGCTAGTTGATAGGGGTAGGGAAGACCGGTTGATTACCCGGTCTCCCCTACCCCTATCGACTTTACCCACTGAGATGACGCTCACCCTGCGGGATGGGCTCGAAACAAGCAGGACACAAAGCCGGCGGGTATTGCCCGACCTTGCGTCCTGAAAAGCGTCGGCTCGGGGTCACGACACCCGCCCCTCCGGCCGATGGAGAAGCGAGACGCCCGCCCCGAGAAGGGTTTTCTACTTCTTGATCTCCTTGGCGCCCTTGCCTTTCGCCTCCTTCTGTAGGATGGCGTCAATGCGGGTCTTGTACTTGTCAAGGCCGCGCGGGGAAAGCTTCAGGCCGTTGATGAACACCGACGGCGTACCCTGGACACCGTACTTCTTGGCCTCGGTAAGGTCCTTCGACAGCAGGGCGTCGATCTGGGCCGGGTCCGCCATGACCGCGTCGAACTCGGCGAGATCCAGGCCCACCGTCTCGGCGTGCTTCCGGAGATCCGCAACGTCGATCTTCTTGTAGTCCCCGAGGATAAGATCGTGCATTTGCCAGAAGCCCTCGGTGCCCTTCTGCTTATGTGCCAGGGCCGCCGCCGCGTGAGCAGGCTTGGCCTTCTTGTGGAAGCTCAGCGGGAAATGCTTGAACACCCAACGGACGTCCTTCGGGTAAGCGTCCATCACCTGCTTGATCACCGGAAGCTCACGGGCGCAGTAGGGGCACTGGAAGCATACGTACTCGACAATGGTAACCGGGGCATCCTTGGGGCCGCGGATCGGTGAATCACCGATGTCGATGTTGTAGATGGTGGTGTCCACTTTGCGCTGCTGCGGTTTGGCGGGCGCCTTGGGCTGGGCGGCCTTAACCGCCCTCAATTCGGCCAGGACCTTCTTCAAGTCATTGCGGACGGCCTGCAGTTCCGCCTTTATGGCGGCTAGCTCGGCCTGAACGTCGGCCTGAGCCTCCTTACCCGTATCCGTTGCCCCAGCCGTATTTTCACCAGTTTGCCCAACAGCGTTGCCGCAGATCAGCAGACCCAAAACCACCGCCAGAAGTTGTGTGCGGAACATCCAGCTCTTCTCCATGTGTACACCTTTCCTTCTCGACTCGGTCTTAGCATAGCCCGGGCCGCAGGCACTGGCGGCCCTTCAGGAACATCAGGCTCGCGCCCACGCGGTCACCCGCGCTGGTGGAGTATAGCCTGTCTGGCCAGCCAGTACAATACGCGCGAAACCCCACCCGCCTGCGCCTGGTCGTCACCCGTCTGGGCCGTCCGGACCAGGCGGCGCACATCCCAGGGCGCCGGTCGGCACAGCAGAGCCTCGGCGGCGGGCTCTCAGATCCTGGACCTCCCCCCCATGGCTTCGTGCCAGCCGAGCAGGAGGGATTCTCAGCCCTCAGCAAACCGCAGGCCTTGAAGCCACTCCCGCGCCCACGCACAAAATCATTTGTTGCAAGGAGTTACATTGGCAAGCCGACTGTACCGGCAAAGGGTAAAACCGCAGGGCGGCTTTCAACGCAGCGCAACCAGGAGGTTCGCTCAGCGTCGCATCTGCCCAAAGTGGTGCGATCACCGCGGCTGCGTCGCCTTCTCGCCGGTGATCTCAGGCAGAAACGCCGGGCGATCTTCTTCCCTGTTGCGGCCGGAGTCATCATGCCCCCTTCGGCGGACCGGCCGACTCGGAGGTCGGCTGTTACGAAACTGTTTCACTGAAGACGCCGCCGCTCTGTCATTCGATGCCCTGTTCCGCCAGCCAGCGTTCCGCGTCGATGGCGGCCTTGCAACCCATGGCCGCAGCGGTGATCGCCTGGCGATAGACGCTGTCGGCGGCGTCACCGGCGGCGAAGACGCCCTCGATGCTGGTGGTGGATCGGTACGGGTCCATCAGCTTGACGTAGCCCTTGTTATCCAGGTCAAGCTGGCCGTCGAGAAAGGCGGTGTTCGGCCTGTGACCGATGGCCAGGAACATGCCGCTGACCGGGAGCTCGCGAAACTCACCGGTCCTGGTGTCCTTGAGTTTCAACCCGGTCACCCCGGCTTGGTCGTCGCCCAGCACCTGCTCGACCACCGAGTTCCATTCGATCCTGATCTTGGGATGCTCCAGGGCCCGCTTCTGCATAATCTTCGAGGCCCGCAACTGACCACGCCGGTGAATGACGTGCACCATGCCGGCGAACTTGGTCATGTACATCCCCTCCTCGATGGCGCTGTCCCCGCCACCGACGACCGCGACGGGCTTATTGCGGAACCGGGGGAAAGCGCCGTCGCAGGTGGCGCAGGCGGTCACGCCCAGGCCGGCTTTGCGGTAATGCTGTTCGCTCTCCAGCCCTAGCCAGTTGGCCGAGGCCCCGGTGGCGACGATCACCGCATGGGCCCGGACCTCGCTGTCTTCGCTGCCGGTCATTTGGAACGGCCGTGACGAAAGGTCGATCTTCTCAACGTTCTCCGGCTTGAGGCGCACCTCGAAGCGCAGAGCCTGCTTGCGAAATGCGTCCATCATCGTCGGCCCGGCGATGCCTTCAGGAAAACCGGGGTAGTTCTCCACCTCCGTGGTGAACATCAACTGCCCCCCGGGAATCATCTCACTGGCCGATGAGACCGCCCCCTCGAAGACCAGCGGATTAAGGTTCGCCCGGGCGGCGTAGATGGCGGCCGTCCAGCCCGCAGGACCCGATCCGATGATGACCACCTTCTCGACGTCGTTTGCCTTTGACATAACCTTGTCTCTCTTCTGCCGCGGCTTGTCTTTCTCCGGCCTCCAACCCCTGCCTCGTCCGACATTCGTTGTCCTCAAACCGCGCTGCCGCCCCACGGGACACGACGACGCTGCGACGGAATCTTAGTTGCCTGACGGGCCCGCGTCCAAGTCCCGACGGCCGGCGAATTGACCGTCCTGGCGGCGCCCTTTATCCTCCGTCTCTATGACGCCGAGGTTAGCGTGCAAGCCAGACGTCCAAGACGTTGCCGCTGCCGCCCCACCGCGGGCAGCGGAGCGATACGTCTCCGGCCGCCGGCGCTCCCGCACCCTCGCCGCCTGGGCAACAGCCGCCTGGGCCGCGTTGGTAGCCTCAGGGTGCGGACCGGGTCCAGCCGGTCCGGAGTTTCAGCTCCGGCAAGAGCCCTGGTCCTTCGGGCACACCGCCGGCACGCATCTGATCACCGACCACTTCGACATCTACACAACCGTGGACGACCCGAAACTGCGGGACTACCTGCCCAGGTTCCTGGAGACCCTCCATCAGGAGCGATATGCCGCCCTGCTGCCCGCGCCCGAAGGGTCGGACCGCAGGCTGCAAACCTACCTCTTTGCGAATCAGCACGAATGGATGGCCTTTACCCGCCAGCACTTCCCCGACCGTTACGACCTCTTGACCAGCGTTCAGGTCGGCGGGTATGCCTCGGGCGACATGTGCGTGACCCGCAACCTGCGACCGGCGATTCACACGCTGTCGGTGATCGCCCACGAGGGCATGCATCAGTACTTCGGGACCCACTTCGACCAGCGCCTCCCCGCCTGGCTGAACGAAGGATTGGCCACTTACTGCGAGGGATTCGACGTGCGGCAGAACCGGCCGGTCTTTCATTCGCGGCGTAATGCCCTCCGGCTCAATCCCCTCCGCGAGGCGCTGGCCGGCGATACGCTGCTGCCCTTTTCCGAATTGTTGGCCACCGACGCGGGCCGGGTCATTATCCAATCGCAATCCCGACTAACGAAAACCTATTACGCCCAGGCCTGGGCGCTGGTGGTGTTCCTGCAGCACGGCGGGAACAGACAGTACGCCGAAGGGTTCCGGAGGATGCTCGACGACGTGGCCGCCGGCAGGCTCGATGAGCGGGCCCGAGCGGCACGAATCACTTCAGCCGACCCGGCCGAGCTCAGTTTCGGCGAGTCCGTCTTCCGGGCCTACATCACCGAGGACCTGCCCGTCTTCGAGCAGCAGCTCCGCGAATTCATCACCGCATTAGCCTTTCGGTAGCTTCCGACCTGGATCCCGGCAGGCGCGACAGCGTTCGTGGCGCAGCTCAAGGTCGTCAGAGCATGCGGTGTGGAAGGGCCGGGCCTGCGTACGGGACGGTCAGAAGGGTGCCCTTCGGCCTCGTCTGTCCCTTGCGTCCGGCCTTGTCTTCCGGGTACATTATGGTAGAAGGCGTCGGCGGGGTTTGCTTTGCGCTGCGGCTTCCCTTTGGATTGTTGATTCGTGGCTCTGATTCCCGACGGGGAGGGGGATAACGCTTCGCCAGGAGGGACCACATGATGAACGTGATTCGACGGCTCCACAACGGGGTTCTGGGGGCAGTGGTGGGCTTCGTGCTGGTTGGCGTGCATCCGGCCCCGGCGTCGGAGTTGGGTCAGGCGGCTGCGGAGCAGGTCAGCCAGGATATCTACGACGAGTTCCTGGACCTGTGGCTCTACACTCACGTCGGCGATGACCGCGGGTATGGGCCCGAGCACGACCTGGCCAGGGACAACATCGCCTTTTTGTTCGAAAGCTACGGGCTCGACGTCACCCTGGAGCCGTTCAGCTATTCGAGCAGCACGTACTACAACGTAGTCGGTACCATGCTGGGGACCGTCTATCCTGACCAGGTTTACATCGTCGGGGCCCACTTTGACTCGGTGAGCAACCCCGGGGCCGACGACAACGGCAGCGGGTGCGGGCTTGTGCTGGAGGCGGCTCGCATCCTGACCCAGTACCCGTCTGACTACACGATCCGCTTCATCGCCTTCGACCGCGAAGAGCAGGGGCTCATCGGCAGCAGCGCTTACGTCGATGCCCACAGTTCCGATGACATTCTGGGGATGATCTCGGCCGACATGGTGGCCTATGACCCCGATACCAACCATGCCCGCATCTACAGCAGCACCTCCTCGCAACCGCTGATGTTTGCCCTTGGGGCAGCCATCGACGAGTACGGCGACGGGCTGACCTGGGAGGACTCCGGCTACATCGGGGCCAGCAACCACGCCCCCTTCGACAGCGCCGGCTTCCTGGCTGTTCTGCTGATCGAAGGCGAGGTCTGGAGCAACCCCTTCTACCACACCCCGCAGGACAGCTACGAACAGCCGGGCAATCTCAACTTCCCCTATGCCGTCAAGATGGTCCGATCCGTCGTAGGCTTCCTGGTCGATCACGCCGGTGTGCAGGTGGCTGCCATGTTCTTAGAGTTGCCCGACGGTGTACCCTGGCGCCTGGACCCGCTGGAGCCGACCTCCATCACGGTGCGGATCGCCGACGGAGCCGAGTCGTACGTGCCGGGATCGGGGCTGATCCACTATCGCTTTGACGGCGGGACGTGGCTGAGCGACCCGGTCACGCCGCTGGGCGGGGATTTGTACGAGGCCATTCTGCCGGGAGCCGACTGCGATGCCACGCCGGAGTTCTACTTCAGCGCCGAGGGCGACGGCGGATCGACGATCTACAACCCCGAGAACGCGCCGAGCGAAGTGTACACGGCTGTAGTAGCCACCCTCACCATGCACCTGGAGGACGATTTCGAGGCCGACCAGGGCTGGACGGTCGAGAACATCGACCTGAGCACCGGGGCCTGGGAACGCGGCATCCCGGCTGGAGACGGCGAACGCGGGGACCCGACCAGCGACTTCGACGCCTCCGGGCAGTGCTATCTGACCGAGAACGCACCCGGCAACTCGGACGTCGATGGCGGCCCGACGCGGCTGATTTCGCCGACGCTGAACCTCAGCGGAACGTCTGATCCCGTGCTGCGGTACGCCCGCTGGTTCTCGTGTGATGACGACCTCGCCCCTGCACAGGACTTCCTGGAGGTTGAAGTGTCCGATGACGGCGGGGCCTCGTGGAACCTGATCGAGAGCGTCGCCGGCATGGGGGGCTGGGTCGAGCGCACGATTCACTTGGCCGACTACGTCAGCCCGACCGATCAGGTCCGGGTCCGCTTCAGCGCGATGGACAACCCCAACAACTCGGTGACGGAAGCCGCAATTGACGCCATCCAGCTTTACGACCTGAGCTGTGATACGTCTAACCCAGGAGACTACGACGAGGACGGGGACGTGGACTTGAATGACTACGCCGAGTTCCACGCCTGTTTGAGCGGCCCGTGGCAGAGTGACGGCTTCATCACGCCGTCGCAGGACTGCCTCGACGTGTTCGACTTCGACGTGGATGCGGACGTCGACCTGGAGGATTTCGGAGCGTTCCAGGAGGTGTTTACCGGCGAATAGGAGGTTTTGAGCCGATCGCGAAGAGGCCTGAGCGCCGTCATTCTCGGGCCGCGGGTTCGCCCCGCTCCGCCTTCCGGTACGCGTCTGCCTGGCGAACCAGCGCCTGAAACAGCTTCAGGAACTCCTTGTCGGCGTATGACGCGATCTCCGGATGCCATTGAACGCCGATCACGAAGGGCCGATCCGGCCGCTCGATGCCTTCGATAACTCCGTCGCCGGCGGTGGCACAGACCCGCAGGCCGGCGCCGACGCGACCGACGGCCTGACCGTGGAAACTGTTGACCCGGCGCCGGCCGGGGCCGATCGCACCCGCCAACCGTGTGCCGGCCGCGACGTTCACGTCGTGGGCCGCGAAACTGCCTACTCCAATACCGTGGCGTTCGGAAAGAGCCTTGTCGGCCCGAAGATCGCGAATGCCCCCGCCGTGAGCAACGTTGAGAATCTGAATGCCGCGACAGATACCCAGGATCGGCATGTTCCTGTCCAGGGCGGCGCCGATGAGGCGAATCTCGAACTCGTCCCGGCGGCGGTTAGTGCTCCCGGCCTGATCCGGAGCGCCGCCGTACAGGGCCGGGTCCACGTCGTCGCCGCCGCTGAGCAGCAGGGCGTCAATCTGGTCAAGCATGGCCGCGAGACGAGCGTCATCGTCCGTCGGCGTCACGAACACCGTCCGGCCGCCCGCCCGGGCCAGGGCGTCCTCATAGAACGGACGCTGGACGACAAAGCCCGAGGCCATTGACAGGCCGATCCGCGGCCCGCCTTTCGGCGGCGCCGGTCGCCAGACGGAATACCCGACCATCACCAGGACCGGCGCCCCGAACAGAACGGCCAATAGGGTCAGAACGATTCGGCGGCGTCCGGACATGATGGCGAGTATGTCCGCCGAAACGCAGAAACGCAAAAGCGCCGCAGCGTCAAAACGTCAAAACGCTAAAGCCGGGTGAATCGGGCAGTACCGTTTTCGGTGACACAGTTTTGTAGCGGCCCTTCGGGCTTCCGCCGACAGGGGCGAGTTCTCGGGCATAGACGCCCAGCGGTGTGGTCCGGCGGATACCGCGCCCGGCTCACGACTGGCCCATGGATTCGAGCCGCCGCCGCAGAGCGCCGCGGCTGATTCCCAACAGGCGAGCGGCCTGGGAGACATTCCGGTCGGTACGCTCCAAGGCCTGCTGGATGAGACGGTGTTCAAGTTCCGGCAGGGTGCAATTCGGCAGCGGCCCCTCCCGCGCCGCCGCCGCGAGCGTACCGGCGATGCCCAGGTGCTCGGGGCCGATCCGGCCACCGTCGTTCAACAAGGCGGCCCGCTCCATGACGTGCAACACCTCGCGCACGTTTCCAGGCCAGTAGTAGTTGACCAGGGCCTGGCGGGCGTCCTTCGACAGAACCATCGGCTCCTTGCGGTATTTCTTGCAGAGCTTCCCCGCGAAGTAGTCGACCAGCAGGAGGACGTCGTCGCCGCGTTCGCGAACCGGGGGCAGATGGATGTTGAACACGTTGAGGCGATAGAAAAGGTCTTCGCGAAAGGTCCTGGCCGCCACGCGCTCCTTCAAATCGGCGTTGGTCGCGGCGATGATGCGGACATTTACGTTGATGTCGCGGGTCCCGCCCACTCGACGAAAACTCTTCCGCTCCAGCATGCTCAGCAGCTTGGCCTGCAGCTCCACGGCCAGTTCGCCGATCTCGTTCAAAAAAACGGTGCCCTCCGAGGCGATCTCCAGCAGACCGCGCTTGGTGCTCTTGGCGTCGGTGAACGCCCCGCGCTCGTGCCCGAAGAGCTCGGACTCGATCAGCTCTCTGGGCAAAGCGGTGCAGTCCACGTGCACGAAGGGATGGGCGGCCAGCGGACCGATGGCGTGGATGTGCCGGGCCAGCAGATCCTTGCCCGTCCCCGTTTCGCCGGTGATCAGGACGATGGGCATCGCCGAGGCCGATTCCACCCCCGGTTGGGCCACACGCCGGGCCAACGCCATCGCCCGGCGGAACGCCTCACTCTCGCCGATGATCTGCCAATCGCCCTGGTCGTCCCAACGCAGACGTTCATAGAGCTCGACCCGTCCGCGGAGTCGCTGGGTTTCCAGATTGCGCTCCACGATGAAGCTGAGCTGGTCCAGATCGACCGGTTTCTCGATGTAATCGTTGGCCCCTTCGCGCATGGCACTGACCGCATTGGGAATCGAACCGAACGCGGTCAGCACCACGATGGGGAAGTGACGGTCGTCCGCCCGGACCCGCCGGATCAAGTCCATGCCGTTGCCGTCCGGGAGCCGGATGTCGATGATGCCCAGCTCCGGGTCCAGCTTCTGCAGGATCTCATTGGCCCCCGCCACCGTGTCGGCACAATGGCACTCGTGCCCCGCCCGGGAGAGCTGCAGTTGCACGGAGTGCACCAGCGACTGTTCATCATCGACAATCAGAATCTTGGCCAAGGCTTCCGCTCCTTCAAGTCGGAACGTTTCGGCGGCGCCCAGCCGCCGGTTCATTTACCCGCCCCCTTCCGCCGCAGGTGTCTCTGCCGCAGGTGCGCCGCTGTCGGCAGAGGCGCTTGGGGGCAGCCAGAGCGTGACTGTTGTACCGCCGCCGGCGTTGTTCTGGAATTCGATGGCCCCCTTGTGGGCCTGAACGATGCGCCTGGCCAGGTGCAGACCCATGCCCGTTCCGCCCGGCTTGGTGGTGAAGTAGGGCGAGGCGACGCGGTCCAGGATCGCCGGAGGAATGCCCGGACCCGAGTCGATCACCCGCAGTTCCACCCGCTCGGGCGGTTCTGGGCGCCGTCCTATGGCAATCCGCACGACGACCCCGGCAGGCGAAGCCTCCACGGCGTTGCTCACCACGGCCAACAGGGCCTGCTCGATCCGCGAGGCATCCACCTGAGCCATACATCCCGTCGGCGACTCCTCCACTTGGAAGTGGATCCCGCGCCGCTCGGCGAAAGAACGGGTCACCTCGACGACCCGATCGACCAGGGCCCGGACTACAACCGCCCGGCACTCCAGCTCGATGGGCATGTTCACCATAAGCAGCTCGCGGAGCCAGCGGTTCAACGAATCGACGGTTTCAATGATGCGTACCTGATTCGCCCGGATGTCGCCGTCTGAGGGCGAATCCTTCACCGACGATTGAGCCGAGGCCCGGATACTCGCCAGGGGATTGCGGATGTTGTGGGCGACCGACGAAGCCACCTCCCCCACAGCGGCCAGACGCTCCTGCTCCAGCAGGCGACGCTGAATGACCGCCAGTGAGTCGGCCATCCGGTTGACCTCGCGGGAAAGCGTGCCCAACTCGTCGCTGGAATGTCGGGGGATGCGGTACTGGAGATCGCCGGCGGCGTGCCTTTCCGCAGCCGTCTTGAGCGCGGCCACCGGCTTGAGCACCCAGTTCCGCACCAGGTGGACACCGGCAGCGGCCAGGAGAAAAGCCACCAGGGCGTTGAGCGACAGCACGGCCGTCACCAGGGCCTGCTTGTCGTTGACATCCTGGGAGGTCCGGGTGATCGAGGTGCTGCTCTGACCGGCGATCCGCCCCAGCTCCTTCCGCATGGGAGCCGCATACTCACGCTCGATGGTGGCAGCCAGCAGCTCCGTCGCTTCGTCGCGCCGCCCCGCCTGGAGCAGGACCACGTATTGTTCGCTCCGGTCGGACAGCAGGGCGCTCAGCTCCACCAGGCGATCCCTGCTCTGTCGCCTTTGCGGGTCGTCCGAGGCGGGCAGTTCGGCAAGCTGCTCTTTGATTCGCCGGTGAAGGACCCGGTAGCGGGCGTCGTCCAGCGCTCCGGTACGTTCGGCCCGGCCTTCCAGTTCATCCACCAGATCATCCAGCAGACCTCGGATCGAGTCGATTCGCTGCACGTCGGACATGAGCACGTGAAACCGGCTGGTGGCCTGCTCCATGTAGACGCCGATGCACCATACGGAAATCAACACGTTAGCCACGATGGAGACGCCGAAGACGGCCAGCAACAACTGAAACTTGGCCCGCAGACTCATGGCAACTTCACACGGGCGACGTGCTGCCTCTCAATTCTCCAGGGCAGGGTGATATTCCCAATCCCACTGGCGGTCGGCCTGTGGGTCGGTAGCGGAGATTACATGCCCCCCTACGAACGAGACGTTGATCCTTCCCCGATGGCGCCTGGCCGGGAACCAGTAGTCGCGAGTGAAGCGAATCGGCGTACAGAAAAACGGCAGATGGTGACTGAACGAGTAATGCACCGACTCCAGGGCGGCCTGGGAATCCACGTCGAACATCAGGGGCACGTAGGGGTAATCCAAAACGCGCTCCCTCAGCCGCACCCGGGCCTCGACGGGA
>Ga0114922_10002862_pt1 | contig 16123 bp, 12 predicted proteins | sample AartaG_FD_100975 | JGI IMG/M metagenome (GOLD analysis project Ga0114922, IMG submission 100975) | Deep subsurface microbial communities from Aarhus Bay to uncover new lineages of life (NeLLi) - Aarhus_00045 metaG | ecosystem: Environmental > Aquatic > Marine > Oceanic > Sediment | place...
AACGTCAACCCGGTATTCCAGAGGTCGTTTTGGCCATAGCCAAAGAGAACGTCACTCTCTGCAAATATGTCCCTGATGCGATCCGCAGAAAGTACGTTGCCGAATGGAAGAGAGCTATCCGAATAAGAAAGCTGATCAAACACTGAAAAACCTACATTGATATCGCAAACTTTTTTTGCTAAATTCGTAGCCATTGTAAACCTCTCTGGCTTAATAAATGAGGACAAAGCCAGAGAGGTTACATATAACTTCGGCCAGAGAGGACCAAAACTATTAACGTTCGATTAAAATCATAAAAAACAGTCGTGCGGTTAGTCTGATTATGCGCAAACCGCGAAAAACACATGACAGTGCCATTAGTGTCAGGAACCTTTTTTGATTGTAGGTTATTGTTTCTTTGATTACAATCCATGCATGCCAAGACCATTACGAAATGCGAAGGGTGACGTAGTATATCACGTATTGAATCGTGGCAACGGTCGCGTGCGCATTTTTCGTACGGCCCGTGACTATGAAGCGTTCGAAGAAATCCTGGTAGCCGCCCAGGAACGGGCGGCCATGCGGATCACGGCTTACTGTATTATGCCGAACCATTGGCACTTGGTGCTATGGCCTCGGAAGGATGGTGATTTATCGGAATTTATGCGCTGGTTGACGGTCACGCATACCCAACGTTGGCACGCTGCCCATGGTACGGTAGGCAGCGGACATGTGTATCAAGGGCGGTTTAAGAGTTTTCCCGTGCAGTCAGATGAGCATTATTTGACGGCCTGTCGCTATGTTGAACGCAATGCGTTGCAGGCGTCTCTGGTGCGTCGAGCCCAACAATGGCGTTGGAGTAGTCTTTGGCATCGTTTGGCCAAAGAAAGCGGGATGAAATCACATTTGACTTCGGGGCCATTGCCGTTTCCGGAACCTTGGGATCGCTTGGTAAACCAGAAGCTTACGGAGAAAGAAGTAGAAGGGCTTCGGAAATGCCTGAAACGCTCGAGTCCTTTTGGTCACAAACCTTGGATAACGCGCATCGCGAATACCTTAGGATTAACCTCTACCCTGCGTCCCCGCGGACGACCGAGGAAAACGAATGCGAAAAAAGGTTCCTGACCCCTTTAAAATTTGACCCCTTTAAAATTCCCTTTAAAATTCGCGCACTGAAATAGCGTATTATCTTGCATTTACGACGGCTGTCATAATTCTGTCAGTAATCGTAGGGCGTGCTTTAAAAGGGCCAGGTAAGTTGCCCGGCAGGGGCGATCCACCAAAAGGACCTGGCATTTATGAATTTAAAGGCAAATCCGGTAAAATTTATGTTGGACGATCAAGCAATCTATTTAGACGAATGAATCAGCACATACATTCGGGTAAGCTGCCAGCTAAAAACATTAAGACATTGCGATGGAAGCCAAAGCCAGGAGCAAATAGAACTGATTTGGAAATTGCCGAGCAGTTACGAATAAGAGATCATGGTGGAGTGGATAATTTGGAAAACATTATTAATGCCATAGGTAAGGACAGAAGCTATTTATTACCACAATAATAGGAGATAATACAATTGAGTTGGTTAAATCGAGATTATGATATGATTAAAGGAAAGTATGGTCCGCGTATGATTTTAACGGATGCGTGGAATAACAAGATGTTAAGTGTTATTAGTAAGAAGAAGGTTCTTGAACTAGAGTTAAATCCTGCAAAGGGTTGGAAACGTGGCTCGTTAGATTTTTTAAGCGAACTCTCTCGCTTAGTTGCTTTTGAAATTGTAGATGAAAAAACAAAAGATGTTTATCCGATGCACAATTTAAGTAAGTTAAGATATCTTAAAGTTCTTACATATTGTAACACACCAATTGACTTTACCTGTTATCCAGAACTTGAAGAAATCTCGCTTGAATGGCGCGAGAAAGCATCATCATTATATGATTGCACAACTTTAAAAAAAGTATTTATTAACAATTGTACAGCCAAATCCCTCAAAGCGTTCGGAAGGCTTAATCTTTTAGAACATCTATCATTAAAAAGCCCTAGACTGGATATGATTGGTGATGTGACTTCGTTAAAACGGTTGAAATTTCTTGGCATATATAATGCAAAAAACTTAAATTCGCTGGAAGGAATTGAACAATTTGAAAATTTACAGATGTTGGAAATTGACACCTGTCGGAAAATTACAGATATTGAACCTATACAAACCTTAACAAAACTTAAACGACTAATGATTGCAAATTGTGGAGAGATCGCAAGTCTCAAACCTGTTATAGAATTAAAGCAGCTTGAAGAATTGTTTTTCCACGAATCAACGAAAATCATGGATGGCGATTTGGCAATATTGAAAGAGTTGCCAAGGTTGGAAGACACGTCATTCCAAGAACGTCGTCACTATAATTGTAAGTGGGAAGATTTACCGATGAGGTGTTCTAAAAAAGAACTACAAAAGGCCAGAGAATTGTTAAGGAGGGGTTAATAATGTAATAATCCGTCGGTGGAAAATAAGGATATTTTACATTTTTCGTGCTCTTTGACATTTGAATAATTCGTGTGAATTCGTGATTGAAAAGTTATTAAACGCCGATGACGGCAAGGACCGGCCCTGGAAGGAAGTTATCACCGATTCAACGCTGTCGGCGTTACCGAAGGACAGCTACCCGGTCTATGTAGCCGACGGCGGCGGTGGGGGGGGCGGCTGTCAATATGAAGAAGCCGGCGCCGGCCTGTTGATGGTATGGGGCCGTGGAGACGAGACCATCGGCGGCAGATACCCCAGCGCCTTTATCTATGAATACGGTGAGGATCCGGATTTATCCAACTCGACCATCAGCGTAACAGTAGAGCCTCCCTGTGGCTGCGGGATCAATACCATCTCCCTCGGCCTGCAGGACGGTAATAATCGGATCCGCTCGTGGACCTGGAACGTGGTAGCCGGCGCACCCGGGGTAGGTGCAATTCAGTGCAGTCCTATCCCGCCGGCGGCGCCGATTCTTACCACGGTCTCTATCGACTTAAGCAAGACCGGGGTGACGGCTGCCACTCCTCAGGCTGCCTCTTACTCAAATTATAACTCCCCGCCTAACCCGCCTCCGGCATTTAACATAACTAACGTTCAACAACTCATCTTCGACGAAAACGCAACCTGGCTGGACAGTATTCCTCCGCCGCCCACCGGCCAAGTCGGCGCGTGGAACTATTGGAGAAACCTCTCTGTTAAACCAAACGTCGGTGGCGGCGGCGCTGCGGTAAATAGCAAATGGTTCATCAAGTGGAGTCAACCGCCCGTGGAATACGAAGATAATCCCGGGTTCATCCATGGTTGGGATGAGTGGTCCGTGTATCATCAACCGCCCTTATTGGCCGACGACTGGATGTGCCAGGATGAGCGGCCCATCACGGACATTCACTGGTGGGGTTCGTTCCGCGGCTGGACCCAGCCCATCCCGCCTCCGGCTCATCTGCTGCCCCAGGCATTCCATCTTGGCATCTGGACGGATGTTCCGGCGGGCGTCGATTCTAGTTACAGCCATCCGGGAGTATTGGTCTGGGAAAACTACTGCGATAATTACGTCTGGAACTTCGCCGGGCATGACTTGCTGGAGCCCGAGGAGCAGGTGTATGTACCGGATTACGTGGAGAACGAGAGCTGCTTCCAATTCACTCAACTGCTCTCTCAAGATGAATGGTTCGATCAGGGCCCGGGCGAAACCGGCGAGCCGAACCAAATATTCTGGCTGAGCATTGCCGCCATTTACGATGACCCTATGGATGTCGAATATGAGTGGGGCTGGAAGACACGACCGCACTTTTTCCAGGATGACGCGGTACGTATTATGAGCCTTGCCGACGGCAGTTGGCCACCGTCGATAGACGCGGCGGGCGTCGGCTCGGCCTGGGGTTCAGGAGTACCCATCCAGATTCCGTCATATCCGGCTCCGGGCGTTAGCTGGGATTTGGCTTTTGAGTTGACCACCAATGAGCCGGGTTATGAAGATGATCCGATTCCGGGCGATTTGAACCTAGATAGAAGTGTCGATTTGCTGGATTTAGCCATCTTTGCGAATCATTGGCTCCTGAGAGAACCGTAGGGGATGTTTGAGTGAATTTAATGTGAGGCGCAAATTTACAACAGGAATGTTTTATTTCGCCCTTTATGGCAATCGTCAACACCGGGTGGTTTGACCCCCGCTTGGCAGCGGGGGCTTTGAGGGCGGTCAGGCGTCGGCGTAAAAAACCGCTTACTTACGTGCGCGGCTTGGATGGGAGGTAGATTTACCCGGTCGCTGGCGCTGGCGGCTCCTTGTCCGATTCGACAAACACGAGCAATTCGTTTTCCCAATCATCCTCGGAATCTTCTCCATACAAACGCATTCGGGGCGTGGTAAAATTCACTATAGATATATCGTCCGGATCGGGAGATTGCGCCGGAATCGGCGTTTGGATTAAAGACGTTTGCGAAACCATGTTCAGATGCTTACAGCGAGGGCATCTCACATTTTTGTCCGCATACTTTTCGTCGATTCGGATTTTCTGATGACAGGAACTGCACCGAAATTTAAGTAAGATTGTCGTTGCCGATTTATTTCCCATAGGGGTCGATGGGGAAGGCGGGGCAGACGGTTGGGGGGGGAGTCTATCCGAGGTCTTATTCACATTTTTACATTGCGGGCATCTAATGCTTCGGTCTGCATACTTTTCGTCAATCTTGATTTTCTGGAGACAAGTTTTACAGCGAAATCGAATCATGATACGTATCCAATATTATCCATGATACAGACATCTACGTATCTTTGCAATGTCGATCTTCGCAGCAGGGCATAATTTCGAAATCACGAAAGATTTTTGCGATGACGCGGCGGAGAATGCCTTTCAGGTTGGGATTGTCAATTGGATTCAAGGTGTGAATCGCCTGATGCTTATAGCCGATTAATAATTCCTGGGCAATCTGCGCAATATTCAGTTTGGCCAGGATGGCTCTAATGGGATCGGCCGGAATATCCAAGACCTCATCGTTCTGCCAGAGGGAGAGGAGTACGTTTTTATCGTTTTCATCGGCGCGTTCATAGGCAAGAGCTACAATGAGCGAGGGCCGCATCGCCTGCTGCCATAACGCCTGATTATCCTGCTGCCGGGGCGAAGCTTGATTTGGCGCCATCGTGAGGGCCGGTGCATCGAGATCGGCATCGTCGAGATCATCCTGAATCTGATAGGCGATGCCTATCGCATTGCTGTATCGCTGTAATATCTTGCCCAGGTTGTCATCCGCCCCGGCGTAGATGGCCCCCAGTCGGAGTGCGACCTCAAAAGCGGGCGCGGTTTTTTGACTGAAAATTTTACAGACCTCCGCAGGCGCGACAGGTTTTTTATCTCGCATCCAGCATAACTCGGCGCCCTGCCCGGCGCAAAGAGTACGATGCCCGTGCGCCGCCACGGCCAACATGGCGGCTTTCTGTTGTGCGTGGGTCTGTAAATCGGCAATCAGTCGATAGCCTTCGCCTAAAAGAAAATCTCCAACATTCAATGCGATGGGAATACCGTATTCGTTATGCAGGGTTTTTTCATCGTACCTTTCGTCGTCGCCGTCTTCGATGTCATCATGGATCAGCGATGCTTTGTGAAAACATTCCACCGCGACGGCGAGTTTCTGCAAATGGTCCGGTAGGGGGGCGGAAGGATCCTTCTGCAATGCCTGATAGACGCACGCGGTCAGAAAGGGCCGCCATCGTTTCCCGCTCTTGGTGAGCCACCGTCGGGCCATGTTTTCCGTCTCGCTTTGCACGGGGCCCAGGGCATGAGTCAGCATGGATGCTTCAAACCATCCGTCCACCTTTTGCCGCAGCGCATCCAGGTCGAGAGATCGCGTCTCATCGTCGCTGCTTAACAGGATCGTATCCCAGACCCAGTCCAGATCGACGGAAGTATTTTTACATCCGTCCTGTAAAAGCGGAATCGCGATCCCCGGCACCGCGGCGGCTTCCATATACGGAAATACCTCCTCCAAGACGGAAAGACAACTGACTCCCACTACCGCCTCGATCTGCCCCGATTCGATCAGGGCCATCACCATCGGCGAGCCTTCCGCGACCATGACCACGTACCCCAGCCGCTCGGCCTCGGTTTGCAGTTCGCCGATTACGCAGTTCCCGCACAACTGGCAGACCAGGCCATACTCATCCACTTTCGCCCGGCACGCGGTTTCGTGCCGCAGGCACTTCGGCAGCAGCAGCAAACGCCGGTGATACGGCACCCCCGCCAATCGTTCCCGCCAGATCTCGTTATTTACCAGAATCGCCGCAAATTTTTCATATCGTTTCGAAAATTCTTCCTGTTGGATCACCACGAGCGCATGACGGCGCAGTTCCTTATCGGAGAGAGGCCCCACCAGGCGGTTTTCCTTTACATACAGAGCGGCTGCTTCCTGTAGCTTATCCCGCTGGGCTTTCAGAGGACAGATTTCCTCCTGCACCGCGCGTCTGTGTCGGAGATCCTCGTTCTTTAGCATATCCAAAGGTTCATGCATAAATGAGTGCTTCCTTATTCCACATTCTATACCATAGCTCATTTTTTGTCATTTTACCAGTATTTTCATCCCATCTATTTAACGTAAGAATGTGATGTATCATTGCTACAAGAATAGGGAAATTTATGCCGATTGGCGGTAGGGCGGCGGCGTTGGACATGACGTAACTTATTGCCAGGCATAGTGTTATGTAAATTCTTAGCAAAATATGTGTTATACGAAGTTTTTCAAAAAAAATATTGCATTATCTCCTGAGAAATCTCTTGCCCTATAGTCGTATCCGGCGATCGAGTCTTGATCCGGCCTTGCCATTTCCGTTCCAAACCTATATGATAAAAGATAAGTAAAGACGTGGGGATGCGAGGGGCACTCGCCTGTGCAAATAATACGAAAGGAACGTGCCGACCGGGTGAAATGTATATGGGTAAACTGATCCTGCGAAACCAGAATCCCTATCGAAATCCGTTCCTTTTCCCTCCGTTAATAAAGACGGTATTTGTACTGCTCTGCTGCCTTAGCTCCCGGGTAGAAGTCCACGGCGATGATTGGCCGATGTGGCGGTATAATGCCGGTCGCACTGCATCCACGAGTCAGGCGTTGGCGAACGAATTGCATTTACAATGGGTACGCCATCTGCCGCCACCGCGTCCGGCCTGGCCCAAAGTACAATACAAATTACAGTTCGATGCTTCCTATGAACCGATCGCTAAAGGTCATACGCTCTTTGTGCCCTCGATGGTTTCGGATCGGGTTACCGCTTATGACACACGAACGGGTGAGGAAAAATGGCGTTTCTATACGGAAGGCCCCGTACGATTCGCACCGGTGGCTTATCAGGATAAGTTATATTTTGTCTGTGATGACGGATATCTGTATTGCCTGCAATCGGAAACTGGAACGCTCATTCGTAAATTTCGCGGCGGACCGGAGGATCGGCTGGTTTTAGGCAACGACCGTCTTATCAATATGTGGCCGGCACGGGGGGGACCGGTTCTGTACGACGACAAGATTTATTTTGCCGCGAGCATCTGGCCTTTCATGGGCATTTTCCTGTATGCGATCGATGCCGACATGGGAGAAGTGGTTTGGGAGAACAGCGGCACCGGTTCGCTTTTCATTAAGCAGCAGCACAACAGTCCGGCCTTTGCGGGCGTGGCGCCGCAGGGGTATTTTGCCGCGACGGAAAATCAATTGCTGGTCTCCGGCGGGCGGACGCTGCCCTGTGTGTACGACCGGAACGACGGAAGGTTCATTTATTATCATCTTTCCAGCCGTCATTTTCATAAAAGTTCGGGAGGATACAACGTTTCGGCGGCGGGAAACTATTTTTTCAACCGTCATGAAATTTTCAAGCTGGCCGACGGCAAGGGCATCGCGGCCGAACCGGCGGACGTTATGACAGACGACGAAGTCATCGGCGTGGACAAAACCGGAGTGATTCGTGCGTATCAATTAACTCCGAAACCCAAAGGCCTATGGAAAACCCCGCCGCAATCGACGGTTCGCACTATTCATTTGCGCGCCGGCAGCCGAATCTACGGGAGCGGACCGCAAGGCAATATTGTCGCCCTGGATTTACCGAATAAAAATCAACCACTTAAACAATCCTGGCAGTATCAGGTCAAAGGGGAAGTCTGGAATATGATCGCAGCGGATGACCGGTTGTTTGCGGTAACCACTACGGGTGAAATCTACTGTTTCGGTCCTGAAAAAAAGAGCCGGCCGAAAGAGTACTCTCAACCTAGTGAGTCGCTGCCTGCTGTCGATCCTGATCATCAACAACTTCTTAGACAGATCCTGGAGGAATCAAACATCCAGGACGGCTATTGCCTGCTGTTGGGCGTGGGGGAAGGCCACTTGCTCTATGAGTTAATCCGCCAAACTAATTTTCATATCATCGTTTTAGAAACGGATGTCGCCAAGGTAGATACGTTTCGACGCCGGTTGGATAAAGAGGGACTGTATGGCCGACGAGTGGCGTTGCTCCACGGCGATATCACAACGCGAACGTTACCTCCCTATTTTGCCGAATTGATTCTCATCGAAGATGCGCAGGCGGCGGGTTTCGCCGCGAACAATCGTTTTGCCCAAAAGGTGTTTCATTCCTTGCGTCCGTATGGCGGCGGCGCCTATTTATTCGGCACGCCCAAAGACCAAATTCCATTTCTTAAGCAGGTGATTCACGCGCGACTGGCACGGGTTGATTTGAAAGTTGCCGCTGCGTATTTACGCATCGTCCGGCGCGGCGCCCTGCCGGGTTCGTCCGACTGGACCCATCAGTACGGAGATATCGCTAATACGGTCTGTTCGAAGGATCAACGTGTCAAAGCGCCGTTGGGAGTTCTATGGTTTGGCGATCGATTGGACTTTACCGACGTACTGCCGCGTCATGGTCATGGTCCGCCGGAACAGGTGGTCGCGGGCCGCTTGTTTATGGAGGGCGTTAACAGTTTATGCGTACGAGACGTTTATACCGGTCGCGTGCTGTGGAAGAAATCGCTGGAGAAAGTGAACACCTTTAACGTGTATTATGATAAATCCTATATCCCCGACCCGCGCGATCCGAACTACAACCAGGAGCATTTACCCGGCGCTAATGTACGGGGCACGAATTTTGTCGCGACGGAACGTCAGGTGTATATCCTCCAAACGAAAGACTGTTTAGTACTGGATGCGGCCACGGGTAAAGAGTTAAAAACCCTATCGCTGCCTACCCTGGGCAAAGACGATTCCCTGGATTGGGGCTATATCGGCGTCTATAAAGATTACCTGATCGCCACGGCGGGATTTGCGAAATTTTCGGCAGGGGGGCAAAAGGAACTAGACAAACAAAAAAAGGAAACGAAAACAAAAAAAGAAAAGAAAGCTCTGGAAGCGTATGATCCCTGGACGTACTACTACGACAAGTCGGCGGGGGTGTATCTGGTGGTCATGAACCGCCATACGGGCAAAGCGATTTGGCGCCGAAAGGCGGAGCACGGCTGGCTGCACAATTCTATTGTTGTCGGGAAGGGCAAGCTATTTTGCCTGGATAATCCCCCGCCGTTTCTCGGACAGAATCTATATGCAAACGCAAAGACGGACTCGCGTTTGTTGTCGCTTGATATTGCCAACGGAGAAATCATTTGGGAAACGGATCGTAATGTGTTTGGCAGTTGGCTGGGATATTCCGAACTCCACGATGTACTGCTGCAGGCGACGCGTTCGTCGCGGGATATGCTCCCCGAGCCCACGGGACGGATGATGGCAATGCGTGGGACGGACGGAAAGGTTCTTTGGGACAAACCGCACACGTATGAAGGCCCCTGCATATTGCATCGCCAAACGATTATCACGCAGGAAAAAGCGTTCGATCTGCTCACGGGCGAACCCAAAATGCGTGAACATCCCCTCACCGGCGAACCGGTCAAGTGGGAATATGCCCGTCACTACGGCTGCAATACGGCGATCGCCAGTGAAAATCTTTTAACCTTCCGTTCCGCCGCCGCGGGTTATTTCGATCTGACTTGCGACGGCGGCACCGGCAACTTCGGGGGATTTCGTTCGGGCTGTACCTCGAACCTGGTGGCCGCCAACGGTGTTCTCAATGCCCCCGATTATACGTTTACCTGTACGTGCAGCTATCAGAACCAGACCTCGCTGGCGTTGATCCACATGCCGGAGGTCGAGACATGGACATTCAGTGAAATCGAGTCCAGCAGAAAACCGGTCCGTCAGGTAGGCATCAATCTCGGCGCGCCGGGGGATCGCAGGGCAGAGAACGGAATCCTGTGGCTGGACTATCCCAGCGTCGGCGGTGAATCACCGGATATTTCCATTACAACCGTTCCGGAGAAACCGGAATATTTTCGCCGGCATTCCTCGCTCGTGCAGGCAAATTCATTGCCCTGGGTTGCCGCCTCCGGCGCGGTTGGAATCAAGCAGATTAAAATTAACCTGTCCGGTAAGCGAAGAATTGCCGGAGTCGTACGGATACCCCCAGGCCCGGTGGAATCTCGACTATACCAGGTCCGACTTCACTTCCTGGAACCGGAACCCAGGCGAAAATCAGGAGAACGAATCTTTGATGTCGCCTTACAGGGAAAAACCGTACTGAAAAATTTCGACATCCTCGCCGCCGCCGGTACGGCAAATGCAGGGATTATCAAGGAATTTAACCCTATAGCGGTGAAAGACAATCTCGTTATTACCCTTCAGCCTGCCGCGCATTGCCCCGTTGCGGCGCCGATCCTCTGCGGTATCGAAATTCTACCCGAAGGCTGGTAATCGCCATCCACCTCGCTTTGCTTGGCGACTGCCATCCGTCGCGTAAAATGTAAAATGAGAAATGAAACATGGATATTCAAGAGTTGCTCCGGGCGACAACACGGGGGCGCCCCTACGTTCAAGGTAGGCACAGCCTACCCTACGTGACTGTTATTTCAAATCATTTGCCTGTTTTTGATCTATTTCTTAACGAGTGGCCCCACATAGACAATCAACAGGAATATCAGGACAATCGCAATAATTGTGCCCACGGCCCATATGATTTTGTCTTGCAGTGACATCGGCTGGAATGTGCTTGTCTGAGGATCGTATTTTCCCCAAGACACACCAGTCCAGTATCTCTCATAGAGATAATACATGACCATTCGGGTCGAATGGTGATAGACTACAATCAATGTAGCAATGATAGGTGCGTTCTTGGCTGTCGGCGGAACAATCAAGATGATGAAATATGCTCCAATCCAAGTCCATACCACTCCGATCAATCGCCAGACAAGGGATTTGACAATAGTGCGTCGCCGAAGTTCAGTGGTCTTGGATACAGCCATCAATTTCTCCATTGAATACTCCTATACCTTTCGCGAATATCTGAATGTGGGCTGAGGACGTCCCGGACGGAGAGATCTAATTCCGTGTGTCTCTACAGAGACATCCGGAAGACACTCTTGGAGCGTCTCAAGAATCACCCGTTGCAGTTGGTCTGGGTCCATTTGGACGCGAGCATTGAACGTCATATCCGCACTCTTAGCCTGAAACGGACCATCTGCCTGCTGGATAAGAATTGGACCATCTGTGGCTGTAAGATTAGCAGTCAGGCTCCGCCCTCCGGCTGATAAGAAGAGTTTTACATGACCAACTTGTGCGTTTGCGGCTTGGAACCATTTCTGCAACGCTTCCATATAACTCCGACTAAAGTCCAGCCAGTCATAATCCTCTTCGCAACTCAATCCAAATTGAGCATTCAGCCAGCCTAGAACGGCTTCTCCCTCTGCATAAGTATCATAATCGATATTGAGAAGACGTTTGCCGGAGTCCTGCTCATTGATTACGTCCCTCAACCAATCTTCCACTCCCTCCCCAGTCTTAGAGGAAATGAAAGAAATCCTTGCTTCGGGAAATTCCCTATTCAGCAGTTCTGTCAATTCTTCCCTGTTGTCAGAATCCAGCAGGTCGCTCTTATTGACCACGATTCGATCAGCTTCTTCAAGCTGTTTCCGATAGATGTAGGCAGCACTCGGATGCAACAAGCTCTGTCCTTTGCCAAGAACAGCCATGGTTCGTATGGGATCAATCAGAACGGAGAGAGGACCGATTGAGAATACACTGGCATAGCGGTCCTTGATAGGCTGAACAATAGTGGCGGACAAATCAGTGCAACTGCCGACAGGTTCGGCCAGCAAGACATCAACGGAATCTGATTTCCCACAGAGACTCTTTGCTGCATCGATAAGGCCATTGAAATTACAGCAGAAACAACTCCCCGCAACTTCGCTAACCTCCAATCCGTGGGAGTTTAGCATCTGGGTATCCACAAGATCAGGGGCCTGGTCATTCGTTACAAGACCAACCCGCTTACCTGATTTAATCAGTTCCATGGCAGTGCGATACAACAGGGTAGTCTTACCAGCCCCAAGAAATCCACCAACCAATAACAACTTCACAGACTTCATATCATTCTCCTGAGTCTTATATCTTAGTCCAAATCCGACAAGGCCTTCATACAAGCAAGACCCTGTGACGACTCCAACCATAGGAGCCAGAATGTAAATAGTGAAGAATCCACCTCGCGGACCTGGGATCGCTATTGTCTTCCATCCAGCCATATAAGCAACCAGCCGTGGTCCAAAGTCTCTGGCAGGATTGAAGCAGGCCTGTGTCAATGGGGCAATAACAGAAATGAGGGCGGCGATTGTCAGTCCAATCAATACCGCCTGTCCTGCCTTGGGAGCCGAGTTTCGCCTGTCGGTCAACGCGAAAACAAAGAAGGCAAGCAATCCAGTTCCCGCTAATTCAGCCAAAAATGCCGCCGTATGGCTCACCTGATCCGATGACCAATCCAAATCCTTTGCCACGGCAGGATTAGGGAAATATTCCCCGTAGACCATTGCAGATAGTTCACTGCCGGGTTGTCCTCTATGGATGTTGTTGCTCTCTTCAAATGCTTTTAGAGGGCCGCTGAAAATAACATATAGCAATGTCGCTGCAAGGATTGCTCCAAGAACTTGCGACAAGACGTAATGAGGTATCTTCCGTAAGGGAAATCCTCTTCTCGTCGCAAAGGCAATCGTAATAGCAGGGTTGATATGTGCTCCGGAGACAGCCGCAACAGCATAGATTGCCAATCCAACCGCCGCCCCCCAGACGGCAGCAACCTGCCACAGACCGCTATGACTTTGGGTGAGAACCGCCGCATGCACAACACCCGTTCCGAAGAACACAAGAATGAATGTCCCCGTCATCTCGGCAAGGCTCTCGTAAATCCATCCCCATTGTTTCATGCATCGGCCTCCATCGTCACCTTCGCCTGCTTCAGAAGATCTTCCAGCATCTCTTGATATTCCATGAGGCTGTCCAGCCAACGACACAAACAGTTTCTTCCCCGCTCCGTCAGTCGATATACTCGCTTGGACGGTCCTACATCTGAATCACTTTCTTTGGAGGTAAGCAGTCCCTCTTCATCCATTCGTTTGAGTAGTCGATAAAGGCCCGCATAGTCGGGGGGGTGGTTCTGAAAGAACTTGAAAGCCTGCAACTCCTTCTCAATTGCATAACCATGTAGGCCTGCTGCCTGATCGCATAGAATTGTCAGGACCGTCGGACGAAGCATACGGTCGAGAGACTTGCCAGAACATATACACTTATCGAGTTTTGCTCTACTATTTGACATACTCTAATAGTAAGCATTTCCCGATATCAGTCAATAGGGAAAGAGAACCTGCTGCTGAGCAACGGATTCGAAAAATCAGTCAAAAACACCCCTCACTGATCCGAGTTTTTCAGATCAATTCAGATCAGTAGGGGTATTTTGAAGGGGCGGTGACATGTGCCTCTTGTAAGCTCTTGCATAGCAAGGAGTTAAACACGCCCGGCAGGACTTGAACCTGCGACCTACGGATTAGAAATCCGTTAGATTCATCTCCTAACTCCCTTACTCCACAAGAACTTACGAGTGAAGATTATATCGACTTGGCGCGTTACTTGGCGCTTCTGCTGCAACAACATCCCGACTTGAAACAGATTATCGAAAATTGGTCGGAATTGCCGGAACCAATCAAAGCGGGGATTCTGGCAATGGTGCAAGTTTGCGAGAAGAAATCTTAACATAAATACGGTTGGAGGGTACCCATGACAAAGATGCAATTACGATTCATCGAGGAATACCTCGATTGCCTCAACGCTACGGAAGCCGCTCGACGAGCCGGTTACAGCCCCAGAACTGCTCATCAGATCGCCTACGAGAACATGAGAAAGCCTCACATCCAGCGAGTTGTCCAAAAAGCAATAAATGCCCGACGCAAGGCCATCGCAGAAAAGTATATGCTGTCCTGACTTGAAAAGTACCTGAAAACAACCTGATAAAACCTGATAAAACCTTATATTTTTTGGGGTCAGAAATTGTTGGTAAATGTTGGTATCAGGCAGCGGATCTTTGTCGAGCAGTATTTAATTGATCCGAACGCGACAAAGGCAGCAATCACAGCGGATTACAGCAAAAAAGTTGTGGAAGTTACCGGCTGTAAGTTGCTAAGAAATGCTAAGGTTGGGAGCGTGGGATTTTTGTCACGAATCCCTATTGATTTCGGCATTGAAACGTCAGGGAATTTATGATGGGAAGGATTTACTTCAACGCCAAATCGACGGTTGAGACCGAGTTGCAGCTTAATATTTTTAAGCTAAACCAGCGGAACCTATTGAGAAACGGCTATCAGGGCGCGTTGAGGTGGACGAGAAGTATATCGAAAACGGAAAGCAACGTGGGGTTCGTGGTGGAAATGGGGGATACGCCGAATATTCAGTTGTTATACACAACAACCAAGTCGAACGGGGAAACAATCGACTCGGATTACCTGATATGGCTTACAACATCATCCTGCAATTTTGGCGGAAAGCGGTTCTGGTTCTGCTGTCTCTACTGCGGTCGGCGGGCGGGGACATTGTATCTGACCGGAAGGTATGACAAATTTATCTGCCGAGGATGCAGTAATCTTAGCTATCAAAGCCGAAACGAATCCCGGAGCTATCGGAATAATGCTTTATTCTTCCTGGTTGATCATCATGGGAAAATCCAGCGGCAATATAAGAAAATGAAACGATGGCAATACGCAGGCTGCCCCACGAAAAAGGCCATGAAGCTCTATCGGATGGAAAGCATTTTTCTCGACGTTCATGCCCGGTGGAAAAAGGCTAAGGCGGCAAATCAACGTATATTGTAATGGCTGGGCGATATCAGTAAAAAATCGCTAGGCTGGTCGGGGAAATTAGGGTGCCTGATGGTATAGTCGATTTCGCCGTGCAGTCGGTCAGGAGAAGTGAGTCGGCCCGCACGGCAATTGCTGACAAAGCTATTATACCACACCAACGGGCAGAGGGGGTAGGAAATCTCTGGGGCTTTGCAGGGCAGACCGAAGGCTACCTGACACGTAATTTTATCCCAAATCAAGGGGGGTAGGGGGTACAATTATGACACCGGTTGGGGGTAGTCAAACTGTGGACACTCCTGAAGGCATACACATGTTATTTTACCTTCCGGAAGTAACATATTGGAGATATACCATTTCAGCAAGATAAGTTGCGCCCTGACAAGGACTTACATTAAAGTAATTTAGATTGAAAAAATTCTGTTGACTATTTATTTTTCGGTGATTTCTGTTAAAATAACTATTATGTGCGATATGCGTAGTAAATTCAATGAAATCGTTGGATTGCAGTAGTCTTTTTTGCCAATGTCTATGACAAAATTAAATGATCACGAACTATCAGTAAACGTTAGGCATGCTGCGGAAATATTCGAGCAGCACGGAACCTTTATCCGTACTGTGATCCGCTATCATGCAAAAAGAGACGATTTAACCGAAGATGTTTATCAGGGTCTTTTTCTCTCACTGGTGACAAAGCCTATACCACCCGATGTACAAAATCTAAAAGGATTTCTCTATCGAACCATAACAAATGATATCAAGGATGCCATAAACAAGATAAGACGATATAAAAAATTGGTGAATCGCTATTCCGAGACTCACCGCAACGGCCAGTATCGTAAAAAACCTGAGGATCAGTTAATTCGAGCAGAAGAAACCGAAAAAATGTTTCAATTCGTGGCAAAACAATTGACTGCTGCGGAGGCCAGGGTAGTAA
>Ga0114922_10002863_pt1 | contig 16118 bp, 9 predicted proteins | sample AartaG_FD_100975 | JGI IMG/M metagenome (GOLD analysis project Ga0114922, IMG submission 100975) | Deep subsurface microbial communities from Aarhus Bay to uncover new lineages of life (NeLLi) - Aarhus_00045 metaG | ecosystem: Environmental > Aquatic > Marine > Oceanic > Sediment | place: Aarhus...
CTCAAGTACTCGGTCATATTCTTGTCACGGAAGAACGCCTTCAGCTTGTCGAAGGGGATGAGGCTCCCGGTCCGGATCTGGATGTCCCTTCGACGCCGGCTGAACAGTTCGCGCGGGAGGACCACTCCGCTCAGGCGGTAATGGACGAGCCCAAGGAGTTGGAACAATACACCGTTGTATCCGCTGAAGAACATGGGCAGGACGGGCGCCTTGGTCCGGCGGATCATTCGAGCGGCGCTGCGGCGCCACTTCGGGTCGGCGATGGAACGCCGCTTGAGATCGATGTGCGATATCTCGCGCGCCGGGAACAGCGCGAGCAGCCCGCCGTCCTTCACCCACTCGATGCATGTGTTCCTGGATGTCCTTGCCGGGCGGCTCGTCTCCAGCGGGTCGGGCAGGATAAACGTGTCCTTGACGTTCGGCGTACGCTTCATCAATTGGTCGCCAACGACCCGGACATCGTCTCGGACGCTGCGCAGAACAGTCGCCAGGATCAGCGCTTCGATTCCTCCGAAGGGATGGTTGGCCACCACGATCGCCGGGCCTTCGGTGGGGATCCGCGCCAGGCTGTCGTCCGAGATCTCCAGGGCGACGTTGAGGACGGCAAGGCCCTTTTCGAGTGAGTCTTCGTCCGCGTCGCTCAGGACATCGAGGTAGAATCCGCGCAGCCGGTCGAAGTGGAGGAGCCGGACGAACGGGCGCCCGACCAGCGAGAGCAACTTGCGCCCGAGCTTGCCCCGGAACGAGACCTTCAGCTTGAAGCTCAGGGTGTCGCGAGCATCGCGATTCATCTCACGCCGGCACCTTCAAGGGGAGAACCCAAGACGCCGGTATTCTACTACTTTCGTTCGCCACGCGGTAGGCAGAAAATGCGGCTTTTCGTGACTTCGTTCAGCGGCGCCCCCGGCAGGAAGCGCCCCCCAGACCTCTACAGCCGCAGGGTCCGGATCCGATCAAGGTAGTATTTGTAGTCGTCGAGAGGGACCCCTGGCGTGATGAGGTGGTCCGGCATGATGACGAAGCCGCCGTCTTTCATGAGGGGAATGCGTCGCTCGATCTCCGCGTCGATGGCGGCGCGGCCCTTCTCCAACGCCAGCTTGTTGAACCCGCCGACGATCCGCAACTCCCGTCCGTACTTCTTGCGATATGCCATGGGATCGGCGTTCCACGTGCCGATCTCGACGGGGAACTGAACGTTGACGCCGGCGTCAAGCCAGTTGCGGAGCAGCGCCGCGACGTCGCCGTCGGTGTCGATGCTGTACAGCCTGATGCCGTGCTCGTCGAGCTTGTCGCGGACCTTCCGGTAGCCTCGGGCGACGCACTTCTCGAAGATCGCCGGGCTGACCAGCGGCCCCGTCTTGCCGCAGATGTCCTCCCAGCCGTGGCAGATGTCCGGCGTGCTGTGCATCCGCGGGACCAGTTGGTCCACGCCCCAGCAGACCAGGTCGGCGATCGTGTCGACCATCTCCGCGTAGCAGTCGGGGTCGTCGTACATCAGGTACGACATGTTGGGCACGCCCATCCAGTTCCGGATCCAGCCCATCATCGAGGCGCCGGGCACGGCGATGGCCAGGCCCGAGTCCTCGGCCCCCCTGATCCGTTCGTCCAGATCGTCGGGGATGCGGGCCGCGTCGGGCTGGAGGCGCTTCTTGAACTCGGGCCAGTCGGCGGCCGTCTTGAGCGTGTGGTCTATAAACTGCGGGATGCAGCTCCGGTGCTTCCAGTCCTTCTTGATGACCCCGACCTCGTCGCGGAGGACGCGGTACTCGTCCGTCTCTTCGAGCACCTCCTCGGTGAAGGGCGGGTGGAGGCCGAGGTGCACGCCGACGCGGGCGTGCCACGGCACGGTGTCGAAATACTCGTGCTCGTTCACGTCCGGAGGCATTCCCTCGCTGATCCACCGGTCGTGGGTCTCCGGCCACTCGGTCCAATGGATGACCGGCATTCGGTCAAACTCGCCGTAGTGCATGATGCTCTGCCACAGCTCGCGGGTCGTCATGTCAATCCTCGCAACAAAGGCCTGACCACGAAGACACAAAGGCACAAAGGTACACCAAGGGAGCTTTCACAGCACGAGGCGCCGAATACCTTTCTTCAGCAGCGGTACGTTGAAATTGATGAGTAAGCCCAGCCTGTTCTTCGTGCATCGTCGTGCCCTTCGTGCCTTGGTGGTCGGGTCCCTACCTGCAGTGGACGTTGCCGCGGAGGTCGCGTCCTTTGGCGACCGCCGCCTCCGCCGCCGCTCGGTCCAGGCCGATCAACTTGATGCCCCGGTCGACCGTGTTGCGATAAATGACCTCCATGTCGTTGTAATCGGGCTGGGACATGGCGATTGCGTGCATGCCCGGCATCCGGCCCATCTTCTCGATGTAATGATCGCCCCGTCCGCAGAAATGGATGGCGCCGCCGCCGAACTCGTCGAGCAGCCGCTGGTCGTACGGCCGGATGAACTCGTCGAACATCGCGGGCGAGAAGTTCATCGCCGAATCGTCCCGCAGCATGATGTGGCCTTCGTGGAGCAGGCCCCAGTGGGCCTCGCAGCCGTCGGAGAACGGTGCGATCTCCAGCCAGCGGCGGAGGAACCGACTGTAGGTCTCGGTGATCAGCTCCAGCAGGGCCTTCACCACGTCGGGCCGGTCGACGATGTCGACGAACAGCCCGCTGCCCCACAGCACCTCGCAGATGTCCATCGGCCCTTGCAGGTCGGGATGGTACAGGTGGACGTGCTTTCCAATCCGGGGATACTTCTTCATGATCACGGCAAACCGCTCGCCCATCTCCAGCACCTTGCCGCCCAGGGCCTGGTTGATGTCGGGCGCCCCGGCGTCGATGACCCGCTGGATCCTGTCAATGCCTCCCAGCGGCCAGGACGTGGGGAGCGTGTCAACCTCGTCGTCCATGACGAACAACTCGGCGCCGAAGAGCGAGGGAAGAATGCTGGTGCCGTAGTTGCTTCGCACGCAGAGCAGTTGGCCGTCGCCGTTTGCCAGCGCCTCGGAGCAGCCCCGGAACTGTTGCAGTGCCATCATGTCGAAATCGTTCAGCGCCTCGTTCACCAGGACCTTGGGCCACTCCACGCCGGGCGGCGAGGGCTGCGGCCGCACGGGGCTGAACAGATCGCCCTGGAACCGGCCCTCGGTGAAATCCAGCCACGCGCCGAAGAGCGTCGTCTCCGTCCCCTCGTCGATCCGGGCCTCCAGGTCTTCCAGGTATTCCTCGAGCACGGCTCTGCCCTCGTGTCACGGGCCGGGAATCACGCCCACATTATACGCACCGAGACGAGGGCGGGCCAGTGGCCGCGCCGCGTGAAGTCGGCTCCAAGCCTGGGGGCTTTCAGCCGCCGGGAAGATGCCGGCTGCTGAGCCGCTTCCTCTCACGCGTGTTCTTCTTGACAGAAGTCCGTCGGGTGATACCCTGTATTGAGGGCGGAATCCTTCCGGGGAAAGGAGCGCCGGAGCAATGTTCAGAGCGAACGTGGGTGCGGCTGTTCTCGCGGTCCTGGCGGCTGGCTCAGGCATCGGGACGGTCCCTCGGTGCGTGGCCGCACCGGGCGCGCGGCCGCCCGAACTGATCGAGGTGGTGAGGGAGCGCATTTCGGAACTCGCGAGGGCCTTGGACGACGAGTCGGCAGACGTCCGCCGTGAAGCCGCGAAAGAGCTCGGAAAGGTCGGCTGGGTCGCGCCGAAAGACGCCGTGTCCGCACTGATCGTCGCCTTGAAAGACAGGGACCCGAAGGTCCGCACGTCGGCCGCCGAGGCGATTGAGGGGATCGGGCCGGGCGCGCACCGGGCGGCACCGCTGTTGATCGCCGCCTTGAAGGACAAAGACCCAGGCGTTCGGAAGTCCGCCGCCCGGGCGCTCGGATGGATCGGGCCGGGCGCGCGGCAGGCGGTACCGGCGCTGATCACCACCTTGACGGACAAACACCCGGACGTCCGCAAGTCCGCCGCCGGGGCGCTGGGCGACGTCGGACCCGGCGCGCGCGCGGCCGTGCCGGCGCTGGTCGAGGCGTTGAAGGATGAGAAGATGCGATGGTCTGCGGCGGGGGCGCTCGGTGGCATTGGGCCCGGCGCGAAGGATGCCGTGCCGGCTCTGGCCGCACTGATGGAAGAGAGTCCCAGTACCGCCGCTGGTTCGCTGGCCAAGATCGGGCCCGCTGCGGTGCCCGCATTGGTGAAGGCTCTCAAGAACAAGAACCGCGACGTTCGCATGTGGGCCGCCGGGGCGCTCGGCGACATGGGCCCCGATGCGAAGGGCGCCGTGCCCGCTCTGATGGAAGCGTTGAAGGACAAGAACATGCACGTCCGCAGGTGGGCGGCGGGGGCGCTGGCCGACATCGGCGCCGTTACCCGGGACAACGTGCCGGCACTCGTCGAGGCGGTCAAGGGGGGATTCTGCCCCGCCAGCCCGATATTCGAGCAGATTGGCTCCATCGCGGTCCCGCCGCTATTCCGGGCGCTCAAGACCGAGGAGGGCTACCTCAACACCGAGGCCATGTGGATAGTCTTGGCGATCGGCGCGCCCGTCAGGGAGGACATCCCGCAGGTCGTCAATATGTTGGGCGACGAGAACCCTCGCGTCCGCAAGTTTGCCGCCCGCGCGCTCGGCTTGGCCGGGCCCGCTGCTGCCCCCGCGCTGCTCAGGGCGCTGAAGCACAAGAACCCCCTGACCCGCGCCGCCGCCGCCAACGCGCTGGGCGCGATACGCCCGGCGAGCAAGGGGGCCGCACCTGCTCTGGTAGCGGCGCTAGAAGACAGGGATCCGCGGGTCCGCCTGTCCGCCGCGGATGCACTGCTCAGCATCGGCGCGGCCCCGACGGATATTGTCTCAGTGCTCATCCAGGTACTGGCGACCGATGATGGGGAGGCCCGCCGGTCATCCGCCGCGATCCTGGGCCGGATGGGACCCGCCGCCAAGGCCGCCGCACCGGCGCTGATCGCGGCCCTGAAGCACAAAACCGCGGAGGTCCGCCAGTCCGCCGCCGAGACTTTGGGCAAGATCGGGCCCGTCACCCCGCGGATCGTGCCGGCTTTGGTACACGCGCTGAAAGACCAAGACTCCGAGGTGCGCGCCGAGGCCGCCGAGGCGCTGGGCAAGATGGGGCCTGCCGCCGAGACCGCGGTTCCGGCCCTCATCAAGGCGTGGCGGGCCGAGAGCTCCTACGCCTATGCGCGCGGTTCGCTGCGGAGCGCGGTCCGCGACATCGCGCCTGCAACCGTGCCCGAGTTGCTCGAGCTGTTGAAGGACAAGGAGCCGCTTCATCGCGAGCGCGCAGCCCTGGCCCTCGGCAAGATGGGGCCGGCGGCGAAAGCCGCCGTCCCGGCGCTCACTCGGGCGGTGACCGACGAGGACTCGGGCGTCCGCGATTGCGCCACGGTGGCGCTGATCAAGGTCGGCGTTGTCCCCAAGGAGGCCGTACCGGTGCTGATCAAGCGCGTGAGGGAAGAGTCCAAGTACGATCCCTTCCCCAGCGCTGTCACCAAGGCGCTGGCACAGATTGGCCCCCCCGCCGTGCCCACATTGGTCAAGATGTTGGGCACGGAGGACTCGCGTGGGCAGAGAGCGGCCGCCTGGGCGCTCGCCAGGATGGGTCCTGCTGTCGTGCCGGCATTGCTCAGGGCCCTGCGGGACAAGGGCAAGTACCGTCGCGCTCACGCCGCTGATGCGCTGGGCGAGATGGGGCCGGCCGCCAGGGGTGCTGTACCCGCGCTCGTGCGCGCGCTGAGGGGCAAGGACTGGTACATCCGATGGAGCGCCGCTGGGGCGCTGGGCAAGATCGGACCTGCCGCGAAGGCCGCCGTGCCCAAGCTTGTTGCGGCGTTGAAGGACAAGGAGGACTACGTGCGCGGGCGCGTTGCCGAGGCATTGGGCAGGATCGGAATCCCTGCCACGGATGCCGTTCTTGCACTCGTCAAGGCTGTGAAGGACGAGGAGTCGGGTGTCCGCCGGTCGGCCGCCGAGGCGCTCAGCAGGATCGGACTCCGCCCGAAGGATGCCGTGCGGGTCTTGATCGAGGCGCTCGGGGACAATGAGCACTACGTTCGGTGGAAGGCGGCTGAGGCGCTGGGCAAGCTCGGCCCCCCGGCGCAGGACGCCATGCCGGCGCTGATCGAGGCGCTGAACGACGAGGACAAGTTTGTGCGCAGCGACGCTGCCGAGGCGCTGGGCAAGTTCGGGCCCAACGCGAGAAGCGCCGTGCCGGCATTGATCGAGCTGCTGGGCGACAATAAGCGATATGTTCGCCGGCACGCCGCCAAGGCGCTGGGCGAGATTGGCTCCGCTGCGCAGCACGCTGTCCCGGCACTTACCGGACTTCTCAAGGATGACAGTCGGGATGTCCGCGAGGCCGCAAGGAAGGCCCTCGAGAAGATCCGGACACCCTCGGCTGCGTCGCCGTAGCAGCCTCACTCAAGCCGCCTCCCTCGCCCTTCCGAGCACGGGCCATCGAACGCCAACGAAACCGGCTCGGGCGCTTCAGGCTGTGTAATATGTTGCACATTCTAGCCCTTCCGGCGCGGCGCGGCTTGCGGTCATACCATATCAGGGCTATACTTAACAAGGGCGTTTTCGGCCCCGAGAGTGTGCGCACGTGGCTCGTCCGGCCGCTTGGTAGACCTGCTCATGGCTGTTGGCGTCGGCATCGACATGGGCTCTCGTACCACCCGCGTGGCGAAGCTGACGCGCCGGGGGGAAGCCGTCCGGTGGGCGGGCTCCGCATCGGTGTCGCAGAAGCAGGGCGAGGCGGAAAACCTTCCGGCAAAGCTGAGGGAGGCGGGCATCCGTGCCCGCAGCGGAGTCGTCGGGCTCTCCGGGAAGGACACCCTCATCCGCTACGCGCGCGTCCCGCCGGTCCCGCCGTGGAAGCTCAACATGCTCGTCGGCTACGAGGCGACCCAGGGGGGCGAGCTGGACGCGTCGTTCGATTACCGCCTCCTTAACCTGCCGGCGAGGGCGGAGTCCAACGAACTCACCGTGATGACCGCCATCGCCAAGAACGAGGCGCTGAACGAGCGTCTGAATTCGCTGGCGCGGCAGGGCATCAAGGGCGTGGACTTCGCGCCGGACGCCTTGGCGCTGTACGAGGTCTTCGCCCGATGCCCCGAGGCGGATGAGGCGCTCGACCAGTACTGCCTGGTCCTCGACATCGGCGCCTCGAAGACTGAAATGGCCATCGTGCACAACGGGGGCCTCATCTTCGCCCGGTCCATCGCGCTGGGCGGCCGCGATTTCAGCAAGGCGCTCGCCTCGGCGCTCAACGTCAAGCGCGAACAGGCGGAACGGCTGAAGATCAAGCACGGACGAATCCTCGCCGACGACGAAATCGCCGTGCGGCCCTCCGCCGAACGTCCCATGCTGATGGCCCTCGCCGATGCCGCCGAGGAGTACTTCGGCGCCATTCGGGCCTCGCTCATGTTCGCCAGGGCCCAGACAAAGCTGGTAGACCTGGAGATCGGCCGCGTGTATCTGTCGGGCGTCGGCGCCGCCTTGAAAGGCCTGCCCGAGTTCCTGGCCGCCAAGCTCGGCGTGCGGGCGACCGCGTTCAACCCGCCCGACGACTGGGGGGTGCCCGGAGAGCTGGGCCGGCCGAACGAGTGGATGATCGCGCTCGGCCTCGCCCTGATGTCATTCGAGCCGCCCGAGGAGCGCACGTCGATTCTCCCGCCGCGGGCGCGGAAGCGCCGGACGTTCTGGCGGCGCGACATCTTCGCCTACGGCGCGTGTGTAGTCTTCGTGCTCGCCGCCGCGGTGGCGACCGCCGCCAAGATCCACAACTCCAGCGTGGCGCGGCGGGTGCTGGGCAAGAGGAGACAACTGGAGAAAGAAGCGGGCCAGCGGGACGATGAACTGGTTGCGCTGATGGACGGCAATGACCTCAAGCGCGAGCACCTCCGACTGATCGGCTCGGCGGCCGGCGCGGGCGCCCAGTTGGCGGAGTTCATCGAACTGATCAAGAAAGGCCAGCAGGGGCCTGTCATTCTCTCGAGGCTCGTCTTCCGGCCCGGCGACGTGAACAAGCCCGGCGCGCGGACGTATGTCACGCTGTTCGGTTCGGTGGGCGAATCCACCCGGGCGCACGAGGACGTCCTGAAGGACTTCTGGCAGGGCTTCACCAAGTTGCCGTGGTTCGACCCGCCGGACCCGGCGAACCTGAGGCTGGTCGAGCAGGCCCACGAGTCGGCCGACGGTTCCGCCCTCGAGTTCCAGCTCAGCATTCCCCTGCGAGCCCATCCCGGGCGAGAGAAGGAACAGTGAGCGAGATCTGGGAACACAACCGGCCGTTCGCGGTCGCCATCCTGGTTTGGGTGGGGGGTGCGCTGCTGTTCTTCTTCGCCGTGCACCTCCCGTTCTCCGGGCCCGTTTCGGAGTTGCGCGGCGACTCGCACGGGCGGGCCGCGTTGGCGGAGCACTACGCTTCGACCGAGCGATCGTCCCTCAATCCCGTGCCGTTCGCGGACGCGAAACGGGCATTGGAGGGCGAACAGGCCGAGCTCGCGGCCGCCCTGGCCGGCGCGCGGCGCCGCATCGAGTTCGTTCCCACATCCCGCTTCACCATCGGGTCCGCCGTGGCCGAGCGCCCGCTGGAATACAGCAAGATTCGGAAGGCGGCGGCCTCCGAGTTGGGCGACCTGGCCAACAAGGCCAGCGTTGTCATTCCGGGCGAGCTTGACCCGCGGAACAACTCGAAGAGCCTGCCCAAAGAGGGCGAGACCGACGAACTCCTGTTCCGGCTTGCAATGACCGACCGCGTCGTCCGCACAGCCGTGGCGGCGCAGGTGCCACGCGTCGCCTCGATCCTCCACAAGCTGGGCGCCCCGCGGGGATCGCCCCTGGCTCAGCGGTTCGTCCGCGTGAGACTGGAGGGCGAGCTCGATCATATCATCCGGTTTGTCGGCAAATGCTCGACGCCGCCGGGCGAGAAAGAAGCCGCCCCGGCCCCGGCCACGGCGGACCCCGCACCGGGGTCTCCCGGGCCGCGGGACCCGGGCGGCGGGGCTCTGGCCGTGCGGTCGGTCGAAATCGCCAGCTCGGGCAACGGTTCGACCCTGACCGCCGACATCGAGCTGGCCGCCATCACCGTTCTCAAGGTTAAGCCCAAGCGCCGCGCCAGAGCCACCCGCTCCGCCCCGCAGCCGGGGCGCCGGGCGCGGCCCAGTTGGTGAGGACCCGTATGCGGCACAGTGCGCTCAGCTCGACCATCCGCCGGCGCAAGGAGGCGGTCTTCTTCCTCGGCGTGCTGTGCCTGGGCGCGCTGCTGGTGGCCTCCGCTCTGTCGGGCTGGCTTGAGGAGGAAACGTGGGGGCAGCCGGTGACTACCCGCAAGGTTCACGGCGGCGAAGCGCAGCCCGAAGTGGTATTCGCAGATTTCTCCTCGATCTGGCAGGACGGTGGACGAAACCCGTTCGGCGACGCGGCGGTCGTGCTCGAGTCCGGCGGGAGGGCGAAGATCCGCTTGCCCTGGCCGCCGCCGCTCGTGCCCGAGATGCCGCCGGCGCCGATGGTCCGGCCGATTGATCTGCTGACGGAGGGTGCCAGATGATCCGCCCACTGGTCCTTTCCGCCTTCGGAATTCTCCTCGCTGCCTCCGTGCAGGGCGCCGGGCTCAAGCTGGAGAAGCGCGACCACGACATCGTGCGAATCACGGGAGTGGACGAGTCTAAGATGGGGACGATCGTCAAGCTCGACGACAACGTCCTCGAGTTCAGGACCCTCAGCGGCATCCGCCACACGTGGCCGCGGAGCCAGGTGCTCGAAGTCCTGCGCAAGTGCACGCTGCAGGAATCCTACCAACTGGCGACCAAAACCGCGGGGAACGACCCGCGCGCCCACCTGAAGCTCTACGAGGCGTGCCTCGAAGTGAACCTGAAAACGCAGGCGCTACAGGAGCTCGAGCAGGCCATCAAGGTCGGGCCGAAGTACCTGCCCGCCTACAGCAAACTGCTGGAAGTGGCGCGGGCGTCGAACAACCTCGACATGGAAATCGGCACGCTGGAGGCCGCCACCGGCGCCGGCATTGCGACGGTCCCGATGCTGATTCGAAAAGCCGAGATCTATGTCCGGCTCGGGATGCTGGACAACGCTGAGGAACCGCTGAAGAGGGCTCTCGCCATTAATCCATTCGACACCAAGGCCGACAGCCGGTTGGCCATGATCGAGCTGGTCCACGGGAAGCCCGACCGCGCCGAAGAACGCGTACGGCTGATGCTGCGGCGGGCCGAGGCAAAGAAAGACCCCCACGCGCTGGTCGCGCTGGGGCAGCTCGAATTCGCACGAGGCAATCTGACCAAGGCGGTGGAGGCGTTTGAGAAAGCCACCGAGAACGCGAAGTCGCCCGCCGCGGCGGCGAGCCTGGGCGCCGTCCTGCTCCGGCAGGGAAAGGTCGGCAACGCCGGCCCGTACTTCGCACAGGCCCGGCTGCTCCGTCCCGACTTCGTTCCCACGCTGGCCGGTGAGGGACTGGTCAAGGCGCGGAGCGGGGATTTGAAGAAGGCGGCCGGGCTGCTGGACCAGGCGGTGGCGGCCGCACCCCGGCGCGCCGACGTCCTGATTGCGAGGGCTTACGTGTCGGAGTTGGCGGGCGAACATGCCATCGCGCTGAGGATGTATACCAAAGCGTTGATTTCCGACAGGCCGAACGTCTACGCCCTGTCGGGCGCGGGGCGGTGTTACTTGAAGCTGGGAGATGTTCGTGAGGCGCGGTCGTTCTTCCTGAAAGCCCTCTCGCTGCGCCCGGGCTTCGTGCCGGCGCTGCGGGGCCTGGGCCGCGTCGCGCTGGCGGGGAACCCCTCGCAGGCGGCGAAGTACCTGCGGCGAGTGGCGGAATCCAAGTCGGCGACGCCGGAGGACCGCGCGGCGCTGGCGGGGGCACTGATCCGCCTCCAGCGGTTCGGCGAGGCGGCCGCCGAGTTGAACAGGGCGGGTACGGACAACGTCCACGGCCGCATCGGGCTCGGGTTCCTGGCCTACGTTCAGGGGCGCGCCGATGACGCCCGTTCACACTTCGCCGCCGCAGTCAAGCTGGGCGACTATCGCGGATACGCTGCGGCCGCCATTCAGCGCATCCAGCGGGCCGAGTCTCGCCTGGCCTGGTCGGATGGCTTCGAGCGCCCGGATGATCCCAAGGTCCGTAACGACTGGGAAGAAATCGAGCCCCCGGGGGTCTCGATCTCCATCTCGCAGAACTCGGTGCTGATCGACGGGAAGCCGACGACAGGTGCCGGGATCTCCAAGCTTTTGCGGTCGGAAGGGGCATCGTTCCTGTCGATTACCGCCGAGGCGTCCACGGGGCCCGAGGCGGACAGTTTTGTGGGGGTGTTTGTGGCGCCCCAAGGTGGGCAGCCGGTGCTGTTCGGCCGGTTTGGCAGCGGCGGGGCCGCGATCCGTGCTCCGGGGCTCACGCAGCCGAGACTGCTGTCCAGGAGAATCCCGCAGGGTAAGTTCACCGTGGGCCTGGAAGTCGACAAGGCAGGCCGGGTCCGGCCGCTGGTTGCCGGGAGGCGGGTCCGCTTGCCGCCCAGTCTGCCGCTGGCGAGGCTCGCCGACGCGACCGCGTACGACGTCGGCCTGTTCGCGCTGCCCAAGAAGGGCGGGAACGTCAATTGCAGGTTTCACGCCGTTAGAATAGTGAGGTCGAAGTGATCAAAGCAAAACGATGCGGATTCTCGATTATTGAGCTGATGGTCGTAATCGGGGTCATCGCGATTCTTGCGGCGCTGCTGTTCCCGGCGCTTCGCGCTCATTTCGAGGGTGCACGGATCAACGAGATGAAGGCCCAGCTTGGGGTATTTGAAGGCGCGCTCGAGCAGTACCAGCGTGCGTTTGGCGACTACCCGCCCTCGGGAGGCGCGGGCCAGGACGACGAGAACCCCGGCATCGAGCGGATGCTGGCCTGCTTGCGGACCGAGGAAAACGGCGGGCCGTTCATCCAGGCCCACCTCATCCGGCGGTGGGTCGAGGACACCGACGGCGACGGGCGCCAGGAACTGGTCGATCCGTGGCGGAACCCGTGGATATATTTTCATTCTTCGGAATACCCCGCGGGAGCGGTATACTATAGGATTAAGGGTAGGCAAATGACGGTCGCGCCCATCAAGAAAAGTGGCCGTTTCGCCAACAGCACGTCCTATCAGTTGTGGGCGTGCGGTCCGAACCAGACCGATCAATCCGGCCAAGACGACGACGTAGGCAAGGTGGGAAGATGAAGACCCGCCCGAGTGCAAAGGGGCACGGGCGCGCGGCAGCGCGCTCCTTCACGATGGTCGAGCTGCTCGTCGTGATGAGCGTGATCATGATCCTGCTGGGCATCGGGGTGAGCGTGTACTTCGGCCTTCTCCGCGTGAACGCGATGCAGAGCGAAAAGTACGCCGTGGTCGCGATCATCCAGAGCGCGCGGAGCACGGCCCGCGCCGAGAGCAGCGAGACGTTCGTCTGCATCGAGCCGGAGACCGGCCGCATTTATCCGTTCGGCCGCGAGAAGGTCGGCGTGTGGCATTTCGAGACGTTGGAGGACAGCCCCAGCCGCACATACGGGGCGCTCGGGCACGCCGCCCTGGTCACCGGCGGCGAGGCGAAGCTGACCGACGGCAAGGTCAACAAGGCGTTGCTGTTCGACGGAACGTACCACCTCCGGTGCAAGATGCTTCGCGGCGCCCAGTGGGTGGAGATCCCCGCGTACGACACCCACGAGGGCGTGGCCATCGAGGCGTCGGTCGCGCCGGTCCACTCCGGGGCAGACGACATGACGATCATGTCGCGCGACGGCTGGTTCGGCATGTCGCTCCGCTACGACGAGACGAGCAAGAAGTTCGCCTTGGTCGCGTTCGCCGTGGTGCTGGACGCGGACGAAGCCGGCTACCTCAAGCATTCGGCGTCGACCGCGCCGGTCATCCGGCCGAACGAATGGACACACGTGAGCATGAGCTGCCACAAGCTCAGCACAGGCATCACGCTGACGATCAACGGCGTCGAGCAGGATCTCGCCGGCTCCGGCTCCGAGGCGATCCCGGCGCCGCTCTCGGACACGGAGACGGCCATCGGCGCCGCGGCGGGCGGCGCGGAGTATTTCTACGGTAGGATTGATCACTTGATCATCTCGGCCTACGTGGTAGACACGGTGCATCAAGTGAGCCAGAAGCTGGCGCTCGAAGCGGAAGGGCTCGCCGACGGAAACACCATCCGGTTTGGGCCATCGGGCGAGCTGACCGCGGAGCACGAGGGGACTCCGCCGCGGGTGCTGCTCAAGGAGTACAAGGGCGGGAACGTCGTTTCCAGCTCGGTCACCATCACGGTGGGTCCCATGGGAGCGTTGGATGTTGAGACCTGGAACAAGTAACGGCGCGCGGCGCCGCGGCTTCGCCTTGCTGATGGTTGTGCTGACCATCGCCGCACTGGCCATCCTGGCGACGCCGTTCATGGTCTCGATGAAGCTTCAGGAGCGCAGCAGCCGGACGGCCATCGCGCAGGCCCGCGCCAGATACGCCATGACTGCGGCCTACAACCACGCCCTGGCGCAGCTTCTGCAGGCGGCGCACGAATACGGCGAGATGGCCGTCACGTTCGACGATCTTCCCGAGGAGTTCAAGTGGCAAAGGAGCCGCCGCGGGCTCATGCTGGACGCGGAGGTCCAGGACGAGCAGGGCAAGATCAACGTCAACTCCGCCCCGGCGGCGCTGATGGCCAATCTCTTTGCGGATGAAGAGCTGGGCCTGGGGCTGTCCAGGGCCGCCGCGGCCCAGCTCGGCGCGGCCATCGCCATGTACCGCGAGGCGCGGGGCGCGTTTCCCAGTATCGACACGCTTGTCACCGAGCAGGCGTTCACCCAACAGCAGCTCGACACGCTTCGGCCGCACGTCACGGTCCATTCGGCCACTGAGCGCGACGGCGGCTTCGCCCTCATCGACCTCAACACGGCCTCGACCCCGGTGCTGCGGGCCGCGCTGACCGGCATCCGGATGAAGTATGTGGAACCTGTCCCGGGCACAGGAAACGCCGGCAACGGCGCGATGTCCGTGGTGGAACTCTCCGCAGACACGTCGGGCGTGTGGGAGGTGACGTGTACGGCCGCGCTGCTCGACACGCAGACCGATGCCAAGAAGTTCACGTTCGCCATCGAGAGCTATCCGGAGAACGATCCGGGCGACCGGACCAGCCACGGGACGGTCGACCTCATCGAGTATCCCAACGCGCCCGCCGGTGTGGCGGTGTCGCTCGACGGCGTCACGTTCTCGCTGTTCAACGGAACGACCGACTTCGACGTGGGCGACAAGTTCACGTTCAGCGCCGAGCGGTTCTCCTACTATGGCGATGAGTTTGACCCGGAACCGGTCAACGCGCTGCTCAAATGGTTCCGGGCGAAGGTCGTGACCGCCGACGTTGACACCGGCACGATCACCCTCGACGACGGCTCGAAGTTCCCCGCCCAGGGCTGGGTCAGGATCAACGGCGACCTGATCCGTTACACCGGCCGCGCCGACAGCGAGCTCCAGGGCTGCACCGACGTGACCATCACGCCGAGCGCCGGCGACACCGTCATCCTGATCATGGCCGACATGGCCGCGCTGGATTCCTGGCTCGCCATGGCCGCCGAGGACCCGGGCGGCGAGTTCTACGGCGGCTACCAGGCGGCCATCATTGCCAACGCCAAGGACCCCGACGCGGAGTCCGACGACGCCGTCCTGCTCAACGCGACCACGGGGTTCTGTTTCAGGCCGTCCGGCCGGTACACCATCGAGGCGGTGGGCGTGGTCAATGACGGCGCCGGGCGCGAGGTCAAGCGGATGCGCATCCGCCGGGTCGTGGTGCTCGACCGCGGCGCCAACTCCGCCTGGACGCTCGACCGGCAGAGCGACTTGGACGAGGCGATTGTCGCCCGCAAGCTCGAGGGGCTCATCACGCTGCCGGGCGCGTCCTACGTGGCGAGCGTCCCGGCGTCGGGAGCGCCGGGCGAGGCCGGCGTATCGCTCGGCCCGGTGAGCGAAAGCGGAGACGGCTGGGGCTTCGACGGCCCGTCTCTGTTCGCCTCGACAAACTGGCACGGCGCCAGTCGCGGCGCGGCGACCTTGGACGCACTGCTCACTCCGGGCGAGGACCTGTACAAGGACGGCAACAAGGGCATCTTCGTCAGCGACACCAAGGAGTTCCGGGCCTTCGCCAGTCCGGCTCCGGTGCTGGTCGACAGCACCCTCCGCCGCATCCTGGTGTGGGTCAAGCCGGCCGCCGATTTCGCCTACGGCGCCGACCACGTCTTCTTCGACTCGGGCCTGACCAACCTGTCCGACGCCGCAGACCACCATCTCAACCGGATTCTCCTCGCCTACTCGTCGAGCGGCAGGCTCATTCTCCGCATCGGCGGCGAAGCGCGGGAGAACCGCTCGGGTGAGCTCCGGGCCCCCGTCACCGCGGCGCAGTTCTCCGCCGGTGTCTGGCATCGCATCGAAGCCCTGTGGAGCGGAATGGACATCGGGCAAATGGCGTTGATCCTCGACGGGGTGCTCATCGGCTCATACAGCCCCAGCGGGGCCGACGCCGAGCAGACCGCCAGCCCCGGCTTGAGCGGCGAGAAATGGGTCGCGCGCGTCGGGAACTACCTGAAGCAGGAAGGCGAGACCGATCCCGTCCGCGACACGCAGGTCGGCACCACCTCCGGCCCGAAGAGCGTCTACGGATACGGCGCGTGCAGGTTCATCAACAAGGACGCCAGCACGGAGAAGGGCACGTTCAACAAGGTGCATCGCGGCGGCGCCACGCTCGGTCGCGAGTTCGGCGTCAACTTCGCCACCGTGGTCGCCATACAGCCGACGGATCCGCCCACCCCCGATCCGAAGATCGCCACCGACGCGCTGATCATCCCGGTCACCGACGCGTCCGACTTCCCCAAGGAAGGCTACGTCAAGATCGGCAACGAGGTCATCAAGTACACCGATTGGGTGAAGAAGACGGGCGCCACCGGCGACTACTACGAGCTTACCGTCCCCGCGGACGGCCGCGGCCAGGACTTCGGGACGGATGACCTTGCCACCAAGTTCACGTCGGACCCGGAGGAGCACCTCAACGGCGCCTCCGTTGTCTGTATCTCGGTGGAGGCCAGCAGCAACGCCAAATATACGATGCCGCAACTGCTC
>Ga0114922_10002865_pt1 | contig 16116 bp, 13 predicted proteins | sample AartaG_FD_100975 | JGI IMG/M metagenome (GOLD analysis project Ga0114922, IMG submission 100975) | Deep subsurface microbial communities from Aarhus Bay to uncover new lineages of life (NeLLi) - Aarhus_00045 metaG | ecosystem: Environmental > Aquatic > Marine > Oceanic > Sediment | place...
CTCTTAAGAGTTTTAGATACAAACAACGAAGAAATTGTTGAAATGGGATTAAAGATTTTGAAAAGAAGCGTTCAAACTGGGGAAGAATTATATGAGTTTTTAAACAACTCAAAAGTTTATACAATTTTAAAGAAATCCATAGTTAGAGTTCTAATTTTAGAATATTTTGATTCAATAAGTGAATTAGAATCGTTTATGGAAAAAATCAATTCGTCGAAATGGGAAAAAGAATACAAAATATTATGTAACACCGAAATTAACTCGTTTCAAAGAATTTTAAAAAAAAAGAGATAAGATTTGTTAATTAATTTAATTTATTCGTAGTTTTCTAATACTATTTCCAGTTTCTCGTTTGAATAAATTATCTCGTTAAAAATTTTGATTAGGCATTTAATAATTTCCCTCGGGTTTCCCTTGGTATTTTCAAATATGTTTCTCAAGATTCTTTTATTTAAGGGAAAGTATGGATTTTGAAAGGCGTTAATAAAATCGCTAATCCCTATATCCTCGTAAAAATATCTCATACTTTCTTTATAGAATTCAAATATGTCTTCCTCGTTAAAATCTAAAAGAAAGAGAGGTTCTTTTATTGAAAACAAAAGTTCCGCGTTCTGTTCTTGATATTTTTTTTTTTATTTCTTCTAAAGAATCGATAGATTTCAGAGTTATAATTATGCGTAAACTCTCAATTTGCTGTAGCTGAACGATTTTATTAAATACTTTTTCAGCAGCAATATCGTCTGGCGACTTTTCAGGTCCGTATAACCAACTAGGATCGTAGATTTCTTCAGCGGATTCGTCTTTTGGTTCAGTTATGGAAATAATTTTTTCAAAATCGTCAATAAACAAGATCGTTCCTGATTTAGAATTTTCAATCAATAACCTTAACATCATAAATGCGTCTTTCCCTTTTCGAAGATCGTGCGATATATTTAAGCGTGAAAGCTCCTTTGCATCCATGAGTTCCCCTAATAACCATTTTTCAGCCTCAATCTTTTTGTAGGGGTCTAATTGATGTACTACAATTCCAGATATTATGTCAGTTAAGATTTCTGTTTCCATTTCGCTATATTTATTTGATAACAGGTTAAACGCAAAATTTTTTATTTTTTCAAGATCTGCTACATGGAAAAAACCAAATTTCCTTTCTAACGCACCCCATTCGTCACATAATCGATTAATAATGAATTTTAAAGGAGCTAATTCTAAGTTTTCGATAAATTCAGAATAAATATTATAAAAAAACTTTTTATATACATATTCAAGTGAAATATAAATTGTATTATAGTAATAAAGAGAATTCTTTAGAGCCCAATACATGTGTGTCTTTCCAGACCCTACATCCCCAATGATAGGAAGGATAAAGTTATTATCTTCTTCTGCAATTTTTTTAATTGTTTTAATTAAATTTTTTCTAGATTTAACCAGTTCAAGCTCTTCTCTAATCTCACCAGTACAAACAAATTTTTTGAAAGGATTATTTCCCCATTTTAACACATTGATTAATTTCTTCCTTTTATTTTCGTATAGAATCATGTTGGGTAAATTTCCTTTTATAGCTTTAGTTCTTCTATGCCTAAGATTATAATCCATTTGACATTTGTTAGTGATTTCTTAACAGTCATTATTGGTTCGTAGGAAACTGATAAATTACTATTTTCATCTCTTCCAACTATTAGGCAATCATAAAAAACTGGATCGCCTCTCTCATCTATTACTACTCTATCGGCCAATAAAATTCCATTTCCTACGAAAGCAACGGGGTTTCTAAGCATTTCTTCTTTAAAAAAATCTAAATGATTAATTCCATATTCAAAATCATCTAAATAAAGAGCTGCTGTATTAAGCTTATTTAGGGTATAGGGAAATGCGTCAGAGAATTGACCTTCATCGTAGACTTGCATAACATCCTCAGGAATAAGTATAGTGTATTCGATTGACGATATATCTTTAATGTTAAGTTCATCAATTTTTTGAGAGAAAGCGGATTTTTTGTTGTAATTCAATTCGAATCCTACTTTAAATCCGTTGGATATAAAAATCCCTTCTGAGTTAGATATTTTTAAATTATCAGAAAAAATAATAGAATCCTTATCGTCGCTGCATCGAGTAATTATAGACCCTATGAATTCTCCTTCTTTCTTTATTCCCTTTACTGAATCGTATAAAATGTTGCCGTTAACATCGCTCATAATTATGTTTAAATTAACATCTCTTTTTCCAAATATCTAACCAAACGATAGTATATATATATATAATAATACTTAATTATTAAGTAGAATGGGTTCAATGAGTATATCCAACAAAATTTCTGAATTGTCTAAATTAGATTTGCTTAAAAGAGCAAAAGAACACATTTTTTCGACCGGGTTAAACGACGGTGCTTCTAAATTGTGTAAGGCTAACATGAAATATGGTTTAGCGCAATTTCAGATTATTCAAGAGAAACATGGATTTGAACCTAAAGCTACATTTATATCGTCTCCAGACGAAACTATCTCAAGAAACAACTTCCGTTGGAATTCGGGGTTAGGATACGGTGGGAGACTAAATTGGGGGGATGGTACCGACAAGATAATTTTTCTAAATGTAAAGCCAAATTGTTGTGGAATACTAGTTGGTGGATTAGAAGAGATACCGGATCCTTACGATCTTATAAAAACGATAGATAAAGTAAAGAGCATAGAATTATACGATAATGATGTTTTAATAAATTGGGATTATGGTGTATCTAATCACTTTATAAATTGTTTTGAAACTAAAATTCTTTCAGACATTGATTTTCCACCTTATATGTTCATGATTCACGGTTCAGCACCTGAATTCCGCGACGATAAATATGGAATTGGTTTATATATCGACGTTTCAAAAACATTAAAAGAACGTGCTATTGAAGAACAAACAAAATTAGGAAGGCAATATATTTTGTTAGATTCCGACGCAAAAGAATATCTTGATTTTAACAAAAAAGCAATTAACTTTTCGACCAAAAAGCGAGAAATCGTTGCAAACGAGTTATTCGGTACCGATTATGAGATAATATGCAATGCTTCTCACCAATTTTTAAAAGATTATAACAACATGTATTTAGGAAGTAATTGTACTGATGCAGATTGTGAGTTTGTTCCAACTAATATTTTTCCTACAGCATTAAGAGCCGATGTAGCGTGCTATCTATTTAGAGGAAAAAAGAGCTTTTCAGAAATAACTTTAAAGAATAACAATTTTTTAGAAAGAGCAGAAAATCTAGAGCTATTAGATCTTCTAATGAATGCTGATATATTGCCCCACGGTGGAGGGTACATGTTGCCCGATGTTAGCCGCGTACAAAAAGTTTTAGAGTATAAAGACCAGAGATATTTTGCTTGCGAATTAGTAAAAGATAGTAACAAATTAAAGATCGTTCGAAACGTTAAGGAATTACAATTCGAATATAGAGGGCGAGACGTAATTCTAAAAACGCTTCAATTGGACCTTGGAGAAATCATAGCTCGATTAAACCCTGTATTCTCTTTAAAATTATAAACTATTCTATTTTTGCTCCAGGTGGAATATTTTTATCAGGCGTTAGAACCGAAACGACATCTCCATCAACAGCAGCAAGAAGCATACCTTCGCTTAAAATACCTCTCAGCTTTCTCGGTTCTAAATTAGCTAGTATTACTATTTTTTTCCCCTTTAATTCCTCTGTTTTGTAATGTTCTGCTAAACCTGCTACTACAGTTCTTTTTTCAGCTCCTAAGGTGATCGACATTTTGTATAATTTATCTGCTTTAGGAACTTTTTCGACACTCTCTATAAGTGCCACTCTTATATCTAATTTTTTAAAATCGTCATATGAAACCAATTCTTTACCACCTACATTTGATTTTTGTTCTTTTAATTTTTGAAGTTTATCTTGAATTTCTTGAACGTCGAGTTTTTGAAAAAGAGGTTCTGGTTTTTTAATTTTTAGTCCTTCCTTTACGGCGTTTTCGTTTATGCTATCCCATTTCAAATCCTTTGAAGTGGGAACATTTAAGTACGACAAAATCTTTTCTGATGTTCCCGGAATAAATGGACTCAATAATATACCAAACGCATAAACTGCTTGGATGCATATATTGAACACATTCCCAGCAGCTTCTTTATCTTTCTTGATCAAATGCCACGGGGCTTTCTCGTTAAGATATATGTTCCCTTCTTTCCCAAAATTAACAATATCTCTTAAAGCTTTTCTTAGCTTGAAGGCTTTAATACTTTCTCCAATTTCATAACTAATGCTATTAATGCGTTCGATAAATTTTTTGTCAATTTCGTCGAATTCTAATTTGTGAGGCACAGTTCCATTAAATTGTTTATCGATAAATGTTAAAGTTCTATGAATGAAATTTCCGATGTTATCATTTAATGTTTTAATGTTGTTTTCAAATTCAGACCATAGGAACGAAGTATCACTAGTTTCTGGACGATTATAAATTAAAGTAAATCGCCAGTAATCAAGTGGAGCAGCTTCTAATGCCTCATCGATCCAGATTCCTACTCCTCTCGATTTAGAAAATTTCTCGTTTTCAAACATTAACCATTCTGTAGAAGAAACATTGTAAGGGAGTATTAATTTCTCTCCATTGCTTTTATCCTTGTTATAAGATAATAACAAAATCGGAAATATAATCAAATGAAATATTATATTGTCTTTCCCGATAAAAAAGACTGTTTTAGTTTTAGGATCTTTCCAAAAATAATCAAACTTACTTGGATCTTTAATTATATTTTCTGCCCATTCTTTTACTGCAGAAATATATCCCAAAACAGCTTCAAACCAAACATAAATAGTCTTTTCTTCAGCCCCTTTAAAAGGGGCGGGAATACCCCACTCAAGATCTCTAGTAATGGCTCTTTGTGGAATACCTTCTGAGATACTATTTAAACACATTTGTCGAGCATTCTGTGGAATTAGCTGGTTTTGTTTTATAAAACTATCCAACTCATCTTGTAATTTGGGCAAATCCAAATACCAATGCTTCGTTTTACGGAGCACAGGAGGTTCGCCGCAAATCACACAGTGAGCTCTTTTTAACTCTAAGGGAGTTAGTAATTTTTGGCATTTATCACATTGATCTCCCCTCGCATTTTCAGCCTCACAATGCGGACAAATTCCTTCAACGAATCTATCTGGAAGAAATAATTTATCGTGTTCACAATACAGAGATTCTATTTCTTTTTCAAAAATGTATCCATTTCTCTGTATATCTTTATAGAAATTTCTTACAAACTCAATGTGGGTAAGGCTATGAGTAACAGTGTAGTTATCATATGAAATTTGCCATTTTTTAAATAAATCTTTAATTATGGTATGATTTTTCAAGGCTAATTCCTGAGCTGATATATTTTGTTTTTTAGCTGCAACTGCGACGGGCGTACCGTGTGAGTCCGAACCCGAAACAAATACAACTTCGTCTCCTTTTAGCCTACAAAATCTTGCAAATATGTCGGACGATAATACGCTTCCAATCATGTTTCCTAAATGAGGTATGGCATTTACATAAGGCCAAGCTGATGTAATTACCCATTTATTTTTTTCAATATTGGACAATTCGTATTACCTCTTAATTTATAGTTAAGTTATAGTTATTTATCGATTATTATTGTTATAATTACTATTAATTAAACTAATAATGATTGTTAAAGTAATTTACATTCTTATTTCAACTTTATGAGATTAAAAGTAAAAAACTAAACGATTCTTGTTCTTATAATATATTTTAAATAGCTTTGATATAAACTCAATATAAATTTTTTTTCTTTTAAAAGCTAATCTGTGCTCCACAATTTCTACAAGCTTTAATTTCATCGTTCATTTTATTTAAGCAAGGTTCGTGATAATAAGCTCCGCATTTTTCGCATTGAAACACTTTATAATCTCCTAAAAAGATGCTGTGACAAAAAGTACAAGATACATCGATTTTGTCGATTTGAGAGTCTGGAATTAATCTCATTCTTGTAGTGTTTATACCGCTTTCATCGATCAATTTTATTTTAGGCTCGTTGTCGGGCTTATCCTCGACTAGCTTTGATGCTGATAATGGAAGTTCTAACAAGAAGTAACAGAAAGGGCACCTAAAAACCATTTCTTTGTATTCTGATTTCTTAGCCCACATCGCTGTGCAAGAAAGGTGCATTGGACGCTCACACGATGGGCAGTATCTTCCTTCGCTAAAGAAATCCGCTCCCGTTAGTGGTGCTTTTACAGAGTGACAAATTTGGCATTTTTCTTGCCCCCTTTCTTTACTACTCATCATTAACCTAATATCTAACATGCTTGGTCTCCTCAGTGGTAAAGCGATATCGCTTATCAGAGGGGGTAACTTATTTTTTTGATTTGGTCCAAAATAGTCAGTCGTTGTTTTACTCTCCTTTTTCGCCGCGAATGACCTTCCAGCATTTAACACCGCTTTTGAATTGTTAAAGAATCCAAATTTTCCGCCTGTAAGTCTTACAATCTTTTTTAAAATACTTTGAGAATAGTCTTCCGTTTTGCCTAGTTGGCAAGCATCAATATATATCCCCAATCCTTTAGCAATATCGACTATTTTTTGAATTTTATTGCTAAGCTTTAATTTGTTGTCTGAGACAATAAAAATTCTATATGTTTTTCCGCCTAACTTCCGCATCTCCTTTACTAAGATTTGCAAAGAAAAAGCTAATCCTTCGTCTAGAGTACCAATCCCAGAGACATGAATTTTCTTTAAAGAGTTAATCAATTTTTCTTCTTCATGTGTAAAGGAACTCAGTTTCTTTATAGTTGCTCCAATAGAGATCACTGCAATTCTATCTTTAGGATCGATGGTAAATTTCTCACTAATAAAGTTTTTAGCGCTTTCTATAGCGACAAGAAGTCGATTAGGCTTAAAGTCTTTTCTTAACATAGATCGAGAAGTATCTATTAGCACAACGCAATCTTCTATCTTTATATCGTGCAAAATTTTTTTTCCATTTTTTTTTTTCGCTTATTTCTTGCTTAAAAAGTTATAAGCAAAAAGCGTAAATACCTTAATTGAATTGATAAAATCTTTAATTTCTATATATTCGTCAATCGAGTGAGCAGTCCCCGCGCTACCAGGTCCAAACAAGATTGTTTGAGGGCAATACCCGTCGTTACGTAAGTAATGTGCGTCAGCAGAAGCAGGTAAAAGAAAATAAAATGGTTTTTTTTCGTAAATGGTTTCAACAATATTATAAAATTCTTTCAAATCTTGAGATTTTTCCCATTGTTTCCAGTAGGATCCCTCAGAGGAGTTAATGATTTCTAAAACTACACAAACATCTTTTGACGCACCAAGAATTTGATTTTTAACTATATATCCTAAATCTTCTTCGACTAACTTCTTTAAAGCATTCATAATCGGGTCAACTTTTTGCCCGGGTAAAAGTCTGAAATCGATTACAGCTTCGCATGAATCAGGAATTACATTCACTTTAATACCTCCTTTTATCATCGTTAACGCTTTAGAGAATTTAACAAGAGATTGGATAACACTCTGTAGCATAGGTTGGTCGTTAAGGATTCTTTCTAGAATCTCTTCGCTTGGAAATGCTACTCCAATTAGTTTTTTAAGCTTGTCCATTTCTATAGGCGGTTTACTTTTAGGTATATACTCACCAATTTTATCTAATTTTTCAATAATTTCACTCATCATATATATTGCATTTTTGCTCATTGAAGGCATTGAAGCGTGACCAGAAATTCCATTCGTGGTGATTTTTACTTGAAGATGTCCTTTTTCGCCTAAAAATATAGCTTTTGGAAGGGGACTAAGCCCTGAAGGCTCCCCAATAATCGCGAAATCACATTTGATCGATTTTAGAGGATTATCTATACACCACGCAGCACCCAATTTTCCTCCAGTTTCCTCATCTGCTACGGCGTTTAAAATTAAGTTGCCTGAAACTTCAATTTTTAACGATTTTAAAATTTTCAGCGCTATAACCATCGCAACCAATCCACCCTTCATGTCAGCAGCGCCTCTACTAAATATAAACTTATTACGTTTAACGAAGGCAGAAAAAGGGGGATTCTTCCAATCTTCCTCTGAACCCGGAGGGACTACGTCCATGTGTCCGTTATATAAAAGATTTTTCCCGTCAAAATTATCGTTTAAATAAGCAATTAAATTCGCTCGATTATCCCCAAATGGAAAAATTTCAGTTTTTATTCCTTTTTCTTTTAAGTAATCTTCAATAATTATAGCAACATTTTTTTCATTGCCAGGTGGATTAATTGAGTCAGCTTGAATAATTTTCCTAAAAAATTCGATGTATTCCTCTCTATTTTGGTCAATTTCATTAAGAATTGCTTTTTCACTCATGATCCTATTTAACCAACTCTACGATTATTTTTGATAATAAAAATGTTTTGAACATTTTTAATATTTTGTCATATAGTATTCTATCTGATAAGTTTAAAATAAATTAGCAAATTTTAATATTCTTAGATAATTTTAAAAACTAAAATATTGATAAATACGGTTGGTTTATTTGATTCGACGAAAAAAGGATGTTAAAAGAATTTTTTTTGTAAGTATATTCATAATTTCTATGCTTTTAGTGAATATTCATATTTTTAATAGTTTATATTTAGACGGTAGTAATAACCAACTAACAAATTTGTTAAACGACGATAATAAACTTTTTTCTTCTGAAACTGACCCGTACCTAACAGATTATTATACTACGGGTTCAGGAGACAATCAAGATGTTAGAATTTACGCTTTAAATAGTTCGTATTCAAATGATAATAATCAAGGATCTTTTGATATTCCTTCTATGTCAGTTGCTGATACGACATATCTCACTTATGGAAATTTCAACTTCACTTTCCAGAATAATTACACAACAGATCACATAATAGAAGATACGAACGCGTTAGACGCAAGCGATTTCATAAAATTTACTTATAATACTGGTGATTCCTCAATGGATGTGAATACTGGAGAAGTACTTAATCCACCTATCGATTTAGGCAAGCTTGTTGATGTAAATAATAATACATATATCGAATTAAACTCTTCGAGCGGAATATTAAATTTTACGATCGATTCGAGTTTTGCAGGTACGTCATATACGAGAGTGAGTCCAACAATTAACCTCGCGTTTAATAGATCTTTTATATTAGGTTTAATTTCAACTTTTTCACATAGTATCGATGAAGATGCTTATTTAACAATAAAATTATTTGATTCATCTGATTCCTCGTGGAATAATGTCACGGAAGCTTTCTTTATAAATAGCAGTTTAGGTATTCAATCAGTTGAAGAAAGTTATATTAATGAAAATTTAAGATATATAAACTCTTCCGATATTACTCAAATACAGTTTTTCCTTCAAAGATTTGATAGCATTGACTTTGTACTTAGATTAAGAGAATTCAAATTGGATGCTACTTACGCTTTTGATTTACCTATTACCAATAGCGAATATGTCGCTTTAGAGTTTGATTTGAAGGGAGAGAATTCGGCAGTAAATGGTTTTTACGCTTGGATAAGAACATTAAACCTTACTAAAGCCCTTACAGCAGAACTAAACATAACTTTATACGAAGCAAATACAACAATAGCGAGAACTCAAGCTAATTTAATATCAAATAATTTAAAACCTAACAACGCAAAATTAATCGATTCAATAATAATTGACTATATCGATTATCATGGAGATTCTTTATCCTATTTCGAATTTAACCAAGCGAATACTCAAAATCTAAAACTCAATAATTATTTCATAGTAATTAAATCAAACCATCCAGATAAGATATTTAGCTTAGTAACGCTTCCCAGGCAAACTTTTGGCGATCCAGATTCTCAAGTAGATCATCAATTAAGAACGACTAATAACGACGGTTTAACTTGGAATGTTGCCAAAAAACAAGTAACTCCCGGTTACGAGTCTGAGGAATTAGATGCAACGGCTTTTAAATTGAATGTAACGCGCGGATATATGCCCTCTGACTTTATAAATCTTGAGGATAATCAAGATACGCTAAGAATACAAGATATTTCAATAGAAGATCAAATTATCAGCGATCCTCCTTACGATGTAAGCTCATCGTTAACTTGGGGATTAGGGCAATGGAACAATAACTTTACAGTCGAAATTGCAAGTGTTTCAAATAATTTACAAATAGATCTCACATGGAATAGTAGCATTATTCAAGGGTTTAAGTTCAATGTTACTTATACAGTAAAGGGTTATTGGGTAGAAAACGCGAATAGTTATTATAAGGTATCATACGATACAACTCCAAGATGGGATTTAAATTACACTTTAGATTTAAGTGATGTTAATCTTGATAATTGGAATTTCCTTGAATTTTGGTTTGTATATCCCAACGATTGGGATGCAAAGAACCTGACTAATCCAAATTACAATGACATTTACGGAGAAGTGGTGAATAGCACAGGAGGAGAAACTAATTTTGATGCTAACCCGTCGTATGATTTTGTAGCTATTACTAGCTCCATAGTAAACGGCATTGACGGAACCTACTCTCTTAATTTAACGAGTAGCAACCTCATAGATGAGATGCATAGTTACATTAATTACAATGGAATATTATGGGAGACAAATGGATTTATGTATGGAGATAATATATCTGTAAGAGTTGATATTCTAGGCCCCGGAGATATACCGCCCACAAATGGTAATGCAAACGTTAAATTGTTTTATCCAGATAACAGCACCATATTTCCAGGAGCAGAAATGAGCTCGGGAGCAGGATTGATTAAAGATAATTCGCTTGTATATGACTTCAATAACCTAACTATTTTAGATGTTACCAAAGATACACCTCTCCTTGGAAATTATTATTTAGGTTATTTCTGGGAAAATGGTTCCGCAGTTGGATGTAAGAAATTGAAATTATATATTGATACTTATGAAGTAAATATGAATAGTTTATTTTACGAACCAATCTTGAACCAAAACATCCTTGACGGCATTGTAGACAAAGTTTATGAAAGTTATTCAATGTTAATTGGTACAATAAATGTAACCGATGATAAATATTATCCAGACTTTTACGCGGTTAATAACTCTGACATAAATCAACAATTTATTTACGAAATAAACGGCGAAGAGATACCAATATTAGTAAAAACTTTTTTACAAAATGAAACTCTTCTAAATCCCAATGAAGATATCAAAATAGGCGCAACAATTCAAAATTTGCACGATTTTGTCGATTTGGAAGTAAAATTAAAAGTTCAATTAGTGTCTTTGGTTAACGAAGAATGGATAATTGCCGAAAAGTATACGGACATAAAAACTCTAAAACCAAGCGTAGATCCTAACGGTGATGATACGCAAGAATTTTCCGTAGGTCTTACGATACCAACTCTTCAATCAGACGAAGTTTGGCAAGGAGTAAACGCACCAGTTAGAAAAGGAGGAGCTAAAACAATATTTACTATCTATTTTGAATACGATGGAATTAGTCATGAAGTTGATACTTTTGAAAGTAATGAGTATTCTTTAGTAATTAATAGTACTCAAAATGAATTTGAAGGGTACATTATAACTTTAAAATACGACGAGGAAATTACAGGAGCTTCTATATTAAAACCTTTTGACAGAGAATCATGCCAATATATGCCAAATCAAACAACATTTGTTGTAAATATATATGATAAAAATTACGTAAGCAGTTATAATCAATTTATCGATTCGTTTTCTTTGAAAATAAATAGTCAATTCTCTGATATTGTTATAAATCCTCAAACACCAATTTACGGACAGAAATTTAACATTAGTTCTGTGTTAGCGACCGAATTCGGCGATGAAATTCCAAATAAAAATGTGACCTGCCAATTTTTTAATATTGGTTTATGGGAAAACGTTTCATCTCAAATTTCAAGTGCTAATGGAGTTACAAACTTTGAGATTGATACGTTATCGCTACCACGCGAAGATGACCTTCTATTTAGGCTTACTTGGCTAGGAGAACAATATGTTTTAGAGAATTCGCAAAATATTTCTGTGTCTTTATACAAAGTATCTAACAACATATCGTTAGGAATTGTATCGAACGTAAATCAGATTACAAGAAACGGTAAAACAACAATTAAAATAACGTTAAATAATATTGGCGATTCAGAATTAACAGTTTTGAGTTCTAGTATATCTATTATAATCGAACCAACTTTAACATATAGCATTGTTGAGATAAATTATTTAATATTAAACAATTTCCAGCCGGGAGAATCTACAGACTTAATAATATCAATAGATGTTCCAGCTATAAATGAGATGACGATTACAATATCAATAGAAGCAACTAACGAATTAACAAAAGAGAATATAACCGTTCAAGCGTTAAAAACTTTTAAAATTTATGATGTACCTCTTGCAAATTATATCACCGTTTTCTTTACGGTAATTATGATCGGTATTTTTGCTTTATTATGGGGCGCAATGTACTTATATGCCAAAAGAACTACGAAGAAAATTGAAACTCCAATCGAAGAACCTTCTAAGAAAAAACCAAGAAGAGGAAGGTATGTAAGTGTAAGTGAATTACCCAAAGAAGAGACCAAGGAAATGCCGACAAAAAAACCAAGTAAAAAATCATCTAAAAAACAGAAACAAAAAGAAATTAAAACGGAAAAGCCTACAACAGATTTAGATTCTTTATTAGAAGAAAAAGGTCTCAAAGATGAAGAATAAAAATCAAATCAACTTTTTTTTAACATTCTTTTAAAATTTTTTCTAAAAAAGAGGAAATAAATTTATATCTTTGAAATTGAAATTAGGTTTCTTTTTAGAAGACTTAAAGATGCTTTCCCGTCTAAACCTGCTAAAGCAATTAGGAGAATCGTATCAGACTTGACAATTACGGCATATCCGCTTTCTAGATCGATAGTAGCAGCTTTAAATGCTCCTTTACCGATATGATTGCCCAAATTGCCCGAATGTTTTATAAAATCTACGCAAGTCTTTGCTATCGCACTGTGATTCATATCTGTAATCGTTTGTCCGATAATAACTTTGCCTTCCAAATCAGAGACTATTAAACCTTCTGTTTCAGGAACTATGTCAAATAATTCTGATAATTTTTTTTCAATAACTTTTTTGTCTGCCATAGAAATACTACTCTTTATATCTATATTTATTATTGTAAATTTGAATTCTGAATTAGGTTACTCAAGTTAGTCTAAATAAATTCTTAAATATATATATATTTTAAAGAAATTTAAATTTATCAAAAATACAAAAAAAAAGCGAAAAAATAACCTTTAAGTCTTAAATAGAAATTCATTGATTAATTAATTAAGCAAAATTATATTTTTATTATTTTAGTAATAATTTTTAAGCCTTTACTTTATTATTATTATTAAATATTATTAGGTTATAGATCATAAAATCAGATAAAAAAATAATGAGAGAGAAGTTAAATTGATTAATAGAAGAGAAGTCAAAGACATCATACGAAAATTTGAGGAGCGCGAAGGAATTCGTGGAGTAATCATTTGCGACTCGAGTGGTTTACCAATAGATTCTAACATGAATATTGAAATAAGCGAAGAAATATCTGCTTATGTAACGTCGTTAATTGGGAAGGGACAACAAGTCGTTAAAGCCTTAAAAGAAGGTGGTTTGAAATTCATACGTTTGGAGACGTCAAAAGGCGAGACTATGATAGCTTTGGAAGAACAACTTATTCTAATTATCCTAAAGTAAATCAATCTTTTATTGTTTTAAGTTTATCAGTTATAGTTTTCTTTTTAAATTTTTTAGAATAAAAATCAGTAATTAAAGAAAAAATTTCTTAAACATGTTATGCTCTCTTTCTTCCCCTATTGAAGTTAAACCCATATGTCCGGGGCAGACGAGAAAATCGTCAGTGAGGGATTTATTGTACATTATTTTATTTTTGATACTTGCGAATAAGAGATTTTGATCTCCTCCCGAGAAATCCGATCTTCCAATGCTCCCTCTGAATAATAAGTCGCCCGAAAATAAAATACCCCCAATTTTTTTGCCGTTAAATTCCTTGACATCTGAAGAATAAAAGCATAACGACCCGGGGCTATGACCAGGCGTTTCTAAAGCGTGAAGGCTAATTTCTCCGATATTAATCAAATCACCCTCGACTAACCATCTATTAGCTTCCTTTTGGAATGTCCCAGAATCGTGTTCTTTTCTACTATATATCAACGGTATTTTAAAATGGCGCATAATTTTTCCAACTCTAGTAGTATGATCGAAATGTCCGTGAGTTAGTAAAACCGCGATAGGTTTTCCTCCTACTTGTTCGATATATTTAATAATAGCGTTTCCATCCCCACCTGGATCTATTACAACGATTTCTTTTGTTTCGTTAGAACCAAAGATGTAGCAATTGGTAGCTAAAGGACCAACAACCAGCTTCTTAAAAATCATAATATCTTTGCTCACAAAAATTCGACATCTTTATTCTTTTATCTGAAGAAGGATAAAAGTTTAAAAAAATGTTTACTAAGTTTTTGAAATTTAGGTACAAAACGATGTCTACAATTTACTTATTATTTATCATGTTGTTAATTTCGACTAACTTATTGTATACATCTAAACCCTTATCGGTTAATTTAACATACTTCTTCTTGTTATTCAGCTCAATTGCGATGAGTCCTTTATCAATTAAGTCTTCTTTTACCCGAAAAAATGAATTATAGTAGCTAAATTTATTCAACTCGTTGTAAAAAGTATGTTTATCAGTTTTATGACCTTTAAATTGAATAAGGACTTCCAAAGTATCTCTAAAACCTTTCTTCTTCAAAAAATTTATCAAATCGTCAATAGTCATATTATCCCTTACCTTAGTTAAATGGTAACATTTAATTTTACTTAAATGTAATAAAGAAAAAGTAACAAATTTAAAAAATGTTATGAAAATTTTTATTATTATCCTAATGATAAACTGCAATGAGTTTAACAGTAAGCTCAGAATAATTAACGACATAAATAAATTCGAATCTCTTTTAGCTTGAAATACACCTTAAAAAAAATTAATTATGGACTTCTTAGCAATTTATCAAACTTTATAATTCGATGTTAATTTTTTATATTGAATGGATTTAAGTAGATATTTTGAAGTCGAAAAAGGTAATACACCAGTAATCTTATCGTGCCCTCACGGAGGCTATAAAAAGCCAAAAAGGATACTAAACAAAACTACTGGGGTGAAAATTCCCGACAAGAACACTTTCTTCATAGCAAAATTAATAATCAAACAGCTTAAAGTAAAAAATATCGATATATATTCCATTTTAAGTAAAATTCATAGAAGCAAGATTGATTTAAACAGACCATCTCACTCAAAAAGTGCCTTTAACCATTTCTCTACCGAAGCTCAAAACATATATCGCGCGTACCAAGACCAATTAAATAATTTTGCTCAAGAGTGCGTTTTAAAACACAATAGAGCTTTGATAATAGATTTCCACGGGTTTACGAAGCCTTACAAGGAATATCCTGACGTGATATTTGGCCACATCTTTGGCAAAACCCTTGATCTTCTTGAAAATTCAAAAGAGCAAGATTGTAATAGATATTGGGGCTGTGCTCAATTACAAGACGAAATCTCTAAATTTTTTGTGTTGGACGATGGATTAGCCCAAACAAATTTTAATCTATCCTATTCAGGAGGGTACATTACGCATCAATTTTACAACAGAAGTAATGTTAGCGCTATTCAAATTGAGGTGGCTAAGTATATTCGATTAGATTTTGATCGTACTAAAACTTTAGTCAACGCAATAGCCAACGCTATAATTAAATCAATAACAGGAAGATAAATCTTATTATTATTTAAAAATTAATGATTAATCCTTCTGAAATATGTGATGAAGAAATGTAAAGAAGAAAAATGCCGTGAAAACAATCAAAATAACACCTAGAGTTTCAACAAACTGATATTCAAGCCAATTAATAATTTTTCCAATTGAAAGAAATGTAAATGTAATAATAGATGCAATTAAAAAAACAATAGAAAATGCTAAGTTTATAAAAATTTCCTTTTGTCGTTCCTTCATTATTAAGTTTAATCCTTGTTAAATATTTTAAGCTTTATATTATATTAAAAAGTTTCAGCTATGTTTTATTTGC
>Ga0114922_10002866_pt1 | contig 16114 bp, 9 predicted proteins | sample AartaG_FD_100975 | JGI IMG/M metagenome (GOLD analysis project Ga0114922, IMG submission 100975) | Deep subsurface microbial communities from Aarhus Bay to uncover new lineages of life (NeLLi) - Aarhus_00045 metaG | ecosystem: Environmental > Aquatic > Marine > Oceanic > Sediment | place: Aarhus...
AATATGAAACGTTGCTTTTTCCAAGCTAGTCACCATAAACCGACAAAAAAGCTGATTTGAAGGCGATATGTTTATGTAACCATTTTATCTGCAATGTTTTATATTGGATGTTGAACTAAATCCCTGCGGGATAGCTCTTACTCTTACTAAAAACTTGCCAGATCAATTAGGCTAACTATATAAAAACAAAGTAACCAGATTTGCTGTAAAGGGTTCTTTCATCTTATATTATTCCCATCGTTTGAAGCTTATTGTAATTAAATTCCTATATTTGAATGAAACCTTTCTAATTTCTTTGCAATCAATTTTCGCTCAACTACTTGATATTCAATCCAGAACAAACACAAAACGGTCGATAAGTACATAGAGCAAAAGTTTTTCTCCAATTGACCGGACTGTAGTCCAACACCGACTCCTCGCTGGGCCTTGCAGACCGCTCAGAGTCCTACTTATTGTAGTCAGTTTATCTTTTTTCTTAACAGTCCAATCATTGGCCCAACTCCAATTCCAATAAACGTCCTATCTTTGTTGATCTGCAACATTGGAGAGATTGTTAATCCAAAGATTCTAGTAAAAGGAAACTCAATTTTAGGATTGATGATAAGGCTGATAGTAGAATGTTTATCAATATCATATGTATAATTCTCACCAAGTGTAAATCCGCTAACAGGTTTCCAATTTGTTGGTTCAGTTATAATGGTATAACCTATTCCTCCAGCCAAATTAAACCTGATATTGCCTCTTTCATTTAAATTGTAAATTTTACCAACTAAGATTTGGTAATTATCCATTTGATCAAAATGTAATTGACCAAATCCGAGTGTAAAAATTCCAACCAATCCTGAAGAGTAATCTTCTGGTTCATATTTTGATTCCCTTATATGACTGGAATATCCGATTTGGAATGAATATTTTTCATTAATTACATAATTCAAGTTTAAATTGAGTTCCAGATAATTACCAAAAGCAATTTCACCAGTCGAGTATAAAGCATTCTTTTCAGAAAACTGTGCATTAATATTTATTAAAACAAAATGCAAAACAAGTATGACTATAACTTTTTTCATGAAGTTTTGATTATAGTAATTATAAACTATTGATATTTAGCATTATATGATTTTAGAATTTATAAATATTTATCCTCTTTTCAATCTCATTATTTTTGTCCCCATGAAAAATCAAACAAATTTCTTTATGTGGGATAATTAACTACAACGCCGCGCTAAACGAAGTTTACTCACTTCGTTCGTGAGATAAAGTTACAAAAGCAATTTGGTTTGTTATGGGCTGTTTTTTTCAAGTTAGCAACTATTTTTTTGGCTTCATTCCATATTCATTTTGAACTGCAACTCCGTCTGTGCAGAAAAGAACCAATAGCCAAATTGCTTCAATTAATGGAATTACGGCAAAAAACTTCAACCAACCACTTTTTCCAACATCATGTAATCTTCTAACACCAACATCTAAAATTGGAATAATTATGGCTAATAAATATAGTGCATATATTGGACCATAGCCAACACCTTCCTGTTCATTTCCCATGTCAGCCCCTTACGACGATCGGGGCTGCCGAGGTCAATTTCCCTTCTTGCGCGGCAGAAGTACGAGGAGGATACCCAACATAATGACCTGGAATCCCACTTGGCCGTAGTGCATCGTCTGCTCGCTTGGACCGGAAGCGAAGAACTCACCGAAGAGCAGGAACGGAACGGCCTGAAAGAGTACCACCACTGCCAACCATGCGACCACTGCCCAGAACATGGTCCTCCAAAGTCCCCAGGCCATGACCAGATTGATGGGCAGCAATAGAAGGTCGGCGACTCGGAAGAGCCAGGGCTTATCCACCCATGAGCCGCCTATGATGCCCATAATGCTCCCAAAATGGGACAAGGCACTCAGGAGCATCAGGACTGACACGACCTTCAGGTAGATGGCTACCCGAGGATGTGCAATCCCGTCTCGAATCCATTTGATGAAGTTCATTGTCGATGTCCTCCGACCATTGCAATTCCAAGTACATTGTCCAAAATCATATTGGATAATACGAACATCCAATATTCTTTTCTTCTTGCTCGTCTGCTAAATTCAGTGTAATTTTTAAATACTACTAAATACCAATCCATAATTTTTCCTTTTTAATTTTCCTACTCATTTAGCTTAGTAGTTTCGCCCCGTTTTTGAAGTGGTTTCTGGTCTCCACTTTTTGTTTTCGTTACTTTGGGTGGTCAGCCCTTTAGCTTTTGCAGACCGTTTTGTTTTTTAAACTGCACTAAGAATCGCTTTTTATATTACATATATCCACTGTTGAACCTTGTTCGTGTTAAAGTTAAAAATTTGTATTGTCATTTCCTTTTAATGCCGCCAGGCAAAGCGATTTTTATTCTCCGAGCCGTTGAACCTCATTAGCGGATTAGGGAGCGCGCCAGCGCGTAATACGCGTAAGGGAGACTGCTTGCTGTCAGTCTCCCGAATGAGGTTCAACTTGTTTTTATAGTTATACAAGTTATAAAATATTGTTCAATTTCTGGGTGTATGATTAGAAAAGTTGAATATAATTGACTGAGCAGTATAACTATTTATTACTTCAAAGGCTTGCTACAGCACATCCATGTCATCAAGGGGATTTTTTATATTAAGCAGGTTACGCCTGCTAACATGTGTGTAGATCTCCGTGGTCCTGCTGCTCTTGTGTCCCAATAGCTCCTGGATATACCTGATATCCAAATCCCCAGGACCTTAATGAAGGTGCGGGTGGGGCTACTATATATCTATACTATACGAATGATTTAGTAAGTGAGGATGCTTTACCTAAGAAAAAATAGATGTAAGTAAATGCAAATTGAGCGTCCCTGTTCACCGCTCATCACTCACCGCTCATCTCTCACTGCTCACCGCTTCTTTTACCTGGTAATCCCTGGCTATGATGAGAATTACTACTCCAATGATGGTTATAATACCACCTATCACCTGGAAACTCTCGGGTATGGTCCTGAAATAAATCCATGCTCCGATGATCACGAAAATGCCTTTTGAACTCTGTATAATAGTTGATTTTGAGGCTTCTATAAATTTAAGAGCCGAATACATTGAGACTGCCGTGAGGAATGGTCCTAACAGAGAACCGAAACTGACATTAAAAACGGCCGCACCTGATAACAGGAAGGATTCTCCTTTAACAAGCATAAGTATAAAGGCAGTAAGAAAAAGGTAAACCGACCTGTTGGTGGCCAGTAAGCCGGGGTTAAGATTTTTAATGTATTTTTTTGATATGATCATAGTGGTGGCCTGGAAAACGGTTGAGGCCAGCATTAGACCCGTTCCCGGGACAAAAAAACCTTTCTCAGATATATTGCCGGTAAAACTGGTTACCAAGGCCCCTGTTAGCGTGATAAGCATACCCGAGAACTGGAGAACAGTAAAACGTTCACCCAGTAATGTAACACCCATTAAAATTACAAACAAGGGTGCGAGATTCTGAAGGAAGGACATAATTGCAGGATCATCAGCTTTCTCAATTGACATAAAGAAAAGAATGGTACCAAATAACTCTATTATTCCCATCACAAATAGTATTCGGTACTCTTTCTTTCCCAGCCTCCTGATAATCTTCCAGTTACCTGTTGGCACCGCGTACAATATATTCCAGACTATAGCCAATCCAAACCAGTAAAAACCAAACTGGTACAGGCTGAGTTCATTCAAAGCAGCTTTACTGAAAACATATACATTGGCCATGGATACAGTTGCCAGGAAAGCAAATCCATATCCTTTTATTTTGTCAGGTATCTTCATATCCAGGAATAATTTAATACTACAACAAAACCGGGACATTTATGTTCCCGGTTTTGTTGTATTTATCTGAATATTAGTTATATATTACTTATACTCAAATGATTTATCAGGTCTTTCCGGGATAGGAGGGATCTTCACCGGCTCTTTTTCCATCAGTTGCATTAGATGTTCAATTGCTGCCTCCATTTGTGCATCCCTGCCTTTAAACGTTTCGTGGGGCAGGTTATCAACCTCTATGTCTGGTACCACTCCATATCCTTCTATTAACCATTCTCCTTCTGGTGAATATACACCATTTTCAGCTGCTGTGGCTATCCCCTCATCTACAAGCCTGTTACGCTGTGAAAGCCATATTTCGCCTCCCCATGTCCTTGTACCGATCAGATCACCCATATCAAGCCTTCTGAAACCTTCGGCAAATGCTTCACCGTCGGAAGCCGTATTCTCATCAATAAGTACAACCATATGTCCCCTGAAAGCATATTGCATATTCCAGTATGGCTTGCCGGCCCGGGGCGCCCAGAAAAACCATGCTTTACGGAGTAGTTTTTCCAGTACCCAGCTGTCGATATTGCCCCCGCGGTTATGCCTTACATCGATTATTAATCCTTCCTTGCGATAGTTGGGATAGAAGCCTTTTATCCACTCGGTATAATTATTTCCTCCCATAGCCCTCAGGTGAACATAGCCTATCCTGTTGTCGCTCCTTTCATCAACCTCCTGGTTGCGTGTATATTCCCATTCACTGTACCTTATATCTGAAAAATTCCGTGAGCTCAGGGGTTTTATTATTTCTTTGTATACAGTACCATCTGGCTTCCTGAATTCAATTCTAACCTGCATACCTGCCTTGTTTGCCAGAAGTTCACTTACAGAGGATACTGTCTTTACATCAATACCGTCAATGTTTACTATTGCATCACCCTCCCTGACATTAAGCCAGGGCCTGGTCAGTGGTGACATATCTCCAGGATAATCCGGATCAGTCATGTATATATGATCTATTATAAATAATCCTGATGAAGCATCCTTATGTAAGTCGGCACCCAGGTGCCCCATTGATATATTATCAGGTGGTGTTCGCTTATCTCCGCCCCTGACAAACATATGCAGTGTGGATAATTCAGATATCATCTGGGCCATCAGGTCGTCGAGTTCGTACCTGTCTGCCACCCGTGGAAGTAATGCACTGTATTTTTTATATACAGCATCCCAGTCCAGTCCGTGCATGTTTGGATCATAGAAATAATCCCGCTCCATTCGCCATGCATCTTTAAACATCTGCTTCCAGTCTTCGACAGGGTCAATATTAAATGCCCAGTTATTTATCTCCAGCTTATGTTCTGATGTGTCGAGTTTGGAAGCAGTGGTTTCCATGATAAATATGCCACTCCTGTTCCTTAGTAATATTTTTTTACCATTTCCGGATACGGCGAAGCTGCTTATGCCGTTTGCCAGGGTTTTTGGTTTATTATCAGGTTCATTGTTTATTTTAAGCGATTGAACGGTACCACCCCTGGATCCCGGTGAGCTCTGCATCCATATTATATGGGATTCGGTGACATAAAAATCACGATAATTTGCAGCGCCTGCGGACACTTCATAAAGTCTTCCTTCCAGGCCTGCAAAATCAACTTTCACTGCCTGTTCCTTTTTGTTTTCTTCCCCCTTCTTGTTTTCTTCCTCCTTTTCCTTTAACTCGTTCTCCTCCATGAAGGGGAATTCAGCCTCATCATCAAGAGCCAGTGCGTATATCTTTGCAGTTCTCTCGAAATAGGGTTCAGGCTGCCTGCTGCCCCAGGGACTCCCAACTGAATTATTGAATGTTCTGTCAGATATAAAATACAGCCAGTTGCCATCTGGACTGAAGCGGGGGTTATAACTGTCGAGTCGGTCCGTGCTTAGTGCATAAGATTCTTTGTTTTCAATGCTGTATACCTTAATTTGTATATTCCTGTTTTCAGCACTGTTTACATAGGCAATCCATTTACTATCGTGTGACCATGAAAAAGGATCACTAAAACCTGAGAAATCATTTTCGTCTATTACGGATGATTTACCAGTATTTTTGTCAAATAGTAAAAGCCTGTTATCCTTTTCAGCGAAAGCAATATATTTTTCGTCAGGAGATACAGAATAACCTGTAATCAGGTTTGTTGATCCGTCAGTCACCTGTTTTGGCTCATCCAGTCCCAGATGACCGGCTCTCCATATTTCGAACTCTCCCGACTCATCGGAGAGCATTAAGATATCGTCACTGTCAGCAGAAAATGAGGCATCCTTATATCTTACCCCGTATTTCCTTGTTATCTCTGACCATCTTTCACCGTTCACAGGGAAATTGAATACCCTGCCACGTGATGTTATCACAACATCCTCCCCGTTATGCGAGATGTTTACAGAAGTTATTTTAGAGTCTGGGTCTTTTATCCACTGCACTCGTTTCTGGTCGAAGTCTGAAAACAAATCTATATCGAGTGTTTCTTCTTTACCTGTATTGATATCGTATAATATTATATCTGCCCCTTTCTGGCATACTATTCGGCCATTTTCCATATCTGCCTCGTAAAGGTCCCATCCTGATGAAAATGTGTGTTGCTGTATATCTTCGCCAGAGCTTTTCATCGACCAGATATTCATTGTCCCGTCCCTGTCAGACAGGAAATAAATCCTGCCGTTATAATTCATGGGGTCTTTGCTTGTTCCTTCATAATCTGCAGTAAGGTGTACAGCTTCATTTTTTCCATCGAATTTCCATATTGACTGTGCTGTACCACCTATATATCTTTTTGTATAGCTTGACTGCTTTCTGAGCCTGGTGAACACCAACTCGCCATCATCTGTATAAGTACCCTGGTCGGCCTGGGCCAGGGGAATAAGGGTAGAAGAGGCCGATTCCGGATCAAGCTTCAGAAGCTGTGCATTTGGCAGGGTGGAATAGTAATTAGTTGAATACAATATGTTCCCGTCATCTGTCCACTGGCTTATCTGAGGACTGTTTTCTTCCCAGGTCAATCTCCTGGGTTTACCACCGGTTGATGGTATTATATATACCTCAGAAGGTCCTTCGTATTCAGCTATAAAGGCAATGTATTTTCCATCAGGTGAGAAAGCTGACTGGGACTCCATGCCGTGGTGAGTTGTTAGTCGCTGTATTTTTTTTGATATAAGATCGTATTTCCAGAGATCACCTTCAGCTGTGAAAACTACCTCATTTCCACTTATTGCAGGTGACCTGTAATAACCTTTCTGCTGACCCGAAATATTAAATGCCAGTAGAAAAGAAACAAAGAATGTGATACCAAATTTTAGAATTTTCATATCAAGTTGTTTTTATGAATAAACAAGTAAGTATCTTGCTTATCGTAATTTCAGTCTGTCAACTTCCTCAAGGGTATCCGGGTTCAGAACTTCCATATCGACTTTTTCCCCGTTTATATGAAAGAGGACCAGTGCATTCTGTGTTGTAAATCCGCTGACCCACGCAGTCCATGGTGTTTCTTCCAGAGCATAATAAGGTGCTCCCGCTGCACCGTTATTAATCTGGTAGATCGTTCTTTTCAGGTCTATTCTTTTAGCAAAATAAGCCTCGGGATATCTTTCCATCTGAGGGCTTATTTCAGTTCTTGCATAATTATGTTCATCTCCCGTTAATATGGCGATTACTTTACCGCTCTTATTTACAATTATGTCAAGTAATTGGTCCCTGCGTTCAATTATACCTTTTTCAAGCATCTTTCCTGCAACATAAGGGCGGTAATCGTTGTTTCCGTTATACCACATATCATCCTGTACATGGCCACCGTTTGGAAAAAATGGCGTGTGAATGGTAATAAATATATGGTCTATATTTGAATCTGCCTCCAATGTGGCTATGGTATTTTCAAGCCATTCCATCTGGCGGTCCATTATATAACCATGCAAACCACCGCTGCTGTATCGAAGCATATTTGTACTGGGGGCATAGAAATAATTAGAATTCAGAACAACAACAGCCACATTATCATATGTATAATAAAATACATTTTCAAGGTATGATGGAAAATCCACTGTCTTTGACGAAGGATCATAGGTAGCCCCGTCTTCTGAAACAGGTCCATTTTCCGGCATTACGAAGTTCTCTGCAAAAACTGACTCAGCTGATTCGGTGTTGAATGGAAACCTATCAATTGAGATATTATATCCTTCTTCTGAAGAAAATTCCCTTGTGAGAGCCTCATGGTTACCTATACCAACGTAAATCGGAAAATAAGCACCAAAAGGTTGTACTGCTCTTTTCCAGTTAGCATATTCAAGCTCTATCTGCTGTTTCCATTGCTGGTAACCACTAATTAGATCACCTGTGAACTGAATAAAAGCTGCATTATTGTAAATGGCGAGTGCCATAAGCTTTTTCATAATGTAGAAGTTGGCACCGTACATATCCCTTTCTCCTCCACCGTTGCCACTTCGGGAATCAGATGCATAAGCAAATGTGAATGGGGTACGTGATCCGGGCAATGGAGAAGTTTTAAAACTGTATTTCTGAATATTTTCGCCGTAATGGACTACATATTCATATTCGGTTGAAGGATCCAGCCCCCTAATTTTTATTTCATGAACTCTGCTTTTTTCATCATTATATTTTTTCCCATTGACCTCAACTGATGCAGATATTTCCATATTTGTTGTGAATGAAATTGTAACTCCTTCATGAGTCAGCAGATTTATGAAAGGTCCTTCAATAATGGTTGGCACAATTTCGAAAGGGCCTTTACCTTTAAAAGTTACAATCCCATCATACAGGAAATCACCTCTGGAATTAACTACCCTGTATCCAATGGTTCCTTTCTGGTTTTTCTCCCAGTTAATCATGTCGTAACGGCCGCTCATGGTTCTGGCGATTTCAATAAATCCTTTTCCATTGACTATGGGTGCTGATGAGTTGAAATAAACGGGGTGGGGGTGTTTTGAATCGCCGTATGGAATGAAACCATAGTAAACCAGACCCTGGAAATTTATGTTACCGAAATCCAGCAAAATGCCTACATCATTACCGGTTGGGTTTCCTGAGATCTTCTCTATTGATATTTCTGGTTCAGAAATGTTTTCATATATCTTCTTTCCTGCAATATTTATGAACAACCGGCCTTCTATATCATAATCAATATTTGAATATGTCAAAGGAACAGAATCAAGTATAATATCCTGTGCAAATGCATCGGTTAGTCCTAGAAGGAAAATAATTAAAGGGATAGTAAGAAATTTCATTTTTTATATGATCTTGGTTAAACAAAAATACTAACCAATTCTTAAGATGCAATGTTCAACTTCAGAAATACTTTACTACCTAATACTTATCTTCATCTTAAATTTCAGAACCGACGGCGTTCCTGGTTGCTGAGGCTCTCCAGCTGCGGCTTGCGGGGCAGTACTTCATCCCGCATGGCTGCATGATAGGCCATCGATGCTACCACCACAGCATTATGCTTCAGATCATTCATAACCAGCCTTTCATAGGTGTCCATAATGGTATGGTAACCCCTGCCATATTCTATCTCATCCTGTATAAACTGGAAAGCAGGCAGTCCGAGTGCATCGAATGAAAGGTGATCGGTACCACTTGTATTCCTGAGTGTTACGGTAGAACAACCCATGTCTTCAAAGGGTTTGAACCAGGCTTCAAATATTGGCATTACCATATCGTTTTCCTGGACATATATACCCCTGAATTTGCCTGTTCCGTTATCCATGTTAAAGTAAGCAGCAAAATTATCAAATCCTTCAAGAATATTACCATCCCTGTCCCTGATATATTTTTCAACATAGCCCCTTGATCCATGCAAGCCCTGTTCTTCACCACCCCATAAAGCTATTCGTATTGTTCTCCTGGGCTGAATGCCTAACGATTTAAGTATTCGCATGGCTTCCATCATAACGATACATCCTGAAGCATTATCTGCAGCACCTGTGCCACCGTGCCATGAATCATAGTGACCACCTATCAATACTATTTCATCTTTCAGGGACGGATCAGTACCCGGTATTTCACCGATTACATTTGTTACATCCGGACTGTCATAGAAGCTGTTTTTAACTTCCATCTCAAGCTCGACATCAACATCATGTTGCATTAATCTAACTATACGTCCATGTGCTTCCACCGGAAGGTATAATTCTGCTACCGGCTGATCCTCACCGGCAGTATAACTTGCACCGCTTGAACGCGGGACATTAAATTCACCGCTTGAGGTAAGTATGATAGCTACTCCTTCATCCCTCAGAAAATCAGCTGCCTGCCTCTGTAGCATCATTCTTCTCCTGTAGTCTTCAAAGTTGAAATCACCAGGGCGGCCCCTGCGACCGGCATAGTTAGCCTGTTCAATATTTTCGAGGTCCTCTGCGGTATATCGTTCAGCCAGAGGTTCAAAGCTTACCTCATAAGTGGAGGTGGAGGGCATAATTACGATCTTGCCCTTTAGCTCACCCTTGTATTTCTCAAGATCACTTTCATCGTTTATTTCCAGTAAAACAGGGCTGGCTTTTATAAGCCCCCTGGTACTGCCGGTCCATGCCTTGGGATTGGCAGTAAAAGTTACATAATAAGGAGCAGTCATGGCCACATATGTTTTCTGGTTTTCCCAGCCCCCACGGTCAAAAGGTCTGGCTACTTCTATTCTTACATTTTCAAGACCATATTCTTTCATCCTGTTACTGGCCCATTCATTAGCTTTCTTCTTGCCATGGGAAGCAGTTAATCGTGGACCTGCGAAATCTGTCATCCAGAATGACAGCTCTTCTATATCAGAATTTTTGAATCCTTCCTGCTTGATTTTGTAAACCATATTCAGGTCAACAGGTTCATCCTGTGAAAAGATGTTATACGGCAGGATAAATAGCAATAATGATGCTAATAATAAATACTTTACCTTCATTGTTACTGGTATTAGATTTTTATTTATGTTAATATCAAATTTAGTAATTTAAATATCCCGGGACCTGCAAAAGGTATGATTTAACATTTATTAACTTTACATTTGTCTCATTCAAAGATTAATTAGCTGGAATGGTTTACCCTGATGAGTTCGAGGCAAAAGTGGGTTTTGATCGTATAAGAAACAAAATATACGATTTATGCCTTTCACAGCAGGGCCGTGAGAAGGCTGCTGCTATCTCTTTCAGTACCGATCAGGAAAATATAATTGAAAAGCTCACCCAGACCGCTGAATTTCAAAAGATACTGGAGCTGGAACAGGAATTCCCACTTGATCATTTTTATGATCTCCGGCCGGGTCTCCAACAAATGAAGGTTGAAGGTTCCTGTCCTGAAATAAATGAAGTATTCGATCTTAAAAGATCACTTGTTACATTAAAGAATATATATAACTTTTTCAGCAATGAAGAGCATTTAAAAGCCTATCCTGAACTTCACAGGCTAAGCAGGGGTATTAAAGCTTATCCTTTTGTAATTGAGTCAATTAACAGGATAATGTCCAAAGAGGGTGCCATAAAGGACAATGCTTCTCCTGAGCTTTCTGGTATAAGGGCTGAACTGAAGAAGGCCGGCGCATTGGTATCTAAACGTATGCAATCGATTCTCAAACAGTCACAGAATGATGGGATTGTTGAGAAAGGAACAACAGTGGCTATCAGGAACGGCAGAGGCGTAATACCTGTAAGTGTTTATGATAAAAACAAAATAAAGGGACTGGTACATGACCAGTCGGCAAGCGGGAAGACTGTTTATATAGAGCCCTCAGAGATAGTGAACCTGAATAACCAGATCATAGAGCTTGAATATGCCGAGAAGAGGGAGATAATAAAGATCCTCATTGATTTTACCAACCGGATAAGGCCCTATATTGATGATCTGCTGGTATCATATGATATCCTTGGGGAAATTGACCTGGTAAGAGCCAAGGCCTTATTAGGACGCAGGCTTGGCTCAATTAAGCCTGTGCTGCATGATAGCCCTGTCTTACAATGGTCAGAAGCTGTGCATCCCCTTCTTTTCCTTGCTTTTGAGGATCTGCCCGGCAGGGAAGTGGTGCCACTGGATATTGAGCTTGGTGAGGAGGCACGGATATTATTAATCTCAGGACCAAACGCAGGGGGAAAATCAGTATGCCTAACTACAGTGGGTCTGCTACAGTATATGCTGCAGTGCGGACTTACGGTACCTGTGAAGCAGGGTTCTGAATTCGGGATCTTCTCAAAGCTTTTTATTAATATAGGTGATGAACAGAGTATAGAGAATGACCTGAGTACCTACAGTTCCCACCTTATGAATATGAAGTATTTCCTAAGAAATGCTGATGAAAAAACTCTGATTCTTATTGATGAATTTGGTACGGGTACAGAGCCTGTACTTGGGGGTGCCATAGCAGAATCTATACTGGGTGAGCTGAACAGGAACAGAGTATTCGGGATTATTACAACCCATTACACAAACCTCAAGCATTTTGCTTCAGCCGAAGAAGGGATAGTCAATGGGGCAATGATGTTTGATAATCATCGTATGGAACCACTGTTCAGGCTGTATATAGGAGAGCCCGGGAGTTCATTTGCTTTCGAGATAGCAAGGAGAATAGGCTTGCCGGAACAGATACTGGAAATAGCTTCCCAAAAAGCAGGGGAAGATAATATCAATTTTGATAAACATCTGAAAGATGTATTGAGGGATAAGAGATACTGGGATAGGAAAAGGCAGAGTATAAGAATAGAGAGTAAGAAACTTGAAGAACTGGTCAATAGCTATGAGAAAGAAATATCAGAACTCAAATCTGAAAGGAAAGAGATAATAAAAAGAGCCAGGGAAGAAGCTGAAGCTGTTCTGGTGGAAGCCAACAAAACTGTTGAAAAAACAATAAAAGAGATAAGGGAAGCACAGGCTGAAAAAGAAAGAACGAAAGAATCAAGAAAACAACTTGAGAAGCTTAAGGAAGGAATTGAACGTTCTGCAGAAGGAGAGGATAAGAAAATTGCGGATAAGAGGGAAAAACTCAGGGAGAAGCAGAAAAAAGTGAGGATGCCTGTTATTGATGACAGGACAAAACCAAAGTCAAAGCCCGGACAGGATAAAGTTGCGGGCCCCTTAAAAACAGGTGATAAAGTGGTTATGGAAGGCAGTGACAGGGTGGGAGAGGTGATATCGACGGATAAGAGCAAGGTCTCTATTGCTTTTGGTAATATAATAACCTCTGTTAATTATGCGAAAGTTCGCAGGGCAACACGTAAGGAAATTGCTTCGGCCAGCATAAAACCTTCATCTCCGGTGGACCTTAATTGGGATGTTACGAAGCGCCGTATCAGGTTCAGACCCGACAGGGATGTCAGGGGACAGAGGGCAGAAGAGGCACTTAACACTGTCAGGGAATTTATTGATGAAGCAATAATGGTTCAGTATCCTACAGTAAGGATACTGCATGGGAAGGGTGATGGTATCCTTAGACAGGTGATACGTGAATACCTTTCAACTGTTGACCTTGTAAAGGATTACTATGATGAACATGTTGAAGCGGGGGGCTCCGGAATAACAATTATTGAACTGGATCTATGACTTTGCTTTATTCGTCCCTGTAGATATACACAGCGCGGTTACCTTCGGAATCCACAAATCCCCTGAACATACCTTCAGTATTAAAAGGCATGGCAATATTGCCGTATTTGTCCACTGAAACTATACCCCCAGTACCGCCTGCTTTTGCCAGCTTTTCGTTTATCACAAGTTCAGCTGCTTCATTAAGACTCATATTGCTGTATTCCATCAGGGCCGATATATCGTGGGCTACGGTCCAGCGAATAAAATATTCACCATGACCGGTAGCAGACACGGCACATGAAGAATTGTTTGCATATGTTCCGGCTCCTATAATAGGGGCATCACCTATGCGGTTATATTTTTTATTGGTCATACCACCAGTTGATGTACCCGCTGCAAGGTTACCGTGCTTATCGAGAGCACAGCAACCTACAGTGCCGTTCTTTTCACGGTTTATAGCTTCGGTAAGCTGCCTGTAGCGATGATCGGTGTAGAAATATGACGGATCAACCTGTTCCAGTCCCTGCTCAACAGCAAATTCTGAGGCTCCTTTGCCTGATAGCATCACGTGGATTGACTTTCCCATTACTGCCATGGCTGCACTGATTGGATTTTTTATATCTGTTATCCCCGCAACAGATCCTGCATTCAAATCAGAACCATCCATGATGGCAGCATCCATCTCATTTGTTCCTTTGTTTGTGAATACTGCCCCCCTGCCTGCATTAAACAAAGGTGAATTTTCCATCACCTGGATTGTTTTCTCCACCGCATCAATTGCGCTACCTCCTCCTGAGAGTATATTTCCCCCGGTTTCAAGAGCTTCCGTAAGTACTTTTCGGTATGCGCTGTCGCGTTCAGGTGTCATAAGGTCGCGTGTTATCACTCCTGCTCCCCCGTGTATTACCAGCGCCCATTCTTTTTGAATGTTCACGGGTTCATCTTTTCCCCTGTAGTTGCTGTTGCATGATAACAGTATTATAGTAATAAGGGAAAGAAATACTGATTTGGTAATTATATACTTCATAATAACTAGTTTATTTCAGGTTCAAATATATGAATTAACATTTCAGGTAAGAATTCAATTTATCTTTCCATGAAATATTTCTTACTTTTAATAAGTTTTATGATTTATGATCAAGAAGCTAATAATATTGCTGCTGGGTATCATATACACCGCCTGCCTGTTTGCACAGCCCGACAGCCTTCTTCGTTCTGCTCTTGTAAAGCATAACCTGGGAACAGATGACCTTTTTTTCCCTGAGGACACAATAGATGTCAACGTAGTATCGGCCAGCCGTAGCAACAAAAACCCTGACGAATTGCCAATCACCATATATACGGTAGACAGGGAAGAGATAGTGAAAAACCAGTATACATCGCTAACAGATGTGCTTAAACGACTGCCTGGTATACGGGTATCCCAGCCGGGATCAGGAGAACTGGGTGAAGTATTCCAGCTGAGAGGTTTAATAGGAAATATGTATACCAAGATACTTGTTAACGGGATGCCGGTGAAACCATCAGTTGTTAATGGTATGCCTGTTTTGTCCCAGCTGCCTGTACGGCAGGCTGAACGAATAGAAATAGTTTACGGACCCTCGGCTGCAATATATGGTGCCGATGCTGTATCGGGTGTTATAAATATCATTACCAGGGAAGCAGACAGGGGAACGTTTGCTGCCGGGGATATATCGCTGGGACAAAATGATTACATGAGCTTTAACTTCATGGTTGGAGGAAAGGCAGGAAGGAATAAAAATATTCTTCAGTATAGTTTCTACGGTGGAAAAACAGGCTTCAATGATATGAATATCAAGTCAGGGTATGAGTATATTTATAATCCCCTGCATTACCTCCAGAGTACAGGTAAGGATTATGATATGGGCGGGGTGACTTATACTCCCCTGGAGATTACTGAGAGTCTGTTGAGACAGAACGGGATTAATCCACAAGACTTCCTTGCCGCGGAATACCCTGTGAATTATTCCGGTGAATTGCTGTTACCACAGATAGAGGAGCTGCCATCCGAAAGTAATATGCTGGGGCTTGATCTCAAATTCAGGGATTTTTCCTTTTCATTTTCTAATATGTACAGGCGGGGTCATAGTTCACTGGGACTGTCGGGATACCTTTATAAGTATGACAATCCTCAGAGCTACTGGGGTGAGAGTATAAGACGCACAACACTCAGTCATAATAAGGAATGGACACCAGGATTTATCACCACAACCAACTTTTCGGCCCTGAATTACCGTATGGATAATAGTTCAAGCCAATCGCTGGCCTTTGTTGAATATTCAGATCTTTTTTACAGGTTTTCGGCCAGCAATGATTTACTGCTTGAGGAAATTGTTACGGTGGTACCTTCAGATAAGCTTGAAATAGTGGGAGGCTTAACATACCAGTATTCAGGTAACCTGCCGCAAACCAGTTACCTTGACAAACCTTTCGATCCAAAGGATTACGTGTCATTCAGTAAAACAATAGACCTGATAGATACACTGTCAGGTAATTTTGGTTTTAACCCTGTAACCTTTCATAACCTCTCCGCTTTTGCACAGGCTTATTATTCAATAAACAAATTCAGGATCATGGGTGGTTTCAGGTATGATAATAATTCTATTTATAAGACCAGTTTGAGTCCCCGTATAGCAGCCATGTATATAGCAAACGAGAAGGCCAGTTTCAGAGTTTCACTGGGCTTTGCCTTTAAGGCTCCACCCTCATCACTGGCATGGCAGTCACTGGCTTACAGAACAGGATCAAAGCACGACAGTCTCAAGTATATGGCAATACCCA
>Ga0114922_10002867_pt1 | contig 16111 bp, 9 predicted proteins | sample AartaG_FD_100975 | JGI IMG/M metagenome (GOLD analysis project Ga0114922, IMG submission 100975) | Deep subsurface microbial communities from Aarhus Bay to uncover new lineages of life (NeLLi) - Aarhus_00045 metaG | ecosystem: Environmental > Aquatic > Marine > Oceanic > Sediment | place: Aarhus...
CTGGTGTCTCGCCTGTACGTGCGCATCGGCGTCATGGTGCTGGTCGAGAAGGTCGGCGAGATCATCCACCAGGTGATCCGCGTACTGCCCGAGAAACGCCCCCGCGGGGCCAGGCCCATCGAAAGACCGGGGCAGTGTCCGGTCTGCTCAGGCGCGGTCGAACAGGACGAGGGTGGCGTCTATCTCCGCTGTATCAACCCCTCGTGCCCAGCCCAGATCAAGGAACGGCTGATCCACTTCTGCGCCCGCAGCCAGATGGACATTGAGGGCGCCGGCCAGGTGCTCATCGAACAATTGGTCGAGAAGCAGTTGGTCCACGACTTCGCCGACCTATACCACCTGGAGCAGCGGCGGGCGGAGCTGGTCGCTCTGGAGCGGATGGGTGAAAAGAGCGTGGACAACCTGCTGGCCGGGATCGAAGCCAGCAAGACCCGCCCGTTGCCGCGACTGCTGGCCGCTCTGAACATCCGCCACGTGGGTGGCACGACGGCCGAGCTGTTGGCCGAGCATTTCGGCACCCTCGAAGCGATCGCCGGCGCCGGCCAAGAAGAGCTGACCGACGTCGAGGGCGTGGGCCCGGAGGTGGCCGCCAGCGTGCGACGGTTCTTCGACAGCAAGCACGGCGCCGAAGCCATCGCCCGATTGCGGGCGGCCGGCGTGGCCCCGCCGCGGCCCAAGAAGCAAAAACGCGCCGGCACTCCGCTGGCCGGCATGACCGTGGTGGTCACCGGGACGCTGGAGAGCATGTCCCGCCAGCAGGCCCAAAACCTGATCAAGGAACTCGGCGGCAAGGCGGCCGGCTCGGTCAGCAAGAAGACTAACCTGGTTGTCTACGGCCAGGCCGCCGGGTCGAAGCTGAGCAAAGCGCGGCAGCTCGGCGTGGAAGCCATCGACGAAGCGGAGTTTCTCCGCCGGATCGGAAGGCGGTAAGCCTGACCTGGCCGCCGCCGCTCAAAGCGCGGACCCGAGTGACCGGTTTGGTGGGCGATCACACAAAACGTTCCCGCCTGGTCACACCCGGTAGTTGATCGTCCGCTGAGGCCAAAGACTCGGTCGCTGAGGTCCGCCGTGGGTGTTGGTGGCCGGTCGGCGCCTCGTCTATGAAACGCTTACCGGGAGCCCACAGCCGCAGGCTCCCGGCGGAAATCAGGTCTGGTGGTTGCCGGCATCCCTAAGTGTCTTGACGCCCGACAACTTGAAGACCGCAGGCAACGAGTCCAATCCGCGTCTCAGTGCTGACTAGGTCCCCCCGCTGCCAGTCCCCAGCTCACGCTCACTGCCAATCCCCAGCCTAGTGCCAATCTCCGGCTCACTCTCACTGAAAACCTCCGGCCCGGGCTGTTCGATGCCGGTGTCCCCCGTTGGGCCGGAACTCTCGGCGTACACCGCCTTCACCACTTCGTCTTCGAAGATCGTCACCTCAATGATGTTCCACACGGGGCTTTGATAGCTGGTGGCGCTCGGACTGCTGGACTGACTCCCGCTCTGCATGACGCCGTTGACCAGCCAACCGACGAAGGGTCGGCCCTGGGCTTCTGGCTCGGCCGTCAGGGTCACCACGGTGGTCTGGGGGAAAGACCGCTCGAAGTCGGCGAACCCGCCACCATCCAGCGTGTCATCCAGCGGGCTTAGGTCAATCCATGTCCCGGCTACGTTCGACTCGACGCTCAACATCCCAGGCGGCGTCCCCGGCGGTACGAGGCGGACGCAATCGCTCGCCTCAAACGGTGTCCCGTCCAGCAGACTCCCGGTCAGGACCAGCTCGACCAAAGCGCCGGCGTCCAAGTCGTCCAGTTCCAGCGCCGCGACAACGTCGTCGGTCTTGAACTTCATGGACAGATCGTCGATGCCGTCACCCTCCAGCTCATGACAGTCGCAGGGCTCGCCCTCGAACGGCGTAGCCACGTCCTCGAACACCGAGTGGGGGCCAGGCGGACCTTCGTTCGGAGCGACGCTGCCGCCGACACCGTCAGCACGCGAGAGGAGGACGGACGAGACATCGATCTCCGTCACCTCGAAGTCCTCCGAGTTGACCACGACGACCGGCAGGAAACCATGGCTCTTGCGATTCAGCGGGGTCGGGCACGAGCCGGGCTTGATGTCCAGGCCCACGCGGATCACCTGGTGCTCGTAGGCCCCCATATCGACAATCTCCGGATAGTCAGGAGGATCTGGCACGCCAGTGTCGGCAGTTGAGGGGTCGTCTGCGAATCTGGCGTTTCCGTCCAGGTCAAGTGGGATTCGCTCAGTCGTATCGCCGTCGCCGTCGAGGTCAGAATGGTCGGGCGGAACGGCTGTGTTGTCGCCGGCGTCGATGCAGGGCGAGCCGGGTCGTAAATGTACGTCGTCGGCACCAACGAAGAGCGGGTCGGCGGAGATGTTGCCGTCGGTTCCCGTGGGGTCGGCCAGGCCCGAGTAGTCGTACGCGGTGTTGCCGTACACGCAGTTGTACCACAGGATGGGGGCGCCGCCATCGCTATAGCGGTAGATTCCCGACGCGTTGAACGCGACGATGGTGTTGACGGTCGTCGGAGAGGAGTAGTAGAGGTACAACCCGCCGCCGTCGTCTGCGCTGTTGCCGGTGATGGTGTTGTTGGCGATCGTTGGGGAGGAGTGGTAGAGGTACAGCCCGCCGCCGTCGTTGTCTGCGCTGTTGCCGGTGATGGTGTTGTTGGCGATCGTCGGAGAGGAGTAGTACAGGTACAGCCCGCCGCCGTCGTGGCCGGCGCTGTTGGCCGTGATGGTATTGTTGGTGATTGTCGGGGAACAGTACCGCAGGTACAGCCCACCGCCATTGTGGGAAGCGCCGTGCATGATCGTGAAGCCATCGATGGTGGGTACGCTGTAGCCCGCTAGGGCGGTCACCACGGAGCCCTGCTGCTGGCCATCCAGGACCGTGGCGTTGGCCTGCCAGTCACGTTCCTCCCGGTCCGTCTCGCTGCCATCAAAACCGCCGTACACGTAGGCATAGGGATGAAGGGCAATCCGCTCGTAGTACGTGCCGGCCTGCACCCACACGTCGCCACCCAACGCGGACGCCGCCTCAATGCCCGCCTGCACCGTGCGCTTGGCCAAACTCCAGGACGACCCATCCTCAAAGTCGTCACCGTCCGGGCTGACTCGCACGATCACGTACGGCCCCGCCGGCCAGAGGGCGCCATCGGATTCGTCGGCACCCATGTCCACCGTTCCGCCCGCGGGCTGAATCCGCGGCTCGCCGTCCATGTCGGAGTCGCCATAGGCATAGGCGTTGTCCCCCGCGTCCACGCAGGGGGAGTCCGGCTGGATATGCACGTTGCCGTACTCCAGGCCGGCAAGCCACGGGTCGGCGGAGATGTTGCCGTCGGTTCCCGTGGGGTCGGCCAGGCCTGAGTAATCATACGCGGTGTTGCCGTAGACGCAGTTGTACGCCAGCGTTGGGGTGCCGCCATCGCTATATCGGTAGATTCCCGACGAGTTAAACGCGACGATGTTGTTGACGATCGTCGGGGAGGAGGAGGAGGATAAGTACATCCCGCCGCCGGAGTAGTAAACGCTGTTGCTCGTGATGGTGTTGTTGGCGATCGTGGGGGAGGAGGAGCTCAGGCACAGCCCGCCGCCGCCCCAAGCGCTGTTGCCCGTGATCGTGTTGTTGGCGATCACCGGAGAGGAGTCCTGCACGTACACCCCACCGCCGTAGTGAGCGCTGTTGCCTATGATGGTGTTGTTGGCGATCGTCGCAGAGAAGTCGGACAGGTACACCCCACCGCCGTACTCGAGATCGCTGCCGTGGGTGATTGTGAAGCCATCGATGGCGCCGACCGCTCCGTAGCCCGCTCGGGCGGTCACCACCGAGCCCTGGTGCTGGCCGTCCAGGACCGTGGCGTTGACCCCCCAGTCACGTTCCTCCCGGTCCGTCTCGCTGCCATCAAATCCGCCATATACGTAGGCATAGGGATGAAGGGCGATCCGCTCGTAGTACGTCCCGGCCTGCACCCAAACCTCGCCGCCCAATGCAGATGCCAAGTCGATGCCCGCTTGCACAGTGTGCTTGGCCAGCGTCCAGGACGAGCCATCGTGGGCGTCGTCACCGTCCGGGCTGACCCGCACGATCACGTACGGCCCCGTCGGCCACAGCGTGCCATCCGATTCGTCGGCGCCGATGTCCACCGTTCCGCCCCCGGGCTGGACGCGTGGTTCGCCGTCGATGTCGAACTCGCCATAGGCGTAGGCATTGTCCCCGGCGTCCACGCAGGGGGAGTCCGGCTGGATGTGCACGTTGCCGTATTCCGGGTCGGCAAGCCGCGGGTCGACGGAGATGTTGCCGTCGGTTCCCGTGGGGTCGGCCAGACCCGAGTAGTCGTACGCGGTGTTGCCGTAGACGCAGTTGTGCCGCAGCGTGGGGGTCTCGTCGCCCGAAGGTTGGTTGATTCCCGACGAATTGAACGCGACGATGGTGTTGGCGATCGTCGGGTCGGAGTAGAACAGTTGCAACCCACCGCCCCAGTTTGCGCTGTTGCCCGTGATGGTGTTGTTGGCGATCGTCGACGAGGAGGAGGTTAAGCAAATCCCGCCGCCGTAGGTGGAAGCGCTGTTGGCCGTGATGGTGTTGTTGGCGATCACCGGGGAGGAGTCGTACACGTACAGCCCGCCGCCGTAGGAAGCGCTGTTGCCGGCAATCATGTTGTCAGCAATTGTCGAGGAGGAGGACTCCAGGTACAGCCCACCGCCGTAGTGGTACTCGGCGCTGTTGCCGGCAATGGTGTTGTTGATGATCGTCGCGGAGGAGTGAAACACCCACAGCCCGCCGCCGGAGGAAGCGTCGTTGCCCGTGATCGTGTTGTTGGCGATCGTCGGGGAGGAGTACCACAGGTACACCCCGCTGCCGTAGGAAGCGCCGCCGTGGGTGATCGTGAACCCGTCGATGGCGCCGACCGCTCCGTAGCCTGTTTGCGCGGTCACCACCGAGCCCTGCTGTTGGCCATCCAGGATCGTGGCGTTGGCCCTCCAGTCACGTTCTTCCCGGTCCGCCTCGCTGCCATCAAAGCCGCCATACACATAGGCATAGGGACGAAGGGCGACCCGCTCGTAGTACGTGCCGGCCTGCACCCAAACCTCCCCGCCCGACGCGGATGCGGCGCCGATGCCCGCCTGCACGGTACGCTTGGCCGCCGTCCAGGACGAACCATCTTGGCCGTCGTCCCCTTCCGGGCTGACCCGCACGATCGCGTACGGCCCCCCGGGCCACAACGCGCCATCCGATTCATCCGCGCCGATGTCCACCGTTCCGCCCCCGGGCTGAATGCGCGGTTCGCCATCGATGTCGAAGTCGCCATAGGCATACGCATTGTCCCCGGCGTCCACGCAAGGGGAGTCCGGCTGAATGTGCACGTTGCCATATTCCATGTCGGCAAACCCCGGGTCGGCGGAGATGTTGCCGTCGGTTCCCGTGGGGTCGGCCAGGCCCGAGTAGTCGTAGTCGGTGTTGCCGAAAACGCAGTTGTGCCGCAGCGTCGGAGTGCCGCCGCCGGATCGGTAGATTCCCGACACGTTGAACCCGACGATGGTGTTGGCGATCATCGGGGAGGAATCGTACAGGTACATCCCGCCGCCGAAGTAGTAAACGCTGTTGCTCGTGATGGTGTTGTTGGCGATCGTCGGGGAGGAGTTGCTCAGGTACAGCCCGCCGCCGCGCCAAGCGCTGTTGCTCGTGATGGTGTTGTTGGCGATCGTCGGGGAAGAGAGTTCCAGGTACACCCCACCTCCGCTGCCCCCTTCGTAGCAGAACGCGGTGTTGCCCGTGATGGTGTTGTTGGTGATCGTCGGGGAGGAGTTGCTCAGGCACAACCCGCCGCCGTAGTCTGAGCTGTTGCTCGTGATGGAGTTGTTCGCGATCGCCGGGGAGGAGTCTTCCAGGTACAGCCCGCCGCCGTAGCCCAAACCGTAGTAGGAAGCGCTGTTGCCCGTGATGATGTTGTTGGCGATCGTCGGGTCAGAGCCAGAACAGTACACGCCGCCGCCGTACCAGGAGCCGGGGCTGCTGTCGCTGACGTACCCGTTTCGGATCGTCAGGCCGGTCACGACCGAGTCCGGCGTCTCGCCGCTGTGAAAAAAGAATCCCCGACCGGCGCCCTGGCAATCGATGACGCACGTGCTCGGGTCGCCGCTGGCCGACCGGACGGTGATGTCTTTGCCGCCGAAGTCGAGATTCTTGTTCCCCGCCCCGGTGTACACCCCGTCGGCGATGACCACCTCATCGCCCGGTTGCGCGGCGTCGATGCCTTCCTGAATCGCATCGAACGGGTGTCCGGCGGAGCCGTCCTCCAAGGGGTCGCTGATGGCCGGGTCGCCGGGCCCTGGATCGCTAGAGGCGTCATCGTCCACGTAGATGACGCTCTGCGCCTGAGCCGGGACCGTCATCGTGAGTGCCGTAAGAACCGACAAAAGGACCGTCAGAAGATAGGCTTCTTTCGACATGAGAGTGTCCTCCGCTTTCGGAACCGGCAAGAAGAACGCCGGCGCGTCCCTCCCGCTCTTAAAGACCCCAAACCGCCGCAAACGGCGGTCGTTTTTTCACCTTGCCAACGCACCGGCGCCCGCCGCTATAGGTCGGAGGTGGCGTGTGGTGCTCACGTTCGCCTGACGAAGCGTGGGGGCCCTGGCGGTCCGCGGCAAGATCGGCCGCGTGAGTGCTTCATGGCGTTTCTCCTCCTTGGGTTCGAGACTTGGGGCTACAGCAATGCACTAATGTTACCAGACGGCACGCCGGGGCACAAGGCAATCAGTACCACTGGACGCGGGCATGGTCTTGCCCCCAGAGCAGAGCCACAATTCGCCCGCGGACCGCCCCACAAGCCCTGCCAGGGCCATATGAGCCAACGCAAGCAGGCGAAACGGGTCCAGTTCCGCCCTCGGGGCGACCCAGGTCGGCCAAAAGCGAATACGGCCGCGATCCGTCGCGTCACTCGGTGGCCCACGCGACAGACTCGACGCGGAGCGGGTGAGCAACGTAGAGCAAGGCCGCAACCGCCGCCGCCATGCGCAAGGCGACGGGGTGCTCGACAGGCTTGACACGCTGGGCCGTGGCCAGCAGCCGCAGGGCCACCAAGTACACCAGCACGGCATTCAGCGCATGAAGGATCATGCTCGTGCGCTGGTAGCTGGTCGGCGACATGCCGCAGATCTCGTAATCGATCGCGACGGACGGCCAGGTGAGTGGCTGGTAGTGCCCCATCTTGGTCGTCGTGAACATCCAAAGCAGGTGACGATTGCCAAGCCCGCGATAGTGGGCGTTTTCGACGTACAGCTTGTAGTCATCCCAATGGACAAACTCGCCGTTCAGGGCCGGCCAGAATGCCGCGAAGGTCGTGAGCCCAACGATCAGCGGGCAAAGAATCTCCGCCAGCCGTGCCGGGTCGCCCAGCCGCGGCTGCGGTTGTGGGGTGTCCTGCCGGCGCGGGCTGCGCTTCCTGGATCTTTTCTTGCGGGGGTTCGTCATCGTCTCCGTCGGGCCTGCCGAACCTAGCCGTGCGGACAGGCAACACCAGACGAAGGTATGCGGTTACGATCTGACGCGCAACCGATGTGGACCTTGCCCCGAGTGCGGCGCGATGCTGAAGACCTGGGCCCCAGACAACCCGGCACGTCTGCGGAACCGACCTACAACTTCGCGTTGTCCCCCGTCGGCAGCTTCCGTCCTCCTCGTAGCGCCCGGCGAGATGCCGGCCGCTACGGATCGTCGGCGCACCACGCAATGGGCACCAAACCGCATCTACCCATAAGCACTGGCGCTCACCCCCAAACGGTACCCGCCGCTCGGCGTTCTGGTGTCCGGCCGAGGGCGGGGTTACCATGCCGCCGCCGCTCGTGCTTCACGGTCTGGCCGTGCTGGGTTGACCGGGTACCGTCGTGCGGCGGGGTCGTCGCGTGCGCCCCGGCCGGTGTTTGATCGGTGTTGCAGGGGCGCGGGGACCGACTCAGCCGTGTGATGAGACCGCCTCTTGGGCGAACGACGATGGACGCAGACCCGACCGAGACCACCTCAGCCGAGGAGAGGACTGATCACCAGGAATCCACCAAGCGGGGGGGGCGATCTTCCGCCCTGGGCAGCGCCCTGGGCCTTTTGCTGCCCGGTTTTGGGAGGCCGTCCGGCCCGGGCTCAGCGGCTGCGGTGCATTGGCTGGTGCCGGGCAGTCTGCTGATCGGCCTTATTTACGTCGGCCTGTACCGGGCAAGCTGGCGGATCTTCGGCGAGGTCGGTCAGGTACGACTCATGCCCGCGCTGGCGGTCTGGTTGGCCGACGTGTCGTTCCTGGGCTTGCTGATGGTGCTGGGGGCCGCCCGGACCGTTGATCGCTGGGGCGGCGCGCGGAAAGACCTTGCTGGAGGCCCCGGGTGGCTGGGTCTGGCCGGGATGATCGCCCTCTTCGTGTTGCTGATCTTCAAGCTGGCGTTGTGGACGGCCATCCCCGTGGGGGTCGCCGGTTGGCCGGGGGATTGGCGACGCTTCTTCAACTTCGCTTACCCGCGTCCTGTGTTTCGGCCGTTGCTTCTGGCACCCATGTGGGGACGCTGGGGCATGATTCTGGCGGCCGGTATCGGCCGGACCGCGCCGGCTGAGGGTGGGGCCATCCCGGGCCTGTTGGGCGCCCGGTCGCCGGTTGTCGTGGTCGGCTGGTTCTTGCTCGTGGCGGGTCTAACTGCGGTCTATTGCGGCCGGGGCGGCCGCTGGATGATCGGGTGTATGATCGGGCTGGCGGTCCTGGGCGTGACCTTCCTCTTTGCCGTCATAGCCGCCCGGCGTTTCTCCGGCCACACGCGCTTTAGCGTCTACGCCGCGGCTCTGGTCAGCGAGGTGGCCTTTCTGATCTTCTACCTGGCCGCCAGCCAGCGGATCTACTACTGACGCCCCCCCGCGGGCCGTCTCCGCTCGGGCACCACACTTCGACCAAACCGGCCTGGGTCAGCCCGCCGTCTTCGGAGTGAAGCGCAGAACCGAGCGGTAATGACCCGCCTGACAGCACTGAGAATGCCAAAAGACCGAGATGTCAAAACGCCGAGGCCGGCCCGGTTTTGACGTTTCTGACTTTTTGACGTTTCGGGGTTTCTTTCTCCCGCCCGATAAATTGCGAAGGTCGGCCCTTCAATTGCTCGATAGTTAAAGGACCCAGGACGCCGCTTCGGCCTGGCGCCGGACGGCCGGAGAGGACCTTCGGTCCCAGGGTCCAGCCGGCCGGCAACCCGAAGGTACCGGGCAACGCCGGACTACCGGGACGAACACCTTGCCCGCTCCGGCGGCGGGGCGGTGCCAAGCAAGCGGCGGGAGTGGCACGGTGTTCTCGATCCAAGGAGCAGACAGATGTTAGGCAATCATCGTCGATGGGTCGTTCTGCTGGTGATCTGCGGTGTGCCGTTGGGGTGCGCTCAGCCCACCTCCCGGCTGAACGCCCCGCCCCAAGGCGAAAGCCCGCACCGCAGCGAACTGCAGCCCTTCTTCACCTACATGACGGACAACGCCACGATGTCGGACCTGTCCATCACCGACATCCACTTCGTGGCTCACACCACGGAGCTCAACTCACTCGGGACGGCCCGATTGTCGCGGATCGCCAAGCTCATCGAGCCTTACGGAGGAACGGTGCGCTACGCAACCCGTTCGACCGAAGCGGAAGCGGTCGCCGAGCGAATTGAGCACGTGCGCGATTTCTTGAAGACGACCGGCATTGACATGAGCCGCGTGGAGGTCGCCGTTGCCCTGGCCGGGGCCGACCACACGCCGGCGGCCGATGCGCTCCAAGCCCGGAAGAAGGGCGCGGAGTGGTCCGGGGCCAAGGACGAGCTGTGGTTCCCGCCCAGGGATCAGGACTAGCCGACGGGGCCGGCTCAATGAGTAATGATCCGGTAGCGCGGCAGGTGTGAGGCAAAAGACATGAACACGCAAACGCTGTTCACGATGACCATCCTCGGTGCGATCCTGATCGTCGCAGGATGTACCGAACCGCTCCAGTCCACTGTCCAAAGCCAGCGGCAACGCAACTGGCTCGAGGCGGATCCCGCAGCCATCAGCGCCGCTCGTCAGATGGAAGAGCCCAGGATTCTGCCGCAAACGCACTTCGCGGCGGCGCGCCTCTTCGAGCAGCAGGGACAGATCGAGAAGGCCATCATCCAGTACCGCAAAGCCATCGCCGTGAACCACGAATACACGGCGGCCTTCAATCGTCTGGGCATGCTCCTGGGTCGCCGGGGGCGGCACGCCGATGCCGAGGACGCCCTGCGCCGGGCGGTCGAGCTGCGCCCCGACGCCGCCTACTTGCGCAACAACCTGGGCTTCGAGTACGCCCTTCAAGGACGCTGGACCGACGCCGAAGCCGAACTGTCCAACGCCCTCCAGCTCGAGCCGGGTTTCGCCCGGGCCTGGGTGAACCTGGGCGTGGTGCTGGCCAAGCAGCAGCGCTTCGAGGAAGCGCTGGACGCTTTCCGCACCGCCGTGCCCGAGCCGGACGCCTTCTACAACCTGGGGCTGATGTTCCGCAGTCAGCACCGTTACCGTGACGCCGGCGACGCCTTCCGGCATGTGTTGGCCCTGAACCCCCGGTTCACCGCAGCCCAGCAGCAGCTTGAGGCCATTGCCCCGCAATTGGCCCTGGCGACCCCCATCGAACCGGTAGCCAACGTGAACCAGTGGCCGGCTGTTGCCAAACCACCCCAGCCCGAGGACGGTGCTCCGGCGGAGCAGCTCGCCGATGCCGGCGCCCGCGCCGGCAGTGAACCGCCCCACGAGACCTTGGCTTCCCCCGCCGACGACGAGATCATCGCTACCTTAACCGGTTCCGAAACAATCGTGCCGCCGGATGAAGCCGAGCCGGACCCCGAGGATTTCGAACCTTGTCCGGACGAGGAGGATGCGGAGTGGATCGAGCTATTTGAGACGACCCTAACCGCCATGGACGCCTCGACCGAAACGATAGCGGAGGCTGAACCGGAATCAGAGGAGTTCGACCCCTGCTGGTACGAAGATGATGATGAAGAGTGGATCGAGCAGGCCGAGGCGATCGAGCCGCCCGCAGCCCTGGAGCAGGAAATCGAGGATCCGGTGACAGACGAACCGGACGCAACCGGGCCTACGACCGAGTCAACCGACGCCACCTGGGCGGTCATCGCCGAGCAGGACGACACGATCGCGGTGCTCGCCGGCGCCGAGACCATCCTCTGGCCGGACGAGACGGAGCCAACCACGGACGATTTCGACCCCTCCTGGTACGAGGATGATGACGAGTGGATCGAGCAGGCCGAGGCGATCGAGACGCCCGCAGCCCTGGAGCAGGAAATCGAGGATCCGGTGACAGACGAACCGGGTGCAGCCGGGCCTATGATCGACTTAACCGACGCCACCTGGGCGGTCATCGCCGAGCAGGACGACACGATCGCGGTGCTCGCCGGCGCCGAGACCATCCTCTGGCCGGACGAGACGGACCCGACCGCGGACGGTTTCGGCCCCTGCTGGGACGAAGAGGAAATGGATGCAACGGGGGGTCAGACGACTGCGGCAGACGAGCAGATCACCGGCCCTGACATCGAGATGTTCGCCCTCCCGCTGCCCTATTCGCTCCCTGCCCCGAATCCCCCGGCGGCGTGGTCAAATCAAACCCTGGGTATTTGGAGGGCCGACGACGATCTCAGGCCCGACGGGTTCTGGTGGCCCATTCTCCGGCCCACCAACCCGGAGCTGATCATCGACGAGTCCGTCGATCGCTCCAAACCGCGCGCCGGCGTTGTCCGCGCCGATTGACAGCCAGACACCGGGCACCGCTTCGGTTACCGGGTCGTCTGTTCCGCAATCCAGCCGGCCCACGCCCACCCGCCCCGGCCTGCCGGGACGTGAAGGCATCCCCCAGCAGAGTACACGGATGGCCGGCTTCAGCAACGTGAAATCCCACTCAGGCCGACCGAAGGATGTTCAGGAACTGTCGGCGAACCGGGGCATACGGTTCGTATGGCACGCCGCGGAAGAGCTGTCGCATCGCCGCCGGCGGCCGGGCAGAATCGTCGGACGGTTGCCCGGCTGAGATTTGCGGCATGGCCGTTGGTGCCGTAAGCTCCGTCCTGGCGGGGCGCATGCAGCTCGTGCCCCGCGAATGCCTGATTTCGGGTAAGTCCGCTTGTGAGAAAACATAAGGATAGTCCGTCGAACAAGGAGAAACAGCTCCGGGCCCCGAACGGGGCTGAGCCCGCTGGGGAGGAGCAGCCGGGCAGGGTGGCCGGGATGCCCCCCGGTTTGAATCAAGAGCGCAGGGCGAGCCCAAGCAGAGCCGACGCCTGCTCGCTGCTTTCGGACGAGCAATGGCGTTCGATCACCCGTTCACTGAAGCTTTCCGGGCGGGAGTTTGAGATCGTGCGTAGCATACTCAGCGACCCGACAGAGGCTTCCATCGCCCTGCAACTGGGCATGTCCGAACACACCGTGCACACACACTTGGAGCGCCTCTACAGGAAGCTGGGCGTCTCCAGCCGCTGTCAACTGATCGTTCGGATCTTTGCCGAGTACCTGTCTCTGGAGTCGTCGAGCGGATGGCGGGTGCCTGGGCCTGGTGAGTAGCGGCGGCCCGCCGCCAGCGGGCGGACCAGCGAGGCGTCGGCTGCGCAGCCGTCGGCTGGATGGCCGACTTTCAACCGGAGGCTCGATTGTCCTATCCTGTTTAAGTCAGTTATTGCCCGTAGCCAGGGGTGCCTGTGCGCGGGCGGCGAACATCCAGGGTGCGCGAAGGTCTGCAAACGAACGAGGGAGGTGGAAGGAAGAAGGCGGGCGCCGTTCTCTCCCCGTGATCCCGAGCTGGGGGTTGGGCGCAGGGGTGTGGGAACGGGGAACGAGCCTTATTCAGCTCTGCCGGACGACTATTTCCGGCCAAGGCAGGTCGGGTGCGCACTGCAACGGACAATGGTGCCCAGATCGTGCGAGCCGCAAAAGGGGTAAACTCTGCGAGGCCTAGTATCGGCCGCGCCAAAGCCGTGGCGCTGGTGGCTGCGCTTATCTGCGGCGCGTATCTCACCGCCGCGGCTCTCGCCGCGCCGAACCACGGGTGGGTGGTTTGCATAAGCCTGCTGCCGCTGTTCTGGGCCATCCGGGCATTGGGCCCGCTAAGGGCCACGCTGGCCGGCGCGCTCTGGGGTGGGTGCCTCTATGTGTCTGCAGCCGCGGCGGTGCCGGTTATCGCCCCCGCCACCCGAACGCTGGTCCTGTTGACCACCATTCCTGCTGCCTATGCGGGGCTGGGCGCAGTGCTGACCCGCAGGATCGGGTTCAACCCGGTGATGCTGGGCGTGGGCTGGATCCTGGTGGAGATTGCCCTCAAACCGCTGGGCCTGCGCTACGGCTTGCTGGCCGGTGCGCAGGGTGAGGGCCCGCTTTTGCATTGGGTGGGGCGACTGCTGGGCTACGTCGTCGTGGCCTTTGTGGTGGCCTGCGCCAGCGCCTCGTTGCTGGCCGCGCTCAGCAACGCCCGCTTGAGGATCCCCCGCCCGAAGTCGTCAACCGGGCTGCCTGAATCCGGCCGAGGACGTCCCTCAGCCCAGACCTTCCTGCCAGTCGAGCTCTGGGCCCTTTGCGAGGGATACCCGCGGGGCCCGCCGATCCGGGTCGCTGTCAAGTGACCTTGGAGGCGGTGGGCAAAGCCACGCCTCTACGACGTTCGATGCAGTAAATGACGGGCAGAGCCCGCTGCGAGATTACCGGCGGGCAGAAGCCGTTTGACGAGATCCAAGACGTATTCATTCTTTCATTAGCAGGGGAGACTTACCATGAACATCTCTCGTATTAGCTTGGGTTTGATGATTGTCCTGGGCGCCGCCGTCGTCCTCACCGCTCAGACAGCCGTGGCCCAGTATGAGCCGTGCCTACAACCGGACAATGGCGAGGGGACGACGGATCTGCCGCCGGGCCTTGAGGATGAGGCGTGCCCGTACATCGGCCCGGCTGAGTTCCACCTGATGTATGGGGGCCTGCCGGCCGACAGCGACATCGAGATTGACCCGATTCACTCCTTCTTCTACAACGTGACCCAGATACCTGGCGGCCCGCTGGGAGGGGAAATCGAGGAGTTCGACTCCAAGCTCACGTTCATCATGAAGGGTACCGGTGAGCTGGCGTGGTTCGAGCACACCGTTGACGTTTGGGTTCACTGTGTAGTACACACCGGGCCGCGCGCTCCCGGGGCGCCGGTTCAATCGTTCGCCAACGACATGTTCAGCTTGTCTGGGTCAGTCAGCGACGACGTTTTTGACCCTCTGACGGTCTTTGCCGGGTCGATTCACGAGATGCCCAGCCCGGGCCACACGACGTTGACGCTGCTACCGGATGGCCAGTACCACATAGACAGCTTCTTCGACATTAGCTATCAGATCGACTTCACGGGTAAGGCCGGCGGCCCGCTCCAGGGCTACGGCGGCACCTCAGTCGGCACAGCCCATATGCACACCCAGGATATGGTCGATTGGGTGATCCACGATTGCCAGATGACCGACATCGGGGGAGGAGACGTGCAGGTCTCCGCGACGATTAATGGGGTGTACGAGGGATATTGGGAGGTTCCGTTCGACGTCAAGGTACGGGTTACCCTCGACGGGACTCCTGTGGGCGACGACGATACGCTTACTATCGTGAAGTACGGGAACGACAATGCCTGCCCCGAAGATCCGCCTGACTGCTCTGACCCCGTTCCTGCCTGCGGGAGGACCGTGTGGTGGTATGAGCCGACGGACCCCCATACCGTGAACTGGCATTGCCAATACGACGAGGACCAGGGCGATTGTGACTGCGTCGAACCACTGTATTTCATAATCGCCAAGCCCATCCCGGGGCCGGTAGCGTCCGGAACGCAATGCGAAGTCATGCTGGATCCCGACGACGAGGTCCAGGAGGCCGACGAGACCAACAACCAGTGTCAGATGATCTACCAACCCCCCATTCCCACGGTTTCCCAATGGGGCCTGATCGTCCTGGCGGTGTTGGTCGTGGCGGCGGGAGCGATCGTCCTTCGTCGGCGGCGCAAGACCGCGACGGCATAAGTGGGCGGCGTTTGCGGCTGGCCGGCGGGCGGGGTAACCTGCGCCTTGGCGGGACACTTACGGGTCGTGTCTCGCGATTCGTTGAGTTCGGGTAAGTCCGCCGGTGGGAAAGCGCAGCAAAAGGCCGTCGAAAAAGAGTAAACGGCTGTCGGCCCCGGACGGGCCCGGGCCCGTCCGGGGTCGGCAGCATCGGGCCTCCGCATCACAGAAAGCCGAAGGTGGGGGGCGAGCGGTTCCCCCGTTCAAGGGCCAGCGGCCCGTGCTGCGGTTCGTGGTCACCTTCGGCGTGCTGATGATCCTGTTCTACGCGGCCTACTACACGCCGCGGTCGATCAGCGCCCCGGTCGCGGGCCTCTTCGACACCTGCCTGGATCTCTACGCCAAAGCCTCCGCAAAGGTGCTCGGCCTGCTCGGCAGCGAGGTGCGGGTCGCCGGCACCTTGATCAGCTCGGCGCGGTTTTCGGTGCAGATCGTGCGGGGCTGTGACGCGGTTGAGGCTACGGCCCTGTATGTCTGCGCGGTGGTCGCCTTTCCGGTGGGCTGGCGAAGGAAACCGCCGGGCATCCTGGGCGGGGTTCTGCTGCTGGTGATCCTGAACATCACTCGCATCGTCAGCCTCTACTACATCGGCATCCACTTCCCCAAGGCGTTTCGGGTCCTGCACATCGACGTGTGGCAGCCGGCCTTTATTCTGGTGGCAGTCCTCCTCTGGCTGGTCTGGGCCTGGTGGGCGACGCGAATCGGGACGGTGCAGAGCGATGTTTCCGCTTAGACGAGTCGCACGTTTCCTGCTGTTGCTGGTCGTGATTTACGCTCTGCTGGTGGCGCCCTGGCCGGGGTTGGCAAAAGGCTACGCCACGCTCTTTCGCGCCGCAGGGGAGTATCTCTTCGGATCGATCGGCAGCGAGGGCTGGGCTTCGTTCGAACCGCTAGCAGTCGGTGAGGGTATCGAAGACACCGCGATCACCCTCACCCACGAGCGAGTCCCGGGGCGCGGCGGCCAGATCCTTATCAGCAGTTGGTACACGGGCTACGTTCCCACGGCCGTGGTGGTCGCCCTGGTCCTGGCCAC
>Ga0114922_10002868_pt1 | contig 16108 bp, 13 predicted proteins | sample AartaG_FD_100975 | JGI IMG/M metagenome (GOLD analysis project Ga0114922, IMG submission 100975) | Deep subsurface microbial communities from Aarhus Bay to uncover new lineages of life (NeLLi) - Aarhus_00045 metaG | ecosystem: Environmental > Aquatic > Marine > Oceanic > Sediment | place...
CCCTGGATGATCGCGAAATCGGGGTTCGTCGGATCCAGCTCGATGGCCTTCGCCATGTTGGCCTGAGCCTCGGCCGTGTTGCCCTGCTTGTAGTACAGGTCGGCGACCTTGGCGTAGTTCGTGGCCCGCTCGGCCACATTCTGGTTCTTCTCTGTGAGCTCGATGACTCGGTTATAGTCGGCAATCGCGAGATCAATGTTACCCATGCGCTCGTTTGCGTAGGCGCGCTCCGACAGGGCGAACAGGTGCTTGTCATCGTCCTCTATGGCGGCATTGGCTGCCGTGTATGCCTCGGTATACTGCCCCAGCCGGTTCAGGGCGTGTGCTCGGTTGGTCTGGATCGCGATCCTCTCGCTCTTGCCGTCGCATTCCTCGACGATGGCATCGAATGCGGCCAGGGCACCGGCGTAGTCGCCGGAGCTGTTGAGAAGGCTCGCAGCGGCGATCTGGTCGTCGCAGTCGTTGCTGACGACGAGAGACTCCGCGTGCGCCGGCATCGCTACCGGGCCCAGGAGAAACAGCAGGCCGATGGTGGCAGCATGTCGGCGGACGGTTCGAGTTGTCATCTGGCACCTTTCATACGTGGTCTTCGCGCCGCGGGCTCTGTCCCGAACCAGGCAGGCGATGAGGGGGCGGCTTTTCGACCGCCCTCCCTGCGTCAGTGGAACGCGATTATTGCGGGGGTACAGCTGGTTCGGATATTGGACTTTCGGGCAATGCGGGCACGGGGTGAGCACGGCATGAGCAGGAGTGAGGCTGCCAATAGCCAGTGTGGAACCTGCGGCGGCGTGCTTTTCCGGTGCGCTTCCTTGAGCAACGAGAGCGAGGTTCCACCCGGAATGAGCGTTTGACCGCCACGCGATAATACCGCCATAGTAGACTACATTGACGCGAAGCCCGTTACGGCTGCGACGCTGGGAAACAGAATCATGGGCGTGGCGGTACGGGTCCGGTCCCGGTAGGGTAGACGCAGTTGTGTGCTGCAACGGAACCGATCGTGCTCGGAGATCCAAAGACGAACATGTCGCCGAACAGACTCTGGTGTTTGATAGATAGCGAGCGAATGCGGACTGGATGCGCGGACGTGCGAATAACATGAAGCCGACTTATCGCGTCCGTTGGCTCGTTTCCCCGTTGCATGATGCACACGGCACATCCAGCTTCGTTGCAGGCCTTGGGTCGCTCGCCCGCTCAGGACAGTTACAGCTGACACTAGCGCCGCTCGAGAGCACGGATGTGCAGCCTCACGTAATGCACCTCGATGCCAGGGAACTGAATTCCGGACAGGTCCGCAGGATCGCTGTCGAGGTGTTCGACCGACCGGACCGATTTGACCTGGGAACCCTTCGCGGGGTGGACGTCTACTTCAAACAGACGCTCGACCGCCAGTATCTTGCTGACCTTCCCGTCGAATTCCAGCACCGTATCCAGGCCGCGGGCCTGACGTTCAGCACACGCACGGCGGGCTCGAACAGCTTGATGGCCCGATCAGCGGTGACAGCCTGCCTGGCCCACGCGCAGAGCTACGGGATGCAGAGCATGCCGACTGCGGTCAAGCGCATGACCAGGGACGTTCTGGACATCGCGAGCAGACTTGAGATCGGCCAATGGGAGAGAACTGCTGCGGATCCCGTACTTCATGATGTCGTATTCCAGACCCGACTGTGGAGACCGCTGACTGATTCAGCAACGGGACGTCGCAGGATAAACGGGGAACGGGTCCAGGTGGTGCGGGCGTTGCGCGAGGCTTTCGGTGGAAGCGATCGGGTAGGCTTGATTCACACGGACTTCGCGGCTGAACAGGCTCCCGATGCTCTCCTGACGCGCAAGGTGTCGCGATCGGAATACGCCCGCCAGTTGAGGACGAGCCTGATCAGCGTGAACACCGACGGACTCGACGGAAGCCCCGGGTTCAAGCTCGCCGAATCCCTTGCTGCAGGCACCGCCATCGTCAGTCAGCCATTTCAGTTCGAACTGCCCGAGCCGTTACAGCCGGAGGTCAACTACCTTCCGTTCGACACGGCCGAAGCGTGTGTGCGGCAGTGCCGGCGGTTGATCGATGATGGAGAGCTTGCCGCGCGAATTCGAAGCGAGAATCTCCGGTATTACGAGCGATACGTTCGTCCGGAAGCTCTTGCCGGCAATATTCTCGAGCGGGCGTTCGCGTGATCCGCGAACCGACGGTTGGGATCGATCACCAGATCACTCGAAAATTGAAATAGGTCTTGGATCCACTGCATTCTCTCGAGAGACTGCTGGTCGCGCTATTGCATCGTGTCCAGGCCTTCTCACATGCGACCCGTCCCGCCGATGTCGAGCGCGTCCAGGATAGTCACAGGTTCTGGAACGATCCATCGAATCCTGATCTGAAGAAGCTAATGCACTGGCGCGGCGAGGGGCCGTTCGCGGACGATGATTTGTGGCTGAGTCTCGGTCGCTGGCATCATGAGCTCTTCGAGAGGGCGGCGTCCTGGGCCGGAATGTCCACGCCGCTCGAGGGAGTGGTCGAATGGGGTTGTGGCGGTGGGATGAACGCCGTGCAGTTCGCTCCCGCCGCGGAGGTCTACTACGGAGTGGATATCAATCAGGAGTCTCTGCGGGAGTGCGCTCGGCAGGTCGAGGCAGAGGACGCCGGGCAGTTCGTTCCGGTACTGATCGAGGCAAGCGAACCGGAAGCCGCAGTCGGTCAGATCCCTATTCCCTGCGACCTGTTCTTCAGCAGCTACACATTCGAGGGGTTTCCCAGCCCGGCGTACGGACTGCGAGTCATGCGGATCGCCTTCGACCTCCTGCGCCCCGGTGGTATTGCACTCGTCCAGGTTCGCTATCATTCAGGCCCAGGATTACTCACCCTGGGACGACGGAAGTATGAAACGACCTGGCCGCGCACCACGTCGTACGCGATCGACGGATTCTGGGAGTTATGCGAAGAGATCGGATTCGACCCCATGTTCGTAACCCTGGTTCCCGAGCAGCCCGAGTTGAACGAGACCCGGTACGCGTACTTCGCAATGGTGAAATGAGCGGCTCCGGCCGCGCGGGAAGGGCGGACGACTCAGCATGATCATTGTCGATACAGCGCTGGCCGAACGTGAGGCCAGCGACAATCCGGTGCGGGTCGCGCTCGTGGGAGGCGGCTTCGTAGCCCGCTCTATCGCCCTGCAGTTCCTTACGCCGCTGCGCGGCATGCGGTTGGTGGCGATCAGCAACCGGACCGTGGAAAAGGCGGAACTCGCGTACGAAGCCGCGGGCGCGGGGCAGATCGTCCGTGTGGAGACGGCACAGGAGCTCGACGACGCGGTGTCTCGCGGTCACTTCGCGGTGACTGCCAATGCCGATGTCGTATGCCAGGCGGAATCAGTGGACGTGGTGATCGAGGCCACGGGTCATGTCGAATTCGGAACCCGGGTCTGCTTCGAGGCGATCCGAAACGGCAAGCACACAATTCTCATTGGAGCCGAAGTCGATGCTTCGGTCGGCCCGATTCTGAAGACCTATGCCGACAGCGCGGGCGTCGTATTCAGCTACACCGACGGTGACGAGCCCGGCGTGGCCATGAATCTGTACCGGTTTCTCGATGGGATCGGCTACCGCCCCGTGTTGATGGGCCAGTTGAAGGGCTTTCTCGACCGGTATCGCAACCCGGATACTCAGCGCGAGCTGGCCGAACGACTCGGACAGAACCCGGCCGTTCTCGCGTGCTTTGCCGATGGCTCGAAGCTCGCCCTCGAAGCGGCCATCATGGGTAACGCTACGGGCTTCGTGCCCAGGGTCCGAGGAATGCGGGGCTACCCTTGTGAGCATGTCAACGACATGCTCGACCAGTTCAGTCCGGAGGATTTTTCAGCCGAGGGATTCGTCGACTATGCACTGGGCGCCGCTCCACATACCGGCGCATTCGTGATCTGCCACAACGATGTGCCCGCGAAGCGCGAATTGATGGCTTACCTGAAGATGGGTAACGGTCCGCTCTACATGTTTTATCAGCCGTACCACCTGCCGCCCTGGCAGGTGGCCGACTCGGTCGCGCGAGCGGCGCTATTTCAGGACGCGACGATCGCTCCCCGAGGTGCACCTGCCTGTGATACGGTATCTTGTGCGAAGCGGGACCTCAAAGCAGGCGAGGTGCTCGATGGCATGGGTGGGTTCACCTGCTATGGACTGGTCGATCGGTACGATGTGTGCCGCAGCGAAAACACGCTTCCGATAGCAGTGTCTCTCGATTGCCGGTTGAAGCGAGACATCGCCAAGGACCAGCCGATCACGTACGATGACGTCGATCTGCCCCCGGACCGACTGGTCGACCGACTGCGTATCGAGCAGGCGCAGCGTTTCGGCTGAGCTGGACCGGGGATCGAATTTCCGAAGATCAGTGATGGAGTGAGCGATGAAAGTCGTCCTGTTCTGCGGGGGCCTCGGCACCCGGCTGAGGGAACACTCGGATACGATTCCCAAGCCGCTCGTAAATATCGGATACCAGCCGATTCTCTGGCACCTGATGCGCTACTATGCGCACTTCGGCCACAAGGACTTCATTCTCTGCCTCGGGTATCGTGGCGACATGATCCGCGAGTTCTTCCTCAACTACAACGAGTGTCTGACCAATGACTTCGTTCTTTCCGAGGGCGGAAAGAAGATCGAACTCATGTCCAGCGATATCGATGATTGGCGGATCACGTTCGTCGACACGGGTCTGCACGCGAATATCGGTCAGCGGCTGCTCAGTGTCCGAAACCTGCTGGAAGACGAGCCGATGTTCCTGGCCAATTACGCCGACGCACTGACCGATCTGCCGCTGAACCTCCACATCGATGATTTCAGGGCCAGTGGCGCCGTGGGTGGTCTGCTGGCCGTCCGGACGTCGCAGAGCTTCCACTCGGTCCAGTTCGACGACGAGGGTTGGGTGTCGAGCTTCGGAAAGCTGGGAGACAGGGAATTCTGGCTCAATGCCGGCTACTTCAACTTCACGCCGGAGATCTTCGACTACATCGAAGAAGGTGACGAGCTCGTCGAGAAACCGTTCGATCGCCTGATCGAACAACGACGGCTGCAAGTCAATCGCTATACGGGCTTCTGGCAGCAGATGGACACGTTCCGCGAGAAGATTCTCTATGATCGCATGGAGGCGCGCGGTGAGTGCCCCTGGATGCTGTGGCGAGAGTGAACCGTGCTTGATCTGGGACTGAACCTGCCTGGTGGTCGCCCGCCGCGCCTGCTGTTCATTGGCGCGCACAGCGACGACATCGAGATCGGCTGTGGCGGGACGGTCATTCAGCTGCTGAGGCGCTATCCCGATGCCCTGGTGCACTGGGTCGTTCTGAGCTCGGAAGGGAACCGCGAACAGGAGGCGCAACTCGCTGCACGGACGTTGCTGGCCGACGCGCGAGAGCCGCTCATCACGATCGAAACCTTCCGCGGCGCATATTTCCCGACCGAGGCCGCTGCGATCAAGGACTTCTTCGAGGAGATCAAACGCGGTCCGGCTCCAGACGTGGTCTTCTCGCACTGCCGCGACGAGCTGCACCAGGACCACCGGATCGTCGGCGAGCTGACGTGGAACACGTTTCGTGACCACGTGATCCTGGAGTATGAGATTCCCAAGTACGATGGTGGGCTGGGTTCGCCTTCCGTGTTCGTCCCACTGTCGGACGCCACAGTCCGCCGCAAGATCGACCTGCTGATGAGCGCGTTCGAGACACAGCATGACAAGCGCTGGTTTACACCGGAGACCTTCCTGGGCCTGATGCGACTGCGCGGTATCGAATGCAATGCGCCGGATGGCTATGCTGAGGCGTTCTACTCGCGCAAGCTGGTGCTGGGAACGGGTTGATGAGGTTCGACAGGTCGAACCAGCTTCGGAAGCGTGTCCACAGCCTGATCCCGGGTGGTGCCCACACGTACGCCAAGGGCGACGACCAGTACCCGGAGGGGATGGCCCCGATTCTCCTGCGAGGCCAGGGTTGCCGGGTATGGGACGTGGACGGCAACGAATTCATCGAATACGGAGCAGGGCTGAGAGCCGTGACGCTCGGGCATGCGTATCCACCGGTGGTCGATGCGGCACGCAAACAGCTCGATCTGGGAGCCAATTTCGTGCGCCCGGCACTGATCGAACTCGAGTGCGCAGAGGCGTTCCTGGAATTCGTGCCTGCGGCCGACATGGTGAAGTTCTGCAAGGATGGCTCTGACGCAGTATCGGGCGCGCTCAAGCTGGCTCGCGCGGCCACCGGCCGCGACATGGTCGCCGTGTGTCGCAACCAACCGTTCTTTGCCGTCGACGACTGGTTCATTGGATCGACCGCGATGCCGGCGGGAATTCCGGACGCGATCCGGGCGGGCACGGTCAAATTCGACTACAACGACCTCGGGAGCCTGGAGCGGCTGTTCGACGAGCACCCGGAGCGTATCGCCGCAATCGTCCTGGAAGCCGAGAAGTATTCAGCACCGGCTCCCGGATTCTTCGCCGGACTGCGTGAACTGTGCGACCGATATGGGGCGCTGTTCATTCTCGACGAGATGATTACCGGATTCCGCTGGGATATTGGAGGCGCGCAGGCCCGGTATGGAATCGATCCGGATCTGTCGACGTTCGGCAAGGCGCTGGCCAACGGGTTTTCGGTGTCCGCGCTTGCCGGTAAACGTGAATTCATGCGCCTCGGCGGCTTCGACCATGAGCTGGAGCGCGTATTTCTGCTGTCGACGACGCACGGCGCGGAAACCCATGGCCTGGCTGCCGCGATCGCCACGATGCAGGTGTACAGGACCGAGCCGGTGATCGAGACCCTGTGGAGTCGCGGCGAACGACTCGCGACGGGCTTGAAGGCTGCGGCAGCCTCGGCCGGGGTGGCGGATCACGTGCCATTCCTCGGACCGCCTTGTTGCCTGGTGTTCGGTTCGCGGGACGAGACCGGGCAACCTTCACAGCCATTTCGCACCCTGCTGATGCAGGAATTGATCGAACGAGGCATTCTCGCGACCTCGCTCGTGGTCAACTACAGCCACACCGAAGCCGATATCGATCGCACGATCGAGGCGTTCGAGGGTGCGTTTGCGGTATATCGGCGGGCGCTGGACGACGGTATCGTCAACTATCTGCGCGGCCGATCGGTGAAGCCGGCGATTCGGCCCTACGCCTGAACCTCACCCTGGCCAGGCCTTGAGTGACCATGATCGGTGAGTTGATGTTCAATCCCGAGTTCTGGAAAGACCGACGCGTATTCGTGACCGGTCATACCGGTTTCAAAGGCAGCTGGTTGTGTCTGTGGCTCCACCACATCGGCGCGCAAGTCACCGGATATGCGCTCGAGCCGCCGACGGATCCGTCACTGTTCGAGCTGGCCCGGATCGCGGAGCTGGTCGACCATCGAACAGGGGACGTGCGCGATCTTGGAGCGCTCGAGGCGGCCCTGCGTGAGGCGCAGCCCGAAATCGTAATTCACATGGCTGCCCAGTCGCTGGTTCTGTACTCGTACGAGAACCCGGTGGAGACGTTCTCGACCAACGTGCTCGGCACGGTGCACCTGCTCGACGCTGTTCGACGTGTGCCAGCGGTAAAGGCGGTGGTGGCAGTCACCTCCGACAAGTGCTACTTCAACGAAGAGTGGGTGTGGGGCTACCGGGAAGACGACCGGTTGGGAGGCCACGATCCGTACAGCGGGAGTAAGGGCGCGGCGGAGCTCGTCGTCACGGCCTATCAGAATGCCTTCTTCCACCCGGAGCGGAATCCAGGTCTCGCGGCGGTCGGGAGCGCGCGTGCCGGCAACGTGATCGGTGGAGGTGACTGGGCGGTCGATCGCCTGGTACCGGACATCATGCACTCGCTGCTCAAGAGCCAGCCGACGTTGATCCGAAAGCCGCAGGCGACACGACCGTGGCAGCATGTTCTGGAACCGTTGAATGGCTACCTGATGCTGGCCGAGCGACTGTTCGAGGACGGTCATCGCTTCGCAACCAGCTGGAATTTTGGTCCATCCGAAGAGAGCGAGCGTACGGTCGGGTGGATTGTCGAGCGCCTTTACGCGCTGTGGCCGGCTGACTTCGAGTGGGAGCGCGACTCCAGTCCCGCCCCGCCGGAAAGCGGGTTTCTCAAACTCGACGCCTCCAGGGCGCACGCCAATCTTGGCTGGCGACCAAGACTCGACCTGGAGACAGCCCTCGAGTGGATCGTGAATTGGTACCGGCAGTACGAGGCAGGTGAAGATGCACGCGAAGAGTGCCTGACCGAGATTCGGCGGTTCATGGCGTTGAGTCCGGACAGACAGGCCTCATGATGACCGATACACGAGCGACGCCAGGCCACCCCATCCGATGATCTTCACCCCGACACCGATTGCCGGTGCGTTTCTTGTCGATCTCGAGCTGCGTGCGGATAGCCGCGGAACGTTCGCGAGGGCCTTCTGCCAGAAGGAATTCGCGGCGGCCGGTATCGAGATGGAAATCGTCCAGTCCAACCTCGCACGGACCACGCACGCGGGGGTGGTCCGTGGGTTGCACTACCAGCGGCCGCCGGGCCAGGAAAAGAAGCTGGTTCGCTGCATCGCGGGGGCGATGTTCGACGCGTTGGTAGACATGCGGCCGGAATCCCGGACCTACCACCAGGCCTGGTGGGTACGGCTCGACACGGTGGCGCGCCAGGCGCTGTTCATTCCCCACGGCGTTGCGCATGGGTACCAGGCCCTCGAAGCCGATTCAGAAGTCCTGTACATGACGGACCAGTACTACATGCCCGGACTGGAGACGGGCGTACGCTTCGACGATCCGAAATTGGCAATCCCCTGGCCGCTGCCAGCACGCGACGTGACGTCGCGTGATCTGCACTGGCCTCTACTCGCCACTGACGGTTAGCCCGAGTGCCCGTCCCGAGCCCCCTCGACGGGGGCGGCGTGCGGCGCGCGCTCGTCGTTGCCTTCCATTTCGCCCCCGAGAGCACGAGCGGCACGCATCGGCTCCTGCACTTCGCACGAGGCCTGGCTGACGGCGGAATCGACGTCACGGTGCTCACCCGGTCGCTCGCGTCGATAGACAAGGCCGATGAGTCGCTGAACGACGTCTTTCCCTGGCCGGAAAGAATCGTGCGCGTTGCGACCGAGAAGACGCTGCTCGGTGGGGCCGTTCCGAGGATCAAGCGCCTGGTGCCGCTCCCAGGCCGTGGCAGCGTACGTGGTGCGATTCCAGATGCGGTGGCGGTCGGTTCCCCGAGCGCGGGTGGACCGGTTCCGGATAGTCCGTTGCTACCGAAACGCTTCGCGCGGACCCGGAGACTGGTGGACCAGATCGAGAGATTCCCGGATGTCCACAAGGGCTGGTTTCGACCGGCGCTCAGGACCGGGCGGGAGTTGTTCAGGCGTCAGCCGTTCGACCTGGTCGTCGCCTCGGGGCCGCCGTGGACCGCGCTTCGGGTCGGGGCGATTCTGGCCCGCGAGAATGGAGTCCCGCTCATTTCGGATTTCCGAGATCCCTGGACGAAGCTGAGCGGCCGCGAAGGGTTCAGTCGTGGAGCGGGCTTCAACTGGCTGAGTGAGAGGTTGGAGTCCCGGGTCATCGGGATCACTGCACTCACGCTGACGAACAGTCCGGGTGTCGCGCAGGCGATCGCCGCAGGCCACCCGAAGCTGGAACCGTCACGTATCGCCACGATCCTGAATGGCTCCGACGCTCGACGTCGGTCCCGGGAGGTGGCATTTCCTGCCTCGGGCGACCTGGTGGCGCGTCACTTCGGATCCCTGTATGCCGGGCGACGCATAGCCCCACTCGTCAGAGCCGCTGCAAGCCGTGGAGAGTCCGGGGGAGACTGGTTGGTGGAGCAGTACGGAGACGATCCGAAAGAGGTGGATCTGATGGATCTCTCGCCGTCGCATCGGGCGTTGCTTTCGATCTGCCCGACGCTGCCGTTCACTGCCGCGGTCGAGCGAATGCACGAGCCCTGTGTCCTCGTCGTGATTCAGCCGGGCTGGTTCGCGCGACAGGTACCGACGAAGCTGTATGATTACCTGTGTACCGGGAATCCGATTCTCGTGCTGGCGCCTGAGGACAGCTCTACGTGGTCGGTGGCGAGCCAGTTCGAACGTTGCCATCGCGCCGACTCGGATGATTCCGCCGGGATCGCGGGAGTGCTCGAAAAGCTGGAAGAGCAGCGGAATGCGGGAGAGTTGTTTCAGCTGTCGGCGATCGACGACACTGAGAATCTCAGCAAGGCCGCCATGAGCCGGGAATTCGTGGACTACGTCAGGCGCGCCGGCAGATAGCTACCTCATTCTTCCCGCCGCCTCCGGGACTTCGAAGCGGTTGCGGCATCCCTGACGCTTCGTGCCGCATCTTTCAGTTTCGCTCCGGCAGCCCTGGACCGCATCGCCCATGAATCCCCGATACGGACTTCCAGTATCGTCGGCCCGTCGCCCTCGAGGGTTCCAGGTCCGATCCCGGTGTCAGCAATCTCATCAAACAACACGTACCTGGCTCCGATCGCGTCCGCGAACCGGTGGATATCAAGGGACGGAAGGTCCACTCCGAAGGACTGGCCGGAGTCTGCGAGTTGCTGAAGCCGGATCTGATTCAGGTGGCCATCGTTGAACACGATCACCAGAAGCGAAACCCGGTCTCGCACGGCAGTCGTGATCTCCATGCCTGACATCAGGAGTCCCCCGTCACCAACCAGCGCGGCAACAGGCCGCCGTGGGGCAGCGAGCCTGGCCCCGATGCCCGCTGGAATCCCGAACCCCATGGATTGAAAGTCACTCGGCAGACTCAGTCCTTTCTCCGCAAGGACCTCGTAGTAGCGCCGGGCCAGTACCTGGTGCAGCCCGGAATCCGTGACCAGGATGGCATCCCTCGGAAGTACGTCTCGCAGCCAGCCGAAGAACTCGGACGCATTCTTCACGGTCGGTCCGCTGACGACAGGATCCGGGACTGAAGGGGGAAGGGTACGGAGGCGCTTCCGGACCAGCGCCAGCTCGTCTTCCGACCAGTCGCTCCGACGAGATGGATCGCTCGCTTCCTCGATGAAAGCCAGGACTGCACCTGCTTCCGCTTCGAGGGACAGGGCCGCGGGGTAATTCACTTCCAGCACGGCCCGTGATGTATCCACTCGAACAAGTCGGTCCGGGGGCAGATTCAAGTTGAATCCGGCAGAGCCATTGTGGCCGAGTTTGCAGCCCAGGGCCACGATCAGATCGGACCGCTCAAGAAGCTCGTTGAGCGTATCGACACCGCCACGCAGCACGTCGAATCCCATCGACAGAGGATGATCCTCGGGGATGATACCGCGCGCGGAAGGGGTGGTGACGACCGGAATTCGCGCGCTCTCCACGATTCGCCCCAGCCGGGCTGCCTCACTGGCGGCACCCTGTCCGACCAGGAATACCGGCCGAACGGCCCGCGTCCACCGGTCCCGGAGGTCATCCAGGAGTCGCTGTTCCGGCAGGAGCGCTGATCCATCTGTCCTGAGGCGATCGGAAGACCCGGGTCGTGCTGAATCCTCGTTTCCATACTGAATGAGAACCGGACCGGGTTCGCCGCCAAGCGCGCAGGCCACGGCACTTGCCACCATGTCGCGCAGGTCATCGCCGGGGCCCGTATCGTAGCATGCCTTGACGAGCGGGGCGGCGATCGCGGGCTGATCGATGGCCTGGAGTTGATATCGCTCCCCGGGCGCCGTTGCAGGCGCACTTACGACGTGCAGGAGCGCCACCGAGTCCAGGCGAGCTTCCGCGATTCCGGTGAGCGCATTCGTGAATCCCGGGCCCCCGATGGTGGCCACTACGGCAGGTTTGCCGGACGCGCGAAAGTAGCCGTTGGCCATGAAAGCGGCCCCCAGCTCGTGCGAGGCGAGCGTGAATTCGAGGTTACTCCTCCGGATTGCGTCGAAGAAGCCCAGAGTCTGGGTCCCGGGTACGCCGAATACCCTGGTCAGGCCTTCAGCCTCCAGGGCGCTGCACAGTGCGCCGAAGTCCATCATGTCCCGCCCTTGTCAGTCTCGCTTCGACCTGTCCGTTCTTCGGCGGGTCGGCGAACCATATTCGCAGCCTTTCCGGATAGGATCTCTGTGCTTGCGGCCACTGCGGGCCACGGATCCCCCCACTGGAATACTGGCTGCACCGAAGTCGTCCAGGACCGGACCCAATCCCGGACCGTGAGTTCGTCTGCTCGCCGTGCGGCCCTGCACGCGAAGAAGTCCGGATACGGGTAGACGCACGAGATGCCGGTGGAGTAAGAGTCCACGGACTCGACGTCCAGATCCAGGGCGTCCTGGTACGACATTGAGCAGACATCAACTCCACAGCGTGCCGCGAATTCGACGTACCACCAGGCCCGGGCATTTACCTCCAGCAGCTTGAACAGGCCGTCCCGCGGATCGAGCTTGAATTCAGCACTGAAGATCCCCCGGTACTTCGTCGCTGCGAGAAGGCGGTCCAGCTGCACCAGGGCCCCTTCCACCTCGTCGGGAGCGACGCTGCGCATGAAGGTGCTGTTCCCGAACCGGGGTGGGTACATTCGAAGACGTTGCCGGGCAAAGAAGGTGCGGATCACGCCATGGCGATCCCTGAAGCCGTCTACGAAGTAGTGGTTCGATGCCGGCCCGGGAATATACTCCTGCACGATGACTCCGAGGCCGGCAGACGTCACGTCGGCAAGCCGGATCTCGAGTTCCGATCGACTGCCCGCCGTGAAGGCCTTCACCCCGAATTCCCTGAAGAACCGTGCGGAATCACGGGGCTTCAGAAATGCAGCCTCGAATCCCCCGTCCGGAATGGAATCCAGGTCGCCCGGTCCCTCCACGATCCGGGACCAGGGGTGAGGAATGGCCAACTCCACGAGCGTCTCGTCGAACAGACCCTTGTCGACGAACCGCTCCAGAACGTCCGGCCGGGCGACACTCGCCGGAAAACGCTCTCGGAGGTTCGGCTCCAACTGCGCCACAGCCATTGCCCAGTGGTCCGAACACGGCAACAGGACTGCCGTGTCCAGCGAGAGCTGGCGAAGCCACGGCTCCAATCCGGGCGGATCGACCGGATCGGTCCCGGTGGGGAAGGGCCGATAGCGTCGCGACCGGGTCAGAAAAGGGTCTTGCTGATCGACCACGAAGTACGGAATTCCGGCTTTCGCCAGGATGCGCTGTACGCCGAGAGCCGTGATTCCGTTACCGAGGACGAGCGCCGGGACCCGCGCACCGCGCGCACGAGCCGGTCGGCTCACCCACTTCCCTCCGGCGCAGGAGTTTCGGAGCTGCCGGGTCTGCCGGGGTTGAGAGACGCCGCTGCTTCAGAGACGGTGCAGAACTTTACGTCTGCGATTCGCTGGAGTCCCTCCACGTACTGGCGAAGCGAATCGTACAGGCGAGTGACGTCCGAGTCGGTTCTGACGAACGGAGTGCGGCCCGGCAGCAAGCTGTTACTGTGGAAGAACAGGTGCAGGAACGGGGCATTCGCCTCGATGAGCCGCTGGCTGACCCTCAGCATATCCGGGACCGTGTGCGTCTCGGGACCGAGTACTACCCGTCGCAGGAATCCCATGCTGGAGGCAATTCCCAGGACGCGCAGCCCGCGGGCCCCCGGTGTCGCGAGACCCGCGGCGATTCGCGGCCAGGAGGACGGCGGGAATCGGGTGAATCCCACCGTGATCGGGAATTCCACCAGAACGCCGGATTCCGTCGGAATCCGGACGTTCCCGACCCCATCCAGGCGATAGAGTCCGCCGGGAGCAGTGAGAAAGGATGGTCCTCCACTGCCCTCCCAGGAGAGCAGCGGAGTCACACTGCTGTCCACGTAGATCCCGCTCTGAATGAGGAGCTCGATCGTGGACCGACCCACACCGAAGCGCCCGGCACGAAACGAAGTCGGCTTGAATCCGAGGGAATCGTCGAATTCCCGCAGAAGCCGCTCGAGCTTGTGACGCTGACATTCCGGGGGATAGTCACGCAGCATCGTGACCCGGGATTCGATTCCACACTCGGGGGGAGTGTTCCACGGATGGAGATGGGCGCCGATCTCCGCGATCCCCTGGTCGTGAAGGTCCCGCAGCACGGCGGCAGAATCCGGGTTGGCGACAACTTGATAGGTGGCGAAGTACGTGGCCCGGACCCCCAGGGAGGTGAACAACTCAGAGAGCTTCGGCAGCTCCTGGATGTTGCGGACGGTGACCCCCTGGATTGCCGGAGACCAGTTGTCCTCCTCCGTGTCGATGGAAATCGACAGGCCTACCGTCGGGCGCGAACCCATCTGCTCACGGTCGTCGGAAGCGATATTCATCCGAATCCCGAATCGCGCCGACGCTCAGGCCGTAGATCGACAGGACGATCCTCTGCCGATGGCGGCATCGTACCTGACACGAGAATCTGAAGCCATGTATGAGCTGCTATCACCGTCGTCCCAGTCAGATGGACAGGAAAGTCAGCGGCTTTCCTGAGGTCGGTCTCGGAGGCAGGATAGACAAGCGAGGTCATATCCGGCAAGTGGAGACGGGCGGATCTGCGGGGGCAGTACCCACCGGCAGACGCAGGGCTCAGCCGGGCAGCGGGCGACACTGGAAGAGCACCCACTCCAGGGCTCCGGCTCGTTCGAGCAGTCCGTAAATCTCTGACCTCGCCAGCCAGTCCGGCATGGTGGTGTAGTGGCGCTCGCATGTCGCTGGAATCTGCGGCGATTCCAGTCCCTGCTGCAGCAACCAGAATGGCCTGTCCCGCGGAAGCTGGTCCGGGTCGTTGTGAATGAGGACTTCCGTCTTCGGGTGCCGATAGAAGTTGACCGGCAGACTCGCCATTTGATACGGGTCGGTCCCGAGACTGACCAGAGTCAGCGGAGACTCGTTGTAGATCTGTCGAAATACCAGGATCTCCATGCGTGGCGGAAGGAGAGTCGCGACGATGAGGGCGATGCTGTTGATGATCAGAAGCAGGCCGAGTGTCGCCTTCGTGGCGAGCCTGGCGACGCGCGCGACCGGCTGCCACCGGACTCCTCGATCTTCCAGCGACTGGAAAACCATGGCGACCTGGATCGGAACCGCCGGCAGAATGGGGAAGAGAAACCGGAACTCCTTGTGAGCGATCAGCAGATGGACGAGGACAAAAGCGAGCGTGATCCAAGTGAGACTGGAGCGAGGCTTCAACGCCCAGGAAAGCACGACCCCCACCATGAGGAACAGGCTCAGCGGCGGCAGACCTCTGCCAAGCCCCATCCAGAAGTAGTCCCACCACGGGTCGACACCGAATTCGGCAGCGCGGCCCTGGATCAGGTTCACGACCAGGTAATTCCACGGCGCCAGCGTCATACTTCCGTAGCCCCAGGCATCCAGTCCGGTACCGAGGAGGACAGCCGCCAGCAGTCCGAGGCCGAGGTATGCGATGCTGCTCGAGTCCAGCCGTCCGTACCGAAGCGCCCACAACCCTCCCGCGGCAATCATGATTCCAACCTGGTATCGAGTCTCGAATGCCAGGCCCAGTAGCGCGCCGCAGACCAGTGCCTCCACAGCGGGCAGGCGAAGCCGTGCCGGGTCGGCCTGCGCCAGGTGTGCTCGAATTCGAAACACGACGGGGATGAAGCCGAGAAAGAACAGCGAAGTCGCCCAACCTTCCGAGGAAGGTCTGGCATGAAGGTAGGGAAAGAACCACAGGAAACAGCTTCCGAGGATCGCCCATCGCCGGAACTGCTCGGACTTGAACCACCAGCTGCAGCAGGAAGCGATGAATACCGTGCTCAACCAGCCGAGGACTGCAGAAATCAGCCGAAGTACGAGCGCCAGGTCGAAAGGGTCTTTGAATACCCTGGCCAGGAGTACCACGCCAGCGGGTTGGAACCACGGCCGGATCCGAGCGTCGAACTCCCATGGGAGATCGGTGACCGGGCTGTTGCCCAGCTTGTAGCTGGCAAATTCCAGGATCTGGAACTGCTCGTCGAAATGATGAAAGCCCCATGACTGGAAGGCCGCCACCAGATTCAGTGCCAGGGCGAACCAGAGCCATTTGCGGGCCCAGGGGTCGCGGAGGCTGGAAAACACCGATTCCATCAGCTTACCACCGTGCCCTGAGAACCTTTCCATTCCCGGGTGCTGAATTCGGCTCGCCTTCGCGCCAGGCAGTCTCACCGTTGACCCAGATCGCCCGCATGCCCTCCGCGAG
>Ga0114922_10002869_pt1 | contig 16105 bp, 11 predicted proteins | sample AartaG_FD_100975 | JGI IMG/M metagenome (GOLD analysis project Ga0114922, IMG submission 100975) | Deep subsurface microbial communities from Aarhus Bay to uncover new lineages of life (NeLLi) - Aarhus_00045 metaG | ecosystem: Environmental > Aquatic > Marine > Oceanic > Sediment | place...
ACCGTCAACGACGCCGTCGCCGTTGGTGTCGGCCACCGGACGGGCATCCACGATCTCGTCCGTAACGCCCCCCTGGGTGGGCACACCGACCAGCAGTCCATCTTCGTCTACCGCTGTACCGCCGCTGTTGCCGCCGGCGATGGTGGCATCGGTCTTGATCCAGGCCCGGCCCTGCACCCCCGACTCGTGAGTGAAGCCGCTGACGTTGCCCGAGGTGAAGGTGATAGTCTCGCCACCGATGCCAGGGTAGCCAAAGACGTTGATCTGATCGCCCACCTCCAGCGAGTCGGAATCGCCCAGCCCGGTATAGGGCAGGTCAAGGTCCTCGGCGTCCACCGGACTGCCATCCAAATCGAGCAGAGCCAGTATTGGTTGTGTCTTGTCTGTGGCTTCATGTGTTTTTGGTGCCTGATTGTCCATACAGGTATGATATGCCCTGCTGGACTCAGTGTCAACCAACTAAACCGAAATGCGCCCATGCGCCCATTTGCTGTTGACTATTACAGCATTTCATGCTATAATAGTTCGTGCACGACAGCAAGATAATAGTTGCGGGCAGCATAGGGGGTGAGGTAGTTCAGTGTGGGGGAGTGGACTGGTCCCGGACTCATTGTAACAGCCAATATGTTGCGCTCTGGGAGCGCTAGGGCTTTGGTTGTTGTTTAGTGAGTCGGAAGAGTGTGTGAGAACATCTCTCCACAGGGCGTTTTTGCATCATTGACTATACCACATATACCTTCTTGCTATGTTTAGCGACCTCGGTTTCAAATCTCACTTCTGATGTCATTTTCTAGGTCCTCAAGCCCATTATTCTCCCGTCTTTAGTGCTGATGTCTCGTTCAACTCCAGTAGGACCGCCAGATCCCGCTGTTGAATCACCAGATCCGGCGATCCGATGGAGAAGACCATCCCAGGCCCCAGATTTGGCAATCTGGAGAGCACAAGCGGATGGGGCGCGTCTTGTTCGCTGTCATTTCTCGAAATTGGACAAGAGCCCATCCGAAAAATCACTCAAGGCGGACCACAGTCCACCGCTGGACTGTGAGCATGTTGCCCTGGCTGACAGCTTCCGCTTCCTCTTTCAGTAGGTCTTGACAGGCCATCCACCCGGCCCAGGCGCCAGACCCTGTGCCGCCCGCTTGCCCAGCTCATAGACCGTCGGCCTTGAGATCCGAGACACGTCCGCCAGCCAAGTGATCACACCCCAAGGCCGGATGGGACGCGGACTGTTCGCCACAGCCACAATGAACAACTGGTCCGCCACGGTCAAGCGGGGCACCTTCGAGCCCGGCACGTGGAGGCCAGCACCTAACAGTCGCCAGACTTTCTCTATCGGTTCTGACCACCAGTGAGGCGAGATGAACACTAGCGTATACCATTCCATTGGTAAGTGACCTCCTTCGATTCGGGATGGGTTTGTCCCAATCTTACACGAAATTGTCCCTTTCGCTATTCAATTGTAAAGGTGCTCTTGGTCAAGAATGAACCATGCCGATTTTTTGGAGTGTAGGCACTAAATGCTACGCAAAGCTGGTCAGCGATTACGTCGCCTACGGGATAAGAGAAGCTACTTCAGCTAATGTTATGGTATGGCAATGGTTTTGTCAGAGAACGCGAGAATGTTACGCAATGACATACCTGGGAGAGGAGAATAACATGATCGGTGTCAGTAGCGAGGTCCAGGCACGCTTTCCTGGTCTTTATTATGGCGAAGCGGTGCTGGAAAATATAGTGGTGAGAGAGAGTAGCAGTCGTATTGAGGAAGAGAAACAACTGCTGTTAGAGGAATGGCGTGGCAAGTCCAAAGCAGATCTCGATGAAAATGAGATGATCCAGACCTATCGGGAGTTCTATCGGTCTTTAGGTCTCAGCCCCAAGAAGAAGCCGCCAGCAATGGAAACCTTGATAGTTCGGTGCGTTTTAAGGAGCTTCTTGCCGAAAATAAACAATGTGGTTGACGTCTGCAATATCGCCTCCGCCAAATATTTGCTCCCGATGGCTGTCTTTGATCTAGATCAGTTCGTGGGTGAAGCTACACTGCGCTATAGCACGGGCGAGGAGTTGATTCAGCCAATTGGACGTCCGCAACCAGAACCCATAAGGAGTGGCTTGGTAATCCTTTCAGACGAGGCCAATGTGATATCCATTTTTTCCTTTAAGGACTCCGAGTTCTACAAAATACAGCCAACGACGAGAAATATTTTGATGGTAGGCTGTCACATTGATGGGATAGAAGATCAGCGCATCACCGGCGCATTAACTTTTGCAACTGGTCTCATCAATGCATCGTGACAGTAGTATTACTGGTATTTGTCTTCAGGCAGAGTCTTGAAACACACGGCTGGCACAGTGCGTGTCTCTATCCTGACCAGAGGGAACTATGAAAGTAATCGAATCAGGCATTGACGAGTTGTTTCAATCACCGGATATGAATGCGTTCCGCGAGTGGAACCGCAAGCACAAATCAAAGGCCCTGCTGGACAAGCTGATGACCGAGCACGAAGCTATCTCCCGCTTTGTGTGCAACGGGGCCTACATCGGAATGGAACTGTATGGCACGGTGCGTGCGCCTATGTCTCTGCTGAGGGAACTGATCCGTCAGGGCCACACGGACCTGGGTGTGGTCGGACCTGGCGTGTTGAACTGGGACTTTTTGCTAACGGCAGGGCAGGTCCGGACGATGGATATCACCTACAACGGTCTGGAGGTCTATGGCACGTCGCAGGTCCTGCGCCGCGAGATAGAGGCGGGGCGCGTCAAGACCATGGAATGGAGCAACGGCGCCTTTAGCTGGCGACTCAAGGCCACGGCCATGGGTGTACCTTTTATCCCAGTGCGTGCTATGCTGGGCACTGACACCTTCAAGCACAGCACAGCAAAAGTGGTCAAGTGTCCCTTCACAGAACAAAAAATCGCTTTGCTGCCGGCCCTCATCCTGGATATCGGTCTGATTCATGTCCACCGCGCGGACAGGTATGGCAACGCGCAAGTTGACGGCATCAGTGGCTTTGCCGCCGAGTTGGCACGGGCCAGCAAGCGACTGATCATCAGTGCCGAAGAGATTGTCCCCTCAGAAGAGATCCGCAGGCATCCCGACCGCACCATCATTCCCTATTACCTGGTGGACGCAGTGGTGCACGCGCCGTTTGGGTCGCACCCAGGCGAAATGGTCTACTACTACGAGCGGGACGAGGGACGGATCAAAGAGTGGGTGGAGGCCTCCAAAACTGAGGTAGGGGCCCAAGCGTACCTAGACAAGTACGTGTACAGCATCAAGAACCACGAGGAATACCTGGCCTTGCATGACAAGGCGCGATTGGACGCACTCGTGGCTCAGGCAAAGGTGTTCCGATGAGTGAGCAAGCGTACAATCCCACCGAACTGATGATTTGCATTGCCGCCCGGCTGATGGAAGACGGTATGACCGCTTTCGTTGGCACCGGCATCCCGATGCTGGCGTCGTCGCTGGCGCAAAAGATGCACGCGCCCAACCTGGTGCCGATCTTTGAATTCGGTGGCACAGGGGCGTTGATGGATCACCTTCCACTGGCCGTGGGCGGACGGCGCACGTTTCATCGCGCTGTGGCAGCCACTGGCATCTGCGACATCATGGAGACTGCCGCGCGAGGCTTTGTCGAATATGGCTTCCTGGGCGGAGCGCAGATTGATCCCTATGGTAACCTGAACAGCACCGTCATTGGCGACTACTGGTCGCCCCAGGCACGGCTGCCGGGCAGCGGTGGGGCCAATGATGTTGGCTCTCTCTGCTGGCGCACCATTGCCATCATGCGCCACGAAAAACGCCGCTTTGTAGAAAAGGTGGATTTTGTCACTACCCCTGGCTACCTGACCGGCCCCGGCGCGCGTGAGGAGGCAGGCTTGCCCCCCAGCACTGGTCCCTACCGCGTCGTGACCAATCTGGCCCTGCTAGGCTTTGACGACGAGACCAAGCGGATGGTGCTGCTGGCCACCAATCCTGGCGTGGAGGTGGAGCAGGTGGTGGAGAACACCGGTTTCGACCTCATCGTCCCCGACGACATGGGCCAGAACGTGCCGCCCAGCGCCAAAGAGTTGCGCATCTTGCGGGAAGAAGTGGACAGAGAGAGGTTGTACATCTAGCAGAGACTACTCGGCTCAGGCAACGCCTGCAGCAACACCGGCTCCAAAGCCACCGCATCACATTCCCAAGCCTTCAAACCGGTGTAGAGATTGGTTACTGATGGCGAAAGAAGGGCTCAAAATTTTCAAGACTATTGAGGAGTAACGCCGAAAGCTGAAGGGAGACAGAATTGTGAAACAGTTGATGTCTGGTAATGAGGCCATCGCCAGAGGCGCATGGGAAGCTGACGTGGTGGTTGCCGCTGGTTATCCTGGCACTCCAAGCACTGAGATTTTAGAAAATTTTGCTGGCTACCCAAAAGCCTATGCTGAGTGGGCCCCGAATGAGAAGGTAGCCTTGGACGTAGTCGTTGGTGCGGCGTATGCTGGGCGGCGGGCTATGGCTGTGATGAAACACGTTGGCCTAAATGTGGCTAGTGACTCTCTGTTCTACGCATCAACGACTGGGGTGGAGGCCGGCTTGGTGATCATCGGCGTTGACGACCCCGGTCAGCATTCGTCGCAGAACGAGCAGGACAGCCGACGCTATGGAAAATTTGCAAGGATTCCATGCATAGAGCCCTCAGATAGCCAGGAAGCGAAAGATATGGTGGCTGTGGCGTTAAACATCAGTGAGCAGTTTGACACACCGGTGTTGCTGAGATCTACGACCCGTATCAGTCATTCCAGCGCTTTGGTGAACCTCGGTGAACAGATGCATGTGCCACCGACCCTTAACAGATTTCCCCGTAACCCAGCCAAGTACCACGTGGCACCACTCTATTCCCGCAAACGCCGTTCAATTGTCGAGGAGCGAATCAACCTGCTTTGTGAGTTCGCCGAGACTTTTCCCTACAACTTGGTTGAATGGAGATCTGAGAACACTAGCGATGAAAGAGCGCAACTGGGTATTGTTACCTGCGGGGTGGCTTACCAGTATGCCAAAGAGGTATTCCCGGAGAGCCCAATTCTAAGGCTGGGAATGACCTACCCGATTCCTCCGGCACTGGTGCGCGAATTCGCCTCAAAGGTTGAGCGCCTGATCGTCATCGAGGAACTAGACCCATTTTTGGAGGAAGAAATCCATTTGCTTGGCATTCCGGTGGAAGGCAAGAGTATTTTCCCCAAAGTGGGCGAACTCAATCCTCGCATCGTCCGCAGGTCTGCCATGCAGGTGGGTTTGTTGCCCGCGTCAGCAAACGAACCGGTCTGCGCCTTGGACAAGCCCCCCGTGCCAGCACGCCGCCCGACCCTATGCCCAGGTTGCCCGCACCGTGGTGTGTTTCAAGTACTTAGCAAGCTTGATTTAGTCGTTGCCGGCGATATCGGCTGCTACTGCCTGGCTTCTGAACCACCTCTGTCGGCATTACATACCCAGGGCTGTATGGGTGCTGGCATTGGCCAGGCCCATGGCGCAGCCAAGGCAGGCATTGGCGAGCCAATGGTGGCAGTGATTGGGGACTCAACCTTCTTTCATGCCGGTATCCCTGCCCTACTCAACGTTGCCTACAACCAAAGTAATGTGATCGTCATCATCCTGGACAATCGAGCGACAGCAATGACCGGACACCAGCAACACCCAGGTACTGGGTTTACACTACAGATGCAAGAATCGCCGGCGATCGAATTGGAATCACTTGTTCGTGCCCTAGGCATCGAACGGGTAACTACCGTTGATCCATACCAGGTATGGGATGTGGAAAAGATCCTAAGGGAGTTTATGAGGGCCGATGGGCCATCAGTGCTGATTGCTCAGCGGGAATGTGCTCGGTTGCCCCGAGCTCGCGAGCAATGGGTAGTGCTGGAGGTGGCGCCCGAAAAATGCCGGGGCTGTGCGAGGTGTTTCAGTATTGGTTGTCCAGCCATACTAAAGAGTGATGAATTGGACAAAGAGACTCAGCGTCCCAAGGCTGTGATCGACTCTCTTCAGTGCGTAGGCTGCGAGGTATGCGCATGGGTATGTCCGTGGGGAGCGATCTCGTTTCGTGACCAGGTAGAAGGAGCACACGATGAGTAGTGATACGACCAGGACGTATGACTTTTTGTTGGCCGGCATCGGCGGGCAAGGAACTATTTTGGCGAGCAACGTGCTTGCGGAAGTGGGCCTGGCAGTGGGGTTCGATGCAAAAAAGGCAGAGGTGCACGGCTTATCCCAACTGGGCGGCAGCGTGAATACTCATGTGCGTTGGAACTATGAGCGGGTCTACTCACCGCTGATTGCCCTGGGCGAAGCCGACTATCTAGTCGCGTTTGAGAAGGCAGAGGCACTACGTTACGCCGAGTTCTTACGACTTGGTGGGAAGGCCATTATCAACGATCAAGTGGTTCTGCCACTCACTGTCACGTCGGGGGGCGAGGCCTATCCGACCGATGAGCAAGTTAAGGCTGTTTACGCCAAGTTGAGCGACGACGTGCACTTTGTGCCCGGTATTCAGATCGCCAAGGAACTGGGTAACGCCAAGGTAGCCAACGTTGTGGCACTTGGCGCGCTCTCGAATTTTCTGCCGGCACCCAAGAAGGTTTGGCTGGCAGTAATCGAGGCATGTGTACCGCAAAAGTTTGTAGAACTGAACCAGCAAGCGTTCCAACGAGGCAGGAAGGTGTCAGCCGAGTGGTAGCCCCAACCATGGATGAGTAATGTGCTGGCGGCTTCCGGGCACTCGAAAGGAAACGATCTGTCAATCGTCAGGGGGGTAGCAATGGGCTATCAGCCCGCAGTTGGAGCAGTTGGAAAGGAGGGTTGGTTTCATGTAGGGCCATTATAACCGGTTCGCAAGTAGCAATGGGCTATCGGCCCGCAGTTGGAAGGTTCTGTTGAAAAATGGCCTTTCCCAGGGACAGCGCCCCACTTGATGGTGTCGGATTCCCGAACTTGTTCGGGTGTTCCCCACGCGGTGGCCAAAAGCCGCCTCAACAAGTTGAGGATTCCCCACTGCTACCTATTTTTCAACGGAATCTGGACAGGAGGGAGAAAAGAACAGGAATTTACCAAACCGAGGGGATCCCGAGTTTAGCAAACGTTACCAAGCCCTGCTGTCAAGGTCAATGCTTTTATGTTCAGTTGGTGAAAATGGAAGCTCGAAGATCTCCATGCATTATCAACCTGAGGGCCAACGGCTCTCAATAGTGTATACAAGGAGAAAAAAAAGATGCTTACCTCGAGAAAATGGGTCATTGGGTTAGTACTACTAACCTTGATCTTGTCCCTCGTCTCCGGTTGTGCCCCGAAGGCCCAAAAAACGGTAAAGCTGGCCTTCATTGGCCCGCTCACGGGGGGAAATGCCGCCATGGGCCTTGGAGCGCGCAATTCCTTCCTTCTTGCAGTCAAGCAGAGAAACGAGGACTCGAAGACAAAGAATCACTATGAGGTTGTCGTCATTGACGACGAGTGCAAGCCCGACGTGGGGGTGCAGGCTGTCCTCAAGGCGTGTGGTGACGCTGAAATCATAGCGTCTGCCAGTCACTACTGCTCCATGGTCGCTCTCACTACCGCCGATACTTTCCATACCTGTAATCTACCCTCCATGGTCTGGGCAGCAGTCCATCCGGACATCACCTACGGCAATGACTACGTGGAGATCACCCGTGTTAACGGGACCATGATCGAAATGAACAAGTTAAACTCCAAATGGATGTGGGACAAGGGCTTCAAGAGAATCTCTATTCTGCACGACGTCACTGATTATGGCCGTGGTCACCTTAAGTATTTCTCTGAAGCTTTCGAGGCACTGGGGGGTGAGATCCTCTCCGTAGATGGCCTGGTCATGGAGCAGACTGACTTTACCGCCGAACTCACCAAGATTAAAGCGCTGGAGCCCAATGCTGTCATGTTTCTCGGCCTGACCCCCATGGGGGTGGCCGTCAAGAGCCAGTTTGACAAGCTGGAGATTGATGCACAGTTCAATGTGTGCTCGGGATGCATGAATGAGTCCTTCAACGAAGGCTTGGGGGAGAGCGCCGAGGGGGTAGTGACTTGGCTGGATGGGGCTCCCATCCTCAAGATGCCTGGCGGCCAGGAGTTCCAGGAGACGTATGATGCGGAGGGGTACGAAGAGCGTCCCGAGGCCTACGGCCCCTTTGCTTATACAGCGGCCAACCTCATTATAGACGCCATTGAAGAGGTTGGCCCCGATCGGGAGAAGGTTGCCGAGAGAGTGAACAAGAGCAAGAAAGAGGACACATTGATCGGGTCAGTGGAATTTGACGAATATGGCCAAAATATCGTTCCCTTTGTCACCACCTATGTCAGCCAGGACGGAAAGTGGGCTATCTGGGAGGACTCTGAGTATGCCACTGGCAAGAGGACCCTGCCCGGGCTGGACTGAATGGGGAAGGGAGAGAAGTAACACTCTAGACACCAAAATGAGGAGGGACGGTTATCCGTCGTTAGTATCCAGTGTGGGCGGGCGACCGCCCCTCCTCTGCTGTAGCGCAGTACCAGGAAAGAGGCTCGCTGGTGGGCTGTTGGCCATAGTGAGTCGGAGACTTTTGGTTGGTACTCTCCGGCAAGAAGGGAAAAGCGGATGTCAGCTTTGGAGGTTCTAGCACAACAGGTAATCAATGGTCTCATGCTAGGAATGATGTATTCCATAGTAGGCGTGGGTTTCACCCTCTATTTCGGTGTGCTGGACATAATCAATTTCTCGCATGGGGAATTCTACATGTTGGGAGCCTTTATCGCCCTAATCCTCAATTCAATCGCCGGGGCGGCAGGCTGGTCGGTCAGCCCGATTTTTATGTTGATCTATATCTTTCTAGGCTCTATGATCCTCACCGGCGCGGTGGGGGTCGTTACCCAAAGGCTTTGTGTGAGACCGGTGAGCAAAGCCCCTATGTTGATCAGCTTACTGGTCACCCTGGGGCTAGGGATTGCCATTCGGGAAGCTGTTCGGATCTTTTATCCTCGTGGCGCGGATCCCAAGCATTTTCCGACGTTCCTCCCTACAGACTCTTTTAAACTAGGGCATGTGATCATCCGCTATGATAGTCTAATCATCTTTGGGATGGGGGTGGTAAGTATAGTCCTGACGAGCCTCGTGATTAACAGAACCAAGATAGGGTCCGCCATTCGGGCCGTGGCGCAGGATGGCGAGGCGGCCATGATGATGGGAGTCGATCTCGATCGGACGGTTGACATTACCTTCTTTATCGGGTCCGTCCTTGCCGCCGTAGCTGGGATTATGAACGGCTTGTACTACAGAACCATCATGTTCAACATGGGAGGCATGGCAGGGGTCATCGGATTCTCCGCCGCTGTCATGGGTGGATTGGGAAACGTTTATGGGGCGATCGTCGGCGGAATGCTTTTTGGATTGCTAGAGACCTTTTGTGCCGCCGTTCTCCCCTTCGGCGCCGAAAACAAGCGGGTCTTTGCTTTCCTTGTGGTCATCCTATTCATGACCTTCAAGCCTACCGGCATCCTAGGCGAGAAGGTCTACGAAAGAGTATAGGAGGTGGACTATGGCTAAAGAGAAAAGAAAGAGCCTAATGGGTCCGGTTTCGGTTCTGGCACTGGAAGCAATTGTCTATGGCTTGTTTGTGGCCTTGCTTCTGGTCCCGACGATATGGATCATAGCCGCCGAGGTGGCCCTTGTGGGAGGAATCGTCTTTTACCTATGGCGTAGGCCTTCCTCAGGGAAGCGGATAGGGGAGCTGTTCAATGCCCATAAAAAGACGGTCTGGGTAGGGATCATCGTCTTGATCCTGACCACCCCCTTCTGTATGGCCTACAGCCCTTACTGGCTCTTTATTATTATCACGGCTGGCCTCTTTACGATCGCTGCCCTTGGCCTCAACCTACAATTAGGGAGTACGGGGATGGTGAACCTGGCAGGCGCTGCCTTTTATGCCATCGGTGCCTACACGGCCGGGCTGTTGGCCCTCAACTGGAGCTGGCCTCCCTGGCTTACAATACCGGCAGGAGCAGTGGTAGCGGGGCTTTTTTCCATCCTACTCTTCATCCCCATCTTCAAGACCACCGGGAGCTATCTGGCCTTGGTTACTATCGCCCTTCAATTCATGGTGGTCATCCTCCTTGACAATCAGGAGTGGACCGGTGGCCCCCAGGGGCTGAGGAACATACCTCTCTTCTCTATCGGCGGATACTCCTTTACTGCCAACTTGAGGATCGGGCCCCTGGAGCTTCCCTTCTATGCCAACTTTTACTATCTGTTGGTGCTGATCGCGGCTGCGGTAGCCATTGTCTGTCATCGCCTTTATCAATCCTGGGTAGGGCTGACCCTGTCGATCATTCGAGATGATGAGATCGTGGCCAAGACCAGCGGGGTTAGCGTCGTTCGCTGGAAGATGACTACCTTTGCCTTGGGTAATTGCTTTATCGGGCTCGCAGGGGCCTTCTATTCGCACCTGGTGGGATTCATCTCGCCTCCCACCTTCTCCTTCGAGCGCTCTCTACTCCTGGCCTCGATCGTCATTCTGGGAGGTATGGACAATGTCATGGGGATCATATTCGGCGCTCTTCTGCTTATCATTCTCCCCGAGAAGCTCCGGGTGATCTCAGACTATCGCTTCCTGATTTACGGAATCGTCCTGGTGATCATGTTGATCTTGCGACCCAAAGGGCTTTTCCCCTTCAAAGTCAGGGACTTTGCAGATTTGGTTGGGATGGCCAGAAAAAAGAAAGGGAAAGTGCCGTGGACACGAATCCTTCAGCGGCGGGTGAGATCTTAGGGCTTGTGCCAGTCGATCGGGTTTTCTGGACTGATAATCTCTCCATCAGCTTTGGTGGCCTCGTGGCCGTGGAGCGGGTCAACATGCAGGTCTCCTACGGAGAGATCCTGGGCTTAATCGGTCCTAACGGGTCGGGCAAGACAACCTTTTTCAACATCATCACCGGACTCTACACTCCCTCTGAAGGGGACTTTTTTCTGGAAGGAGACTCCTTGCTCGGCAAGCCCCCTCATATGATCGCCCGCAAGGGGATTGCGCGCACCTTCCAGATGAGCCGCCTCTGTCTCGATCTGTCTATCTTGGATAATGTTTTGATCGGGATACACTACCGACAAAAAAGCTGGCTGCTGGACTCCATACTCCGTCGGAGGCGGCTGGCGAGCGAAGTCGCTGGAGTTCGGGAGAAAGCCCTACAACTTTTCCGCGTCTTCAACAAGGAATTGGTAGACCATGCAGGGGAGCCCGCCGGCTCGCTCCCTCTGATCGACCGTCGGCGGGTGGAGATATGTCGGGCCATGTTAGGGGAACCGAAGCTTCTTCTGCTCGACGAGCCCTCGGCGGGGATGAACCCCGAAGAGAAGGAAGAGTTGATGAAAGACATCAGGACAATTCAGGGGGCGTCAAACGGAATTTCCACTATTATCATCGAGCATGACATGGCCGTGATCAAGTCCATCACCGAACGGGTGATAGCCCTAAACTACGGTTGCAGGATCGCAGAGGGCACCTTCGACAAGGTCTCACGGGACCCCGAACTGCGGGAGGCCTATCTTGGGAAGCAGGTGTAGGGATATGCCAGAGATGATCCTTGAGATGAGGGACGTCACGACCGTCTACGGCCTTAACGAAATGCTCCACGAGGTGAATGTGGGAGTAGAGAGGGAAAAGATCACTTGCCTCCTGGGACCCAATGGAGCTGGCAAGTCTACGCTTATCAAGACGATTCTGGGCCTGGTCAAGATCACCGGTGGTAGTATCACCTTCAAGAATAAAGATATCATCGGGAGGAAGACCTGCGAAATTGTCCGCAAGGGAATTACTGTGGTTCCGGAGGGGAGGCGGATCTTTCCCAAGATGACCGCCCTAGAGAACCTTCGAATAGGAGCCTTTGCTGAGAAGGAGAAGGAGGTCATTGAAGAGCGTATGGACAAGGTCCTCGAACTTTTCCCTTCTCTTAAGAACCGACTCCACCAGTTAGCGGGAACCATGTCCGGCGGCGAACAGTCGGTGCTCTCTATCGGGCGGGGACTGATGAGCGATCCCGATTTGATACTTTTCGATGAGCCCTCCTTAGGTCTGGCTCCCATCCTGATTGGGCAGCTCTTTGAGACGATTAGCAAGATCAACCAGGCGGGAACGACGGTTTTCCTGGCAGAACAAAATGCTATCGCGACTCTAAGAATCGCATCCTACGGTTACGTCCTTCAGAAGGGAGAGATCATAGCCCAAGGCCCCCGTGAGGAGCTCATGCAGACGGAGGTGATTCAGTCGGCTTATCTGTTATAGTGTATGGGATTGCGTTACGGCATTTGCGTTGTTCATCTCTATCCACCCTTTCCTGGAGACGTGTCGTGGATAAGAACGGTGTAGTATCGCTACGCTCTCAACCTTGACCCGTGTCAGCCCTCGACTGGCTGGCGCGAGATGGGGGCTATCCAAGCCGGACGAGGCACACAAACAGCGAGGGAACACCTCATGATTTCAAACGATGCATTCTCCACTCTGGTCGAGCTGCTTCGCTTCAGAGCTCATTATCAGCCTGAACAAGAAACCTATACATTTTTGCTGGATGGCGAAACCGACCAAGTTAGCTTGACCTACAAGGAATTAGACCGGTTGGCTCAGATTGTCGGTGGTGTGCTGCAAAACGTGGCCGCGCCAGGTGACCGTGCGCTTCTCCTTTATCCCCCGGGCCTCGACTACATCACCGCCCTTTTCGGCTGCCTTTACGCCGGTGTTGTTGCCGTACCCGTTTATCCTCCCCGATTCAACCGTCCCTTACCCCGTTTTCAGGCAGTGGTTGCCGACGCCCGGGCGACCATCGCGCTCACCAACAACCAGATCCTGGCTAAAGCCCAAGAGCGTATGGTGCACGCACCCCAACTCGCTACCCTGCGCTGGATCGCCACCGACACCATCGCGGATAATGACGTGGGCGTTTGGCGTGCTCCAGAAATCACCGGCGACACTCTCGCCTTCCTGCAATATACTTCTGGATCTACCGCTGCTCCCAAGGGGGTGATGCTGACTCACGCTAACCTGTTGCACAACCTTGACCTTATTCACCGCTATTTTGAGGTCAACTCTGAAACTGTAGGGGTCATTTGGCTACCCCCCTATCACGACATGGGCCTTATCGGTGGCATATTACAGCCTCTGTACGGCGGTGTCCCTGTTATCCTGATGCCGCCTGTTGCCTTCTTGCAGCGTCCTCTGCGTTGGTTGGAAGCCATCTCCCGCCACAAGGCAACGGTCAGCGGCGGCCCTAACTTTGCATATGATCTTTGCGTCGAGAAAATCCCCCCCGAACGAGGCACCCACCTTGATCTCAGCAGTTGGCGAGTTGCCTTTAACGGCGCAGAACCGGTCAGGTTTGAGACAATGGAGCGTTTTACCGAGGCGTTTGCGCGCTGTGGCTTTCGTCGCGAAGCTTTCTACCCCTGCTACGGCCTGGCCGAAGCGACACTCATTGTCACCGGAGTAGAGGTATTGACTCTTACGGCCACCCAGACCATCGACAAAACTGCACTCACTCAGAATAAAATCATGGCCCCGGTAACGGCCGATGACGGCCAGACGTTTGTGAGTTGTGGCCACACATTGCCGGGCCAAGATGTTGTCATCGTCAACCCTGAGACGCTCACTCCCAGTCCGACCAACCAGATCGGCGAAATCTGGGTCAAAGGTCCCAGCATTGCCCAAGGCTACTGGCAACGTCCCGAGCAGACTGCCGAGACCTTTCACGCTCACCTCAGTGACACCGGCCAAGGTCCCTATCTGCGCACCGGCGACCTTGGTTATCTCCACAACGGTGAGTTGTACATCACTGGCCGCATCAAAGACCTGATCATCATCCGAGGCCGCAACTACTATCCCCAGGACATTGAACAAACTGTCGAGCAAAGCCATCCTGCCCTGAACCCTAATTGCGGCGCGGCCTTCTCTGTTGATGTGGCTGGCCAGGAACGCCTCGTCGTCGTCCAAGAGGTCAAGCGCCAACACCGCAGAAACCTCGACGTAGAAAAGGTTGTCCAGGCCATCCGTGACGCTGTTTACCAGGAGTACCAACTCCAGGTCTATGCCGCTCTTCTTCTCAGGCCGGGCGGTATTCCCAGAACTTCGAGTGGCAAGGTTCAGCGCTACGTTTGCCAGGCGGGCTTTTTGTCCGACAGCCTGAAAGTGTTGGCCAGCAGCACCCTAGACACCCCACAGTCTGCGGAGGCACCGGCCACCCAGCCCGAGGAGATCTTTATCCGCAAGGCACTGACGGCTGTTGCCGAACCAACAGCGCGTCATACCCTGTTGACCCTCTATCTCCAGGAGCAAAGCGCCCGAGTCTTGCGCCGCCCCTCTTCTCAGCTAGACACCCAGACGTCCCTTGGAGCGTTCGGGCTCGACTCTTTGATGACCATTGAGCTGAAGAATGAAATCGAGACCAGCCTGGGTGTGATTCTGCCGATGGCCGACTTGCTCGAAGGCCCTAGCCTCTCCCAGCTTGCCACCAGCATACTTGACCGACTGGACACACCCCCACTCCCCTTTGACGTTGCTTTGACACCGCCGTCAGAATCATCGACCGAGCAACCGCTGTCCTACGGCCAGCAAGCGCTGTGGTTCTTGCACCAACTGTCGCCGGACAGCGCTGCCTATAACGTGTCCGGCGTTGTTCGGATTCAGTCCGACCTGGATGTACCGGCTTTGCAACGGGCATTTCAAAGGCTAACCGAGCGCCATCCTACCTTGCGCACCACGTTCGCCACTTCCCCGGAAGGGCCTGTGCAGCGGGTGCACGAGCAAATGGAGTTCGATCTCCAGGTTTTGGACGCGCTGGCCTGGGATGAAACGCTCGTGAACGAGCGGCTGGTGGAGGAGGCCCACCGCCCCTTTGACCTGAAACAAGGGCCGCTGATGCGGGTACGTGTATTCAGGCGGGCAGAGCAGGAGTATATTCTGTTGCTGGTCATGCATCATATCATCACCGATTTGTGGTCGCTGGGGGTGCTCATTGACGAACTTGGCGTACTGTACCCGGCGGAGAGTGCCGGCAAGCCGGTGACACTGGCCCCGCTTCCGCTACAGTACACCGATTACGCCCGCTGGCAAGCCGAAATGCTAGCCGGTCCGAGAGGTAAGGAATTACGGGCAAACTGGCAAGCGCAATTGACGGGGGAATTGCCCGTACTCAGTCTACTAACCGATCACCCTAGACCGCCGGTTCAAACCTACCACGGCAATGTCCACACGCTACAGTTGAGCGCCGAGCTAACGGAGCAACTCAAGACCCTGAGCCAGGCACACGGGGCCACACTTTACATGACCCTGCTGGCTGCTTTCCAGGTACTGCTTTGCCGCTACACGGGCCGGGAAGATTTTCTGGTAGGGTCACCGTCGGCCGGCCGAAACCGAGCGGAGCTGGCTCGTATCGTAGGTTACTTTGTCAACTCCATAGTGCTGCGCGCCAGGCTATCTCCGGCACAACCATTTGCAACATTTCTGGAACAAACGCGACGGGTCGTGCTGTCTGCCTTTGAAAATCAGGATTACCCCTTTAGCGCCCTGGTCGAGCAGTTGCTCCCGGTTCGGGATCACAGTCGATCGCCGCTTTTCCAGGTGATGTTTGTCTATCAAAAAGCATACAAGATGGACGCTCTGGGCTTGACGTCGTTTGCCCTGGGAGAAGCGGGCGCTAGGATGGAGTTGGGCGGCTTGCAGCTCGAATCCGTTGCCCTGGAACGGCGAGCGACCCAGTTTGACCTGACGCTGACTATGGGCGAAGGGAATAGTGGTTTGATAGCTGCGTTCGAGTACAACACTGACCTGTTCGATGGGAAGACGGTAGACCGGATGGCGAGGCATTTTCAGGTCTTGCTCGAAGGCATCGTAGCCCGACCCGAGGCGCGCCTCTCTGACTTGCCGCTGCTGACAGAAGCCGAACGGCATCAGTTGTTGGTCGAGTGGAACGACACCCAGGCCAAGTATCCGCGAGACCGGTGCGTCCAAGAACTGTTCGAAGCCCAGGTGGAGCGGACGCCGGACGCGGTGGCGGCAGTGTTCGAAGAACAGCACCTGACCTACCGGGAACTGAACCGTTGGTCGA
>Ga0114922_10002870_pt1 | contig 16100 bp, 16 predicted proteins | sample AartaG_FD_100975 | JGI IMG/M metagenome (GOLD analysis project Ga0114922, IMG submission 100975) | Deep subsurface microbial communities from Aarhus Bay to uncover new lineages of life (NeLLi) - Aarhus_00045 metaG | ecosystem: Environmental > Aquatic > Marine > Oceanic > Sediment | place...
AGGATATCCTCACTGATGTCTACCAAGTTAAGAACTCGGATCTTAATTCAGTGCACTTTTAAAACTTAAATAGTGCACTTTTAAATTTTAGCTAACACCCCCCGTCTCTCTCCTTTTTGTAACAGAAGGCTCTCTAATTACTCATAATATATATTACAGTAATTCTCTCCTTAATAATTTTACCTTTAATGACCTATATTAAACCAAAAAACCTTCTTCTTTAAATCCCTCACATAACTACACATAACCCTTTCTTGCCACTTTCCGAGCCGATAATCCCATATTTCGAATCCTTTTATTCTCAGTGCTGCTTTAAGAGATGCTCCAAGTACGTCCCCTGAGCACAATCTAACCCAAATCTCAGTACCTGTCAATCTGAGTTCTAGTAACCCCATTATCATATCAAAACCCTCCAAATTTGACAAACTCCCCATTTATGCTATGGTGTCCAAACCATAGAAAGGTTTTCTTAGATTGGCAGTATGCTACGATGGAGTAGCTTATGAGTAATCAATGTGAGACCTTAATTCCTTCCAAATTAAGTTATATCACCTTACTTTCCCATCAAACTAATAAGACTAAACTTAAATTAACAATAGAATTTACTGCCTCTATTTATGATAATAAAATAAATTATCTTTGATTTGATATAGCGTATCTATTCGTAGTAAGGATATAGGAATAATAATTAAAGGCCAAATTAGCCATAACAAAAGGCATCTATTCGATGAGTCTAAGACATCCTAAACTGAAGAAGGCTTATGATTCTGATTCTGATGACATACTGAACAGCTTCTATATCCCGATGTTGTCACAAGCAACGGAGTACCGACGGCTGGCTGGCTTCTTTTCTTCCACAAGTCTGGCGATAGCTGCAAAAGGAATCTCTGAATTGATACGTAACGGCGGTTCGATGAAGCTTATCTGCTGTGCTAGATTGAGCGAAGCAGACGTGAATGTCATACGAGAGGCGGAAGAGAGCCCGGAAAAGGTCATAGAAAGGTCCATGATCCAACAGATCGAACAAGTCGAAAATAGGTTTGTAAGTGATCACGTATGTGCTTTGGGATGGATGATAGCAAAGAGGCGATTGGCTATTAAGATAGTTCTGGTGCTCAGCAAAAATGGCAGTCCCCTGAGTGCCAGAGATGTTGAGTGCCAGGGGGTATTTCACCAAAAGATCGGCGTGCTTATGGATTCGGAAGGAAATAGAACATCATTCAGTGGTTCCGTTAACGAATCTGCAAGCGCATGGCTCGGCAATATAGAAGAATTCAAAGTATTTCGAAGTTGGGTTAATTCCGAAGGGGACTACCTTAAGTCAGATGAGGAGAAATTCAATAAGTATTGGAACAACCTAACAACCAGAGCCAGTGTGATTGATATCCCGACTGCGATTAGAGAAAAACTTATTGAGATTGCTCCAGCTAGTCTGGAAGAGATCGACCTTGAAAAGTGGACTCGTAAAAAGACTCGAGATAAAGCGACTATCGAACTATGGGATCACCAGAAAAAGGCAATTAGAAAATGGATGGAGAACAACCACAGGGGAATACTCGAAATGGCAACCGGAACTGGCAAGACTTATACTGCCCTAGGCTGCCTCAAAAGCGTTATGCGAAAGAATAAACCCCTTGTTACCGTAATCACATGTCCTTATATTCATCTGGTTAGGCAATGGTTATCACATATTGAGAAGTCCAGTCTCGGTTCTGATCTTATTGTGGCAGATAGCACGAATTCAGGGTGGAAGGATAAGTTGACTGATGGCCTGTTGGACATCAGTAACGGAGTCAGCAACAAAATGGTTGTACTGACGACACATTCAACTTTTTCGAATAAGAAATTCATCGATATAATTGGAAGGACAGAGTCTACGCTGATGTTGATTGCGGATGAAGTACACGGAGTTGGAGCACGAACCGTCAAGAAAGGTTTGCTGGAAAATTACCAGCTAAGGCTTGGTTTGAGTGCTACTCCTGCACGATGGTTTGACGACAAAGGAACAGATCTCCTTCTTCAATACTTCGGGGGGACTGTCTTCGAATTCGGGCTCTACGAAGCTATTAACAGGATCAATCCGACGACAGGATACACCTATCTGGTTCCCTACGAATACAGACCTTATTTTGTTGGTCTTACCGACGACGAATGGCTAGAGTATGAGGAGAAGAGCAAAGGCATCGCAAGGATCTATCATCAAACAGAACGTAGCGCAGAAGCAGAAAAACTGTTTTCGCTGCTGTGTATCAAACGCCAGACGATAGTCAAGAATGCTGCCTGCAAATTTGAGGCTTTCCGGACAATACTAGACCAAATTGGTGCTATGAAGCACTCCTTGATATACTGTCTGCCAGAGCAATTAAACACCGTTCAGGATATGCTCAATTCAAGAAATATCATCCAACACAAGTTCACTTTCCGTGAAGGGACTCGGCTAAACAAAGAGTACGGGAGGATTTCCGAAAGAGAATTTCTACTGCAAAATTTTGCCAAAGGTGAGTATCAGGCTTTGGTGGCAATAAAATGCTTGGACGAAGGTGTCGACGTTCCTCCGGCAAGTACAGCCGTAATACTGGCAAGCTCTGGAAATCCTCGGGAATATATACAGAGGAGAGGTCGCGTCCTTAGACGGTTTCCCGGAAAGGATAAGGCAGTCATATACGACATTATCGTTTTACCCAGTATGGGCAAGTTGCCAAGTGATGATTTCCTGAGTCTAGAAAAAAGAATTCTTCAAAAGGAGTTGAAGAGATACAAGGAATTTAGTCTCAGTGCAATTAATGTGGTGGATTGCTTGAAAAAGATTGGCCAAATCGAAGAACAATTTAGAATGGTCATTTAGGGAGGGATAAATGATGAAGAGCATTATGGTGAGAATACGAGACAAACTTGATAAGAGTACAGCGAAAGACCCCGTCAAAAGTTTGCTGAAGCAAACCCTGGCATGGGAAATGCAGAGCTCAGAAAAGGACCACCCCAAATACAGAGAAGCGTATGAGCAAATGGTCAGGGAACACATTGTAGAAGACGAAGAGGGACGTAAATGAGACTAGAAAGTATTATGCTGAAAGACTTTAGACAGTACAGAGATGAGATAATTAAGTTTGCCTACAGTGATAAGAAAAGGAATCTGACTGTGATACAAGGCAGTAATGGGGCAGGCAAAACGAACTTGCTGAACGCAATAACGTGGTGTCTATACGCGCAGGAAATGCACCTTGGGGATAAATATAAGGCTTTGCCCTTGATGAACACGGCCACAATAGCCGATATACAGTCCGGAATGGTAAGAGAAGTTTTAGTTCAAATTTGTATGAGGGATGAAGAGAATAAACAAATAATCATAACGAGGACTCTCCCTTTCGTCAAATCGGAGAACGGTCGTATGCAAAAAACCTCCGACCATTATGCAAATTCTCCTGACGGTTCAGTGTTTAAGATAGGAAGACAAAGAGGGAAGGAAATCAAATTGGATCCACATCCAGAATACACGTTGAGTAAAATAGTACCTGCAACAATACAGGAGTATTTCTTCTTTAATGGAGAGAGGCTGGATGACTATTTTCGAGAGTTCTCCGGAGAGAAAATACGGAAAGCAGTCTTCAAGATGTCTCAAATCGACATAATGAAACGAGCAATCGAGCATCTTAAGAGTCTGAAGTCACATCTGCTGAAGAGGCACAATGACCTTAATCCTGAGGTAGATAGCATCAGAGCAGAAACAGAGCGGTGCGCAGAACAATCTAGGGAACATGAGAAGCAGTTAGAACGTCAGAGGGTGGAAAGACAAAAGGCGGCAGAGCAGAAGCAAGAATTCGCCACAAAGCTGAGGGGTAGTTCGGTACCTACAATAATGCAACTGGATGAAGAGAGAGACAAGGTACGAAGTGATCTCGCAAACCTGCGGGAAAAATTAGGCGTACTCGACAAAGAGAAGTTCGCCTATCTAGTTGGGAAGGCTCCCTATATTCTGGGATATCGAGCAATAATGGTAACTAAGAAACTGCTTGAGAGTAGGAAGGAAGCCGGAGATATTCCTCCACAGTATAGAAAGGGTTTTGTAGAAAAACTAATTCGTACTGGAATATGCATATGTGGAACCGATATCTCCGAAGAGACCGAACATCGCCGGAAGGTAGTGAGATTACTCAAGACGTGCGATGCTATATCGGATATAAGTGGAGAGCTAATGGAAGATTATGGCAGAATAACAGGGATACTAGGTAGCCTTCAAGAATTTCGGAAAACGCAAACCGACTACGGAAAGATGATTAAAGAGTCAGAAGTAAATGTGGCTGAGAAGAGTAAACGCCTTGATCAAATTACGGACGAGATTGAACAGGTGGATGTAGAAAAGATCAGATTCTGGGAAGGGAAACGTCAAGAATATGAAACAATAGAAGATCGCCTAAGAGAAGATATTGGAAGAATGAAATACATAGTCGACCAGGATCGACAAAAGCTTGATGATCTCAACAGAAGACTAATGAGAGAATTAGAAAAAGAAGAGAAGTATGCCATTCTTCGGCGAACATTGGACCTCTGTGATGAAACCATAAGAGAGGCGGAGAAAACTAGAGACAGCATTATGGAGGATGTTCGAACGGAAATTGAGGAAAGGACCAAAAAACAGTTCTTCAGCCTGATGTGGAAAAAGAGAACCTACACGGACGTTGTCATTGACAAGGAATACAATATCTCCGTAAAAGATCAGTCAGGAATGGAAGCTATTGGAACGTTATCTGCAGGTGAGAGACAGGTGCTTGCACTGTCTTTTATGGCTGCTTTGAACATCATTTCTGGATTCAATTCACCTATTGTAATTGATACACCTTTGGCTAGACTTTCGAAAAGCGTCAAGGAAAATCTGGCAGACAATCTATCGGGCTTTTTCAGAGACAAACAGGTATGTTTACTCGTAACCGACGAAGAATACTCTTCCCAAGTCAGGAAGAAGCTTCTTTCGGGCGTCGGACGTGAGTATAAAATCCAATTTATGGAGGGTACCTCCGGAAGCGAAGCGAGGGTTATAAACTATGAATAACACAGAACCACTGATACTAAACATTCGTGAGTCGGATAGAAAACACTATGATAGACTATTACAAGACGCTCCTTTTTCAGGACAAGGAAATAAAGTTGTGTTTATGACGGCAATGATAATCGGATTCCTGAAGGGAGAAAGAGTCAAATTAGACAAAAAAAAAGACTACACCCGAACTGAATATTTTAGGGAAGAAGAAAAACTCGTCATAAAAGCCATTGCCGTATGCGAATCAGGAGACCTGAAAGTACTGGCTGACCGAAAAGAGGTTTATTCGATCGCTGAAGAATTTGCTGCTGGCGGCATCGGAATTCTCATAGAGGATGTATGTGGGCCTCAATATGGAACCTTTGTAAAGAGATTTGAGTCACAGTTGGTCAGCGAGTTTGCGAAGATGGACCAGACATTAGCGGAGTAGATATGAGATCAGAAAAGCGTATTCTGCTCGTGGAGCCAAGCTTTCCAATCCCGCGCAAAAGCCTAAACCACAAGAACTTCCTACCGATTGGTCTGCTGAAAATAGCATCCTACCTAAAATCAAATGGCCACCAAGTTCAGCTAGTCAGAGGAGAAAGGGCGGCAGAGGACCGAGGGTTTGTGCCCGATGAGATATGGATCACTTCTCTTTTTACTTACTGGTCAAAGTACGTACGTGAATCCGTCAGATATTACAGAACCCTGTACCAAAATGCTAAGGTGATCGTCGGTGGAATTTATGCCTCTCTAATGCCTGAACATTGCAGGAAATACACTGGATGTGACGAGGTATATATAGGACTGGTGAACGAAGCAGAGAAATTCTTACCTGACTACAGTCTTATCGATGGACTCAATTCTCACCCGATTGACTATCAAATAGTTCACACCTCACGGGGGTGCACCCGCCGTTGCGTATTCTGTGGAACTTGGAAGATAGAGCCCCAGTTCACGGCGAAAGAGACGATTAGAACTGAGATTAAGTACAGAAGAATAGTCTTCTATGACAACAATTTACTGGCAAACCCAAACATTGAGAGTGTTCTCAGTGAACTAATAGAACTGAGACAGAAAAAGAGAATCATATGGTGTGAATCGCAAAGTGGATTCGACGGAAGACTATTACTAGAGAAACCACATTTGGCCAGACTGCTGAAGAAGGCTGCTTTTCGATATCCCAGAATTGCATGGGATTGGAGATATGAGAAATACGCAAGTATTCAAGAGCAACTAAGAATACTGACAGCCGGTGGATACAGTCTTAAAGATATTTTCGTTTTTATGTTGTACAACTGGAAAATACCGTTCGAAGAAATGGAAAGAAAAAGAGTGAAATGCTGGAAATGGGGTGTCCAAATAGCTGATTGCAGGTATCGACCGCTAGATCAAACTTTTGACAGCTACCATTCGGGCAAAAGAACCCAACTCGAGGGTGAATACTATATTCACAGATCCGGTGGATGGACTGATGCATCAATTCGGCAGTTCAGAAGGAATATAAGACGCCAAAACATATGTGTAAGGCATGGATTTCCATTCTACTCAAATCACTTTGAACATAAACAGACGTCCAAAGAGGTCATGAGGAAAATCAAGAGCCTGAAAACGGGGAAAGAAAAAATAGGCTATTTGGACCAAAATCATTTGTCTTATTGGCTTCCGGAGAAAATAAGTGACATGGAAAGGGAATCCCGCAGATACGCAAAGCCATCACTGGTCCCTCCTGTTCGATCAGGACCTGTACAGTTACCACTTTTCAAAGACCGCATTACGGAAAGCACCAACAGACCAGCCGGATACCGCATATAGAATGCTGCCAGATTTATATTTACATAGATAGAGAGGACCTGGAATAAGGCAGTTAGTCTTATCTAAGAAAGGCAAAAGCGTGGCAAAAGATGAAGGTCTCAATATGAGACGTGGTTACCACACCTTTGGTTAAATAGACACGCTTAAAATTGATTTTTGATTTCGTAAAAGATACAAAAAGCGAAATTGGATTGGGGATGATTCGTCGTGGCTGTCTTTGGGGATAGTGGGGACCAGTGAAGAGAGTCAAAGAGATGAAATTCGTGGTTCTTCTCCCCCATCCTTCCAGGTAGTTTAGGTGTACCTATTCTGGCCTCCCCGCTTATGGCATGATGGTTTTGAAATCACCGAACGCTGTAATCATGATAAATAGGAATATAACGAGTCCGATATGTGACCCAGGGGTGCAAGCTACGATTCGTCGTAAAGCTGATGAATAAAGGGAAGACAACTTTAAGGTAAGTTCAGGTCATGAAGAGACCGGTTCAAGGAGAAAAAAGTTTGGTTAGTATGAGCACAGGTGAAATCTGGAGAAGAGAGGGGAGGAGGTGAGAAAGATGGGAATACTCGCCTTTGAAGACGAAAAAGAAATCTTTAGGTATATCAGACAAACTCTGCAAAGAAGAGGTCTAAAACCCGATCTCGAAACTGAAGAATGGGAAGTCCATGGGCCTCATCCAGGAATGAATTATCAAGTTTATGTAGGATACGTTGGCTTTATTCTCGAAGCCAATGACAAGTGTACTTGTCGGCCCCGAATATACTATATGCGGATTGCCCTGTTCACGGCGTTTTTTGTGTAGCTATCTATCCCGGGGCTGTTTATCAAGTTGAGGACCCTTCTAAGTGGTCGGACACAAAACCAGAAGAGAGGATTTTCATTAGAAAATAGCGGTCACCGATGACCAACCAAGAAGGAGGAAGAAGCTGACCGGGAAAGGAGGGCAAAGCCGCGCAGTGCTCTTGCTTACAGACCACCTGCTCCCGAGGTCATCGTTCCATTGACTCTAACTTAATAAGTGGTACTATTAATAGGGGCAGTCACACTGGGAGTGCACACAATCAGCAAAGATAAGCTGATCATCGGCGTCAAGGTATTGGCTATGAATGAGGCTCAAATTCGGCAAAGCTTCCATCGCAAAGTGCTGGGCAGACATCATGCATGTGCAAATACTCTGGTTGTTGATGAGCTGGGTCTGAAACACGGAAGGTGCCGCGCAGATATCGCCGTTATCAATGGGCATCTTAACGGTTTCGAAATCAAGAGTGATCGAGACTCACTTTTTAGGTTGTCCGAGCAAGTTGTAACCTATGGGGCAGTATTTGACCGAGCAACCGCAATCGTTACTGAACGGCATCTATCATCTGTTCAAGGGATCGTTCCGGATTGGTGGGGTCTCATTGTCTGCTTTTGCGGTCCACGTGGAGCAGTCAAATTCTGGACCAAAAAGAAACCTTCAATCAACCGGAGTGTTGACCCCTTCTCAGTTGCGCAACTTCTTTGGAGCCATGAGGCAAGAGAGATACTAGGCAAAAAGGCTGTATCACCAAGGCTTCTGCGACAGAGTCGTGCGGTACTTTATGGTTGCCTCACAGATTTGTTGAGTATGCCTGAATTGCGAAGAACCGTCAGGGCCTACTTGATGGCCAGGAAAAACTGGAGATGTCACGAACCAGCTTTGCCAGATGATGATTTGTCCCAACCTTCCGCCACGTAGTGAGGTTGCCGGTACTCCCCGTGCCAGCAGCACAATCCGCAATGTACTTGTCGCCTGCTGAGAAGTCCGGGCCACAATAGTGCTTTGATGCTATCACCTCGTTGCAATGCTCCCGATACTGCGCGAATTGTTTTTTTCTAACACTCTCGCCTTTTACGATGTACCATGCGTCGTCAGCTGTATATCTGATGCTTGCTGCGGGTGTTACCAAGCGGAAGTCCAGATTTTTTGGCACATCAGGATGAGATATCGCATAGTCGCCGAACGTGGGAAGACGTACTCCAGCGGTGCTCAAACCCCTCACGAGTTTCTGGTAAAGGATCCACTCATATCGAGGTAGGTCATCGACTCCGCGTTTGACTTCAGCCATCGATTTTGGAAATGATGTTCCCAGGAGTGTAAACGTGCGCCATTTCGCCAAATTCGGTAATCTTTTTATGATGTCTTCGACTACCTTGTAAAATCCGTCTAAAGGAACGAAATTTGGTGCTCCATAATCTAGAATAAGATCGCACTCGCTATTCGATGAGTTAATTTCAGTCAGTAGTGCTCTAATTCTTTCCTTGATGTCCTCCGTGGACGCCTGCTCGAGTGTTATTCGCAGACAGATTCCTTGGTTATCCTCATGTATGGCTTGCTTAATTGCCTGCTGATAATGCGGGTCACGTTCTAGATCGGTAGTGGCTATCCCTTGGCAGTTCTCTTTCCGGAGTTCAGAAGAAATATAGTTTACTGGATGTGTGTCGTCGACCATCCTCTTATCCATATCGATATGTTTCAAGTCCACGAAGCAAATCCCTGTTCCCCATTTATCCTTGATTCGTTTGGCTTGGCGGACGAGGTGATCATCTACGGATTTCTTAGTCGTTCTGGTCTCAAAGTCATACCCGATCTCGGGGATTTCTATCAGCGGTGTGATTATCTTTTTTTCTGCACTGGGAAGTTGCTGCACGGCTTGATACTCCCCTTGTTTCCAGCGCAAGCACGGAACATAGTGACGGTGATCAAAGCTCATGACTCGTGCTCCTACTACTGCCCAAATCGAACATTAGGGAAGTGCTTTCTTACCCCACCTTGCCCAACCAAGTTTTCGAGAATTACGTAGTTATTTGCTTCCCTTCTTATCCTTCCCGCAATTATGGCAGGGCCGATTTCCAGCTGTTTGCTCAGAGAGCATATGGACTCCTCCGTTCGCAGGTAACGAGCTAGGGCTGTTTCCCATGTATCATCGGGTATGAGCATCGCACCCGCAAACTTATTTGCCTCATTTTCAAGGTCATCTCGATCAAAATCCAAATCATCGAAAATAGCTTTCAATCGGTCTTTCCGGAGATGCTTAACTACGTGGGCCAATTCATGGAATAGCACAAACCAGAAGTTGTCAAGTCTGTCATAGCGGAGTGTCAAGCCAATAACGGGATGGCCAGCAGGGACAAGGAGTGCTGCTCCGTCCAAGTATGTCTGAGATAAGTAAGGCTCCACAACTAGCGGAATTCCTGAGCGAGCGAGATACTTCATTGCCCGGTGAGGGCCATCCTCAAAACGACTTTCTTTTGCGAGGTTTTTCAGCCAATCTCCAGTGATGGTGCTTTGGGCGTAAGTTGTCCCCATCTCCGGCAACTGCCGTTCCGCGAGCATCAAAACGCGACACTGCCAAGCGAGTAGAGCATATCTATTTATCCGGGATCCAAGGTTCGCTCGTCCGCGGAGCAATGCAGGCTGCCGACGAGGCATAGCACGCCCGAGGAACTTACTCACCAATTCGTCACTGTTCGCCAAAGCGGCGTCCAAAGAATCAGTGAAGTCCTCGAACCAACCACGCCGATACATTTCCCTTACCGGGAAGTTGGACCCAATAAACTTTCCTTTGCCAGCACTTACTTCTTCATCTGGACTTGCAGTGACTTCGGCTACCTCACTGGTGTTGAGGCCAAGCGCATCGGCTACTCGCACGAGACGCCGCAGACTCACAGAAGTATAGTCAGAGGATTCATATCTCTGAATCTGTTGCTCTTTGATTCCGAGTGCATTGGCAAGTTGACGCTGCGATAAACCTTTTGCGATTCTCGCTTTAATAAGAACAGTAGGTAATTCTTCCAGACTGGTTGCCTTCAATCTGGTAGCAAAACCAGATTTCAGATCTTCATACTCCTTAACTTGGGCTTTAAGATTATCGACCTCGCTCGTCAACGCACCCAATTCGGCTTTGGCCAAGACAAGCGATTTGGGGTACTTCGCCGTTTCTTCGATGTCGAAATCCCTAGCAGCATCACGAAGCTTTTTCAGTTGCGCTCTAGAGATTCGGTACTGCCGCTCATTTGTTATCATGATACGAAACCTCCTCTCTTATGTGAAATGCACCTTGATAATGCCTTTAGCTTTTCCCGTATGCTTGTCTCTTTGGAAGAGGTCGACAAAAGTTCGGTGACCATCCGCAAGGGCACTCGCGGGGAAAAACTCACCATTAAGTTCCTGCTTCTGTCTTCTTCGGTTTTGGCTGAAGTCAAGTAACACAGGATCCAGTTTCCTATCGTCAACTCCCGTTGGATCCCAACACACGTCGAAATCCCGTGGGTACGGTTTCCCTGAGACAAAGCTTCCATCGAGAAAGATGGTGTTGCAGCCTGCGCATAGTAGAGAGGCAACACCCTTCTTGAAACCTTCAAACAAGCACTTCCTGTGACTGTTCGTACAAAACCTGTCCTCGATCTCACGCAAAGTCGCGTTGTATAGTCCTGGGGGCAGCACAGGCCACACACTACCTATGCTAACAAACTTTGGTATCATAACACAATTATATAGTTGTGTTGTAAGAAAGTCAAGTGTCCATTACCCCATGAAAGTACAAAAATTGTAGGACATAATCACGACCTTTTCTTTAACATCACATTGACCTGCCCCCATTAATACTACCACTTGTTAAGTTAGAGTCAATTGAACGATGGCCTCCGGAGCAGGTGGTCTGTAATTCAAGGCACTGCGCGGTCTTACCTGGTTGTATTCCTTGCGCCATTCTTCAATCAATATACTTACTTCAGTCAATGTAGTAAATATCTCCCGATTTACTAGCTTGGGTATCAAGTTCGCCCAGAATTCTTAAAGGATCTGAAGCCGCATCGGGGAAAATGAAGGCTAGCAAACGATTTTTCAAAAACGCCCCCAAGTTTGTACCAGGAGAAAAGTCAAGAGAAGAAGTAAAGTAAACGAAAAACAGCCATATTTCGCTTTTTCCGCCTTTTGCGAAATAAAGAATCGGATTCCAGCACCTCCAATGCCTTCACTTAAATACTTCTTCACCTAAAAATGGACTATCGCATTTTGCCCTGTTTCTATGCGCCAAAAGGTCCAGAACGGACAGGCCTCACAAGAGACAGACCGACTTCATTTATTATCACCTTTGTCGTGACTCATCAGGAACTCATCCAGCACAGTCTTGGGGCTCTCCATTGATTGTCAAATCTTCTTACCCCCTATCCCCCATGCCCCCAAAGAAACGCACGCAACGCTAATATATTCCGCAGTCAGAATATGAACAGTTTTGGAAACTCCTGCCCGGATTTTGGAGTAGGGAAGAGAACCTTCTCGTGACTCCAGCCACAGTCGAATGGATAGAGCGTTATAGAGCCCCTTGATATGGTCGGAAAGTAACCATATAGACGGACTCTCTCATCATGCAGAGGGCGGGTTATTCCAAAAGTCGATGGGTGTGAAGAGGCACCGACCGGGTAGGAGAATAAGAGTGATTTTACCTACCTCTTCTCCAACGCAAATAACAGAGAAGGGTGAGCGGTAGCCTCAGGATTGAAAATATTTCCTCCAAACAAAAGTTCCATGTCTATTGCCTTCTGTTTAATATTTTCGAGGAATTTCTTGTCATTGCCATCTAGCACCAGGACTTTCTTGTAAAATTCAACAACGTCTTGTTTTACCTGAGAAGCGTCTATATTCTGGGAAGACGAGATGAAAGGATTTATCTGTTGCATGAAATGTCTCCCGTTGTATTGTGCAATTTTGCGAATAATACTTTGCAGTTCTGGTTCCCGGTTGGCCATGAGAATGTAGAGCAGCATGAGCTTCCTCATTATTCGATTCTGCAAATCCAGTTGAGAGATGTTATAGATATCGTAGAGGTCCCTGGCGTATAATCTTTCCACTAAGGCCTTGGTCTTCATGGCACCCAGCTCCTCTGGCTGGTAGGTCTTTACTTTGAACCTTTCAATGTCTCCAAAGAAATGGTCGAAACTCTTTTGGACAGGTGCAACAACTGGAATCCTTTCCAGATAATTTATCTCAATTCTTATACTGTCCCGCAACCCCTGCAAGCTCCTGTATCTAAGCAGAAACCTATCAAGTATATAGGAGAAGGGTTTTTTGGATATAGTAAGCCCCAGACTATCGGCTACTACCTTTATCCTGTCAGTGACAGTTGGTCTTAACTGTAGCATTTTACTTTTTTCCAGGGCACCAACGAAATTAAAATCCAGGTCCACAGAAAGTCTTGGAATATTGAGGTAGATAAAGTTGAGGGCTGTTCCTCCTTTGAGGGCAAGGTATTCCTTGAGATTGTTGTCAGAATAGACGGCTTCAAGTATGCGAGTGAGCTGATACACCTTTTCAATGAACCCTGGATTAAACCCAGTATCTCTTTGTATTTTTCGAAGCTCTCGCAGGTCCATTATCCGGCCTCCACTGCTTTTTCTAACCGCTCATCAACTATTATCCGCCATTTCCTGTTGAACGTACCACTTCTCTGCTCGAAAGAGTAGATGTTCTCAGAGATTCTTTTTTGCAGACTTTTTAAAAAAAAATCCGGTGTGCGTACCTGCTTCCTCAAAAGCTCAAACATATATCCGATACGATTGACCAGAATCTTCTCCTCCATTTTGTCAATGTAGATGAGAAGTCGTTGCCAGTTAAGTTTTTCCACATCCAGCATGCAGCGCAAAATTTCCTCATAGCCGCCGGCATACTCTGGTCTATTCACCACATCCACAACTGTTCGCTCAAGGTCGGATGCCATAACCGTCTCATTCTCATACTTCATCTCACGGAACCCAAAGAACCTTTTTTGGATGAGCGTTACCGGTCGAATCACATTCCCGTGGTAGGTTATTTTTCGGATTGGCCTGATGGTAGAGATGTAAAAGGTTTTTGTGTACTGTTGAGCAAGACCGTGCAGAGAAAGAGCGGTGTAGTAGGAGAAAAAGTAAGGCACCGCTATATTCTTCGCGACTATGATAGGATCCTCAATATAGTTACCCCTGTTGTGAACTATATGAGCGGGAACTCTCACATAAAGATTGGACTTTACCTTGTCCAATGCCCCTTTCTCGTACATACTCTTCAAGAGATTGTAGGCATGCATCTGAGATACATTCAGGATTTTCATAACTCTATTTGCATTCACTACCCTTTCATCCTCTGCCTCCAGGGTAAAGTAAAGCTTTTGTTCCATGCCTGATAGTTTCTCCAGCGTGTACATGTTATTTAACTCATTTCGTAAAATTTAAATGTTTTGGTTAAAAATGGTAAAAGACATTAAATATAATAACGATTTTACTGGAAAAGGCAAGGTTAACTATAAGTTCGTGCCCGTAGTTTTTCTTAACTATTTTGCTGGCTCCGTCTCTTTGCGCTTTCCTGTGGCTTACTGTTCAGTGACCTCAAGTAGTTCAAAGCTATCATCTTTTTCCGAGAATCCTTTTGAGCGAGGAGTTCCTGGAAAGCCCTTTTTAGAGCAGAGTTAATATCCTGGGCGGATTTTCTCATACCGCCTTTAATGAGGTAGTCCGCTGTAACGCCGAGTATGCGAGATAATGTATTTACCAAATCAGCTCGAGGAAGGATCTTACCTCTTTCGATCTGACCGAGGTACTGAGGGCTGATCTCGCACAGTCCGGCAAGTCGCCTTTGTGAGTATCCGAGTTCTTCGCGTTCTAACCTTATCCTATCTCCTATGTTCATTTTTTCATCCTTGTTAGATTACAAAAATACTTGACATTTATTTACATTTATGTAAAATAATACTTACATTAATAGAAACAAAAGTTATCTCTAAAGAGAACCAAATGAAACTGATATTACACTACAAAAGAATACGAATTTGTCAAATAAAAGGAGGAGATGGTGAGTGCAAGACTAATAAGTGTGAAAGAGCTCTCGGGGGTACTGGGTTTGAGCGTGCATACGCTCTACTGTTGGGTAAGTCAGAGGAGAATTCCCTACGTGAAATGTGGCAGACTCACAAGATTCGATATGAGTGAAATAGAGCGGTGGCTTGAGGATAACAGCGTCAAGGAAGATAAGTGGTACTGAGCTGGTAAGGTAATAACCTCCTGATACTGGAGCAGTGACAGAGGAAAAGATGGGAGTCTTCAAGAAGAACGGATACTGGTACATTGACTACTACGTCGATGGCCGAAGAAAGCGGGAGAAAGTTGGTCCCAATAAAAGACAGGCGCAATTAGTCCTTAAGAAGCGAAGAGTGCAGGTTGCTGAAGGGAAATTCCTCGATATTAGGAAGACTCCCAGAGTGACCTTCAAGGATATAGCCGCAACTTATTTGGAGACATATGCCAAGCCGAATAAGCGAAGTTGGACCCGGGATGAGACATGCATCAAAAATCTCAGTCCCTATTTTGCTAATAAATATCTCCATGAAATTACACCTCTGGATATAGAGCGCTACAAAAAGAAGCGGACAGACAAGGTTACACCCCGGACAGTGAATATTGAAGTGAAATTTCTTAAGGCTTTATACAACAAGGCAATTAGCTGGGGAAAAGCCGATAAGAATCCGGTGAAGGAGGTTACGCTCTTTCCCGAGGACAGTGGACGGGTACGCTATTTGGAGAAAGATAAAATCGGTCAATTGGTGAAGGCATGCTCGGACCATCTGAGGCCAATAGTCATTACTGCGCTGAATACGGGAATGCGAAAGCGCGAAATCCTAGACTTAAAGTGGAGTGATATTGACTTATATCGAAAAACTATATATATTATAAGAAGTAAGGGGGGACGACAAAGAGAAGTTCCCATAAACAGTGTTCTTTATCAGACGCTGTGTTTTCTCGGAGAAAAAGAAGGAGTCTCCTCATACGTATTCGCTAGCCGTGGGGGACGGCCTTACGGGAATATCACCAAGAGCTTTAAGTCAGCACTGAAGGGAGCTGGAATCAAGAACTTCAGGTTCCATGACCTAAGACACACATTCGCCTCGCATTTAGTAATGTCAGGGGTGGATTTGAAGACAGTGCAGGAGCTTTTGGGTCACCAATCGATTGCGATGACTTTACGGTATGCTCATTTGTCACGCGGTCACAAACGGCGAGCAGTGGAACGATTGTGCAGTGGAATGGACACCAGGTGGACACCAGGGTAAAATCCTAATCGTAACGTAATTCATGAGAGCCTTATTAATAAAGAAAATGCGGGGGTAGCTCAGTGGTAGAGCATCGGCCTTCCAAGCCGATGGTCGCGGGTTCGAATCCCGTTCCCCGCTCCATGGTGAGCGTAGCTCAGTTGGTTAGAGCACTGGACTGTGGCTCCAG
>Ga0114922_10002871_pt1 | contig 16100 bp, 12 predicted proteins | sample AartaG_FD_100975 | JGI IMG/M metagenome (GOLD analysis project Ga0114922, IMG submission 100975) | Deep subsurface microbial communities from Aarhus Bay to uncover new lineages of life (NeLLi) - Aarhus_00045 metaG | ecosystem: Environmental > Aquatic > Marine > Oceanic > Sediment | place...
CCGTTCGTGATCCGCACGGTGCGCACGTCCGTCCCGTTGCCGTTCTGCGGGCTGACGCCCCGGATGAGTTCCAGGCCGCTCACCTCGCCGTGCACGTGGCTCACCAGCAGCGCCACCTGGGCCGAGCCGACGGGCAAGATGACCGTCACCGTGCCGTCGCCCGAGGTCCGGACGAACTCAACGTGCAGGCTGTAACTGCCGTTCGGGGCCGCGGGGAGCATGAACCGGTCGTAGCCCATCGCCCGATCCAGGGCCACAACCGCGCCGCGCCGCTTCCACGTGCCGCGGACGACGTCGGCCGCCAGGTCGACCGGCGCCAGGACGTCGACGGTCTGACCCGGGCCGACGGTCTGCTCCGTCCGCGGGGCAAGCGGCTTAGCCGTGCGCGAGAGCATCCGCAGGCGTGCGGCCCGGAACTCGGCCGTTGAGTTCGAGGCGCCGAAACCGATCCGCCGCCCCTGCGGCAGCCGCCAGCCGGCGTACATCGACAGGGCCGACGGCAGCCCGCGCCACAGAATGATCCGCTCGCCGTCGAGCGTCACCTCGATCTCGGCCCGGCTGCCCTGGACGAGGACCCTGGCGCGCACGGCGTACTCGCGCCCGTTCTGGAGGCGGGCGGGCTTGGTCACCGTGGGGTTCTCGGGATCCCTGGCGCTTCGGCCGTTGATCTGCCCGAGGCCGTGGGCCTGATTGCCGCCGTATCCCAGGCCGAGCAGGACCTGCCGCTCGCCGACCGGCAGGACGATGCCCATCGTATCGCCGCCGCTCGTCCGCGCGATGCGGGCCTCGAACTCGTAACTGCCGTCGATGACCAGCGGTGGCATGACCTTGGCTTCCGAGGCGCGGCCGGTCAGGGCCAGCGCTTCGTCCCGCCGCTCCCACATGCCGCTTAGGGCGTGCTTCGACGGGTCGGTCAGGGGCAGCAGGTCGATCCACTCGTCCTTGCTCGTCTTGGTGGGCTTCTTGGGCGGGGCGGTCAGCCTCGCTACAGCCTCTTGGATCTTCCCAAGGGCCAGCGTGGCGCGGGTGCGGTTCAGGTCTTTGGAGGTGTGGATCTCGAGAAAACGTTCGAGGTAGGCTTTGGCGCGGGCGTACATGGGGCCCCGCGCGTGGGGCGGGGCCTTGGCGGCAAGACGGGCGTACCATTCGCCGAGTTCCAGGCACGCAAACTCGGGCGCGGCTTCCACGCCCTTGGCGGCGGCAGGGACGTACTTGAGGAGCGACGGGTCCTTCGCGCCCGCCAAGTGCTTCGCGGCACCGGCGGGGTCGTCCAGATCCACCAGGTACAGGCGGACGAGTTCTTCGTGTGCCCCGGTGTTTTGAGGGTTCTTCTCCAGCAGTGCCACGAGGTCGCTGATCCGGCGGTCGGTGGCCATTCGCTGCGTCAGCGCCTTGGCCCGCGACTCGAGGTCGGCCAACCTCGGGCTCGACACGGCGCGGGCCACGTTGCGGGCCCTGACAAGAAGCGTCGCCGCCTTGGCTGGCGTGCCGGCTTCGATCTTGGCGTCGGCGGCCGTCACCAGCGCGTCGATGAGTGCCTCGGCCGCCGGGGGCCGTGCGTCGCTGCGGCTGGTGTCGAATTGCTTCTGGCGGATGGCGAGGGTGCGCGCGGTACAGGCGGCGGCTTTCTCGGGAACGGTCCGGGCCAGGAGGTCCATCGCCGCCAGCGCGGTGCCGTATCCCGTCGGGTGGCCCAAGGCCAGATCGTGAGCCTTCTCGCACAGGATCGCCAGGAACGCCGGCTGGTCGGTGGCCTTCTTGGCGGCCGCCAGGAGCCGGGCGGCCAGTTCGACGTCGTCGCGCGCATCGCCCGTTTCTCGGACGCGCTTCAGGTCCGCGCCGTAGAGGGCGTTGAAGGTCTCCGTCGCCTCGTCGGTCCCGGCGGCGCGCAGCGACAGCGCCGAGACCGCAAGGACGGCGCATAACACGCGAATGAGACGTGCTTTGCGGAGCATGGCGCATCCCCCCTTTCGCCCGCGGGCGAGAGCGGCTCGGTATCGTGATGCATCGGCACAACAGGATGGCACGAAGGAGGGGAGGTGTCAAGACGGTTCCCGGGACAGGCCTGCACGCGGCCCGTACGGGCCGCGCAAACCAGATTGGACGGCGACGGGAGCAGCCCTGAGGCCCCTGAAAACGCACGGCCGGACAAGGCCGGCCGTGGCACACGCGGGCGAGGACACCCGCCGCGCAAACGAGATTGGACGGCGAGCCCAAAAACGTTACCGCCGCCTCGGCGCTGAACCTCATTGACCGCCTCGGCCGGGGTCGGTATCATCGCCGTCGGTCTTCGGGTCCGATTCGGAGGCGGCCGTGAGCACACCGGACGACGTGCAGGGGCGGCTCGACGAGTTCGCTTCAGCCTACGGGCGGATCGCCGACCAGGTCCGCCGCGTCATCGTCGGTCACACGGAGGTCCTCGAAGGCGTGTTGCTGTGCCTGTTGACCGAGGGCCACGCCATTCTGGAGGGCGTGCCCGGCATCGGCAAGACGCTGCTGGTGCGGACGCTGGCCGAGGCGCTGGACCTGAAGTTTCGCCGCATTCAGTTCACGCCCGACCTGATGCCGGCCGACATCACCGGCACGAACGTCATTGTCGAGACGGAGGGGGGGCGGCGCGAGTGGGAGTTCCGGCCAGGGCCCCTCTTCGGGAACCTCATCCTGGCCGACGAGATCAACCGGGCCACGCCCAAGACGCAGTCGGCGATGCTCGAGGCCATGGAGGAACGGTCCGTCACGGTGGCCGGGACGACGCGGCCGCTCGATGAGCCGTTCTTCGTCCTCGCGACGCAGAACCCGCTGGAGATGGAAGGAACATACCCGCTGCCCGAGGCCCAACTCGACCGCTTCTCGGTGAAACTGCTGATGACGATGCCCGAACGCGACGAGATCTCCGAGATCGTCGACCGCACCACCGGCCGCAACGTGCCCCGGGCCGACCCCGTGGCCGACGGACCGACGCTCCTGGCGATGCGCGACCTGGTGCGCGAGGTGCCCGTGGCCTCGCACGTGCGGGATTACGCCAGCGCCGTGGTCCTGGCGACGCACCCCGCCGGCGAGGCGGCGCCGCCGATGGTCGCCAAGTACGTCCGGTACGGGGCCGGCCCGCGGGGCGCGCAGGCGATGATCCTGGGCGGCAAGGTGCTGGCGCTCGTGGACGGGCGGTACAACGTCGCCTTCGACGACGTTCGCCGCATGGCCCGGCCGGCGCTGCGGCACCGGCTGATCCTGAACTTCGAGGCCGAGGCCGAGACCATCGACCCCGACGCGGTGATCGACGACGTGCTGAAACACGTGGCCGAGCCGTAGGGGAGCGCACTCCCGTGCGGGTCGGCCACGGCCGCCCTCGCGGACGGGTCGCGGCTGGAAGCGCCCTTGCAGGGCGAGAGCCATGCCCCAGCAGGACGACCTGTTCGATTCGGCGTTCCTCCAGCGCCTGGAGTACCTGCGGATCGTGTCGCGGCGGATCGTCACGGGCACGGCCCAGGGCGGGCGGACGGGTCGGCGGACGGGGCCGGGGTTGGAGTTCGCCGAACACCGGGCGTACGTGGCGGGCGACGATTTCCGGCACATCGATTGGGCCGCCTTCGGACGGCTCGAACGTCTGCTGCTTCGCCTCTGCCAGCAGGAAGAGGATCTGGCAATCCATTTCCTGGTCGATGCCTCGGCGTCGATGGGCACCGGCGGGCCGCCGAAGTTCGACCACGCCCGCCGGGTGGCGGCAGCCCTGGCCTACGTGGGCCTGGCGAGTCTCGACCGCGTCCGCCTCGTCGCCATCGACGACGGGGTGCGCAGCCACAAGGAATCGGGTCGCGGCAAGTCGCACATTCTGGGGGTGCTGGAGTTCCTCCGCGGGCTGACGATGGGGGGGCGGACCGACTTGGCGAGATCGGTCGAGGCCTTCCTGCCGCACGCGCCGCACGGCGGTCTGGCGGTGCTCATCTCCGACTTCCTGGACGAGGCTGGCTACGAGAGACCCCTCACCACGCTCCAGGGACGCGGTTTTGACGTCTGGTGCCTTCAGGTGACCGACCCTGCCGACCTTGCGCCGCCGGGTGCAGGCGACCTGGCCGCAACCGACGCCGAGACCGGCGAGACGCTTGGCATCCACCTGACGGACGAGGTGCGCCGACGGATCGCCGGCGAGGCCGAGCGGTTCGGCCTGGACCTGCGTACCTGGTGCCTGTCGCGCGGCATCGGTCACGCCGAGGCGTCGACTCACGTTCCTGCCGACGTGCTGGTGCTGGACGTGTTGCGGCACGGCGGGCTGCTGTGTTAGGCGGTCCGAGGTGCGTCTTGGGCGGTAGGTCTCCGCACGCACGGCGGACCGAAGAGCGTATCCGCGGCGGAGGCACATCAGCGCAAGCCCTTTCGCGTCAACGGTTTACAGGCAGTGGGCGGCGTGTTCCTGAGGTGGGATTGCCGTTTTCCGGCCCCGAAGGAGGCACCGGTGGACCGAGCCGTAAGCATTTGTCACACAAGAGGTTACGCCACATAGACGCCCCAGGCGAGGGGCCGGCGCGATTTTTCCGCTTGAAAGAGCCTCTCTCAATCGTATCATAGTCGGACCATTTGGAATTGTCCTACCCACCTCGGGGCCGGTCTCCGTTTCGGCGGATGCTCAGTCGCCCGGCCCTGAGGTCCTTTTTTGCCGTGTGCGCCGCCCTGCAGTTTCGCCACGCCCCGAGTCTTGCACGGTGGGTCTCGGTACCCACCGCGCGGGAATCGTCGATTGTGCAACTGCGCGGCAGGTGCCCGTTCGACAGGCTCAGGGCAGGCTCCGACCTGCCGCGCACGAAGTAGCGTAGCGGCATCGGAGTCCCGATGCGCAGCGCGCCTTGACGGCGCCGCGGATTCTGCTACACTCACTGGCCGCCTGAAGGCCGCACGCCATACGAGAACCGCTCCGACACCGGATCAGATCATGTTCGAGAACCTGACCGAGAAACTCGGCGGCGTCTTTCGCAGCCTGGCCGGCCGCGGACGTCTGACCGAACGCAACATCCAGGACGCCCTGCGCGAGGTCCGCACCGCGCTGCTCGAGGCCGACGTCAACTACCAGGTGGCCCGCGACTTCATCGAGGAGGTTGGCCGGAAGGCCATCGGCCAGGAAGTCCTCAAGACCCTCCGCCCGGACCAGGTCTTCGTCAAGGTCATCCACGACGAGTTGGTCAACCTGATGGGACCGGTGGATGCGAAGATCCCGTACGCCTCGCCCGGCCCGACCGTGCTGATGATGGCGGGCCTCCAGGGTTCGGGCAAGACAACGAGTGCCGGTAAACTGGCGCGCCTCATCCAGAACCAGGGGCATCGCCCGATGCTGGTGGCGTGCGATTGCCACCGGCCGGCCGCCGTCGAGCAGTTGATGATCGTCGGCTCGCAGGCCGACACGCCCGTCTACAGCGAGGGCCTCGGCGACCCCGTCCGTATCGCCAAGAAAGGCGTGAAGGCCGCGCGCAACCAAAACTGCGACGTCGCCATCGTCGATACCGCCGGCCGCCTGCACATCGACCAAGCAATGATGCAGGAGGCCAAGGACATCGCGCGGGCCGTCTCGCCGCACCAGATCTACCTGGTCTGCGATGCCATGACCGGCCAGGACGCCGTCACGAGCGCCAAGGAATTCAACGAGGCGCTGGAACTGAGCGCGGTGATCCTGACAAAACTCGACGGCGACGCCCGCGGCGGGGCGGCCCTCAGCATCAAGGCCGTCACGGGCAAACCCATCACGTTCGTCGGCGTCGGCGAGAAACTGGACCGGTTGGAGGCGTTTCACCCCGACCGCATGGCCAGCCGCATCCTCGGCATGGGCGACGTGGTCGGCCTGGTCGAGAAGGCCCAGGCGACCGTCGATGCCGACGAAGCCGCCCGCATGCAGGAGAAACTGCTGAAGGCCGAGTTCGGCCTCGATGATTTCCTCAAGCAGATCCGGCAGATGCGCCGTATGGGGCCGCTCAAGGAAATCGTGTCGATGATCCCCGGGATGGGCTCGGCGCTGAAGGACCTGCCCATCGACGACAAGGAACTCGACCAGACCGAGGCGATCATCCACTCGATGACCCCCGAGGAACGGTCGAAACCGGGCGTCATCGACGCCTCGCGGCGGCGGCGGATCGCACGCGGATGCGGCATGGAACCCCAGGATGTCTCGAGCCTTGTCAAGTCGTTCGGCCAGGTCAAGGAACTCGTCCGCCAGATGCAGGGGGCGGGCGTCTTCGGCCGCGGCCGCGCCGCCGTCGCCCAACAGATGGCCCAGGTCGACCTCTTCGGCCACGGGCGCAAGAAGCGCGGCCGCTCCAAACGCAAACGCAAAAGCCGCAAACGCAAGTCGCGGTAGGCCCGCAACGTCAGTGTGGTTCCTCGGGGTCCCTACGCAGGCAATGGGTGGTATCGCCCGCCCACAAGTGAGGAAAGTCCTTGACGGCATTGTAAATTTAGGCTAGATTTACAGTAGGCTGCCGGAACAGTCGTTGGTCGCAGCGCTTATGCCACATTTGGGGCCGTTGCCCGATGCGTCTACCACAGGACCCACCCGCGTTCATGGACCTTTTTGCCAAAGGCGACCTCCTGGCCCGTCTCGCCTCGTCCGCTGAAGTAAACAAGATCGTGGCGGATGCCAACGTGGACTACCTGCATTGGGACAAGTTCCGCCACAAATACACGCCGCCGTCGGGCTTCGACCTTGCGGACATCTGGCGCTATCTGAAGTTCCTGCGAATGCCCCTGCTGCGCCCACTGCCCCTCACTTCGCCCGAGGGTGAGAAGTTCCTCTATTCGGTCCCCGACTCTGTGCACCGTGACTTGGTATTCGTTGACCAGTGGGCCGCCGGCCAGTTCTCTATCACGGAACCAGGCTCACTGGGACGGGAGGAACGTGACAGGTACCTTGTCAGCTCGCTCATGGAAGAAGCCATCACCTCCAGCCAACTGGAGGGTGCCGCCGTCACGCGCCGGGAAGCAAAGGCCATGCTGAGGGCCGGCCGCAAGCCGCGCAACGTCTCCGAACGGATGATCCTGAACAACTACCGCGCCATCCTCGAGCTGCGCGAACTCAAGGACGATGAGTTGACCGCGGAGATGATCCACTACCTTCACCGCATCATCACGGAAGACACCCTTGACAGCCCCGATCAGGCGGGTCGGTTCCGGCAGGTGGACGAGAAGGTGTACGTGGTGGACGACCGCGACGGAACGATCATGTACTCTCCTCCCCCGGCAGCCCAGCTTGAGGAGCGCCTTGAACGACTTTGCGCGTTCGCCAACGAGAGGGACAGCGGACCCTTCATTCACCCCGTCGTGCGAGCGATACTGCTTCACTTCTGGCTGGCCTATGAGCACCCCTACGTGGACGGCAACGGCCGCACAGCACGCGCGCTGTTCTACTGGTACCTGCTCCGATCCGGCTATTGGCTGATGGAGTATCTTTCGATATCCGCGGGTCTTGTGAGAGCCTACGCCCAGTATGCCAGAGCGTTCCTCTACACCGAGACCGACGGCGGCGACACAACCTACTTCGTTGTGTTGCAACTGCAGGTCATCAGGCGCGCGCTCGACGCGCTGCGAAAGTACATCACCCGCAAGCAACGCGAGGCCGCAGAGATGATCGTGCTGCTCAAGGACTGGCCCGGCCTGAACCACCGGCAGCAGGCCCTGCTCAGGCATGCCCTCAAGCACCCTGGCACAATCTACACGTGCAAGTCCCACGCCAACTCTCACAGAGTCACGCTGCAGACGGCTCGTACCGACCTGCGTCATGTGGCCAAAGTCGGCTTTCTTGAGGAGTCGAATCGCGGCCGGCAACTGATCTTCCTGGCACCCGCAGACCTCGATGCCAGGATCCGCCAGCAAAAGCGAAAGTGAGAGCCGGCAGCGTGGATTACAGCACCACCCGCGGCCCGGGCTCAAACTGCGTGGCCGCAAACACGCGCACGGGCTCTGCTTTGCCGCGCGCCAAGTGGGCCTGGGCTTCGAGGGCCAGGTCGGGGGTGTTGCAGTCGCGCGAGAGGTGGGCGAGGACGACGTCCTTGAGGCGTCCGGGACGGGAGCGGCCGACGATCTCGGCCATCGCCTCGGCCGCGTCCTCGTTCGAGAGGTGCCCGTGCGGGCCGGCGATGCGATCGATCAGGTCGGTCGGCCGGTTGCTTGCCCACAGCATCTCCGGATCGTGGTTCGACTCAATGACCACGGCCGTGGCGTTCTTGAACCACGCCATCGCATCGTCCGGCACGTGACCCAGATCGGTCGCCACCGTCACCCAGCGTCGGCGCCGGGCCGGGCCGAGACTCAGGCGGAAACCCTGGCACCATCCCGGCGAATCGTGGGGCACGTCGAAGGCCTCGACGGCCACGTCGCCGACCTCGACGGCCTCGCCGTCCATCGGCCGGGCCAGTCCTCCCCGGACGAGTTTCCGGAACGCCGGAAACGTGTCCGACAGGCCGGCAAGGTTCTCCTCAGACGCATACACCGGTATGGCGTGCCTGAAGCAGAACCCGGCGGCCGACGTCGAGAAATGGTCGCGGTGCGTGTGCGTCACAAAGACGCCGCCGATCTGGTCCGGTTCCACGCCCACCGCCGCCAGGGCCTCCTTCAGGCGCCGCTGCGTCAGGCCCATGTCCACGAGCACGCGGGCCTTGCGCGACGCCACCAGCAAGGCGTTGCCCAAACTCCCGCTCGCTAGCGGATACAGGAATGCAGACATGGGCACGTTGGCCTTCCAGTTCCCGGCACAGAACACGTCCGCGCCTCTGTGCACGCCCTAGCCGACGCCGATGGCACCGCGCTCGCTCTCGCTCATCCGGACCTCGACCTCCAGCGCTTCGGCGAGGCGGGGCGCCCACACCTCAAGCGGCACGCGCTCCGTTCGGTAATGGCCGCCCAGGATAACGCCGACCCCACGGGCCGCAAGGGCCTGGACCTCGTGGTACTTCAGTTCCCCCGTCACGAAAGCCTGACACCCGGCGGCGGCCACCGCATCGATCAGCCCGCCGCCGCTGCCGGCACAGACGCCAACCGTCTCGACGACCGTCTCCGGATCGCCGGCCACGTGAATCGCTCTCACGTCAAGTACCTCTTTCACCGTATCGGCCAACTGGGCCAAGGTTCTACAGTCCGATAACCTGCCGACGCGCCCCAACCCTGCCCCGGCAGGCGGGGCGTGGAGCGGATACACGTCGATGGCGGGCTCTTCGTACGGATGCACTTTGGCGACTGCCGCCATGACGGCCCCCAAGCGCCGGCCCTCAACGCGCGTCTCGAAGCGCCGTTCCGCGACGTGGTTGCGCCCGCCCTTCTCGCCGACGGTCGGTTCGGCGCCCTCGCCCGGCAGGAACGTGCCGGTGCCTGCCGCCGAGAACCCGCACTCGGTGTAGTTGCCCATCTGCCCCGCGCCGGCACCGAACGCCGCCGCCTGCACCGCCGCCAGATCCGCCTCCGGCACGAAGACGACGACCTTGTACCGCGCCGCCGCCGGTGCCGCCTGGAGCGGTTCGGTGTCCTCCAGGCCAACCATCCCGGCCAGGATGTCGCAGAGGCCGCCCTCGGCCGCATCGAGATTCGTGTGAGCCGCAATGACGGCCCGTCCGGCGGCAGCGAGGCGAAGCACAAGGCGCCCGGTGGGCGTCTCGGCCGTCAGCCGCTGAAGGCCCGTGAAAATCAGCGGATGGTGCGCCAGCAACGCCTCCGCCCCCACGCACTCGGCCTCATCGCACACCGCCTCCGTCACGTCGAGGCTAACAAGCACCCGCCGGACCTCCCCCGCCGCATCGCCCAGAAGCAACCCCACATTATCCCACGTCTCGGCCAGTCGAAACGGGGCCAAGCGGTCCACGGCGGTCAGAATATCCCGGACGGTTGTCACACAAGACTCCGCCTGCTGTTTCACGGCAGAAACCGGCCCAGGTGCCGTTTTGCCAGGCTCAGGCCGTTTTTGATCTTCTCGAGGTTGCCTTGCCAGACGGGGTCTTCGTGGTCGATGACGACGGCGCCGCTGTAGGCGAGTTCGTGGAGCCGGTCGGTCATGCTGCGCCAGTCGATGGCCCCGAGTCCCGGCAGGCGGTACCGCCACCAGCCGCCGCTGGGGCGCAGGATGCCGCAGTCCTGGCGCCTGAGGTCCATCGTCTGGGCGTCTTTGGCCCGGAAATGGTAGACCTTCTCGGCGTAGTCGGTCAGCGCCGAGAGGGCGTCGATGCCCGTCCAGTGTAGGGGAGCGGGGTCGAAGGCCAATCCGACGGCCGGGCTGCGGAGGTGGGTGAACAGTTTCTCCCACAGTTCCGGGCAGAAGGCGGCGTTGCCCGGCATATCCTCTACCTGCCAGCCGACGCGGGGGGCGTTCGCAATCGCCAGCCGCACACCCGACGACTCCGCCTGCTCGACCACCGGCCCGATGCGGCGAGCAAACTCGGCGATGCACTCTCCCAGCCGCAACGTCGGGTCGCGACCCACCAGCAGGCACACCACCTCCACGCCCAGCGTCCCGGCCGTCTCCACCATACGCTGAAGGTGACCGAGGATGAGGTCGCGCCGGCCGGGGTCGGCGTCCAGGGGATTGGCGTACCAGGCCAGGGCTGCGGCCGTCAGGCCGGCATCGTCCAGGGCCGAGACAAAGGCGTCGCGTCCCGGGCCGTCCAGGCCGGCGATGTTCAGACCCGCGTCGTGGTACCACGAGGAGGGATCGCGCGTGGGCGGGCAGGGGATCTCGACGGTCTCGAACCCGGCCTCTCCGACCCAGCGCAGCACTTCCGGCAGGCTGACATCGCGAAAGCAAGAGGTGCACACGCCCAGCCGCACAGCCACCCCCTCGGCCGAGTAGTCAGGACTGCCCCGGCGTTCGGGGCCGCGGCCGGCCCAGGCGCCCTACGGCCCTCGCCGCCCGGCCGGCGGCGGCGGCCGGCGTCACGTCACGGAGCCGGCGCCGGCGCCTCGGCGACGGCGTCGCCTGCGCCCTGCCCGGCCTCCTGCTTTCTGGCGACAGCCAGAACCTGCCCCTCGGGCGTCGCCAGGTACAGAACCCCGGTGTCCGTTTCGTTCGTGCCGATCAGGCTGCCGCGCCGCAGGGGGGCGCCCCACCGGACCTTGCCGTCCTTGCGGCCGACGGCCAGGAGATCGTTGCCCCGGCTGAGCACGTAAACCGTTTCAGCATCGGCGGTTATGACGTCGTCGCCTTCGGCCAATTGCCACTGAATCTTGCCGTTTTCGTCCAGCGCCGTCAGGCCCGCCTGCCCTGTGAACACAAACACTTGGCTGCCGAACGCGTACGGCGCCCTGCGAATCCGTTCGCCGGCGTTGTACCGCCAGTCGAGCCTCCCGCTGGTACCCTGGAAGGCATAGAGGCTGTAATCGAGGCTGGCCGCCAGCACCAACCCGGCCTCGGTCCGCTTCAGGTCGGCTACGATGGCCCCCTCGGTCTGATACTGCCACAGGACGCGCCGCACGTTCTGGGCCGACGCATACACGACCCCATCCCGGCCGGCGAAGTAGATGAGCGCGTCGTCCGCGACCGGCCCCGCCGTGACGGCGTCGTTGGTCCACCGTCCCCATGACACGACATGCGGCACGATGCCCACGGCCTGGAGCCAACCTTTGCCGTCGGGAATGAACACGTGAACTCCGTTGGTCGTCGGTCGGCCGGCAGGGGCGAACCCCAACTCGATCCCCTCGCGGTCTACCGTCAGGGCCTCCCGACCCCGTTCCAGGGTTGCGGCGGCGGCGATCTGGGACTCGGCGGCCGATCGGGCCATCGTGTATTGGCGCGGCTCGGCGCGCTGTTCCATGCGCCTGGCCATCACCTTGGCCTGCCACGCATCGCGCCGGGCCTCGTCTTTGGCCCGTTGGACCTCGCGCTGAGCCCGCTGCGCCTGGGCCAGAATGTTTCTGCCCTCGGCCCCGTGGAAGCCGATCAGTCGCGTCGTTGTGGCGAACCAGATGTCGCCCTTGGACACGGTGGGCGGCCAGACGGTCTCGCGCGCGTCGGCCAAGTCCTTCGACCACAGCCGCACCCCCGTCTTGGCGTCGATCACGTAAACGCGATGGTCCGAGCCGTGGCACACGAGGAAGGGGTCGCTGACCCAAACGTCCGTCAGGTGCGTGCCGGGCGTCAGGAGCGCTCGCGTCTGCCAGCGAATCTCCATGTCGTTGCCCGCCAACATGACCGGCGCGACCGGCAACGGCAGTTCCTCGTCACCCCGGCCACCTGTTCCACAACCGGCCACGGCCACCGCCAACAGGGCCAATCCCACAGCCGGCACCACCGAAAGGTTTTGCCTGACAGCCGTCATTATTCGCTCCGCGCCCCGTCCTGGCCCCTAGAGGTATGTCGCCAAGTCCACGTTGTACTGGCGTTCAAACCGGTTCAAGCGTTCGATGCGCTCGATATCGTCCTGGATACGGTGGGCGAGTTTGAACACGTACGGCTTGCCCTGAAGCCGGTCGTTCAGGTCGGCGAGCATGGCATCCCACCGGCCGTTGTAGAGTTCGTCGCGGAGCCGGAGAAGCATTATCTCTTCTTCCGACAGGTTGGCGACAAACTCCGCACACTGCCCCTCGGCATCCGCCGCCGGAGCCGACTCTCTCGGCTGACTCTCACCCACGTCGCTGCCCCCTCGTCACTGGGGCCGCACGTTGACAGAACACTAAACTACCACGGCCGACCGCCGCGTCAACCTTTTTCTGCACGGCTCCGGCGAAAGGGGTGTGGCAACGATTTCCGGCATGGGACGATTTCCTGCGGCTTGGCCGTAGCGCCGGGGTTTACCCCCCGGCGCATCCTGGTCGCCGCTGCCAACGGCCGCCGGGCATAAAGCCCGGCGCTACAGGCGCCTGCGACCGCCAGAAAGAATTGCCACACCCGGCGAAAGCGCTGTGGCAGCAAGTCCTGGCATGCTGTGACGGCGGGGTCCACATCGGCAGGGCACCGGCGTCCTGAGTTGCAGCGCGGGGGATCAGCCCCTGCGCTACGGGCAGTTGCGCGGTGCCACAAAAAGTGGCCACCCGCAGCGAAACCCGTTTCGGCGACGGCCGATCCGTGCCCCGGCCTCGAAGCGGCCCCCCGCCCGTCCCGCCGGACCGCGCATAAGCCGGGCCGCCCTGTTGCGCCAAGGTCAGGACGGCCCGTGCGCTGGGATGGAACTCTATCCGCAGTTATTGTCGGTCGCAGCGCGGCCAACATTAGCGGAAAACTCCCCTCACGACAGCGACCGCCGCCTGAACAATACCACCCCGGCCGCGATCGCCACCCCGGCGTAGACCACCGCATACAGCCCCGCCCAACCCACGTAAGCCCAAACCGCCGCCCACCGGGCCGCCCCTGGGCTGCCCGGTTCCAGAGGGGTCAGCACCGTGTGGCTCAGGGTCTCGCCGATATTGAAGATCTCCAGGAACGGCACCACCGCGAGCAGCCCCTGCGCCAACCCCGAACCCACCCCGCCGCCGGTCCCCCCCGAACCTGCCAGAAACACCGTCAAGTGCCCCGCCACGAACGCCGCCAGGCTGAGCGCCACGCTCCCTGCGACCGAAAACCGGGCCGACAGGGCCGTCGCGAGCGCCGCCAGCACCCCCGCCTGCAGCAGCACGAGCACCAGCCCGGGCACGACCGTCAGGCTCTGGTTGATCTGCCTCGCCCGAAACGCTTCGACCTCGTGCCCGACGCCCCCTCTCACGAGCGCCCGCTCCAGCACTCCCGCGTCGAGCCCCACCCGGTAGTACACGCACGCCACAAGGACCACTCCCAGGACGGCCGTCGCCACCGTCACGGCCGCCATCGCCCCCAGGTACTTGCCGACCACGAACTGCCACCGGCCGAGGCCCTTGGCCAGGATGGTCTGGGCCGTTTTCGCCTCAACCTCCCGCGCCACGCCGGTCGCCGCCGCCAGCAACCCGCCGAGCAACACCACGTGCAGCACAAAAGACAGCCCAAGTTCCTTATACATATCCGTATTATTATAAAACGTGAAGAGCGGCAGCCACATCGTCACGACCAGCGCCGCCACCCCCGCCGCCACCAACAGGTAGTAGAACGGCTGGCGGACCGATTCGCGAAACGTGTTCAGCGCAATCCCTGCAAGCGCACCCATCCGTCACCAACTCCCTAGAACCTCACCCTGAACTCGCCGGCCTCACCCGCCACCGGCTCTTCCAACACCTGCGCGCCGCGGATATACCGCCGCATCCGCTCCTCCACATCGCTGAGCAGCCCCAGCACCTCGGCCTCCGGCCCTTCTGCGACAAGTTCGACCCGCCCGTCGCTCAGGTTCCTGACGAACCCCGCCACATCCCTCCCGGCTGCAAGCCGCCTGACCGTGTACCGGAACCCCACACCCTGCACCGTCCCATCATAGGTGACGTGCCGCCGCACGGCCATCGGCATCCCTCGCATACCGCGTCCGCTTCCACCGTGCGCATTATAGACTCGGCTGGTCATGCCGCAACGAGTTTTCCGTTGCTCCTGCCCCCACAGCCGCTAGAATACGCTCCAAGGGAGGATGCCGTGCTTCCCGTCCTGTCGGTAGCCAATCAGAAGGGCGGCGTTGGCAAGACGACCACCGCCACATCCCTCGCTCACGCCCTCGCCCTGACCGGCCGCAACATCCTCGTCGTCGACGTCGACCCCCAAGGCAACGCCACCAGCGGCATCGGCGTCGAGATGCTCCCCGCGAGCCCGGCGTTCGCCGCCGCTCCTGTCTCGGCCGGCCCCGTTCCCACGACGTGGCCCCGCGTTTCGGCAATCCCCGCGGGGCGTGATCTCCAATCGCTCGCCATTCAGGGGCTCCCGTCGCCCATGGCCCTCCGCCACCGCTTGGCTCAACTGGCCGACACCGCCTTCGACGCCGTCCTGATCGACTGTCCGCCGTCCCTGGGACCGCTGACTCAGAACGCCCTGGCCGCGAGTTCCGGTGTCATCGTCCCGATTCAATGCGAGTACTATCCGCTCGAGGGCCTAGTCCAACTCCTTGCGGCCGTACGCCAAGCCGCCTCGCTGAACCCCGATATCGCCATCGGCGGTGTCCTCCTCACGATGTACGACCCTTCGGCCCACCTGAGCCGCGAAGTCGAGGCCGAGGTCCGCGCCAAACTCGACGAGCCGGTCTTCACCACCGTCATCCCCCGCGACACCGCCGTCGCTGAAGCGCCGAGTCACTGCCGGTCTGTCATTGACTATGCCCCGCGCTCGCCGGGCGCTCGGGCCTACGTCCGGCTCGGGCTCGAGGTCGTCGCCCGCTCGCTCGTCAACACAAACCCTTCCTGCGACAACGCCCATTCGCCGTCAGCGCCGACCGGGCCTATCCGGCAAAACAGCGGGTCAGGCCCACTTTTCGCATCAAACGGGACCGTTTCCCCTTGATCAGCCAAACGCACCAGAGAACCAAGCGTGTGCCCATGCCAACACCATGCAAGACACAACCAAGCGCCCGCTTTTGCCTTGAATATGGGCCTGACCCGCTGTTTTCCCCGATAGGCTCTCTTCCCGCAACCGCGCAACACCGCGTTCTCGTGTGAGGAGCACGCTCATGACCAATCGCAGGCTCGGCCGAGGCCTCGACGGACTGCTCAAAGGACAAGCCGCCCAACCTATTCCGGCCCTGGCCCCCGCCACAGCCCCCGCCACGTCGGTGCCTACGGCCTTCCTGGATCCGAACCCGCACCAGCCGCGCCGCCCCATCGAGGCGCCCGACGTGGAACAACTGGCGGCGTCGATCCGCGAACACGGGGTGCTTCAGCCGATCATCGTCCGCAGCCACGGCGACCGTTACCAGATCATCGCCGGCGAGCGGCGTTTCCGCGCCGCCCAGGCTTTGGGCTTGGCGGAGGTTCCCGTCGTCATCCGCGACGTTGCAGACAACCAGTTGCTGGAACTGGCGCTCGTCGAGAACCTGCAACGGGAGGATCTGGACCCGATCGAGAAGGCCGAGAGTTTCAAGGCGTACCTCGACTCCACGGGCCGGACCCAGGCGGCCGCCGCCGCTCGGCTCGGCCTCGACCGGAGCACCATCGCGAACATGATCCGCCTGCTGGACCTGCCGGGGCCCGTTCAGGCCATGGTCCGGAGCGGGTTCCTTGCCATGGGCCACGCCCGGGCCATTTTGTCGGTTGACGACCCCAAGAAGCAG
>Ga0114922_10002873_pt1 | contig 16095 bp, 13 predicted proteins | sample AartaG_FD_100975 | JGI IMG/M metagenome (GOLD analysis project Ga0114922, IMG submission 100975) | Deep subsurface microbial communities from Aarhus Bay to uncover new lineages of life (NeLLi) - Aarhus_00045 metaG | ecosystem: Environmental > Aquatic > Marine > Oceanic > Sediment | place...
CGGCAGAAGGGACAACCTCCAGCAGGACGGCGAACACGTATATTACCTCTCGACGGACCGCAAAAAGCTTATCCGTGTCGTTGACGATATGGTTCGACCCAACGGCCTGATTGGAACACCCGACGGAAAAAAGCTCTACGTCGCCGACCTCGGTGCGGGCAGAACGTACGTGTACGGGATTAACCCTGACGGAACACTCGCCGATAAGAAGCTCTTCGCGACCGAAGGCTCCGATGGAATGACAATAGACAACGAGCAAAATATTTATTTCACAACTGACGCCGTAAAGGTTTACGATTCGAAAGGCAATCGCAAGGAAACCATCGACATTCCCGAACGACCCGCCAATGTAACCTTCGGCGGCAGGAAAAAACGCACACTCTTCATTACCGCAAGAACCAGCCTCTACTCAGTAAAAATGCGAACAAAAGGGCTATAATGGGAAACCAACATTGCTCTTAGAAAAATTTATTTCAGCATATCGGTGACGCAACTTCTGAGCTTTGGCAAGTCGTTTTGACATGTGTCCCAGACGATATGCGCATTCACCCCTGCATAATCATGAATCAGCACATTTCGCATATCGATAATGTCGCGAAACGGGATATCCGGATGCTTGCGCCGAAATGTGGAGCTTAGATTGTTGGCAGCTTCGCCTATTATTTCCAACTGCCTGACAACCGCATCGACCATCATGTTGTTGGATGCAAACTTCTTATAATCTACGCCTGCTGTGTAACTGCCAATATTCTCAATAGCGTCGCGGATATGGCCTAAATAGAGCGTGTCATTTTTCATAAACAATTTCCGCGTCTTGAAGAACTTGTGGTTTGATGTACTTGCTGAGGGCCTGCGGTGTTACCAAATCGACATTTAGCCCAAGTACTTCGCCTAGGTACCGTTGTATCCGCACATACTTGAAAAAGCCGACCACAGCTTTAGGCACAAAATCAATGAGCACATCGACATCGCTGGCATCTGTAGCTTCCCCAGCCGCATACGAGCCAAAAATCGCCACGCTCTTGATGTCATCCACGTATGGGTTACTCTTCACAGCCTCGGCCAACTTAGCTTTAATTTGCTCTTTATCCATGTTGAACAGTGTAAATCCTGCATCGCCCCGTGTCAAAACAAAATGCGAACAAGGGGGCCTGTAGCTGCAAATAAAAATTCCGACGGGAAAAATCTCAATTTCCGGCAATCTCAAGAATCTTGACACGGATATTTCAACGCAGCCGGCCCCGCTCACCGCCGGCGTAGCCTTTGGCGGAGCGCCGAGAACGCGGAGTTAGTTTATATTAAAGAAGTATTGCGTATCGCGATCTGGGTGACACGGCCAAACTCCGTTTGGCCGTGCCTTTCGCGCATCGCGCATCACGCACGACGCATCACGCGCTATGACCGGAACCGGGATAGGCCATCAGCCGCGGCCTGCCGCGACAGGGCGATTGCACGGCGGGCCAGACCCCCTCTCGACGGAACGGCAACATTCTGTTACTTGCGATAAGCGCTACAATTTCACATAAGTCATCACGTTTAGCACCGGCACCTGTGGCCGGGGTCATCCCGACCAAATAAAGCTTGCCCTGAGCGAAGCCGGATGGGCGGAGGGATCTGTTAAAAAAGGAATCCCGGCGCGACGAGAAAGAATCTCTACTCACGAGATACGATTCACGAGAATCCCGCGACTTGTTCTCCGTAGCGGGTTTAGCGGAGTAGTAAGCGCCGAATCCGGTTTTAATCATTTGAATTTCTTATTTCGATATTGCTTAGTCCCGATGTATCGGGATACATATTAGTGCTTCAGATTTATGTTCATGTACGGTGCGATATTCCGCAACACTCCTTGTCTTGCCCCGCGCGAAATAGCCGAATGCCGTAATTTGGTGTGGAATCATTACCACGAATAAAAACTGCCCTGAGCTTGCCGAAGGGCTTGTCACCACCAAAGCAGGGAGCACTGAATCAAACACATGTCATTCCCGCGAAAGCGGGAATCCGGATTCATCTCAATAGCTTGGATTCCGAATCCCGTTCGACTGCCCCTTCCGCTTCCCCGTTCGACTACCTTCGGTCACCTTCGGCTGACGGGTCGCTACGTCGCACGAGTAGTTCCATCTATCATTAAAAAATCAATGCTCTGTAGAAAACCTTATAGATGTCTTTCTGAGTCCAGCCGCGCCGGGAAAGAATCTCTTGGTTCACATTGATACATTATTCTAATTTTTACACCGGTTGCTTTCCCGGCGCGCCGGGACTCAGCATGACAACAAAAAACGGTCAGTTTGAGTTATGAGCTTGTATCAAAACTATATAAAAATGGTTGTTTTCTGTACTGATATTGGGTTACGCCAGGTATTGTTACAGGTTCTAATTAGTAAATTCTTATATACGAGCACATGTATTCCTTTGTGATAGATGTTCTCTACGCAACAGTTAAGTTGAAAATTGCCGGAATTCAGCGCAGCCGCCCACCGTTCCGTTGTCTGTTGTGAGCAGAGGAGTCGGAGGCGGCAGGCGACTTTGGAGAGGCAAAAACTCCTTCAGTATACATTCACTATACCACAAGGACGGCAATAATGCAAGAAAAAAAAAGCCGCCCCTTCTGAACCCGTCGAATGGAGCTATGCCGAAGGGCCCCTGCCTGTTTACCATGCTTGTCCTGAGTTTACCGAAGGGAGCGCAGTCGAATGGAGCCTAACCGTGTAAATCTGTGAAAATTATCCCGCCATACTTTTCACGACTACGGCGAAGGCCTCCGCCGAGACGAGTAACGACGGCGGATTCGTGGTTAAGAACCTTTGTCACGAAAGCTACCTCCGAGTGCTCCTTCGTCCGCCATAGAACTACTCCTCCGTAGCCTCGTGTGAAGGAGGATGGCGACGGCGACTGTGGCAAACTAAATACGAGATACGATTCACGAGCGACGAGCGACTAATTTACTCCACCGTTACACTTTTCGCCAGGTTCCTCGGTTTGTCAACGTCATGGCCTCTAAGCACCGCCGCATGGTAGGCCAGCAACTGCAGTGGTATCACCGTGACCATTGGCTGGAGGTAGTCAACTGCGTCGGGGATGCTGATAAGGTGGTCGGCGTACCGCCTGATGTGGTCGTCGCCCTCCGTCGCTACGATTATAGTTTTGCCGCCGCGAGCACGGACCTCTTCGATATTGCCGATGATTTTCTCGTATTGGACGCTCTTTGTGGCGATAAAGACCGCCGGCATCTGCTCGGTAATCAGTGCGATTGGGCCGTGTTTCATCTCCGCGGCCGGCAGCCCCTCCGCGTGGATGTAGCTGATTTCCTTCAGCTTCAACGCTCCTTCCAGAGCAACGGGGTAATTCAGACCTCTGCCTAAAAAAAGCCAGTTTTCCTTATCGATGTTTGCCTGGGCGATTTCTTTTATGTAGGCCGACTGGTCGAGAATCCGATTTATTTTCTCGGGGATTGCTACGAGCCTCTCGAGCAGGTCGGCGGCATAAGCGCTCGCCAGGTGTCTTCTCCGACCCAATTCAATCGCCAACATCGCAAGAACCGCCACTTGTCCCGTGAAGGCCTTTGTGCTTGCGACCCCGATTTCAGGCCCGGCCCGCAGATATATGCCGGCTTCTGTGGTCCTTGCTATGGTGGAGCCGACGACGTTTACGACCCCGAGAACTATGGCTCCTCGTTCCTTCGCCTGCTCAACAGCCGCTAAGGTGTCAGCCGTTTCGCCGGATTGGCTGATGGCAATGACAATAGTGCCGTCATCGATTATCGGATTGCGGTATCTGAATTCGCTGGCGTATTCGACCTCGGACGGTATGCGTGCCAGTTGCTCGAAAAGGAATTCGCCCACCAGGGCCGCGTGCCAGGCCGTCCCGCACGCCGTCAGGATGATTCGTTTCGCGCGGGTAAGCTCTCTGAGGTGCGACCGTATGCCGCCCAATACGACTCTGGAGTTTTTCACATCTACCCTTCCACCCAGACACGTGGCCAAGGCCGTCGGCTGTTCGGTGATTTCCTTCAGCATGTAATGCTCGAATCCGGCTAATTCTATCTGCTCTAAGGTAAATTCTATCTTCTTCAGGGCCTTGCTCACAACCACGTTGTCAATAGTCTTTGTGCCGAACCCCTCCGTCGTGATGGTGACCATCTCATTGTCGGCCAGATATATCGCCTGCGTGGTATGCTCAACTATCGCAGACGCATCCGATGCGATGATGTATTCGTTCTCACCTACACCCAGAATCAGCGGGCTTCCCTTTTTGGCACCGATGAGCATGTCGGGATAGTCCACGCACATAATTGCAAGGCCGTAGGTGCCGCAAAGCTCGTTGAGAGCCTGCTGGACCGACCATTCGAATTTGTTCTGCCCGTCGCTGCCGTCGCCGTTTGCATAAAAGTAGCCGATAAGATTCGCAATCACCTCGGTATCGGTATCGCTGGCAAACACGCAGCCCTTTTCAGTAAGCCACTTCTTCAGCGTGGAATAGTTCTCGATAATCCCGTTGTGAACGACCGTAATCTTGGAGGTATAGTCAATGTGCGGGTGCGCGTTGGTCGTGTTCGGTGCACCGTGCGTAGCCCACCTCGTATGGCCGATGCCAAGGCCCGTCAGGGACGGCTTCGCAGGCAAAATCGCCTCCAGCGCGCTGATTCGCCCGGCGGTCTTGTTGATTATAAACGCATCACCAGCCAGTAGCGCGATACCGGCCGAGTCGTAGCCGCGATATTCGAGCCGTTTGAGACCCTCTATCAGTATCGGCTGGGCCGTCTTATGCCCTAAATACGCAACTATACCACACATACCGGTTACCTTCGGCCAAACAGAGGTATCTAAAACATTACGAGCAGTATATCCCTTTGATCGGCCAATGTACAGGCCTGATTGAACCGGGATTGCATTGACGTGAGAACAGGAACCGGTAAAATGATTAATCATGTACGGTAAGATACATCGCAACACATTCTGTCATCCCAGAGAACCCTGAGCGAAGCCAAGTCCCGCATGTCCCGATACATCGGGGATATATCGGGAATCCCTCGGGGGAACTCCCCGCATGCCGGGGTTAGCTGTCCAGCGGGCAATACCCTGTATTCACGCAAAGATTCGCACTAAATAGAAATAAATTGAAAAAAAATGTTGAAAATACTTTTATTTTTCCCGAGAATTTACTTGCATATCCTACCGCAAGCTGTAAATTACAGGGTGAATATCTTTCGAATATGGAAGATATTCTGGTCTTGCCGAGGCAGAGTACATGAGGGAGGGCGATAGGGTGCAACTGGTCATGCAGTCAGAAAACTACAGGGAATACGCGCCAAAAACGGGTGTCAGCCTTTTCGCCGGCCTGCGACGAGCTTAGTCGAGGCGAGGCGAAAGGGATGGCAAAATTCCGTAGGGTATGCGTGGCATAACATCTTTATATTTAGCCCCGCCCGCTGGGCGGGGTTTCTTTTGCAAATGAAGGCCTAAATAATAATTTTTATGTTGAAAGGGTTAAAAGATAAAAGATGAGCGACCGGTGTCAGCCTTTTCGACGACTTGTCGTTCGTAGTCTCGATCTACATCGGGACGGAGAAGGAAGGCGAAAGGGATGGCTTTTTACGGATAAATTCGCGCACATTGTATGCGCGGTAAAAACTCAAATCTTTTTGAAAGGGTTACAAGATGAAAGATGAAAGAAAAATTTTGTTGAATGTTGTGATTTTGTTAATCGCAACATGTCTGGCCGGTGTCGTCTGGGCTGTACCGATGGGCACGGCCTTCACCTACCAGGGCTGTCTGATGGACAAGAACAATAAACAACCGGCTAAGGGTGAACACGATTTTGAATTCTTACTTTATGATGCTAACGATCTCGGCACCCAAATCGGCAGTACCATCACCAAAGGCAATGTTAATGTGAAGGATGGTTTTTTTGCCGTTAGCCTGGATTTCGCAGCCAATGACCCAAACGCCTTTAACGGTGATGCCCGCTGGCTCGAAATCGCTGTCCGCCCGGGCGACAGCACAGACCCTTGCGACTATGATACACTCAGCCCACGAACCGAGCTTGCACTATCACCCTATGCGTTCTATTCAAAGACTTCGGGTACCGACAACGATTTGATGGTCTCCGGGGATGATATGTATTCAATCCCCTCCGGCAATGTCGGAATCGGCACATCGAGTCCAGAGTTCAAATTGACGCTGGATAATGACGGGGGTATTCTTGCCAAAGGGTCCTATGATACCGGCACCGATCTCACAAGCAGTGGAGAGGGTGCAAGACTTATATGGTATCCCAAAAAAGCAGCGTTTCGTGCAGGATATGTAAACTCTGATCAGTGGGATGATGCCAATATCGACAATTTCTCTGTCGGCATGGGGTTTAACAACAAAGCTAGCGGGTGGTGGGCCACTATTTCCGGCGGTTCCACCAACATAACAACCGACTGGTATGCCACCATTGCGGGGGGGCACAGCAATACTGTTAGCCAAGAGTACGCTACAATCGGCGGAGGACGCGATAACACGGCCGGCGCAGTGTATGCGACCATTAGCGGAGGCCGAGACAATGTTTCCAGCGGTGATTACGCCAGCGTTGGGGGAGGATGTGTCAATACGGCTGCGGGCGATTATGCCACCGTACCCGGGGGCCAGTACAACTGGTCAAAGGGAAATTATAGTTTCACTGCGGGATACCGAGCGAAGGCGCTTCATGATGGTACTTTCGTCTGGGCTGATTCCAATGACGCGGATTTTGAATCTACCGCAAATGACCAGTTCCTCATTCGCGCCTCGGGCGGTGTTGGTATCGGGACGAACAGCCCAAATTCGCAATTGCATGTCGTTGGAAACATAAAAATGGTCGATGGGAACCAAGGAGATGGGAAAGTTTTAACCTCGGACGCCGATGGCGTAGGGACTTGGCAAGCACCTCCAGCCTCAGGCATCCCTTCAGGCGGTATTATCATGTGGTCAGGCTCAATAGCTTCCATTCCCTCCGGCTGGGCCTTGTGCGACGGCACTAATGGAACTCCCGATTTGACCTCCCAATTCATCAGGTCCGTGCCGAATAGTTCAACAGATCCCGGCTCAACAGGTGGCTCATCTACACACACCCATAGTGCAGGTAGTTATTCAGCGTCGAATCATTCGCATACATATTCGGGGACTACCGACCCCGAAAGCAAAGATCCCTATTGTTGCATATGTTCATGTGGCGGTGACAGTGTCGCCAGTAAGGAGCACACACATGACTTCTCAGGCACTACTAGTTCGGCCAGCGGAGGCACAGTCTCAGGAACTTCCGGCGCAGGTAACAGCTTGCCACCTTTTTATGAGTTAGCCTTCATTATGAGAACAGGAAGCTAAGAACAGAAGATAAACAATCGTTAAGGAGATTCAAAAATGAAAGCGATTAGTTTAAACAAATTTTCGCAAAAGTCTGCCTTCCTTTTGCTTTTGACATTCCTTCTGATAAGCGTCCCTGCCGCAGGTGGCGAATATGAACTCGTCTGGGGCACAATTGACGGCGGCGGAGGCAGAAGCACCGGCGGTGATTATGTCCTGATAGGCACTATCGGTCAGCCGGATGCAGGCGAGATGTCAGGCGACGATTACGAACTGTCCGGCGGCTTTTGGCCGGCTGGACCTCTCTTATCCTGCTTCGTTGATTTCGAGCACTTTGCCGAGTTCGCTTTATATTGGCTCGATTCACCCTGCGATGAAGCCAACAACTGGTGCGAAGGTTCCGATCTTGACTTCTTAGGCAGTGTTAATCTTGATGATTTAAGGATCCTGGCATATTACTGGCTTGGCACCTGCCCCCTCGACTGGCCGTGGTATTAACAAAAACCGGCTAATGCAATTAATTCAAAGCAGGGTTTTCGAACCGGGGCGTTGCCTTACCGCGCCCCGGACCTTCCCCTCCCGACCTTCAACCAGTTCACACCCCCTGTCTCTCTTGTTCTGTTTACCATGAGCGTACCTGTCCTGACCTTATTTATACTGAGCTTCGTCGAAGTAGCCGAATGGATCCGCGTCAAAGAACCTTTGCGATCTCAGCCTTCTCTGCGGTAAGAATAATATCCGTGTGAATCCGTACAATCTGTGGTTAAGAACTTTTGTGCCTGAATACACCACCCTCTTATTCAAAGATTAATATATACCCGATACCAAAAACAGCAACATCAACAATAGCATGGCTGAGGTATCCCGGCCATATTGAACGATACCTGTTGTAACACGCCGACCATACCACCCCGCCGATGAAGATCCCAACCGATGCAACCGAAACCAGCAGGCCGTTAAAACATACCTGCATGGCGATGATATGATGGATTGTAAAACATAAAGCAGAAACACCAATTGCGGCATTTGCGGGCAAGAGTGATTTACATTTTTTCACAACAAACCAACGCCATACATATTCTTCAAGAACAGAATTTAGCAGAATCCAGTAACCAGCCACAATCAAATATGTACGCAGATTATTCAGCCCGATACTAACAGCCATGTCTTTGACCGCCTTGGGTTCTATTAAATACCTGCCAAAACCAAAATACACTGCTAAAATTACAAGGCTAATGATAACACCGAGAAAAGCACCAACACCAAAACCACCGTTTGTCGGTTTTGACAGGCTTAATTTCTGCTTGTCGACAAATACATGCCAAAATAAAGGCAGCAATAGTATCCATATCTTAGAAATGAAGAAGACTGACCTGCCGAAAAGATTCGGAGCAATGATCATCCCCACCAATATACCAATACTTGGGGCTGGTACTAACAGTAATAATGCTAAAAGTGAGGATATCTGTTTCATATTGTTATGTCCCCGTCTTTATCCCCATAAAACGTTAGGGCCTATCAAAATACGAAATTCTAAAAAACAGATTTTACCGCTATTACATTCTACTGAAAATGGTCGATCTTTCAAGTTATCTCAAGGGAACGGGATAGTCATCTATTTATCCTTTTCTTGTCGGGTGCCACCTTTTCCCGGAAAAGCGTGCCTTGCCGCCCCACGATCCACGCTATACGCATCACGCATCACGCACCACCCACCCCGCACCACGTTTATCCTGAGCGCACCCGAAGGGCTTAAAGCCTCCAGTATCCCGCATCGAGTATCCGGTATCCGTCCTCCGGCAACAACATCATATAGAATCAATAAGAAAGGTTGATTTTTTAAGGCAGACCTGATATTCTATTAAAAATGTGGCTCAGGCCCGGCGCGCCGGGATAGCTGGGCAACGATATTCTATTGTTTAGGAAAATCTCGGCTATACCCTTAAGGGTAAAAAAGTCCCGCGAGTTGGATTGTAACCTCTCCCGGCGCGCCGGGATAAAGGTTGTCACCCGCGAGCAAACGGGGAAATTCAACTGGGAGCACTATAAAACCGTACACTTGGGAGCACTTATGCCGATTTTATTAGCCGCCGCCACTGAATATGGCGGATATATATCTCCCATAAAGTTTGCTGTATTTGTAATCCTGTTCTTCGCATGGATGCCGCTGGTAAGATGGGTACACAACGACGCCCAGGCCGTTAGAACAAAGGGGAAAACCTGGACCGCCGTCATCGCTTCAACCGGAGCAGGGGCCATTGTAATCTGGCTGCTCGCTCCTTTTTTCGTCATCGGGCTGCTCCTTTACCTTATCGCCGTCGGTGCAACCGCCATGGCATACGTCGTGCACCGAAACGCAAGGGTCGCTGATTTCGAACGCGTACTTACCGCGCAACACATCAGAGGAATCTTTGTCGATGAAAAAAAGAAATTCACCGCCGCAACAAAAGGCATATCTTTTATCACCGCAAATGAAAATAAGGCGCCCTTGCCAAAGGCCAAAACTCCCGAAGCGTTCGGCTTCAAAATCGCATGTGAAGTCTTTGAAGACGCTATCTGGCGACGTACAAGCGACATCGTCTTCCAGCCGAATCCCCAGGGCTGTTCTGTTACATACAGCATTGATGGTATCCCCACAAAGCAGCCGCAAAGAACCAAGGAACAGATGGAATACTTTATACACTACCTCAAACAACTGGCCGACCTCGACACAAATGAACGACGAAAACCTCAAACAGGAAACTTCAAGGTCATTAAAAATTTACAGGAGTTTAAATGGGAAATTACCGCCGCCGGCTCAACCGCCGGTGAACAAGTCAAGCTCACAAAGCTCGAAGCATACAGCCTCATGAATCTCGAAGAAATCGGCCTTGATCCCGACCAGATACTTCATCTCAAGGCAACTCGAGATCTCGATCAGGGCTTATTCATAATCTCCGGACCAAAAAAAAGTGGAGTTACCTCAACTCTTTACGCCATGCTAAAAAACCATGACCCCTTCATGAACAGCATAAACACCCTCGAAAGATACCCCGCTGCCGAACTGAGCAATGTCACACAACATATCTACTCCCTGGCCGACACCGGAATCACCACTTATGCCAAAAAGCTGCAGACCATACTCAGAACCGCACCGGATATCATCGGTATAGCCGACTGTGAAGACCCAAAATCCGCACAACTTGCCTGCGCCGCCGCAAGAGACGGCAAAATCGTCTATGTCACTCTCGAAGCAAACAACGTAATCGGCGCACTCGGAAAATGGCTCAAATTCGTCCCCGACAAAAACTCGGCCACCGAGAACCTCATCGGAATACTCTGTCAAAGGCTTGCCAGAAAGCTCTGTGACGAATGCAAACAGGCGTATCAACCAAAGCAGGACCTGTGCAGAAAGTTGAACATCCCTGCCGACAAAATGAAGCTCCTCTACAGGCCCGGAGATGTCCAGTACGACAAGCGGGGCAGACCGATACCCTGTGAAAACTGCCAGGGCACGGGATTCTTCGGAAGGACCGGAATATTTGAGGTCGCCATGATCGACAACCAAATAAAAAAGGCCATGAAGCAGGCAAAATCCCTCCGCGAAATATCTTCTCACTTCAGACGTTCCGGCATGCTCTACATGCAGGAACAGGCCGTTAAAAAGGTTGCTGAAGGAATCACTGCAATAAATGAAGTTATCAGGAAATTCTCGGCAACACCGAAAGAACAGAAGCCTAAGAAGTAATATGGAACAGCTAACTGCAAATTGTACAGTCAATCAGGAGACAACATGTTTGCTGCCGTCGGCATTATATTAATCTCTATCTTGTGCGTCTCTCATCTTTATCTTAAAAGCTCCACGCCAAGGTCCTTTACATCCGCGATTGCAGCCGTTGTCGCAGTCATCGCGGCCCTGGGCTACTATGAAATTGCCTCAGAAAACTTTATTTCGAGAGGTTACGGTGGCCAGTGGGTTCAACCCGCCATCTTTGCAATCATCTTCTTTGCCGTCCTTGCGGTTACAAAATTACTCGCCGATTACATCCTCCCCCGCAGTGTGGATTTCGGCCAGTTATCGGCTCGAATCGCCGGAGTCGTCTGTGGAATTATCGCCGGCCTCATTATATCCGGAGCCTTATTTATCGCTATCGCCATGAGCCCGGTCGCACTCAAATGGCCTTACGCACGCTTCGAGGAGAACAACATCAATATCAACAGCCCGAAAAGCTCCCTCCTGAATTCAGATGCAATAGTAGCCGCCCTGTTCAGTTGGATCAGCAAGGGTTCCATGAGCTCCGACAAGAGTTTTGGTGTCTATCATGCCGACTTCATAGACCAGCTCCACCTGAACCGCCACAAAGCAAAAGAAGCCGGCGTTTACATCATCGTCGCCGCCGAGGCCCTTGTACTGCCCGAAAAAAACGCCGTCCGAACCTTCAATGTCGATCAGCGCACCTTCACTGTCGTCAGAATGGGCATAAAAGGCGCCGAAATTGACCGTGGCGGCGCGATGGATAATGAGGGCAGAGTCTCCTTCACACCTTCACAGGTAAGAATACTATGCAAGAAAAAGGACCAGGCCGAGGACATGACCGGAAGTGCCCGCCCGGTCTACCCGCAAGCTCAATTATTTGAGAACGAGCTTATAACCTTGCGACTCGACGAAACCATCAACGTTGCCAGAGGCGAATTTGAAAGTGTTTCCAGCTATGGCAGAGTCGCCTGGATTGACCTTGCCTTTAGCGTCCCGGCCGATATGAGACCTGTACTGCTCGAGTTTAAGCAAAACGCCGTCGCACCATTGCCCAAACCCGTCGTCGGCACCACCGAAATAGACTCCCCGCCAGGCAACGAACAATATGAAGAAGACCAAGAGTACGAAGAAGATCAAGAGTACGAACAAGAGCGAGGCAGAGGCCGAGGGCGGTAAGAAACAAAGATATCATCAAACGTCGAACACCGAACATCCAACGTCCAACGTCCAACGAGCAACGGGCAGCGGACAACGGGCAACGAGCAACGGGCAACAGGCAACAGGCAGCGCAAAAGAGGCGGGGTGAAAAAAATAAAAGTCCAGCCGGCACTTTATAAGGACACCGACACATGCCCCGGCCTTTAAGCGCTGTCAGGCTCTAAAGCCGGCCGGACCCCGTCGCGCGACCACACCACCAGCGTATATTCGAATACCCCGGCGAAGCTTCAACTTACAACTCAAACTGACCGATTGAATGTAAATTTATTGTTTAATTACTTGTTATATAAGAACTTAAAACAGTCTCCGACGAAGTCGGAATCAACAAACTAAGAACTAAAAACTAACAACTAACAACTCAAAAGCTTACCCACGCACACAATCTCCGACCAAGCGTATCAACTTGTTTATCCGGAAGTGCTCATGCAAAAAGAGCACCGCCGCCATATGCTCAACTCGGGCTGGAAAGATGCCTTCGGGGCATAGAGGGCAACGGCGCTCTCTCTATATAGACTACGAGAGACCGCCTTGCTCTGTGCTGCAAAACAGCACAAAAGCTGACGGCGCTCCCCATAAATGAGGAGCACCGAGCCTTCCAAACGCTCCCGAAACAAAACTCTTTCCATTCGAGCTGAAGCACTTAGAATCTCAGTGATTCAATTCTGTCAGCCGATTTCTCTCAGCCGACTATTAATATCTTACAATCCCGTCACAACCTTTGCAACAAAAAAACAATATATTTTTAAAAAAATCTATCGTCCTGAATTAGCCTTCTCGCCGCGTCTGCCCACCGTGCTCGCGCCCGTCGCGGCAGGCGCCGCGTCGCAGCGGGTACCCCTGCCCGCCCTCCGTAGCTCTTGTCCTCCGAAGCTTTATGCGAAGGAGGATAGCGAAGGAGGGAACGCAGCCGAAGGGGACCGAAGAGAATCGAACGGGGTAGTCGAAGTATCTATTCAAATAGTCCGCGAAGCGGTTCCGCCAACACAATACGCAATACTCAATACACAATACGCTTCACAAAAAAAAGGATTGCATTGTCCGAGTCGGCATCTTATAGTGCTCCAGGTTGTATTTTCCCGCCCGCCGTGCCGAGGCACTGTCGCGGCAGGTTTGCTCGCGGGTAACAACCCTTTATCCCGGCGCGCCGGGAATCAAACTCGCGGAAACCTTTTATCCTTAAGGGTATAGTATGTGGGTAAATGTGCTTTTGAAAGCTGTCGGGGAAAAACGATTCTATTATGTTGCGATTTATGTTATTTTGTAAGCATTGAAGATATCGGGCGTTTTGGCCAAACAAGGCATTGGAGAACGAAGTATTATATTATTGAATAATTCAGCTTTTTCTGGTAAACTGATTAAAGGAAATGACCTATACTATAATGGTTCTTTGGACGATAAAAACTAAGTAAGGGAGATATTCGTGTCGTCAAACAAATCAACAGAAATACAGACACTGTCAAATTGGCAAGTATTCGTATTGCGTTTTACTGCATTTTATAGCCCAGATGAGACATTCGATAGCTCAGGATGGTGGGCAGAGGTGACAGGTGACCTACCAGAAACAGAAACAAAGAAGCTCAAAGAGGGTATAATCATAGAAGAAGGGCCTTTTAGGGACGGAAAGCTAACTTTGGTAAAGTCTGAGGTTGCGATCGACTTACGTCTTCATCTACCAGACAAGCCAGAAGAGGTCGACGGCATACCGACAGTTGGTAGTTTTGAAAAACAATACCCAGAATTTGTCAGTCTTGTTAAAAAGCTATTTGACGTAACCACATTCCCTTTGGTCACACGTCTGGCTTTCGGCTCTATCATCAACCTCCCAACAAAAGACCAACAGGAGGGTTATAAACAACTATCTGCCTATATCAAAAACGTTAAAATTGACCCTGTGAAATCGCGGGACTTCATATACCGAATTAACCGAAGGAGGGCGTCCACAACTGGGATTGATAACTTGGAAATAAATAGATTGAATAGTTGGTCTGTTGCTTCCTTCAGTACTGCCATCTTGTCTATTCCCACAAGTGCTAAGACAAGAACCGCAAACTGTTATGCTTGTCGCCTGGAAATTGACATAAGCACTTGTCAAGAATTCCAAAACCATCTACCAAAAGGGAAGTTGAGCGAAATTTTCGATGAACTCGTTGATATGGGTAAAGAAATTATAACTCAGGGTGACATAGAATGAGATTGAGTGACCAAACTGAAACGGTAATATATCCTGATGAACAAGCACAAATGGTTGACCCTGACACAGCCTCTACTGATTTAGGAGTTCTTGTACAGTTTATTTACTTCGGGCAACCGGTTATTATCCCCATGTTTTGGGACCGAAAAAACCCTAGACTACAAACCCGTGAGTCACTATTTAAATCACTTCCTATTGCGAAAAAGACAATCATTTTAGGAGGGCATGCACACCAAGCGCAGAGTGATTTAATGGTAACAGCAGAGGAAGAAAAACAGTTTGATAGAGCAGAGACTGATTGTATTGAAAAGATTTCGCAGGTTAACATAACTAAGAGGGTAGAAAGGATTTTCAGGGCTGTAGCAGAAGAAATAATGGAGGGTGAAATAGCAGAGGGATTCGCTAAGGATTTATCAGAGTTGATAAGACAATATGAAGGTTTTGCAGTTTGCGAAATCGAACACTTTATCTCAGAAGAGAAAGTCACTTCAGAATCCGCTGAAGCGGCACTTCTCATTCTTGGAGACATAGATCACAAACACACTCACAATTACCGCCGATGGTTGCTCGAAAAGGCTCTCATTCATTGCTCATCACCAATCGTCCGGGATGGAGCAAATGTAGGTCTCGGTTATATGGATGACCCCCATGCGATCCCATTCTTAAAAAAGGCTATCCAAAACGAAGAAAATCCTCTGTTGCGTAAAGTGATGAATAAGACACTCTCTCAGTTGGAGGATACGCAAAAGTGCCTTTCCTATTGCGAAGTACAAAATACAACAGATGGATGATTGCCGAACCAGAGTGGCTTATAGAAGGTGAGATTCCAGCTGACCCAATCTTTGGCTTAGACACAAAAAGCAATAAAATGTCAGTCTGGGTTGTTGACAACAATGGAGCCTATATTGAGCGGATTGTCGGCGCCTTAGCAGCAAAAGGACAGACACTACAAGATTTCGAATACGTGTTGTTGAATTTAAAAACAGTCGCAAGTATTGGGATCAAAATTCTACAAATAGCGGGACGATGTCCAGACAAAGACTTGAACAAACTCCATCGTGACTTAGACGAAATCTCTGGTCAAAAACTTCTAAAAGTAACCCAATTTACAGTTGAAAAACTTTTGCAGGGAGAAGCCAATCTTGTTGACAGGATTCCACGAAAGACTGTTGCCAAATATATACAAAACAGTATTAATAAGGGTTTTATTGATCCTGTAGATATAACACCCAATGTGTTGGAAAAAGCGCAAAGCGTGTTAGAGAAAGGGCAGATGTAGAGATGTTTTTTTGGCACTGCCTCTTGAAGGCATTGCATCGGAGTCCGTGGATAATAAACGACGAGGGCACGTTTGGGAAGGCGGGGTAAAGGGGCAAAACAGCGTACAGCGTGGAGGGGGGGCAGCATAGGAAATGTAAAGTGTAAAATGCAAAATTGTGGAACCCAGCACTTAAAAATTTTAAGGGCAAATTAAAGGTGTCCCGTATTTTTTTCTTGAAGTGACTGGAAGAATTCTACGAAAGTCGAGTTTGTATGAGGTATGCAGGTCTTACCGATGACCCGAAACGAACAAAACGGGAACATGGAAACCCGGGCGACTTCAGCGTTATGCAGCAATTCACATCCGA
>Ga0114922_10002874_pt1 | contig 16094 bp, 12 predicted proteins | sample AartaG_FD_100975 | JGI IMG/M metagenome (GOLD analysis project Ga0114922, IMG submission 100975) | Deep subsurface microbial communities from Aarhus Bay to uncover new lineages of life (NeLLi) - Aarhus_00045 metaG | ecosystem: Environmental > Aquatic > Marine > Oceanic > Sediment | place...
ATTATAACAAGACGTATTCGATCTACTTGCTGCCCTCTCCTTGTCACACCACTGTTTCCCTGCATTGCGTCACATTGGGCTTCCACGGGCTGCAACCTGTAACCCCGGCTCTGTTCCGACGGTCCGGTTCACCCCCACGGGTGTGGGAAAAACCTGAGGGCTGTGAGAAACAGAACGTGGCCGAGTGGTTGGCCGTGACTTGGAGAGAGACGGCGGGCCATCGGGGGGCTATGGCGAACATCATGCTGTGTTGAGAAAACGAGAGAGCGACCTACCTGCCACCTCGCGCCACTGCACCCACATGCTACGCTGCCCGTCCTCGTCGTTGAGCAACCACGTTACGTCCGTAACGTGGGACCCCAGATGCCTCCAAGCAGCGAACTGAATGACGTTGTTGCCCCAACCATTGCCTTCTTGACGTATGAAGAATTATGAGTATAATACTTCCATACTAGAAAACTAGACTTCCAAAGACGAAAATGAGTGTACCCTACGGCTATACCTACACCTTCCCGGCACTACGTGGCATTCAAGCAGGGCGCGAGTATTATGTTGCCATGTGTCCACTGAAGTTGCTGCCCAAGATCTTTCTGTTCGATGAAGCCCCCATTCCACCAGAGTTGCGTGCTCAAAGGACATTGAACCGTACTCGCGTGCCGGAGATTGCCCGTTACATTTTGGAAAGCCGACACAATTATGCCTTCTCAGCCATTACAGCATCCATTGACGGTGAGGCGCGCTTCGAGCCAGCTGAGATGGGCGATGGAACGTCTGATGTCGGGCGTTTGATTGTGCCAATGTCGGCCCGGTTTGTGATCAATGATGGCCAGCATCGGCGAGCAGCGATCGAGTCCGCGTTGGAAAAAGATCCCGAACTGGGCGAAGAGACAATCGCTGTTGTCTTCTACTTAGATGCTGGTCTGCGGCGTAGTCAGCAGCTCTTTGCTGATCTGAATAAGCATGCAGTGCGCCCTAGTAAATCATTGGGGATTCTCTACGATTACCGCGATCCCCTCGCTGGACTGGCGCGGGCCCTGGCTCAACAAGCAGTGCTGTTCAAGGGACTGACTGAATTTGAAAAGACATCTATCTCCAATCGCTCAATAAAGCTCTTTACCTTGAGCGCGATTTACCAGGCGACTGGGGCTCTACTAGACAAACACAAGAACGATCCAATTGATGACCAGGAGAGAGAATTAGCATTGCGCTTTTGGGACGAACTGGCAAAAGTGATCCCAGAGTGGCAACTGGCCATCAGGCGACAGGTCAGCAGCGCTGAATTACGCAACAACTATGTGCATTCCCACAGCGTTGCATTGCATGCCTTGGGATTGGCTGGATGCACCTTGTTGCGCCAGCACCCACGCGATTGGCCTAAACACCTAAAGCTCCTCCAAAGTATTGATTGGTCACGCAGTCATGTAGCGGTTTGGGAAGGTCGCGCCATGTCAGGTGGGCGAATGAGCAAATCCCGGCAAAACGTCCGGGCTACCGCCATTTTTCTCAAAAAGACTCTAGATCTGACCCTGACGCCTGAAGAGCAGGAATTCGACGCCCACTTTTGTTCGCTTAAACACGCGACTGTTTCCTCATAGGGATGGCACAATGTCTAACACAGACTCACCCAACGAAGAGTCAATACTTCACTCGCTAGACGAGATCCACGAGGAAATTCGTCAGATTTACCTGAGTTATCCATACCCCTGGGTTGTCGGTTACAGCGGCGGAAAGGACTCGACCACTGCCCTGCAGTTGGTTTGGTATGCTTTAGCCGGGTTGCCTCCTGAGCAGCGACAGAAGCCGGTCTATGTCATCTCGACGGATACTCTTGTTGAAACCCCCGTGATCGTTGACTATATAGACGACACCCTGCGGCGAATTGGTGAACAGGCTGTCAAATGTGAAATGCCTTTCAGAACGGAGAAGCTGAAGCCAGTACTCAATGACACTTATTGGGTAAATCTGATCGGGCGCGGCTACCCTGCACCTACCAACATCTTCCGCTGGTGTACTGAACGCCTGAAAATCAATCCCTCTAATCGCTTCATACTAGACAGAGTTGCTGAATCTGGCGAAGTGCTCTTGGTTTTAGGCATGCGTAGTGGAGAAAGTGCCAGGCGCGACCGAGTAATGCAAAGATACCACTTTTTAGGACACGTACTGTCAAAGCATAGCCGATTGCCTGGCGCGTGGGTTTACACGCCCATAGAGCAATTCTCCACAGATGACGTCTGGACCTATTTGCTTCAGGTCCCTTCTCCTTGGGGAGGCGACAACCGTAGCCTGGCCTCGTTGTATCGCTCATCCCAGGATGGTGAGTGCCCTTTGGTAGTTGACGACACCACTCCACCCTGCGGCAACAGTCGCTTTGGTTGCTGGGTCTGTACGCTGGTTGATCGAGACCGTTCTATGGAAGCGATGATAGACTCTGGCGAAGAATGGATGATCCCCCTGCTTGAATTTCGAGATTGGCTCGCTTCAACTCAGGACCCTGCTGTAAAGCCGCAGCAAAGAGAGTACAAAGGGCGCAACGGGAGGGTGAGGATCACGGACAGAGGTTTGCTCTGGCGCACCTATAAGCTTGATTTCTCAAAAGAAATGTTGAGGCGGTTGCTTGAAACTCAAGCTGAAATCCAGGAGCACGATCTCGACTTTGTTTTGATCGGTGAGGATGAGTTAAGGGAAATCCGTCGCCTGTGGTTGACCGAACGCCAAGACTGGGAAGATTCGCTGCCCGGAATCCACACCGAAGTGACGGGACAGACCATAGACTGGGATTACAACGACGTGAGTATGCCGAGCCGCTTGGAACTTGTCTTGCTACAGCGAGTTACACGCAAGTATGATGTGCCAGTAAGGCTGCCTCAGAAGCTGATAGATGCTGAATGGCAATATTACGGCATGCGTCGCCGGGGCCGGATTCACAAAACCATAGAAAAAATCTTGGGTGAAGACTGGCGAACTCTTGATGAAATTCAAGCTGCAATAGCCCTGCGCCAGCAGCAGGCCAACAGAGCGGATGAGACAACATGATCATTCGACGAGTACAGCTATCAGATTTCGGCATCTATAGCGGCAGCGAAACATTCAACCTGACTCCAGTGCCGTTGAATGGCTTCAACCGTCCAATAGTCCTGTTTAGTGGCAAGAACGGTGCGGGCAAGACTACCATTATTGAGGCCATACGTTTGTGCCTGCATGGCCCACTGGCCTTAGGTAGCCGAGTTAGCCGAGCCGCATATGAGAGCTATCTAGCCAAATATGTCCATGTGCCCTTGAACTCAGACAATAGGCCAACCTCGGCGAAAATCGGATTAGATCTGGATCATGTCAGTGCGGGGCGTAAACGAGCCTTTCGTATTGAAAGAAGCTGGCGCCTGGTTAATAGTGGAGTGAAACAAGAGCTTCGAATTTGGGAGGATGGTGAAGAGTTAGCTGGTTTGGATACTCTCCAACAGAAGGAGAGCTTCCTGCGTGAACTGATGCCTCCTCGAGTGGCAGACCTGTTATTTTTTGACGGAGAGAAGCTGCAGTTGCTGGCTGAAGAGAGTACCAGCAATAGCCTAATGGCGGACACCGTTAGAGCGCTATTTGGACTGGATCTAGTTGAGCAGCTTCAAAGAGATCTAGATATCTATCTTTCGCGTAAAATGGCCAGTCGTAATGCGGATTCACTAAAGACACAGCTTCAGGAACTTGCTCAAAAGATGACAGATCTCAAAAATGAACGTGCGGCCTTGAGAGTTGAACAGCAAGCCAACCGAGAGTCAATGGCGGAAATAGGACGGGCCATTGCCAATCAGGAGCAGCAGATAGCCAGTGAAGGGAAGTGGTTTGCTGAGCGGTTGGTCAGCCTAAGAACAGACCGCCAACGACTGGAAATAGAAATAGAGATGCAACGTCGTCAGGCACAAGAACTTACTGGTGGCCTGATACCTTTTTCCATCGTCCCTCAGATGTGTCAGCAAGTGGCCAAACGCTTGCGTTTGGAGAAAGAATATCAACTGGATAGGGCCTCGCAAGAGGTGTTGAAAAAACAGATCGAGCTAACTTCTGCCGAGATTACATCCCCTCAGTTCTGGGCCGACATTGGCTTGACAATGGATGGGCCAACCCAGCAAAAGATGCTTACCAGAATCGAGGCCACCTTGAGGCAGGCGATTCCATCTTCTGACGTCAGTCCAGATGAAGTCATTCTGGAAGTGTCTGGCCGAGACCGACAAAAACTTTTGGGCTGGATCGATCAAGCCTTGGCTGATGTCCCTCAGCAATTTTGCCAGGTTATTCACCGACTCAACGCATTGGAAGCAGATCTCGAAAGAATCGACCACGAGCTGGCCTTGGTGCCGGCCGATGAAGCGCTCAACCCGCTGGTAGAAACGCTGCATGGCTACAACCAGGAATTGGGCCGGTCACAGAAAACAGCAGAAGACCTGGCTGAACGGATGCGGCGTCTGGAATACGAGATCGAGCAAACCCATTACGAATTGCGCCGAGTGCGTCAACAGATAGCCGAACGAGAGCACGACAATCGAAGCATTCAACTAGCCGCCAGAACGCAACTTGTGCTGGAAGAATACATGCACGAGCTTACTAGAGAGAAGATAAGGTTGCTTGAGAAGGCATTGATGGCTCGCTTCAACGAATTATGCCGTAAAGAGTCTCTGGTAGACACGGTTAAAGTGGATCCCGAGACTTTTGAAATCACCCTACATCGGCAACGACAACCCTTTGACCGCAACCAGCTTTCCGCAGGAGAAAAGCAACTCTTGGCCATAGCAACCATGTGGGCCATGCGGGAAGTGTCAGGCATCCCCATGCCAGTGATTATTGATACCCCCTTGGGACGGTTGGACAGCGACCACCGGCTAAAGATGGTTCAAAGTTATTTCCCCCGTGCCAGCCATCAGGTTGTCCTGTTAACCATGGATACCGAACTTGACCATCAGATGTTATCTATGCTGGCGCCGGCCATTACACGCACCTATCACCTGAATTATGACCCGTCGCAAGGCAAAACAGACGTGCAAGAGAGTGAACCCGCAAGTTCCTCCTTGCAAGAGGAGGTTATTGCCTGATGAAGCTGAACCGTCTGCGCGTGTGCAAAGAAGTATCTAATCGGTTGAGCATCTTGAAAGGCCGGACAGGGGTGACTCCCAACATCTTGTGCCGGATCGGATTCTGTCTTTCCCTGAACGACCCCACGGTTCCCAACCCCGACGATTATCCACCAGACAGTGAGCGGGAAATAAACCGCCACACCCTGACTGGGCCATGGGATCAGTTGTTTGTAGCTTTAATCAAGGAGCGCTGTCAACAAGATGGCCTTTCCCTGGACGATGAAGAACTGGCGGCTCAATTCAGAGCACATATCAACCGGGGTGTACTACTTCTCTACAAACGGGTACGCTCCATAAATGACATGGCGCTGTTGATGCCCAGAGTGCATTTCAGCCTGGGGGAAAGCGACGGCCCTATCCAATTGGCCCTCCTTTCGTCCTACCCGGACGGCGGTCAACCCAGACCCGTCGAAGGATAACGTTGAGCGATGCCACCAGATGTCATTTACCTGGACCACAACGCCACCACGCCGGTGGACCCGCGTGTGATGGAGGCCATGTTCCCCTATTTCACCGAGATTTTCGGCAATGCCGCCAGCATCGATCACGACTATGGGCACGAGGCCAAACAGGCCGTGGATAGAGCCCGAGGGCAGATCGCGGCCCTCATCAACGCCCGGCCCGATGAGATCATCTTTACCAGTGGCGCCACCGAGTCGGACAACATCGCCTTGTTTGGCGTGGCCGAAAAGTATGCTCACAAAGGCAACCATATTATCACCTGCGTTACCGAACACAAAGCGGTCTTGGACTGCTGTCGGCGGCTGGAGGAGATGGGCAAGCAGGTCACTTATTTGCCGGTGGATCAATACGGCTTGGTGGATCCAGATGACGTGCGCGGGGCTATTACGCCCCGAACTATCCTCATCTCGATCATGGCGGCCAACAACGAGATCGGCACGCTGGCTCCCATAGCCGAAATCGGGGAGATTGCGGAGGAGCACGGTATCCTGTTTCACACCGACGCTGCCCAGGCCGTGGGGCACGTCCCGGTTGATGTGCAAGCCATGAACATCCACGTCATGTCCATGTCGGCCCACAAGATCTATGGCCCGAAAGGGATGGGCGCCTTGTACCGCCGCCGCAGCAACCCGCGCGCCATGCTAGCGCCGGTCATTTATGGGGGCGGACACGAGCGTGGCATTCGCTCGGGCACGTTGAACGTGCCGGGGATCGTGGGCTTTGGGGAGGCACTGCGCATTGCCAGGCGGGAGATGCAAAAGGACGCCGAGCGGTTTCGAGAGTGGAGCCAACGTATCCAACAGCGGTTGGAGGCTGAGATCGGCGAGGTGCAGTTGAATGGACATCCTGCCCAGCGGCTGCCTCACAATTTGAATTTGAGTCTGCCAGGGATAGAGAGCAAAGCCTTGATTGTGAGGCTGAAGGGAGTAGCCCTGTCGACCGGTTCGGCTTGTACGTCTGCAAAAGTGGAACCATCACACGTTATCCAGGCGCTAGGCTTTGGTGAGGAGCGGGCTCATACTGCGATCAGGATCAGCGTTGGACGTTTCAACGATGACGCTCAGATTGAATTGGCTATTGACAGGATAGTAGAAGCTAGCAGACAACTTCAAGCAGTACAAGCCCTTGGTGAATTAGCATAAGCTTGCCACAAGTATGGTGATTGCTGATACAACGTTTTCAAGCGGACGGCACAGTAGTGATCAGCTTGACCTTTTCAGCAGGACCTCCACTCTGGGCTCTGCCCAAGCAGTGATTTGGTCTTGCAAAGGTTTTGACACCCAGTTCTCGTGATAGTGAAATGCCCCAAGTAAACGACAGCGATCCAAGAACAGCCCTTTGACACGAACACAGCTCTTTGTGAACTCATCGTCCAAGAATGAAAACGGAGCCGCAAAGGCTCGTAGAGGCTGGTTTCTGAAGGAAATCATATCGTTCCATATGTCCAAGTCTGGTGTTTTCAATTTGCCCTGCCAGTTCCCACCGCTAGCACACTGCATTAGGTACACAGGAATGCCCACGCGGTTGTCCGGAAACGGCCGGTAACACAATAAGTCCAGTCCCATGTCTTTTGCCTTTGATTGGTCCCACAATTCGGAATGTACCAACTCCTCCCCTAGACGAGTCGCAACCTTATTCACCACCTGCCTCAATCCGTCCGTGCTAGTCCTGGTCCACCCGGTCTGGTGTATTTCCCAAGAACAAAGTTGTGCCTCAAGCGAAGCTTTGACCAGTTGTTCGAACAAATCGCCTTGCTTCGTGTAGTCGTTTCCAAACTCGTGTCTCCACCAATCATAATAAGGAGCCAAAGACAAAAGAACGCAAAAAGCGTGGGCTGGAGCATCTTGCCATTGCGTTCTAGCCTGAATCCATTTATCACTTATGTTGAACGCACAACTGTCCCCAATCAAGTATTGACGCCTTCTCAATTCTGCCCAAGCGTCCTGTACCCCCTCGCGGGCGAAGTCCTGTTTGTCGTATATCTCCTCCTCAACCAAAACGTCGGCGATATCGGTCACGGACAACTCTTCGTGGTCAAGAAGCACACTTCCCTCAATCCAATCACATAGAACATCAAGTCGCACGTTGTGCTTTTCAACTGACCGAACAAATCCTTTCGTTGGAGTGGTCAACATCAGCCCTGCTCCTTGAGTAAGACCTGATATAGCTCAGGGAAAACGCTCAGCAGCCGCAGTGTATCAGCCCCCAGTCGATAGACTTCTTTTCGAAGATCGGCGGAACTCCTGAAGAAGTGAGCCCGTGACAAGGCTAGCTCAAGGTTGTCTGCTGCCTGCTGGACGAGCCTTACAATCTCCGCCTCGTCACCGCCTGATATTCGCAAGGCAACCTCGAGCTTGGGATTCAGAGTACTCTCAAGGTATTCTACAGCAGTATCACTTTCCAGAATCTTTCCAAAACTGCTTACCTGGCGTGTATCCGTGACGAGTGGAAATGGATTGTCTCCAGTGCCGAAAAGCCAGCGCGAGAAACTGGTCAAGTTTTGCAGATGATCTTTGGGTACGGGCCTCTTGGCTGCACTGGGATCAGCCATCATGTCAATCTGAAGGTATCTTTTGGCCCCCTCGGTACGCAATGACATGTACAGTATGGCAAAGCGGTTCTCAGCTAAGTGCGGGGCAAAGTCCTCGACAGAGTCTTCGATTTGCAGCAAAACACGGTATGCAATATAGTGCTGACGGACGGTAGGGGTTTTGCTTCCTATCTTCCGCATCACTTGTTCATATGTCATGCCTTGCTCATCAATTAACTTGGCAATGAAGCCCGCTTTCTCGTCCGCATCCCATGGTTTGATACCTGTGACATGCCGAAACCCTAAGAAAGCCTGGACATCTTCACGTGAATCGGCGAGAAAGTAGGGAACCCGAGTGAACAACTCCGCCGGGGGTGGTGCACTTTCGCTGATAGCTTTCCATCTGGGAGACACGGGATGCCCTTCATACGCATCCCGAAGGTATTTCAGTGCGGCTAGTCTGCGGTTGCCTTCTACAACTACAAGTCTTGTCTCACCCAGGAGCTCTTCCTCCACGACCAGCAAGGCTTCATAGGTCCAGAACCCGCCGCTCTCCAAGTACGAGAGAGCAAGTTCTTCTAGTGTCCAAGTCCTCATGAGTTCTAGTATTTCGCCTTGAGAAAGACCCTTTTCTAGGTTGCGCCGCCCAAGCCGGGGGTTCTTCGAGTCAAGGTGAAGCTCGTCGATGGTTGCATATCCAATATCTGTGCTAATAGCCATGTCTTATACCTATCAGTTTTCGCTTTAATATGGGCAATCATCAATGATGGCTTCCCACGCATCAGGCACAATCATTCGCTTGCCTCAAAAACCCATCACTTCCATTGCGGCTTGCACATTAGTCATCGAACTCTGTCTTCACAAAAAGCACATACTCGATAGTCATTAGATGGCCTTCAGTGCAACATTGGCCTTATTCCAAATGGCTGTCCGGAATCGCACCATAGCGTCGACGGCCCAGGTTCGGAGCTTTGCCAACTCTTCATCGCTATCGGTGATAGCGCCCCCACGATATAGGGCAATCCGCGACGCGCGACGATCATCAATGCGTTCCCAGGCAAGAGCATCGCCCAGTGTAGCTTCGATTTCACTCTTTTGGGCATGGAGAGCATCAAACACGCCTTTGTTCTTTCCCTTCTCACCCGTATCAATATATAACTCTACCCTGAATTTTTCCCCTCGAGCAAAAGAGAAATCTAGAATGGCCTGTTGTGGCCCTCCCTCCGGTAGTGACGCTACCACATGCCAATAGTTCCCCTGTGGTGAGTGGTCTTTTATCGTAAATGAAGCTTTCGCACGCAACTCTGCGAGAAGGGCACTGAAAAAATCAATGTATGCCTTCTCTCGCTCTTTGACACGGACGAAAGTTACTTCCTCTTTGGACATATTGACGTAAGCACGCCATCCGACACTCAGCCACTGCTGAGATTGAACGTGCCCCACCGGGTCATTAGCCCACCATGAGCGGTGCTGGTGCGCAGATGGGGGCAGCTTGTCACCGATTATTTGCTCAATCTGTACGAATGTTAGTCGTTGTCTATCCTGGTCAGTCGGTTGGTTTTGTAGCCAAAGCGCCAATGGAGCATAACGGCTTTCCTTCAGGCCAACTTCCTCATCGGTAGGGATTATCTCTGCATCAACTAGAGATGCCGCAGTCTGTCCCAGCAAGTCAGGTTCGGGTTGCATCTTGGGGGTAGCAGGCTCATGCCGGGTCAACCACTCGGCACAGAAACAGAGTTGGTGCCGCTGTTCTGGAGGTATGTCACCATGAAAATGAGCCAAGGCATTGCGTATTTCGCGCACAGAGTTCAACATCTGATAAACGACTTTGCGGTCAAGATTGAAAACCGATCCGTATCGGAGCCACTGGTCCTTATGCGAAAACAGTTGAACGTACTCAGCCAGAGTAAGCTGATCGAAAGATTTGGGTTCATCTTCACCATAAAGACGGGACAACGCTTCCTCTAATAGATCATCGTCAGGATTATGTTGTTTATCGCCGAATGCCCTTTTTGCGTAATGGTTCAGTGCGTGACGGAATCGTCCGCGGTTGAGGTGTTTGGGACCCGGCAGGACCTCGCATATCGCGGCGCTCAATGCTTGTTCGTTGAGTTGACCTGTCTCATCCGTAAAGGCAGCCAGGATGTGATCCTTTATGGCTGTCTCAATGTCTTGGACAAGCATAAGGTCTTCTGCTCGCTGCCGGAAAAACTCCGCTGTATCGTAGTTGGTTACAATGCCTGCCAGTCGCCTTTCACCGTCTACGATCAACACAGCATAGGCTTTCTTGAGCGCCTCAAGCATGTCAAACAGATCATCCTCCGGGCTGAACTTGGCCACCTTGATCGTCATGGCATCAGCGACCTGCAGAACATCGATTGTGACGCCAAACTGCTTTAGAGCTTCAAGGATGGTGTGAGTTGTGATCATGCCTAATGGCCTTCTCTCACCATCCACAACGGGCAGTTGGCTAAAGCCATGCTCGGTCATTAGTTCTAGCGCTAGTCGTACTGGTTGGTTGAGGGACACGGTGACCACTTTGTGGCGATCTTCCATGAGATGTCGAATGGGAAAAGGCATTGATACTTACCCTCCACTAATACAGAAATGCCTCAAGATACGAGCATGGCTGTCAATCGACCTGTGTGTCCCTGATTAGATTGACCAGGTTCCACAACGGCTGGCCTGGTTGATCAACCAGTTCTCGTTTGAGCTCGCGGATCCCAGCGTTGGCATACTCTTCGGCAATGCGCAGAATCCGGTCTTTATGCAGAATTATTTCCACATCACCCGTGTCAGCCACGGCAATTGCCTTTAGCGCCGGAATATATCCATATCCTGAGAAAGCTGGTTCCAACGAAATGGTTGTGTCCTTCCAGTCGCCAAAGGTCGCTTCTTCCCAGCCCTGACTCCCAGAACAACAGCCCACATGAAAACATCTTTCATCGATAGAAATGGTTCTTGCTCCGGGTTTTTCGCAGACCGTCTGGAAAGATCCTGATAGAGCTTGTGCACATCTCCTGTCTCAATGTTGGCACGGTCCCCCCTGACTTCCTTTTCATCCTTCGTAGCCAAAAGAAACCTCCTCAATTGTTGTACAGCCAGTTTTCATGTCGAACTGGAGTTCAAACTGAGCACCCGATCGTGGTTCCAATCCTGTCCTCGACGCTTCATCCCATTCACGATCCGTCACAAAAAGGATCAACTGGGATGTCAGATCCGGCAAATTCTCTGCCACAGCAGACAGATCATTCCCAGAAAGACGACCAAAAGGAGTGTCCATCACCAACGGGGCTACTTCACCAGACACCCTCGCCATCGCAGTAATGAAGGACAGACTCAAGATCTGGCGTTCGCCAGCCGAGAGCTCCTTTCGGGCCGGCATTCCCCAGCGATCTATGATCTCAAGACGAAAATCCTGATCTAATTGGACATCTTGGAAATGCTCTTGCTTCCAAGCTAGTTTTCCGAAAACTTCCTTGGTTGCTGCTTCAATCTCGCTCCGCGTCTGTTCAAAGAACTCCTCCTTTATTCTCGCCACAGCATCCGCTGCCTTCTGAGCAAGCTCTTCTTTGCGAGTCAGCAGTACCAGTTTTTTCTCCTTAGCCTCTGCCTCTTGTTTCTTTCTTCTTACTCTTTCAATCTCCAGGTCAATACCGCTTATTTTGGCTTCAATGCTTCCCTGTTCTGCAATAGCCATTTCAAGAGCCCGCTGGAATTTAGCACGCTGTCTTTCGAGTCCTGCTATTTCCTCTTCGGGTGCGCCTTTTAACTGACGTTCGATATCGTCAAGCTCTTTATACAACTGATCCATTCTTGAGTTAATTCCAGCCCGATCTCGAGTCAAGTTGACCAGAGTTGACATCTGATTGGAGGCGATAGCTGACAATGCATGCAGATTTCCTCCCAATCTGGATACCTCCGACTCCAGCTCGCTTGATGTTGTTCTCTTGAGCAGCGACGACAGTTTCTGATAGGCCTCATCATTGAGCTGGAATGGGCGCCCGCAGATGCACTGAAGATTCTCCAACAGATCCTCCACAAGCTGCTTTCGGATGTCACCAGGTATCAAGCCACGCTCTCGCTTCTCGTCAAGCACTTCTAGTGCCCTCTGGGCAGCTTCTGGGAGCAGGTTGAGGTAAGAGCGATTTGCGAGAAGCTGGATTAACTCCACTTTCCCACGCTCCTGCTCTTCAAATTGTTTCAACAAATCCTGAATACGATCACGCTTCTCTTGAAGGCTCCGAGTGGCTTCTGTGGCTCGGAGTTTGGCCTCCAAATCAGAAATTCTCTGCCGCGCCAGGCGAATCTCTTCCTTCAGCTCATCACGGCGTCTGACAGCCTTATCTTTCTCAGCCCGCAGATCATCCTCTTCAGAAGTCAGTTTCCCCAATTCGGGCGACCCCTGCCTGCGTATTTCGCGTCGATACTCAGTTGCGATGGTGTTCAAGTGCTCTTCAGCCCTCTCAATTGCGGGCAGGCGCATCACGTTCCGAATAGCTTCCTCGACCTCTCTGTTATCTGCTCGTGTCAGATCTTCCATCTTCTCGCCATCGAAGAAGAAGTAGGGGCGAACATTTGCCGGCAGAATCGAGTTCATATACCCGACTGGATTCGCTCTCTCTTCGGCATCACCGGAAGCCTTTATCTGCATCAGTGAGAACTCGGGAGGCCCTACCGGAATACCTCTCTTTCCGGACTTCCTCACACTCAGGGAGCGTTTGGCCACATACCTGTGTCCTTGGTGGATGAACATGACACCCACCCGAGTTGTTACTACGTCGCCTTCTTCAGCTTCTACTAAAGCGCGTCTGCTCACAAGTTCACCTATTCCTTCAACACCGGCGCCATAGAGACACCAGTTGATTGCACTGAACAAAGACGTTTTGCCAGCGCCATTCACACCATGAAATACCGTTACATTAAGATCATCGACTATTGAAAACTCCGAGTCTTGCCGACCATAGAATTGTCTAAAATCATCAAGACTGATATACTCCAGCTTCATGGCGCTTCCTCATCCTTGCCAAGACCATACTTGGCATATTTGTCAATTGCATCGCGTATCTTCTCTTTGACACCGCGCGGCTTCAGCATGTCGAGGTGGTCACGTTCCAGGATTATCACTTCGGCAACCAACTCCTGTATCTCTGGATCAAGCTGACGAATAAGCTCCATAAGCCTTTCTCTCATCATTAGAGACACTCCTTAATCAGAAATCGAGAATGCCAAACTGGTCGGCCAGATCCCATATCACGTCGTAAGCTACTTGTGTGTTAAGAGCGCTATCCGCAAACTCGACGAAACGCCTCAACTCACGCCTCAGAATCGAGCGCTCCGCTCCGAGACTCAGTTCATCCAGTTCAGTGACAGGCGGAGGAACGGTGATAAGGTCGTAGATGGCTGCAAAGTCCTTGCCAGGTGATTTTCGCAGCACCCTACCCCTACGCTGAATAAACTGACGGGGATTACTACTACTAGCCAGGATGAAAGCCGTACGAGTATTTGGAACATCGACGCCTTCATCTAGGCAATGCATAGCGACCAGAGCCTGCAGATTCCCCTGAGCGAAATCCTTCAATAATTTCTGTCGAGTGGGAATATCTTCGCGGGCTGTGAAACGATGCACCTGGAGATGCTTCTCCCAACCCAGCAAACGAACAACATCATCGATTTGGCCAGGTGCGCAATAGAACAGCGTGTGTTTTATCTCAGACTGCTGGTCCACTAGTTCTGAGATAACTTCTATCTTGTTCTCTGCCGTATTCAGTAATCGAGCACGCTTTATCAACAGACGGGAAAGCCGCTCGTCGTCTATGTCCTTGTTCTGAGCCAGCAGTTGGCCAATCTTGGTAGACAAAGCACGGTACTCATCAAGTTCTTCAGTGTTCAGCTCCACCAGCACTGGATAGTAATAATAGGGGGTCAAGCTGAGACCAATGGCATCAGCCAGTGATAGCTCGAATACTGTAGGGCCAAAATAGGCACGCAATGCTGCCGTACCCACGTCGTCATACCACCGATCTGGTGTCGCCGAAAGGGCCAATCGAGACTTGATGTTCGCTGGAAAGTGCTGTCGCCGCCGCTCTGCACCCAAATGATGTACCTCGTCTGCGATTAGAAGCGCAGGGCCTTTAATCCGCCCAATTGTCTCTTGGAAATGATCCGTGGAGAAAGTGGCGTGGGTGGTGATTACACACAAATTGTCAATGTCGCGGTAGTTATAGGACAGAACCCGATCATTCAATTTGTCTAACCAGATGGCGCGGCTCTTATAGGCGCGAAGCGGATTATATCCCAAAATGGTTGTTTCCTCATACCACTGATCCACCAGATGCTGGTAGGGCACGGCGATAACTATGGCAAGACGCGTCTTTTGCTCGTATAACCTGACAGACGCCGCCAACGCCGTAATAGTCTTGCCGGTGCCCGTCGCCATTTCGAGCAACCCTTGACATCCGTGACTAAACCATGCTTCGATTGCCTGCACCTGATAATCTCGCAACGTGATATGAGGCGGTACGTGGGGGTGTATCAGAGGCCTGATTTCGTAGGGAGATTGAGCATCTTGTAGCAGGCGTAGTCTCTCCCAGTCTGGCTCCGGATAAGGACGCTTCTGAGCGCGGAAGCGGACGATGCGTGCACGGGCAGCCTCTGGTAGGTCAAATACCTGCACGTTGGGGTCAAAGTTATTCCACAACCGCTCAAAACGTTCAGCATCGGCTCGGACTAATGGTGCAAAGTCTGGCTGCCATGAACAGAAAACCTTGATGGATTCGTAGTTACGAGTACCCTGGATGCTGTCGTTATATGAACCGTTGAAGCTGACCTGGTTATCCTCGGCGTCAGTGAACACCCCAAACTTGTCGTGAAACTCACCGCGCTCAAGCTTGTTCCGTGGTAACGCCAACTTGAAATCCAAGATGCCATCAGCCACTAGCCAAGCGAGAGCAGAGAGCGTGTCTTGCTTCAACATCTGCTCCAGATCGTCCAGATTACGCTCAATCGCTCGTTGCAACACCTCATCATGGCGAGCTGCCTCTCCCTTATGCAGGGCTTTCCAGTCTTCTTTGCTCAGAATGGGGCTGGTTACCCAGCGCGCCCGTCCGCTATTGCGGGCGAAGGCAATCATGCCTTGTGCAGCCACCCGCAACCAGCCGGAACTGAAGAAACCGACTGCGCGGTCGTATCGCACGGAATGAGACAGTAGCGGCACGAAGAAATCAGCGATAATATCAGCACTGGATGTATCCAGAACGGGATGCAAGGAAATAATCTTGAACTCCATTTATGAAACTCTCACTGAAGGAACAAGGATCTAATTGTCCCCCATTGTCTATCTAGCCCATTTTCAGTCAAAGTCAGGCGAAAGAGTTTTTTGATACCCTCTTGAACGACAACAGACACACCAGCGCTCCTACGGATAGTGCAGTATATCGGCTGTCATCACCAGTGGCACTCCTTCAGAGCAGGTGCAGGCCCGGAAACAAGTGCTGAGACCATCGCGGTGTAGCCTCCTCGCTCGACCTACTACTTACACGAACTGACCCATCCCACAACGCCTGTGACCGACAGCACGGCTCTCTGTCACCATTATATCATAAACCTTCGGTCTTGTGAAGACCTCACAACTTTCGCCTTCCCTACCAAAGCCCGAGTCCGTCGCCACACCTCGTGGATACGCCAGTGCTTTGTGCGAGTCGGGCACTTGGCCATAGTGGGAGCGCCCGTGAGCCTGGATAATGGCCGGCAAGTTTGCCTGGCTGTCGGGAAGACTTGACCTGGCATCCGTCTGCCTCCCCCCAATCAACGGCGCTTGTGCGATGGGCCAGGCCGTTTGCGGTGCCACGCTGGCGCACAGCGGTCTGGGAAGTGCCAGTGCCACGCCTTTGCCCTTAGCCGATTTGACACTGGCTGCGTTGTCACGTATACTTGCGCTCGCAAGAATACGAAACGAGGTGACGCGATGGAAATCATTCAGG
>Ga0114922_10002875_pt1 | contig 16092 bp, 15 predicted proteins | sample AartaG_FD_100975 | JGI IMG/M metagenome (GOLD analysis project Ga0114922, IMG submission 100975) | Deep subsurface microbial communities from Aarhus Bay to uncover new lineages of life (NeLLi) - Aarhus_00045 metaG | ecosystem: Environmental > Aquatic > Marine > Oceanic > Sediment | place...
CTCGTTTCTGATGCGCAACAGGCGCAATCCACGTGTTTCCAGGGTGCGGTCTCGCTCGGCATCGTACTCGGCTTGTTCAGTCCTATCGTGTATCGGCCCGTCCACCTCCACCACCAGGCCGGCGGCGTGGCAGTAAAAGTCGACGATGAACCCATCAATGATCTGTTGACGGCGGAAGTGAAAACCATCCAACTGATTGCGGCGCAGTGCGGACCACAGCCGCCGTTCGGCGGGCGTCATGTTGCGGCGCAGTTCCTTGGCAAGTTTGAGTTTGGCCGGGTCGATCCTTTGACCCCTGACGATGTATCCTGGTTTTGGCATGTTGGGTTCCTTTCTTGACCCCTCCCCTAGCCCCTCCCCTCCAAGGGGAGGGGAATCTGACCCCTCCCTAATCCTTCCCTACGAGGGGAGGGGAATCTGACCCCTCCCTAACCCTCCCCTACGAGGGGAGGGGAATCTGACCCCTCCCTAACCCTCCCCTACGAGGGGAGGGGAATCTGTCCCCTTCCCCTGGCCTCTCCCCTTGAAGGGGAGGGGAATCATCTGTCCCCCTCCTTAACCCTCCTTACAAGGAAGGGAATCCAGCTTTTCCCTCAGCCCGCGAATTGATCGTCCGTGGCGGCCCTCCCCCCCTTCTCTCTTAGGGAAGGGGGCCGGGGGGATAGGTCAAGGGGAGAGAAGTTGAGGGAAGATCATGGTGTGCCTCGCATTCCAGTTTTAACTTCATCTGCGATCTGGAGAAGTGATTCAGCAGTGATGATTTGTCGAACACCATATTCTCGGGCTCGCTCGCGAAAGTTATGATCAACCTTGCTGTTCTGTCGGCTGGTGACGAAAAAGGTCCGTGCAAAGGTGCCAAATCCGGTACGTATTGCCTGAAGTTTATTCAATGTTGTCTGGCCTCCAAGGCTTCCTGACTTGCATTCGATGATAGCCAGTTGCCCATTGCGAGTTGCCAAAACATCCAGTTCATTCTCAACTCCCCGTAGACGTAGATCAGACTTCACATCGTCGAAATGCCCGCTGCGCTCAAGCAGTACGTGTACCAGAGCATCCAACCACTTGCCGGTGAGGAAAGCGCGACCCTGTTCCTTGACTTGCCAATCAGTGCCTGTCTCGACAATGAGATCATGGCGAGCCAAGATTGTTGCGATTTCCCCATTGACCAGGCCGCTGTTAACCTTGTGCCTTCCCTGACTGATAGCCCTGCCAAAGGTCTCAAGTGTGCCCACGCACTCAGGCCATGCAGAAATAAGGTCGTGGTTGGCAGCATAAGCCTTTTTGGGAAGAGCATGCTGCCGGGTTCGTTCTTCATCAACCCGCTTGCCATTTGCCCGGAAGTAAACTGATACAGTCAATCGCCCAACAAGATCGAACACCTCTTCCCGTCTCTGTTCCTCAGTAAACCACACCAACTTCTCGTTTGCTGTGTCAACGTAAAGGGCGGTTACACCGGCACCCTGCGCTGCCAGATACGCTCCAACTGACATGCACTTGGTGCCGCCTGTGAAGTTAACAACCACACTGTCTGGCGTCTCCCTGCTAATCAGGTCTGCCACAAGTTGCTGGGTCTCTGCGATGCCGTAAGCTCCTACTGCGGGTTCAGCTGAATGAACAACCAGATCCTCACTAAGCGCATTGATGGTATCTTGCCATGCTCTAGCAAAGCGAGAGCCGGTCACATCGGCATCTGTCGAGCGGACCAGACAGACCTTCTCGAAATCTGAACCTTTTTGAAACACTGGAATGATATTTTGCATCCGCTGTGCACTGACTAATGCAATCATCTTTTTGGTCATTTTCACTCTCCCTCACGGCGTTTCTTCCGGTGGCGCATCCCGGTTTCTGCGGAACCAATCCCTTGGTGGATACGCGACGTCTTTCTCCATCGCCGGGTCCCACGTCCAGATGCGCTGCAGGTCGGACAGGCTCTCTTGTGAATTTGCATAAACCCGGTGATAGCGCATCCGCAGGCGCTCGATTTCTGCTGCCAACGCCTCGTCTTCCAGCACGCTCACGCCACCACCCAACTGCTGGTAGCGGGTCTGCCGATCCACCTGCTCCCAGCGCACAATCTCGACCTTGGCGCTACCCAATCCCACCGGCTTGCCCATCCCTACCTTGTGGCACATCTCCGGCTCCAACACCAGGGCAAGAACCAGCAACGCCAGTTCGTCGTCGGTCAAGTTGGTATAGTCCACAGTGAACTCAAAGATCACGCCAGGCTTGATTGCCTCAACAGTCTTGTTGTAACGGCTTCTCTCGGTCGTCGTGCGCGGGCCAGGCGGGCGATGGTAGTAGAACTTGCGGCCTCGCATTACGCCCCGCTGCTTGGGGTCCTCGTACCAGGCCCGGTGACGCGGCTTCGGTTCCATCAATGCCTCGATAGTCAGCCATTCCACGTCCACCTTACTCACAGGCCCCGCGTCGCTCAATCCCACTTTGCCCAGGAACGGATTGCCACCGCTCAGTGAACCGAACACGCGGCAGGCCGGACAGAGATATTTCTGGTGCTCGCAGTGCTCAAAGTCACGCGGGATGCGGTAAGAGACCGGCGGACGCCCACGGTAGTCCACCTTTCCCCGTCGTCGTGGTTGGGGAAGGGTTAGACAGGATCCGCTGATTGCCTCGGCTACGCTGCGAATCACGCCCTTCAGCGAACTGCCCGGCAGCAAAGGCACGCCATCTGGGCCGCGCATCAGTTCCAATTCGGCGTGGCTGCGCCTGGGCGCATCCTGTGTCTTGGGAGTGAATAGATGGGTGTAGGCTGTTAACCGACACACTAACTGCCCACTTTGCTCTCTGAAGCGATCGTGCATCAGTGCCGGTTCCCTCGGCCCCGGCCGCCCAAAGCGAACGAAATCATAAGGATTCATCGCTTACCTCCTCCCGTTTCATCTCTGTGTACCGCCAGAAGACTAGTTGGCCGTGTTCATCTCGAAATTCCTGCACGGCCAGTTTCACATTGCCTCGACCAGGAACGCAGCGATAATCCAGCGTCCGGCCCAGGCGCGGATTTTTTTCATTCCAGCAGTAGTATTCCACGGGCTTGACCGAATATGCCTTCAGGACCTGTTCCATCAGGCCATCAGGTGGTTCCTGGTTCTCCTCTCTGGCAAATAAGGTACGATAAACGCCGTTCACCTGCTCCCAGCGCAATTCGAATGCCTGACAGAAGACGCGCCCCTTGGGCCACTGGATCACGTCAATCGGTTCCCGGTCCGGTGGCGGGAAATCAATCCCCGTCAGGCTTTCAACGATGCCGTAGCCCGCCTGCGAACGCAGTGCGTCCACGGCGGTTTGCAGCGTCGAGGCCTCCAACTCCCCGGTGCACACTCGAACGTTCATCGCTGCCCTCCCCCGCGATGGCGGCTCATCGCTTCAGGCATTGAATAACCCTGCACGCGGTTGACCCACCGCTCCGCAATCTGTGCCCACGGGAAGAAATCGCCGGGGAAAACCGCCGTCGTGCGCACGCCGTTGGAAGTCAGTTCACCCTCGAAGGGTACGCTGAGCTCGTCAGGGTTAGTCATCCCGTAGGCTTCAGCTTCGTCGAACAGCGAACCGACACCCCGCAGTGGCAGATGTCCATCGTCTATCTGGGGAGCCTTGGGGCCGAGGAAGTCCAGCCGCACGCTCTTCATCTCGCCGCGTACCTTGCCCAGCCCCCGGCTCTTGCCCATCCCGATGCGGATCAGGCCATCTTTCAGGTCTTGCAGCAAAAAGCCCACCAGCGCCAATTGCCACAGTTCAAAGTTGCGCAGGTGCAGTGTGGTGGCAAAGGTGCCCTCGGTGATTACCTCTAGCTCGAACTTGGCTCCATAGGCCGCCCCGCCGGTAAAGCGGTCGATTCCCACTCCATCGCGGCGCTGCGGTTGGGGCGCCTCTCCAACAGCATAGGCGTCGGTGGTGGCCAGCCGTCCGGCCACCCACGTCGAACCGAACAACTGGCAGATCAGGCAGGAATCCCGGTAAGCGGTCGGTGTGTTCAAGTCGCTTTCTCCGCTTTTCTTACGTTTATCAAAACACACGCTACAAGAAGGCTCTGGGTCATCTTTCTTGGCGAACGGATCGCAGGCAGCCTCTGGACTGAAAGTGCGGGCGATGCGCTCGGCGTGACTGCGCAACACTCCTTTCAATGACGATCCGGGCAGATAGACCTCCCAGTTCCCATTCCGTAGCACGGTCACAAAGGCCATGTCCGGCCCGCTCACCGTCGCAACCCCCGATTTGATCAGCACCGGGCCATCCGGCCTGATGTGCTGATCAATCACGCACTCGTTGACCAGTTGCTTGAACATCGTTATTCCTCCTCCCCCAGCAACGCGCTGAGATGGGTCTTGATGAATTCGTCGGCGGCTTCCTCGGTCCAGCGTTCTTCCAGTAGATAGGCTTTCAATGCCTCTGGGTTGCTCAAATCCACGTGCTGCACCTTGAACTCTTCCAGGTGACAGCGTCCCAGGCCCCGTGAGCGGATGCCGCCCAAGGGGATCATGCCGCCGATGAACTCTTGCAGCCCCAGGGCTACCAGTCCCAGGTCGCGGTCGGCGGGGTTCTCCAGCAGCAGGGTAAAATCAAACGAGGTTTGCGGCGGCACGACCTCAAAGTCGAACTTGATCCCCTCGCGGGCGCGCTCGCTGTCGCGGTCAATGCCCACCCCATCGCGGATCTGAGTCGGCACTTCGGGTAGTTCGCGCCAGATCTTTGAAATCGGTGCGTCGTGGAAGAGTGCCACGGAAGCCAGATGGGTTGTCCCAAACGTGCGACAGGTGTCGCACAGGATTTCATCCAGCAGAGCCAACATTTCTTCTTCGACCAGTTGTCGGTCCTTGGTTCGCTGGCGCAATTGATTAGTGCACGAATCCTCAGTGTCGCTTAGGCTGCAAGTGCGCAGTCCTGGGATGTTCGGCACGATACGCTCTACGGCAGCGCGGAATGCCCCTTTAATGGACGAGCCCGGAATGACAGGCCGGCCGTCGCCGTCACGCACGACGGGGTTGTCAGTTACCGTCATTGCACCGCGTCCGCCGATGTGCAACGCGGTGTCCAGGACGATGCGCCCGGTGATGCGGTAGCGGGCGCGGAGTTGAGATCGACTGAGAACATTCATAGTCATATCCTTTCACTTTATCATTTCCTCTAAAACCCTCTGAAGTCGTTCTTGCCAGTGGTCCGGTAGGAGTAGACGCAGATCGCGGGCTAGGCCCATATCGGCGTTGATGAATTCGTTGTTGCTCACACGACCTTCTAGCCAAACGACGTACATCCCGGCGATTCTATCCCTACCTCTGTCTTCTGCGCGTGGATCGGGCCAAATGATGAACTGTGCCATATCTTCCGGCGTTCGGAGTGAGTCTGGATCATCCAAAACAACCTGCAACTCTTGCTCAATATGCCTCCACAGGCTCTCTTTTTGCCTCTCATCAAAGCGATCCCACAGACCACCCCAAAAAGCTACAAGGCCCTCCTGACTTGTCTTTTCATCTTTTGTGAAAGCATCCAATGCTCGGTGGGCGTACTGCAAAGTACGGTCATCGGTCACATTCAGATGATCAACAACCTGTTTGACGGCTGCACCATCTGTCGTCTGTTTAGCATAGGCGAAGAAACCATCGATGTCTGTGAGTCGCTCATTCTTCACATGCTGGCTGTATACCCCTTGACCTGATCTTACTAACTCCAATGCTTCCTCGGGGGTGACAAACTCCATGTCAGGATGGGCCAAAGCATTGCGCTTGATTCTAAAGTCGACCTGAACTCTTTCAGGTACTTGAAGCCCCATCCTTTTACACGCTTCCAAGAGTTGCCGGTCGTTCACCCTTTGCCACCTTTGTTCAACAATAGGGCATTTCCAATTGTTGAAAGCATCTTCCAATCGCTCTTCCTGACTGATGTCAATCGCCCAAAGTTGATACGCGAGAAAGTCGAATCCAAACCTCTCTACAACCCTGCGAAAGTAGAGAATAACACCACACCACGCCATAACCACTGCTGCATTACTTGCTCTGGCACTAAAGCACCTTTGCGCCTCCTCAAGATAACGACGCACATCAGCCTCCGCAACGGAATTGAGTATTGCATCAAGTTCTTGCATCAGCGTCCTGCTGGACACAGAATCATCTCTCTTTCGGGATAGGACTCCAGTACAAACTATGGGCGATCAGGTGTTGCACAAACTCGCCAGCCAGTTGAAGATGTAGCATATCCAGTCCTGATTGAGGGTCTACTGTAAGAGGGAGAGAATCGATTAGCTGCTGTAGCTTCTTGGCATTGTTCCGCAAGCTACTCAAAGTCTGATCTACTTCCTCCCAATAGTTCGCTACATCCCGCCGCCCGGCCCGTTCCGCTTTTTTCCCCTGGTGTCGAACAAACCGTTGCACGTCGGCAAAGCAGTGGGCACTGCGCACCACATTGACCAGACCATACAATTGCGCGCTAGTGATGCGGCGGGGCAACAGGTCACGGTGGCTGTCCACAAACCTGGCAGCCTCTTCTTGTGAGCTATCGCTCCAGGCAGCCACCAGCCGTCGCAACGTCAGTATACCGGCCAGGTTGCTCATCATCTGCCTCCTGCTTTCACATACTCAAAGTGTGCAGCCAGATGCTTGAGGTATTCACGGATGAGTCGCAGGTGCACCTGTCGCTCTAGGTCGATGTCCTTATCCGGCAGGGGGTGTTCCCGCTTCACCTCGTCGGCAATTTCTCGTGCATCATCCCGGAGTCTCTCCAGAGTTGCGAGTAGTTCGCGTCCGATACCTTTCCTGGCCCACCTATCGCGCTTCTCGTCACGCCCTACGCGCAGCTTTAACCAGTCAGTGACGTCAGATACTTTATCCGTGGTGTAGGTTAGCGTTTCCAAGCCACGGATTTGGGTCTTGTCCAGACCGGTCTGGGCCAGCCTATCTGCATAACTTTGAGCACTAGACGCATACCCGTCGCTCTTACAGGCAATGTCTTGATCCAGTGCCAGGCGCCGCGCAATCTCTACCGCTCGTACATCCGCTTGTTGACTCATTGCTCTCCCTCCCAGCACTCATAGTGAATCGGATAGCACGCAGCGACACACCCAAAGCCCTCGCTGCGCCGCTCGCCAATACCTTCGGCTTCGATCTCCGCCAGTCGCGTCAGTACAGCCTGTTCCTGCGACGGCACACAACAGAACAGCAGCACCGAGCCTCGCGCCAGTGCCACCGTGTCGGGCTTGGGTAGTCCCAGAGCGGCGTTCCACCCTGCCACCGTTATTTTGTCCACGAAACGGGTCGCTTGGCCCGAATCCGGGTAGCGCACCCAGTCAACTCCATCCGGCAGCCCAAAATGCTGCGGACCGATTTCGCTCAGCACCGGGCGCAGCAGGTCGTCCCGCAACGCCAGGTGGCTCAACAAGGTCAGAGAGAAGTACCGCATATTCGGGTCGCCACCTGCACGCTGTGCCGCCTCGTTAAACTTCTGCCACCGTTCCGACAGCGCATTGCCAGATACAGCTTTTTGCCATGCTTTTATCTCGACCTCACCCAGCCCCCGGCTGCGCCCAGAACCGAGGAATAGCCGTGTTCCTGTTTTCACCAAGGGGTCCAATACACTTCGCAACGTTGGGTCGGCCAGTCGTAGCGTGCCTTGAAAGAGCAAATCATGTTTGGAGTTATCCTTTTGAGAGTTGTCCTTCAGGCTGCCGGTCAGCGTATGCTGAGTGAACAGCATCTCTCGCGCGACGGTCCCGGTGCCGCGCTCAATGGCCGTGCTTACCCGCAGGCGTGAACGCGGCCTTAGCTGCGCGACTGCCTGTATGTCCCGCAAATATCCCCCTCCGGTCTTGTCAAGGGGTTCCTTGCACTGTGGACAATTTCCATCATGGGGATAGGGGGCCAAAGCGTCCAGCAGACTATCGCGAAAACTATCCGCGTGTTGCAGCCCATGCCGCTTGCACGCTTGGGCTGTGGCAGGAATCAGGGTTGTAGACTTGTCCTGGACCGTCGGCCACAAATCGCCATACCGGACCTGCTCTGAAAGTAACAAGGCGTCAAAGGTATGATCAGGCTGCCCGTGTTTGGCCAGGTACGCCTCAGCCAGCGCGCCACGCAGCGCCATGCCGGGGATATAGTCCAGCGTTTCAACGTACTGCACACCGGCGCGCGTCCGGTGCAGAGCCAGAGGTGAGAGTAAACACAGCCTCAATGTCATCTCAATCGCCATAGCCCACCTCCTCACTAAACTCACACAGCAAATCGAGGCATACCAATATATCCTGCCATGGCACCTCCATATCGTTTACTTTCACTTTGTCCGGTAGGGTAAGAGAGAGCCAACCTGCCCCCCGGCTGGCCCCTCCTCCAATCGTGTTGACCAACCTGAGCCCGGCCAGAAGCAGCAGCAGTTCGTAGCCGCCCGTCGAGTCGTCATCGGCAATCGGAGTGACCTCCAGCCAGCCAATGATGCTCGACTCAAAGCGCAGATCCTCAACGGTGAACTCGCTCGTGAACAGGCGCTCCGGTGCAGCCGTTCCCAGGGCGCGGCTGAGCTGAACCTGTGCGCGGGCGTAGAACTGAGCCTCGCGGTTGGCCTCGAACGCAGAACGATACTCCTCCGGCAGCCGGGCATCTCGCCAACGCAAATCGCTGCCTCGGCCCGGCGTCCCGAACACGCGGCACACCAGGCAGGCTTGCTCGTGCGCGGAGCACATCCCATTAGGACGCGGCGCGCGACACACGCGCAGCCCCGCTTGTCTGGCCAACTGCTCACAGGCCCGCCGCACGCGCCCTTTGAGCGACGAAGCCGGGATATAGGCAAAGCCGTCCGCATCCCGTTCCACGGTGCGATGGATCAGTCCTCGTCGAAAACCGGTGCCTAGCGCCAGCGGACCGTCCACCTGGATTGTAAGGGGTTGAATCTCAATTCTCACTCTCGCCATCATGCTTCCCCTTTCACTTGGATGAAGGGATACAACTCCACCAGGTCTGTGAGGGCAGAAGCGGGTCGCTCCTCTCGCTTCTCAATCTCGGTGTCCCAGGGTGGCAGTTGTCCATCAAACTTTACCCCAAAATCGCTAAAAAAGTGTCTTAGCCGACTGTATAGATTCTTATCCTCACGTCGCCCCAGGTATCCCAGAGTGGCAATGCTTGCTAGCTGCGCGTTCACTCTGCTCTCAAACAGCGCCTGATACATCGCCTGCAACTGGCTCATCGGGAAGTCCGCCTCCTTTAACCGACGAATGTGGGTGAGAAGGCATCCGAGCTTTTCCAATGTGTAGGGCCGGCGATGCGGGATGGCTTTGCGCATCGTTTCCAGGTCGGTGTCGCTTCCAGAGACGACCAAAAAGTCTATGGCTCCAGTTTCATAGCACTCGCTGGCGCAGTGCTTTTTCGCCGACTTTTGCAGATCCTCGGCCAATTGATGCATAGCCGGGATGGGGAAATCGGCGTGAGCCAGCACCACGCCGCCGGCCATAGTCAGTTTTTTGCGCACACCGGTCAACCCAGCCGGACCTAGCACCTTGTCCGGCGACCCGCTCTCGAATCCTTCGGCAATCGCCAGGGCAACCTCAATGGCAATATCCGCCGCCGTAATGAGCAGCACATCGTCGCCGCCGATCAGCACAATCTCGAACGGGGCAACCTCATTACGACGAGGTATGCCATAGCTCCGCAGAGCGGTAAATGTCTGCTCCTCGGTGAGATCGTACAAACCATCTGAGAACCGGCGATATTGCTCTACTGTCTCGGGTTTGTCAAGCAGGTCGCCTATGTGATTGCCATCTAGAGCGATAAAACCGACATAGTTGGGTGGCGAGGCGAGTGCTCCGATGCCGTCAAGATCGTTAGCCATCCTTGCCCTTTGCCACTCTTCCGAATCGGTCCACTCCACAAATTTATTGAAAAAACCTTCTCTCTCTTTGCTACCCCATTTGCACTTCCTGTCGCAAGAGCAGCAAAGCCAATCACCGCTGACACGAGCCGCCGCTGGCTGTTTACCACACGAATCACATAGGCGCAGATAAGGTTCTATGGGCAACGTGGTCAGTTCGGCCTTGGCTGCTTTGACCCGGCGTAAACGTTTACCGGCTTCTGTTATCCTTTCACCAAACTTTCCGCCATTTACCGCCCCCAGGGGATGGGAGACACCGGTTATGGAAGCAGTGATCGTCTCGGCACGGAACTCGCGTTCAATCTCTGCGATCAGTTCTCCGGCTTCCTGCTCGGTGGGCACGAGGACGGCAGCCCCGCCACCGGCGGAGTAAGCCAGATTACCTTTTCCGTAGCGGTCTTTCAGTTTCTTCTTGCGCTCCTGGTCAAGGTCAGCAAGTAAGGCGCTGCCGCCACGAATCTCTTTCAGCCGATTTGTGGCAAGCAGGTACTGCTTGATGCGGTCGGTGTCAAAGCAGACCAACCATCGTTGTTCTTCACTCATCGGTGCACCTCCATCTCGCCACCAGCGGCGTCACCGTCCCCAATGTCACCTTCAGTTCTCGCATCTCCCGACCTCCCTTCGCCTATAGTATACTCAGCGCTCCTGCATCTTCAATGGAAAATCCTCTAATAAAGTTTGTAACTTGTTACAATGCTTTTCCTTCCTTTCTACGCTATAATAAATCTCGCACCTGAAAATAGCGCCTGAACTTTTCGCGCAAAAAGTAATAATACAGCCGTGTGCCCTCCGGCATCTCCCAGGCATTGCGACACTCGGCCAGGATCACCGTCTTGTGGGCGTGCACCGTCCGCACTGTGACGCACATTGTCTCTGCCACCTCCTGGGGATTCTCGCCGGCGGCAAAGGCCCGTAAGGTGTCCAGTTCGCGAGGCGTGAGCTGCTCCACGACCTGCCGGCAGCGCTGGCGCTCCGCTTCGTCCAACCAGTGAGTCTGGGCCGCCACGACTTCCTGGGGCGAGGCCTGGGCCAACGCACGCAACGGGGGAAAGTACGCCCCCCACGGGGCCAGTGGGACCTCGATCAACCGCACGTCGCCTTCCTGCGAAGTGTGCATAATGGTCCCCTCCTGGGCGCGCTCTAAAAAATCCGGTTCGGTGTACATGTGCCACAGATGATCGTTGTGATCGAAATGAAGCAGCGCCGTGCTCACCGCTAGCAAAGCCAGAATACGGCGCCCTCCGGAGATACAAACGTGCAAATGACGCCCTTGCGCTTTCAGATTCGCGATCAAGCCGTATATTGTCAACCAGGCCGCGTTGGCCTCGGCCTCGTTTCGGATGTCCTCCAGTTTGCCGCCGGCGTGGCGGACGGGGAAGAATCGCAGGCGGCAAGGCTGACCGGCGTAGGTATTCTCAGCAAATTCGGTGGTTAGCTTGGCCAGCGCTTGTCTTGTGCGGCCGGAGTCCTGAGGTGTCAAATGAATCACGATCACTTCTTTGATGACTTTACCCTTTTCAAGCAAGCCGTCCAGGGCAAACGTGACGACCTGGGGCTGTCCGCCCATCGTTACAACCATCGTGCTGTGATCGAGTCGTGGCATCTTCTTACTCCTGATTAACCCCATCTAGGCGAGGTCAATTGAAGTGGAACAATTTCCGGCTATTTTCATTGGTGGTCCGCCTCATAGCGGCAAGTCCGTGCTCACCTATAGCCTCACCCGCACTCTGCGTCAGCGGGGTATCGAACACTATGTTATACGAGCTGCTCCCGATGGGGAGGGCGACTGGGCAAACGAGGCCGATCAAGTGCTCGTGCGCATCCTGCGTATCAAAGGCGACTTTACCCCGGCATTCACCGATTTCGTCTGTGAGAGCCTGGTGAAGCGTCACCTGCCGCTCATAGTCGATGCCGGCGGCCGCCCCACACCTTACCAGGAACGCATCTTTGACTGCTGCACACACGCTGTTCTCCTGACATCTGATGCGGACGCTATGGCCCACTGGCGCGCTATCGCCGAGTGCCGCAGCGTCTCTATCGTAGCCAAGTTGATCTCCCACTTGCGAGGGAACCAGTCCATCATCACCACGGAACCTGTTCTACGCGGCGTCATCACCGGCCTTGACCGCGGCAAGACTGCTTCCGGTCCCACGTTTGACGCCTTAGTCGATCGCCTGGCTGACATCTTGTATTGTGATCCCGACGAGTTGTATCACTTCCACGAAAGGCATTGTTCTGTTGAGACAGTCATCTACCTGGACCGCCTGGCGCACACCCTGGACGTGCCCCACCGGGAAGAACAAGTTATCTGGGAACCGCGCCATCTGCCCGCCGTGCTGGACTATCTGCCCGAAGCAGTTCCTCTGGGCCTCTACGGTCGGGGCCCGAACTGGCTCTATGCAGCCCTGTCTTTGCTGGCCGCACCTGCTCCCTTTGTCCAGTTCGATGTACGGCTGGGGTGGGTGGAGGCAAGATCGCTGCGCATTGGCCCCCTTGATCTAGCATCCCCGCTTCAAATCCAATCCTATGAGACCTTCGGTTACGTCCACCTGGAAGGCATCCTGCCCACTGTCTATCTGGACTATAGCCAACTCGAGAGATTGATCGCACCGCCTGCTCCGGCCGGCCTCGGCGTCATTCTCAGTGGCAAGCTACCCCTTTGGCTCTACACCAGCTTGGCACTGACCTACCGCACCGCTCCTTGGATTGCCGTCTACCAACCACAATTGGAGTGCGCTGTCGTCATTTATTCGGCTGACAAGGCCCGCGTCATCGGCGAGTGCGTCTCGATGTCGCCCCGCTGATCCGCTGATTCGCCGACTTGACGGTCGGTTAACCTTATCGGCCAGCCCCTCGGCCAGCAGCACGTAGAGCAGCCGGAAACCCCGAAAATGCTCCAACGTCCCCTGGGCGATGTGCACCAATTCGTGGGCGATGACCGACTCGGGCACCGATGGTTCCCGTACCACCACCGTCGCGGGGTAGCGATGTGTCGCCATCGTCTCTTCGTCCAGATCGGGGTCGAGTATGACCTGGGTCGCGGGCAGGGTGCCTCCATATCGGGCTAGATACTCCCTGACCTTCTCCTCCGCTCTGCTCAGCCTTTCCCCTCCGTTCGCTGCAGACGTCATTCCGTCCTCTTTTGCTGAATTCGTTGACTCGGCTAACTCGCCTGGCTCCGCTGATCTGCCAGCCGCAAGGCCCGCGCCAGGAGCAGGTAGGACAGTAGTTCGTTGTCCCGCCTGGGGCGGACCAACCGTCGTTCTAGCTTCCCCTCCGCCAGCTTCCACTGGATGCCTGCCGGCTCGGCCCCCTCCAGCCCGGCCTGGGCCAGCGCCTCCACCAGCGCCCCGGCGGCAGCCGGGTGGGCGCGGAACGTACTGTGCTTCCCGCCGGCCCCGGCGCCGTGGTGGCGCACGATGGCGGTCAGCGCCGCCCGGGCTAGTGCCTGGTCGCCGGTTTGATCCAGTAGGTAGTCCATCGCGGCAGCGGCACTCTCGGCGGCGTGGTTGGGTTTCATCCGGCGTAGCTTTCGGTTCAGGGCTTCCTCTTGCTCATTCTGCTGGTCGTAGTCGGTGTGGGCGGCCAGGTAGTCGTCAGGGATGGCCAGATCCTCTCTACGCAGCGCGCTCACCTCCTCCTGCCAGCGGTGGGCCCATGTCTGCCAGCGGACGTCCAGCTTCCCCAGGTCGTGCAGGGCGATGACCAGGCGCGCCAGTCGGTTGAGCGCCCCTTCCGGCCAGCCGTATTTTGCCTCCAAACGATGGGCAGCGTAGGCCAACTCCTCCACCAGCGCCAGCCGCTGGCGGTCCTCGCTCCGGTCGTAGAAGGCATAGGCGTAGACCTGCAGCATTCGCTCGACGTGCTCCTGGAAAGTCTCCCGCCGGTAGGGAGCGAAATCCCGGCGCTTCCTCGTGCGCTGACGAAGCGGCGATTGCCAGTCATCATCCCCCGGCACGCCCAGGCGGAAGCCAGTCTCAGGGCTGTAATGAGCCAGCCGGGGGTTGACGGCCACGATGAGCGCGCCTTTCAGATCCTCCTTGTCCGCGATGTGTCGCCAGCGCCAGACAGTGCGCTCGCGGGAGGATTCCTCCTCTGGCAGTGGATCGGCAGTCATCAGCACATAGTCTTCGCCCAGTTCGTCGGCCAGTCGTTCCAGGCCCTCGTAAGCTCCGAAGAGGCTTCCCCGAAAGATGCCGAACCCTTCGTAGGCCCAAGGATTCTCGACACCAAGTGGGTCGGGATGGGCAATGACAGTACGGCTGTCCACGGCGCGGATCAGTTCGCGGGCCGCGCCCCGCTCCTGGGCCTCGATGGTCTGGGCGATGCGGTCAGCGATGAAGAACCTGTTGGCGCGCAGCCCTTCCAGAAGCTGCCGGTCGCTCTCCTGGTGAGCCCGGTTCACCACTGCCAATTCCGCGCCAAAGTCAAAGACGTCGCCCGAGCGCTGTGCCAGTGCCTCCCACGTCTTTTCACATATCCGGCGGTTTTGCTCGCCCGTGTAAGGCGCGTAGCGTGGTTGTCCCCGGTCGTCCACCGGCAGACGGTACATGTAGACGTTCCCTTTTTCGTTCTCGTAGCGGGCACAGCGCCCGGCCCGTTGGACGACGCTGGCAGCCGGGGCCAACTCGGTGTGCAGGGCCTGGCTGGTGATGTCCAATCCCACCTCCACCACCTGGGTGGCCACCAGGATGGCGCGCTCTACCGTGTAGGCATCTTTATCCTGGCCAAACTCCCGTCGCAGCCAGGTCTCGGCCGCCTCCCGGTCCTCCCGCAGGAAGCGGCTATGCAGCAGCCGCACCTCCACGCCGGGTCCGGCCAGGCGGCGCAGGTCCTCGAACAGCGTCTGCGCCCGATCCACGGTGTTGCAAATCGCCACGGAGCGCTGGCGGTGTGCTTCCAACACCGCCCGAGCAGTTAGTTCGGCTTCCACGACCTGGATCCGGCGCGTCTTGTGTTGAGAGGGGATGGCTGCTGCTTCGCCGGATGAGAGCACCAGCGGATCGGCACCCAGTTCCTTCGCCAGAGCCCGAACGATCTCCCTGGAGAGGGTGGCGGTCATCAGCAGGAAGGGGACCACACCGCGCAGCACCCGTAACAGATGCAACGTGGTTGGCAGGGTGGTCTCGGGATCGAAAAGGTGAAGCTCGTCGAATACCAGATATGACGACAACACTGCTCCGGCATTGAGATTGCCCTGGCCGAGGCTAAGAGCATAGGGGATGTTGAGAAAGTTGCTCAACGTCTGGTCAATCGTGGTAAAGATGAGGTTACCTTCCAGACGGGAGTCTTCAGGCCGGGCACCGGTCTGGATAGTCACATCCAGCAGGCGCACGAAGCCAAAGTTTCTGGCCCGCTCCTCGTACTCGTCCCAGAACTGGTTTGCCAATACCCGTAGCGGTACCGAATAGATACACTTGCGGGGAAAGTCATCGCTGTACTCCCAGGCCCGCAAGAAGGGATACAAAGCTGCCCTGGTTTTGCCTGCCCCTGTCGGGGCCTGCAGGATGACGGATCTTCCCTCAGACAACAACTGGTAGACCCGTTCCTGGAAAGGATACAATCCCACTCGGTCATCCTCCGAAAAAATCGTCAAAGAAGCGGTGCTCTTTTTCTGTTGGGCTGTCGTGATCGCCCCGGTGGATCTGCCAGCCGTAGAGCCTGGCCAATCGCCGCGCCTCCCCTGCCATCCGATCTCGCAGTTCCGGTGGCGCCAGCACCTCCACGTCTGCCCCCCAACCCCGCACCCAGGGGATCATCTCTTGCACCTCCGCCACCCGCGCCCGCCAGATCAGGCTGCCATCCGGCTGCTCCTGCACCTCCTCGCTGCGGTGCCACTGGGTCTCCCGCACGCGGTGCGCCACGCGGGGGTGAAACTTGAGCGCCACTTCCACCGGCTCTGCTTCGGTGTACCAGATGCCCCAGGCGTCGGCCAGCAAGTGACGCGGCTCAAAGTCCTCCGGGATGGTGTAGACCTCGTCGGTCAACTCGATCCGTTGGATGCGCTCCAGCTTGAAGGTACGCAGCGCGCCGGGCGGCTCGCGCCAGCCGATGACGTGGGTCGTCTGGCCCACGGCGTAGGGCTCGATGAAATAGGGCGCAAAGTCGTATTCGTACACCCGCCCGTCCTCCAGCCGGTGCCACAGGCGGGCTACCCGGCCATCGGACCAGGCCCGCGTCAGCTTCTCCAGCACCTCCAGGTATACGGGATCGTGGCGTTGGGCCTGGCTGTCC
>Ga0114922_10002876_pt1 | contig 16081 bp, 15 predicted proteins | sample AartaG_FD_100975 | JGI IMG/M metagenome (GOLD analysis project Ga0114922, IMG submission 100975) | Deep subsurface microbial communities from Aarhus Bay to uncover new lineages of life (NeLLi) - Aarhus_00045 metaG | ecosystem: Environmental > Aquatic > Marine > Oceanic > Sediment | place...
ACACTGTTTGCAATTCATTTCTCTGTGTCCTTTGTGTTCTCTGTGGCTAAACTTCTTTTTGTTAGGGCGTTTTAGTTACTTTTTAGTTACCAAAGCAGAACAGATTTAGCAAACAGTATATAGACTAAGGGCGAATATTTCACAGGTTTTTTTATGGCAGTGGGCTACCAATCCGTTGCCCTGATTTGACGGTCATTTGAGGCGTACAAAAGCAACGTGAACATATAAGCCAATTTTCAAGGCCCTCCCAACCCCAAGCCCCCCCTTTGTCTATATATGGTTCCTACCGTTCACGAAACAGCCCTGATTTTTTGATTCAGGATGTTGGGGGGTGGGGAAGGAACCTCACAAAACCTTTAAGATTTCAAGATAGTTAATACTCAGTACCTACAAGCCAATCTTCAACTATGACCGCAAAGTCCAGAAGATTTACAAAGTCATCCAATGGGTCAGGGGCAATATCTGCAGAAGGTTCGCCCGGTGACTGTAGCCATTGTTCGACCAATGCTTTTAAGTCCTCTATATTAACTTTGTTATCACCTGTTATATCTCCGAGCAGGATTAAAAAGTCGTCGTAGAAAAAACTATCCGAATCAGCCCAGCCGCGGTTTGTCGGTGAAAGATTAAGAGCAAATAATGGGCTGTCGGAAGGAGTACCAGCTCCTGTAATGGGTATATCTAATAGGTCAAGAGGAAATAACGGGCTGTCGGCAAAACCGTTTCCGATGGCAGGTATGTAAAGTAAATTCAGTGAATATGAACTCGAATCGGACCAGCCAAAATCGGCGGACACAGGACTACACATCAGTATAGACAATACGAAAAAAAGCAGTTTTGTTCTATTCATGACTCTGTTCCGATTATGTTATCAAAGGATTTTTTGCTCATTAACGGCTCATATTTTCTGTGTTAATTCAAGTCCAGGGCAAGACGGAAACCAAAGTATGAATAGTCATCATCGAGTTGGGCTATGTCGCGTGTGGTCACATTGCAATTCGATGAATCTTGGGACCAGCACCCGCCGCGGAGGACACGATAAGAACTATTAGGATATACGTCATTTGTCCACTCGTGGATATTTCCACTCATATCGTAAGCACCGTAATAGCACTGTGCATCTTCCTTGCCGCCTGTACCATTAAAGCTTCCAACTGGCAAAGGACCGCCGTAACATTCCGGCGCTGGGTCATAGTTGCACCAGGTACAATCAATAGTATCCTGATGAAAACCATAGGTATAAAAATACTGCTCAACAGGATCCCATGCTGCCGCCTTTTGCCATTCATACCTATCAGGCAGACGATAGTTCAGACCGGTAGCAGTGCTTAGCCACTGGGCACAGGCTTCCGCATCATAGTAACTAACATATCTTATCGGATAGTTTTCTCTTCCCGGCTCGACAAAATAATAGTAATCCCCTGCGGTTCCCTGTCTTAATATTTCCATATTAGAATCCCAGCGTAATCCATCAGGGTCGTCCGCATTAAGAAATTCACAATAGCGTTGGTTGGTCACTTCGTATTTATCAATGTAATAACCCGGCACAAAAACCCAGTCTGTACCGTCATACGGGAAATTGCCAGGCTCAACAAGGACCATATCGCCCCTGTTTCCGTCATCGGCATGGACTCTCGTCTTGAAATCTCCAACTTTTCCAACAATATCATGACCTGCATCCCATACAATGTGTTTGTTGGGGTCCGGTGTGACGCCGTCTCCAACGTCTCCGCTTACAGTAAAGGCCGGCACATCCCATGTGGCACCATCGTCATCACTGACCGCAATCCATACCGTACAACTATCAGCATCGGCGTCGGACAGGTCATAGAAAATATCGACCAGTTTAGAACCATTGCCACGTTGACTGGCCGTTACGTTGCTGACCACGGGAGCGGAATTTGCTAATAACTGACTGGTTGGGAGCATAATTAATGCTGCTACTACAAGAATCATTGTTTTCTTCATTGGACCGTCTCCTCTAAAAAAGTTTTCTTTCCTTCCTCCACAGTTGCCTCGCAAGGTATAACAAGTATAATTCTACAAGAAAGAGGTGTGTCTGTCAAGGGGAAATTGAAATAAAAAAGGGGCCTGCCTTACATGCGGTGAGCATACGAGACCTGAATTAGTCCCAGGGGTGCAGTACCACCTTGCCGGCCGAGAAGCCCGTCATACCACTTTTTCATGCCCTGTCCGGTCTTAGGTGAAATCCGAAAGATTTTCAAGCCGGGTTTCAGTTTCGGGGATGAGGTCATCGGTTTTCCTACGCAACGGTCAATTTTTTGTGTGATTGAACACACTGACGCAGGTAGAGATTGACTAGGTTTTGATAAGGAATGCCTGTCTCTTCGGCCATCTCCTTGAAGTATTCAATCACATCCACCCCGAGACGCAGTGTTACCTGTTTTTTGAGAACCTTCGCGTATGGATTCTTTCGGCCTTTCATCTTTGAAAAATCGTATTCTTTTCTCATAGTTTACCTCTGTTAAACCCTTTTCGCTCCTTTGTCGTTGCCTTCCTTGCTGAAATAATTCTTATTTCGCTTCCTTTCCTGCGGAAGCAGTACGAGACAACCAGAAGACGCAAACGGTAGCTAAATCCCAGCATCAGGAACCTGTCTTCATCAGCCGAATGGCCCGGGTCAAAGAACTCTTTGGCATTGTCGTCAAAGAAGACCGTCGAGGCCTCTTCAAATGAGACACCATGCTTTTTAAGGTTCTGAGTCGCCTTTTGGTCGTCCCAGAAAAATGTAATCTTTGCCATAATTATATTATATTGCTTTCGGCATTATAGTTCAAGAAAATTAAATATTTTTTTGCATCGGCGAATAACCTACCGTTCCAGTATGTAAATTAAAACCATCATAAAGAGTCCATAGACGGGGGATTTTGTCATTAAGATTTGGATTAGTCCCATGGGTGTAGGACGACCTTGCCGCATTGGCGGGTCAGTTGCAGCTCAAAGGCCTCGGCGACCTTGCTCATGGGTAAAGTATGGGTTATGAGCTTATCAAGCTTATTGGCACAATCGGCGACAATCCGCATAATCCGCGGTGTATCGGCCAGGTTGTAATGCCATGCCCCGTGCACGGTCAGGCCCTTGCGAATCATGTCGTCGCTGACCTTGATGGTCAGGTCGCCGGCCTCGCCTACAAAGGCAATTTGCCCCTTTCGCCGGATGGCGTCGATAAGCAGCCTCATCCTTTCCGGCACACCGGAACAGTCGACGGCCTTATCGGCGCCTACACCATCGGTCAAGTCCAGAATTTGCTCCAAAGCGTCCTTATCATCGGGATTAATCACAACATCTGCCCCAAGCTGTTTGGCCAGGTTCGCCCGGTAAGGTGTCCTTGATACTGCAATTACACGAGCACCGCGATAGACCGCGTTGATCACACCGCCGAGGCCGACCGGCCCCATGCCGGTAATCAGCACCGTGTCAAATGAGTCAACTGCCATTATCTGCATTGCCCCGAAGGTAGGGCCAAGGCCGCAACAGGCCATCGCGGCATGGTCGATGGTCATACTGTCCGGTATCGGCACGAGCAGCCAATCCTGCTTGAGCATGTACTGGGCGTATGTGCCGTTTCCGTGGGGATAATCTGCAACCCTGGCGAGGTCGATGCAGTGTTGACAGTGAATATATTCGCCTTTAAGGCACAGTGGACAGGTTCCACACGGAAGCTGCGGCATCACTACGACGCGGTCGCCTACCTTTACCGTGCCTGACTGTGCGACTTCGACCACCTCACCGGCGGCTTCATGGCCGGTGGATTGCGAGATATGGCCATCCCGGTAGCTTTTGTACTCGGTGCACATCGGCGCCGACAGTATCTTTACTACCGCAAATTCTCCCTTTGCCTTTGGGGTCGGTACATCAATAAGTTCGGCCTTGTGGGCACCTGCTATTTTGACGATTTTCATGTTTCACCTTGATTTCCGGACACTCATCAGTCTTTATGGAACAGAACATTCGATGGTATCGGCTGTTTCTCGATTCCGGGGCCTTCGTATCTGGCAACAAGACCTTTACCGCCCATGCCCTGGTAGAATGTAAGCTTAAATGGATACGTCCCTGCGCTTAGGGCTATCTGTCCGGATTCCTCTTTCATCGGATGAGAGTAATCATTCTGGACCACTTCCACGGAGTCAATATAAAGCCGACTGCCGTCATCGGAATCCGTGTAAAATGTATAGATGCCGCCCACAGGGACCTTTATGAAGCCTTCGAATTTAAGCGCGAAGTATTCATCCCGCTGCGCGCGTCTTAAATCACATTTATCCGCAATTCCAAAATCCTTCGGCTTCATCACGCTAAAATCAGGCAATTGTTCCTGACGATGCTTTTCGCCCAGTTCATAATAAGCATATTGCAGACCGGGCTTTAGGCCGCTAATCTTCTTTGCAGGTCGCAGACTGGCCTTTTCCCAACTTCTCTCGCTCACCTCGCTTTTTGTTCCGTCCGGCCAAAATGTTCGCGCCTTCATGTCCCCGGTGGCGGCAATTGTTACAGGTCCTGCATAAAGCTTCGAATTCTTCGTCGGCTCACTGCCATCGAGAGTGTATCTGATTTGGCCGGGCTGAGCTACATTGACGATTTGAGCAGTTGCCGAATCCAGGAAGATTTCCTCATCGCTGATTATGACCGGCGGAACGTAACCTTTGTTTATCCTCACGACATCGGCCGGTTTCATCTTGATGACCGCCCGGTCATAAGTCATCAGGCCGTTGACTTCGACCTCCACATCTGTTGTCTGAGTATAGACTGCCGCCGAAAGCCCCCCGGCGATCATCGGATACAGCTTCTTAATCAGATTGCGATACGCCGCTGTAAGGTCTTCGGGGTTCTTGTAGCTTCGGTAGCCCCAGTTTTCCTCATCCTGCCAGGTGTGCCCCTTAAGCGGCAGCCCCAGACCGCCGAACTCACCGAGCACAATTGCACGCTCGGCTTCCGGCTCCGGCATAGCAGGACCCGGATAGGAGTGTATGTCGTGCATATCACCTACACCACGGTCCGCCCACCCGCTGGCCGAATTCACCAGCCGCGTCGGGTCGAGTTTTTTAATAAGCTTGGCAATGCGCCCCGTATCATATTGCCCCCAGCCCTCATTGAAGGGCACCCATACTATAATGCTCGGATGATTGTAGAAATTATCTATCAGGTTATTAAGCTCGCTCTCGAATTGCTGCGCAGACTTTACACTCCGTTCAAAATCCGGCTCATCGGGGTCGATATATTTATCGCCGCTGGGCATATCCTGCCAGACGAGAAGTCCGAGTTTATCGCACCAGTAGTACCACCTGTCCGGCTCAATCTTTACGTGCTTTCGGGCCATGTTCAGGCCGAGTTTTTTCGTTACCTCAATGTCATATTTAAGGGCCTGGTCCGTGGGGGCCATGTACAACCCATCCGGCCACCAGCCCTGGTCAAGGGGACCCATCTGAAAGACGAACTTGTTATTCAGCATAATTTTGGTGAAGCCGTCTTTGTCTTTGTCGAGAGAAATTTTGCGCATCCCGAAGTAGCTGCCCACCTCATCAACTTTTTGGCCTCCGCTGCCCTTGAGCGCAACGGTGAGGTCGTACAGGAAGGGCGAGTCCGGCGACCAGAGCTTAGAATCCTTTATTGGTATGACAATTGGTTTGCCGGGTTCGGCCGTAGCTTTACCCTTTGACCACCAGCCGTCTTTTACCTCGGCCTCTACGGTGAATTCGGCCGTAGCGTCAGAGCATTTAGCGGTAACAGTTACCGCACCGGCATCGATGTCGGGAACAATTTTCAGCGACTTTATATATGCGTTGGGAACACTTTCCAGCCAGACAGTCTGCCATATACCTGTAACCGAGGTGTACCAGATACCTCTTGGTCTTCGGACTTGTTTGCCGCGAGGCTGGGTGCCGGCATCGACGGGGTCCCATACACTTACGACAATTTCCTGGGGGCCGGTGTCATTCAGGGCATCGGTAATATCAAAAGAGAAACGGTCGTAGCCGCCCTTGTGGCCGCCCACCTTCGAGCCGTTTACCCATACTTTAGTCTTGAAGTCCACGGCGCCGAAGTGCAACAAGATTCTCTGTCCCTTCCAATTGCCGGGGATGTTAAAAGTTTGCCGATACCACAACTTTTTATCCTGGCCCACCGGTTTCATCACGCCGGACAGGGCCGACTCGACCGGAAAGGGCACCATAATCTTGCCGTCAAAATCGGCCGGCTTGGGGGCACCTTTCGGTGTGATGGCGTAATCCCACAGGCCGTTGAGATTTTGCCACTTTTTACGAACCAGTTGCGGGCGGGGATACTCCGGATGCACCCTGCCCGGCGAAACGTCCTTTGCCCATTTTGTCATGAGCGGTCCCTCGGCAGGGGCCCACTTGGCCTGCACGCCAGCGGGAAAGAACGCCGGCAGCACTGCTGCACAGACTAAAACAATCAAAATACGTGTTTTCTTGTGAGGCGTTGCCTTGTACATACCTGTTCTCCTTTTTTGATTCTGGTCAAAGATTAACTACTTATCCGGCCGCCGAGCCGGTCTTACCACTGGTTCATGCCAGCTATAATTTTGCAGCAAAGGGGACTTCCTGTCAAGGGCTTCCCTTTTTTAGCGGCTCTTTCGCTCTCTGGCGGTGTTCTCGGCCCGTCGCCGATGCTCGACGTACAACAGTACGCCTGTGCTCGGCGCGAACCTGCGGCCTTGCCAGAAGAGCAAAATCTCGCGCTAAAATTGCAGTGTCATTCCGACCGAAGCGGAGGAATCTGCTGAAAACAGCCCGCGAAGCGGTTCCACATTCGATGTTGGGCGTTCGATGTTCGATGTTCGGTGTTCGTTTCCCTTTGCTCCTTTGTACCTCTGAACTTTCCGCAGGAAAGTTCAGGTACGCGAATTCGCCGAATAGCTCTTTTGCTTTTTTATCATAGGCCTTTGCGGCCGCAATTTCATCTTCGAAGTAGCCGAGGTGTATTCTTTTTGAGTTGTGAGTTATCCTGGCGCGAAATTTCTTATGGGTATTGCACCAGTGGACACCCTTATATCTGCTCGATCCGTTGCGGGTTGGCCGTCTGTTCTGCTGGTTTTGTCGATTAGTGCACAGCCGGAGGTTGGACTTGCGATTGTTCAGGCCGTTGTGGTCGATATGGTCAATGAAAAGACCTTTCGGGGCATTTAGAATCAGCCGGTGCATCGCTAACGGCGTACCGTCCCGTTTGAAGGTGTGAGCGTACCAGCACCGGCTGTCATGGACGGCACACCAATTATACATACTTACGCGGTCATAGTCTTCGGCATCGACGATGGCCACCTTACCAAACGTCAATTTAATCTTTAGCGGTTCTTTCGGGTGATTACGGCGTTGTTCTTGCCTGTCCGCACGTCCTCGATGTGCAACAGCACGACTCCGGGCGGCGGCAGGCAAACGCCTTGTACTGACCCGAAACTTCGCGCTAAAGGAATCTTCATTCAGTTTTCTGTTTTTCATGTTCTTCCTTTCTGAATTTGTTCTTTTTTGCTCTTTTTCTTTATTCACTTTTACGCCAACTAAAAAAAAAGTTGTCCCCCCACCCTTTGCACAAACTTGCACGTTTGGTGCGAAAATTCGGGATTTTTTTGTTGATAAAAATCGCTAAGTGCTTGCGCTCTATGGAGATAAATTTTTTTATTTTTTTTGCAAATAGCAAGATAGTGCAAGCGTGTTTGGTGTTATCTCGACCTTTTAGGTCGAGAATTAATAGAGCATCGCTACGCAGCAGAATTAAATTTATACTTCTACTTTAGCCACAGAGGACACAGAGAAAAGAGAGATTTTAGACATGGGTTCACACAGATTAACACTGCTTTGGCTGGCTTTGCGTACTTGGCGCCAGCTTACTCTGATGCGAGCACCAGGTAAGCCGGCGTCTTCGTTCGCGGGTCATTTGAAATGAACCCCATTGTAAGCCAGCCAATGTGAAGTCCACAGGCCAACTTGTTGGCCTATTTCTGAACAGACCAGATTCCACGCTAAAAATGGAACAAAGGAGGCGCAAAGTGCAAAGGGGAGAAGAAAAGCTCAGGGCGGTGGTTCTTACGCATTATTTGTTTAATAAAACCCAAAAACTTTTTGTTTGACAGGATTCTGAAAGAGAGTAAAATAATCATTCTTTGTGATGCTGATTGATGAGGTGAAATTAAGAGGCAAAATTGGCGAAAAGGGCAGAAGAACGTCGAACGTCTAACGTCGAACTTACAATATGGAAGCGCTGCGCGATGGCTATTTGAGAAGTAGTCACAAATTGTGACCTCAAATTAAAGAGAACGAAAAAATAAGGGGCATAAATAAGAGCAACGGCTCTTGGAAAAGATAAACTCTTTTGAAAGGGCAGGGAAAAGATAGAGAGTAAAATAAGGGTAGTTTGTGATAAGGATTGATGAGTATATTTTTTCGGTTGGAAGCCGAGAAATGGTCGAGGCTATGATTTCTGAACAAGGGAAAGACGATTTGAGATGACTATCATATATATGGAAGGAATTATTGTATGACTACAGCTATCCGGGAACTAAAACTGACTAACGGTAAAAGCATTTTTGTGGAAGTTGAAATTAGAGATGACATAGATCTTCCAATCTTATCTAAGCAAACGGACGACTTACCACCAGGCGCTGAAGCGGCAGGAATCCTTGGTGATGCAATTAACAGTATGAACCTTTTTCAGGAAAATATCCGCAATATGGCAGAAAGTGTTTATGATAGTTTGAAAGAAATGAATCCCGATGAATGGACGGTAGAGATGAACATTGGCTTTAAAGGAAAAGCGACGCCAATTCCATTTATTGCATCAGGTGAACTGGATGGTGGTGTAAAAGTTACAGCAACTTGGAAAAGAGAAAAATGATGCCATGGCAGAACTCGATCGTACGCGTTTGGGATGGGCTGCCAAACGAAAATGGCAGATTTGCTGGTACAGCATTTTTTGTCAATTCCGACACTCTTTTGACTGCAAGACATGTTGTAGAAAATTGTGATAACGACATTTATATTGAAGGTGCGCCGGGTGGTGGTAAAGATAAAATAGAAGAAATCAATATTAATTTATCTGATCGTGATATTGCCATTCTTCAAACCAGTCGCGTCTTTCCAGGCGTTGTCCCGTTAAGAATATGCCACAAAAAAATAGAATGTGAGCAGGAAGTAACACTGGCGGGATATTTTGATGAAAACCAGTCTTTGAGTATATTAAAATCTGTAATCACTGGTCATGTAAGCACCATTAACACTTGGAGAACACAGGGGAAAATTAGTCGGGGGATGAGTGGTGGTCCTGTCGTATTGAATAGTGAAAATTTGCTGATAGGTCTGATCCAAGCACGGGATCCTGATAGAAACTTGACATACCTGATACCGACAGATGTAATTTCAGGCTTCTTAGAACAATCGGGTATTAAAGAAATAATGTCTACCGGAGTGCCCTTATACAACGTGCCCACTCTTCCAACATATTTCATACCGAGAGATGAACATCTGAATCCGATCAGAGAACTACTCCTGCAAAGTCAAATAAGAAATGTAGGTATCACCAGCGTTTCGCAGACAGTAGGTTTGCTTGGTATGGGCGGGATTGGTAAATCTGTTCTGGCTCTAGCAATAGCATATGACAAGCAAATTCAAAATGCATTTTCAGGTGGTATCCTTTGGATTAAATTGGGCCAGACAGCAGATATTGTCAATACCCAGGTATGTATTCTTGAGAGTATTGGTAAGTCAGTTTCTACTCCTGAAACCTTGGAGCAAGGCAAAAGCATAATAAGCAAGCTGTTAGCTAACAAAAAAATTCTAATGATATTGGATGATGTCTGGGATATAACACACGCTGAAGCTTTTGATACATTATCGTTATCATCCAAGATGTTGATTACGACCCGTCATGCTAAGGTCTTAAAGGGGTTTGATGCGGATGAATATAAGATTGACGTTCTATCCCCTGAGCAAGCTTTTCATTTGCTATGTAAACAATCTGAGTGTCCCAAAGAGGTCATACCCGAAGAAGCCTGCGAAATTATTAAAGAATGTGGCCACCTTCCACTTGCGATCAGTATGATTGGTGCCATGTTAAGAAACCGACCGCGCAATCGTTGGCAACAAGTACTAAAGAACCTGCAAAACGCTGATTTACAAATAATACATCAGCCGCTTAGAAACTATGAACATGCCAACCTTTTCAAAGCCATACATGTCAGTGTGGAATATCAACCAACTATAATACAACAATGCTATGTATCAATGGCAGTTTTTCCCGAAGGAATTCCTATTCCCGAATCCGTGCTTGAAATCTATTGGCACAAAGAAGATCTACAACATTATGATGCGCTTTATATTATCGATGAACTCATAGATGCTTCCTTGCTTTTTCGTTACGATGAGAACAGAGTAACACTTCATGATTTGCAGCGTGATTATCTTCGCTGTCAATCTGCGAATCTTAAAAAATTGCATGAGAAGCTGATAAATGCATATGAAAAGACATATCCTGGAGGCTGGCATACAATGCCCGTTGACGGCCCGAATTACTTCCAAGATAACATTGATTTTCATTTGAAACAGATAGAGGATAAAGATAAAGATAAAGCCCAATCCATTGCTGAAGATTTGCTTAACAGGCTGCCCCTTCTGTCCTGGAATAATGCAGTAAAGTATGCAAAACTAACTAATAAAACAAAAAAGCAGCTAGCTGGTGAATTAATAAAGAAAAATAAAGTTCCTTATACTTTAGCAACGTGTTTAAAAGTACTGGGTTATGAAGCAAAAGAAGATGCCAGACGGTTACTTAAGGAATATACGCATCCCGCTTTGATCATTGCCTGCCTGAAATTACTGGGAGAGGAGGCACAAGATAAGGCAAAAAGCTTACTACTCAAAAAAAATCAAAATAAGTATGTGATCATTGCCTGCCTGAAATTACTGGGAGAGGAGGCTAAAGAGGAGGCACGAAGCTTACTCCTCAAAGAACACCAAAATAAGGACGTAATTGTTTCCTGCCTACAATTACTGGGAAATGAGGCGAAAGAGGAAGCACGAAGTTTACTCATCAAAAAATATCAGCATCCGGATGTAATCATTGCCTGCTTGCAATTACTGGGAGAGGAGGCGAAGGAGGAAGCCGTAAGTTTGCTTATAGATGAACATGTACATCCCTACGTTATTGTTTCCTGCCTACAATTGCTGGGAGAGGAGGCGAAAGAGGAGGCACGAAGCTTACTTCTCAAAGAACACCAAAATAAGGACGTAATCGTTTCCTGCCTGCAATTACTTGGAGAGGAGGCGAGAGAGGAAGCACGAAACTTGCTTATATATGAAGATACTAATCTCCACGTAATCATTGCCTGTCTGCAATTACTGGGAGAGGAGGCGTCTAAATATGCATTCGAAAAGATGAAAGATAAAAACTGGCATAAACTTGATCTGAGTTTGAAAGGAGCAATATTAAAGGTTCCTCTAAAAAAACCAATCAGGCAAAAAAGAGCTCTTGAAGTTCTTTCTGAATGGTATTGTTATCACCGATCCTTAGTGTTCGCTGCATTGATAGTTTTTGATGAGTGTCCAGAGAAAGTGAAGGTGAATTGCCAGGATATCATCGAACGATGGGAACTTGAGATAGCATACTGTATTAAGAAAAGGATCCCCAAATATTCCTATCATATCATTAAAGCCTTAAGACACCCCGAATTATACAATATTGCGAAAAATGCGTCTATAAAGATGCTATCAAAAGAAAAAAGGCATCCTGGTTTTCTTGATGAAGGTTTGAAAGATCTTGCTCAAAAGTTATCCAATGGAGAAAAAGTATCTTGGGATAAAGATATTGACGAGAGTGTTGATTAAGGTTGGCTTTCTCATCTGTTCTCTGTGGCCCAAAAATCCTTGCCTTTGTTGGGACAAGCCCTTAGACTACGCTCCTTCGACAAGCTCCCCACTACGCTCAAAACAGCTTCGCAGGGACAAGAATTAACTACTGATCCGGCCGAGGAGCCATTCGTACCAGCCGTCCATGCCGGCCCCGGTTTTGGCTGAAACCTGGAAGATTTTCAAGTCGGGATTCAATTTGCCGGCATCGGTGATTACCTTATCCAGGTCAAAATCAACGTGGTCAAGCAGGTCTATTTTGTTTATCAGCAGGACATCGGCTTTGGCAAAGGTGCCCGGGTATTTGGCTGGTTTATCATCCCCTTCCGGCACAGACAGCACTACAACCCGCCCCTGCTCGCCGAGGTCAAAATCCGAGGGGCAAACCAGATTGCCGACGTTTTCTATAAAGACGACGTCAAGGTCGCCTGCCGATATTGCGCCGAGTTTGCCGGTTATCTGCTGGGCGGAGAGATGACAGGCGCCTCTTGTCTCTATCTGTACTGCGGGGGCGCCGGTTTCCCTGATTTTTGCCGCGTCTGTATCTGTCTTTATGTCGCCTTCGATGACACCGATTTTGATTTTTTCTTTGACGTCTGAAATTGTCTTAGAGATAATCGTCGTCTTGCCGGAGCCGGGCGAAGATATCACGTTCAGACAGAGTGTGTTGTGGTCGGCGAAGAAGGTTCTGTTCTGCAGGGCACACTCTTCGTTTTTTCCGAGAATTTTTTTGTTTAGTGTAACCTTCACTTTAGTTACTCAAACTGACCGTTTTTTTTAATATTTTTTTAGCCACAGAGGGCACAGAGAACACAGAGTTTTTTTAATATATTTTTTAGCCACAGAGGGCACAGAGAACACAGAGTTTTTTTAATATTTTTTTTAGCCACAGAGGGCACAGAGAACACAGAGTTTTTTTAATATATTTTTTAGACACGGATTAACACAGATTAACACTGTTTTTAAGAGTCTGGATTCCCGCTCCCTGCCTTCGCAGGGACAAGCTTTATGGGAATGACAAATTGGGTTATCTCTTTGTTAAAACTTTACTTATATCAATACATAACCTAAAAATCAGTCGGTTTTAGTTAGTTAAGTATCCTCAAACTCTATTTCTTCGAGCAGGAGCGGTGCATCGGAGCCGATTCCAAAATCACTACTACCACACTGTGCACAGGTGGGCGAATATATGTCAAAATCGAATTTTTTGCCACACTTTTTGCAGGTTGCCTCCAGCGGGATATGTACGACCTCCAGCTTTATATTCTCACAGACCGTCCCTTTGGCAGCTGCTTCAAAGGCAAAGCTGAGGATTTCATCGTTGATGGGATTCAGTTGGCCGCAGGAAATTTTTGCAGATACGGGTTTTGCGTTCAACTTATCGGCCTGTGCCGTAATCGCAGACAGGACGCTTTGTGCAACGATAGTTTCGTGCATCAGCAAATCCTCGGGAGTTCGCGGCCGTAGGGCATCTGGATTATCCTTCGGCCGCCGATTTTGGTGATTAGCTCGACTATGGGCCTGTCCTCGGAATCGGTTACTTCGCCGATTATGCTTGCGTCTTTGCCCAACGGATGAGCTTTGCAGATATCCAGGACCTTGTCGGCGATGCCGGGTGCGGTTACTATGACTACTTTACCTTCGTTTGCGATGTCGAGCAGGTCAAAACCGAGCATATCGGCGGCGGCCTGAACGGTCGGGTTAATCGGGATGTCGGATTCATGAAGCTCTATACTAAGGCCGGTGGAATATGCGATTTCGTTGACGGTTGCGGCAAGGCCACCGCGGGTCGGGTCGCGCATGAACCTGACACCGGCGACCGTTTCAAGAATCCTGCGGGTAAGCGGAGCCACAGAGGCGCAATCGCTTTGGAGCTGTGATTCAAACTTGATACCTTCTCTTTGGGACATAATCGTCATACCGTGGTCGCCTATGGTGCCGTTTATGATAATCCTGTCACCCGGCTTGATTTGGCCAAACGATAGATTTGCCCCCGGCAGCTTTGTTCCGAGGCCGGCTGTGTTAATAAAAATCCCGTCGGCTGCACCTGCTTCGACTACCTTTGTATCGCCCGCAACGACAGGGACTTCGGCCTGGTCGGCGGCGTTGGCTGCACTTGCAAGAATCCTGTCGAGCACGTCAAGCTCAAAGCCCTCTTCGATTATGAGTGAAAAACTGAGGGCTGCCGGTTTTGCACCGGCAACGGCTAAGTCGTTGATTGTCCCGCAGACGGCCAGCTTTCCGATATCACCGCCGTTAAAAAACAGGGGTTTGACGGTGTAGCTGTCGGTGGTGAAACAAACCGACCCGGAGGAAAGTTCGAGAGATGCAGCATCGGCCAATTGGGCTAAAATCTCGTTGCCGAACTTGGGTAGGATGTTGTTTGAGATGAGATTAGCGGTCAGTCGGCCTCCGCCGCCGTGTGCGAGCAGGATTTTTTTTGTCGTTGTATCTTTCATGGATTGCGTTTTTGCCCCCTGCCGTATTTGTACCATGCTGCACAAGCGCCTTCGCTGCTTACCATGCACGGCCCCACGGGACTGTCGGGGGAGCATATTTTCTCGAACAAAGCACAGTCGGGCGGGTCGATAAGTCCGCAAAGCACCTCGCCGCATCTGCAGCCGGAGAGGTCTTCGGTGGGAACTTCTTCAATGCCGAACCGGTTCAAGGCGTCGAATCGGCTGTATTCGGCCTTTAATCTGAGCGTGCTGTTGCCAATACTACCAAGGCCCCGCCAGAAGCCGTCAACAGGCTCGAAGCACTCATCGATGATTTTTTGTGCTGTTTTGTTACCTTCGGGCGTAACCACGGCGTCATATATAGACTCGACTTCTGCGATGTTGTCGGCCAATTGTCGGCAGATTTCGGCGATGCCCTCGATAACCTGCATCGGCTCAAATCCTGCGACAACGCAGGGCCGGCCAAAATGTTCTACAATCGGGGCGAAGGCGTTTGAGCCGATTATCACGCTGACATGGCCGGGGCACAAAAATGCGTCTATCTTGTGGTTTTTCTCTCCGACAAGTGCCCCCATTGCCGGAACTACCAATTTGTGGCTGCTGAGGATGCAGAAATTGTCAATGCCATCCCTGTCGGCCTCGCACACAGCCACCGCCGTAGCCGGGGCCGTCGTTTCAAAACCGACAGCTATAAAAACCACTGTCTTGTCTGGATTGTTTTTTGCCAGTGCAAGGGCGTCATCGCTGCTGAGCACTATCTTAACATTTGGTTTGTGCCTTGTTTCGAGCGAGCCGTTTTTTCCGGGGACGCGGATCATATCGCCGTACGTCGCGATTATACAATCCTGGCGGTCGGCTAATTGCAAAGTGATATCGATATACCCCTGGTCGGTAACGCAGACCGGACAGCCGGGACCCGAAAGCATCTTCAGCCCAGTCGGAAGGGTCGGCCTCAAACCGTTACGGAAGATTGCAACGGTGTGCGTTCCGCAGACCTCCATAATGTTTATCTGCCTGCCTAAACTCTCGCAGGCGGCATCCATCTGCTTATGGGCCTTGTAGATCCTGTTAAGCATCTGACTTAATCTTGTTTTAACGTTCTATTCTGTTCTTCCTGGAATTCATCGAGCTCGGCGATGAGCTGCCAGGTTTCTTTTGCATCTTCCTCGTCGACCTTCGAGATGGCAAAACCTGCATGAATCAGCACAATATCGCCCATCTTCACCTCCGGGGTCAGGGTGGTGCGGATTCTCCAGCGGTTGCCTAAGGCATCTACCACCGCCCTGTCATCTTCAAGCTCAACTATTCTTGCCGGTACCGCCAAACACATAATTCGTTCCTCGTCGCTCGTGTCTCGTCGCTCGTTAAATTTTGCTGATGAGCCTTACAATCATTCTACTTTTGTGATTTATATCCTCTGCTAATTCTTCCAATTTATTCTTTGTAAGATAATTTCTTTTGTTAGAGCTTTTTCGCCATTTTCGCCCTTCTTTGCAGTATAGGATGTTTATTTCCGTAATAGTACCATCCGAAGGGGTACGAAGCAAGAAAATAAGCAGCCAGAGGTTGCCTTATGATGACCAGGTCTTCGTATGAACAAATTGCAATTCTAAGCGGACAAAAAACTTTTCATACAACTAAAGCCGGAATAAGATGTGGTCGCTTTTTAAACATCTTTAAGCAGTATTATTCTGTTACGAGATTGAGCTGCTATTTTGTCTATCAATCACTATCAATCTGAATCTTTGTCCAGAG
>Ga0114922_10002877_pt1 | contig 16078 bp, 17 predicted proteins | sample AartaG_FD_100975 | JGI IMG/M metagenome (GOLD analysis project Ga0114922, IMG submission 100975) | Deep subsurface microbial communities from Aarhus Bay to uncover new lineages of life (NeLLi) - Aarhus_00045 metaG | ecosystem: Environmental > Aquatic > Marine > Oceanic > Sediment | place...
AAAAAATAGGTTTAGGTTTAAAAAATAATAATTAATTGATAACTTTTCTTAATAAGAACGAAATTTATATTTTTTATATTATTATCAAAGTTAGGATTATTATAAAATAATCAAAAATTTAGATATAAGAACAGAAAGGAGTTAAAAACAATGTCCTTTGACATAAAGCTAGATATGGATGCTTGTACTGGATGCGGTACATGCTATGAAGTATGCCCTTCTGAATGCTTTGGTGAACCTGAGGGAGACAAAGTAAACATTATAGAAGAAAACAGGGAAGACTGCGTAGGATGTAGGGCTTGCGAAACTCAATGTCCTGAAGAGGCAATAGAGATTATAGAAAACTAACTTTTAGAACCAGTAATCATATTTTCTTTTTTTTATTTATTATTGAGTACTTTTCTTTTAAGAAATTTCAATATTTACCATAATAATATTCTACCACACTTTTTACATATACCTTCATTGATTTGTGAATTAATACAATTTTCATGGTATGGAGCCTTGCATGCTTGACAAAGGTAAATTTTTCCTTTATATTCTGTAAAATCGTACTCACAATAAATACATTTATTAGCGTAGGAAAAGTCTGCACTATTTATATTTGCTTCAATTATTTGAGAAGTTTCAGTTAAACCGCTCCCTCCCGTAGAAGGTGTTAAATAATCGGCTTGTTGGGGTGGTGAAACCCATTGTTCTTCTAAAGGAGGTTGATATTGTTGTTGAGGTTGAGCATGAGGTGTCTGCCAATCAGAAACATATCCTGGTGTTGATACTTTTGAAATACCCATTTTTTGGGACACTTTCTCATCTAAAATATTGGTAAGAATTAGAGCAGAGGCATACTTCCCTTTAGCTCCACCTTTTTGTAAATGAGTATGGCTGATCATGTGGATTACCCGTCCCCCCTTTTTACCATAGTCAAACTCTACAAGTACAGGGGATTCGCCCCATTTTTTTTGAATTTCCCAAGAACCAATTAACACTCTAACAGCTTGAGGGTCTAAAATTTGAATTGGAAAAGATCTAGTTTCTAACCACCATCTAAATTCACTTTTCTTAGTGTTTTTAACTGTTTGTTTTTGCCACTTGCTTTGTTGAATTTCACTTAATACACCATCTAAAAAGGGATGATTTGGATTAATAACTTGACATGCAACTACAGCATCAGCAGTTTTTGCACGATTCCAGCGAACAAAACCAGGGAATATATTTTCAATTATACTTTGTATAGCCCAATCAGTCGTAATTAACCATCCACCATTCATTACAAAATCTTTAACTTTTGGATAAGCTGCGTGTGGTATATCACTTCCAGGACATCCAATAAGCACAACATCATATTGAGATAAATCTTCTTTCATAATTTCTTTTTCTTTAATGACATTTTTTAATGATGCGTACATGTGCTCTATCACCTTTTTAGGTTTTTCATATCTTCCATTAACTGCTAGAATTTTTCCATGTTTTTCAACGGCTTGCACAACATCCTTTTTATTGAGTGCTTCCATTTTACGTTTCTTTACTTCCGAATAAAGATCCTTCCAACTCATTTGATCAGCCTTTAAATAAAGTTATAAGGAATTTAGTGTTATTTTATAATTATTATAAATGAATTAATATATATATTTTGATTAAAAGGGATAATTTTGATAAATTTAAAAGATTTAGGACAACCTTTTGAGTTTTGGGAATATTTCGAAAAAGTTTCTAAAATTCCTCGATGCTCTGAGCATGAAGAGAAAATTAGAACCTTTATAAAAGAAGAATCAGAGAGATTGGGTTTTAAAAATAAGATTGATTCTGTTGGAAATCTTTTAATCAGTATTCCAGCTAAATCAAAACAAATAAAAAATGGCGTTCTACAATGCCATATGGACATGGTTTGTGAAAAAAATGAATCCGTAACTCATGATTTTTCAAAAGATCCATTAAAATTAAAAATTGAAGAATTAAATAATGAAAAATGGATTACAGCTGAAGGAACTACTCTAGGTGCAGATAATGGTGTAGGGATATGTTATATGTTAACTCTAATGAAAAAAATTCAGAAAGGAGAATTAATTTTTAATTCATTAGGATTAGATTTATTGTTTACAGTAGATGAAGAACAAGGCTTACGAGGCGCATTTGCGGTTGAAAAAGATTTTTTAGATGGAAACTTTCTTATAAACCTTGACTCTGAAGAAGATGACGCTGTAACCATAGGATGTGCTGGTGGTCTTGTTCACATAATAAAAATAAAAAAAGAATCAATAAACATTAATCTTCGAGATAAAAAATTCATACCAATAAAAATTTTTATTTCTGGGTTATCAGGAGGCCACTCTGGAGTAGATATTCATTTAGGGAGAGGGAACGCATTAAAAATAATTGGACAAATTCTCTGGAAATTAAATGAAAAATATTCAATTCATATTTGTTCAATAGATGGAGGTAATCGAACTAATGCGATACCTAGAGAGGCAACTTCTATCTTTTATATTGAAAAAAACAAGACATCAGAGATTTTCAATTTTATTGATATGGTTTTTAATGAAATAAAAGTGCTTTTTGATGGTATTGAACCTAATTTGGAGTTATCCATTAAAAAATTAGAAGATTATACCAATAACATAGTTATGTTAAAAAATCTTCAAGAAAATCTATTAAATATTATGTACCTAATACATAACGGTCCTATCTCAATGCACCCTCGAATAAAAGAGTTGGTATTTTCATCCTCTAATTTTGGCGTAATATCAACTGGAGATGATGATATAGAAATCAAATTAAGCCAAAGAAGTTTAAGTGAATATTTTAAATATGTAATCTGGGAGAAAAATAAGGCTCTATTTGAGTTAAGTGATTTAAAAATTAATATAAAAAAAGATTCTGATTATCCAGGGTGGACACCAAATTTTCAATCCAAACTGTTAGCGAACTATAAGGAAGCATATAAAGAAATTTTTAAAGATGACATAAAAATTAAAGCAATTCATGCTGGTTTAGAGTGTGGAATTCTAAAAAAAAAGTTTCCTCAAATGGAAATGATTTCAGTTGGACCTAAAAACGAAGGTGCTCATTCTCCAGATGAAAAATTAGAAGTTAAATCTGTTGAAAAGGTATGGAAAGTATTACTTACTTTACTTAAAAAATTAAGTTAGAAAATTATATATTATTAGAAATTAATTGAAAAAATTAATAAATTTAATTTAATAATTATTTTATAATTTATGCAAAAAAACGTATCTAAGAAAGAGGAAATTATTGGTTCTGAAACAGTTATAGAAAAAATTAGAACTAAAACCCCTTGGATTTTCGGAAATTCATTAAGAAAACCAAAAATTAGTTTTCCGAAAATGAAGCTTCCAAGAATTTCCCTTCCAATGCCATCAAGATCTTTAAGTATGGTAGCTATCCTTATAATCTTATTTGTTCTTCAAATGGGAGTAGTCTATTTAATAGTGAGAGAACCATCCGCGCTTGGGGCAACTCAAAAAGGAGATCCTGTATTCATCTATCAAGATATTCACGACAGTTTTATTATAGAAAGTATTGCTGCATCCGTTTTGATTCTTTTTTGTTCAATAGGATTTATTATGCTTTATCAGGCTTCTAAATATGTATATAATAAAAAAATGGCAATCTGGATTTTAGTAATTGGACTTTTGATGATTATTATTACCTTTATATTACTTCAATATATGATTGGTGTTAAAGCAGGAACTATTGATTAATTCCATTTGATTAATGAATCTACTGAATTTATTTATATATATTAAAAAAAAGAAAAAGTATTTTTAAAAAATATAAAGTTAAATATTTTAATATTACCCTATAAATGCATTATATCCTGCTTCATCTAATAAATTACCCTTTTCTGCATCCCAATTTGATGTCTCGATTTTAAAAAGCCAAGCTGCAAAAGCGTCTTCATTAATTTTTTCTGGCTCATCCATCAAATCTGAATTAATTTCAGTTACACTACCGCTTACAGGTGAATATATATCACCAACAGCCTTGCTTGATTCAACTGTGCAATCAATTGGATCACTTGAAGGTTCATCTCCATCCATTTTTACTTGTTCAAGTTCAACACCTTCAAGACCTTCTACATCAACAAAGCTGATTTCTCCAAGCTGTTCTGCTGCATAAGGAGTAAGTCCAACCATTTTGGTCGCATCATCAAACCATTGATGTGTTTTAGTAAACCATTTAGCCATTTTTATCTAACTCTTTTTTACTTAATTATGAATTCTAATAATATTGAATTAAATAGTATGTTTTTATTAATTAAGGTAATATTTAAAATTTTATTATTGAGATTTTTAATTAAATGATCTAAAAAGATGGATTCTAAACTAAAGGATCAATTAGATTTCTACGATGAATTTAAGGATTGGTATTTTCAAATAATAAATAACTTTAAATTTAGTTATCAAAAGGATTGTGAAGCTAGGGATTATTTATCATATTTGTTATCTAAAAAAAACCAGAATTGGAGCTTAGAGAAAATTTTAAATTTATTTAGAAATAGAATATCGTCAAAACAAGCAATTGCAGTTTATGGGTGTGGACCATCATTAGAAAATACTATTGAAATTATCTTGAAAAGAAAGGGGTTAAAATTCTTCAATAGATTTATTAATTTAACTGCAGATGGTGCTTCAGTTCTGTTAAGGGAAAAAGGAATTAAAATCGATGCGATTTTTACTGATCTGGATGGTATAACTAAAAATGAATTCCAATTTACTATTTTCAATATAGTTCATGCACATGGAGATAATATTAAAATTTTAAAATTTTTTGAGAATGAAATAATAAAATTCAAAAACATTATAGGAACGACCCAAGTAAAACCAGTGACAAATTTGATAAACTCTGGAGGATTTACTGATGGAGATCGAATACTTTATTTTGTACGTACGTTATTATCTTCATTTCATAAATTATTTCTCATAGGAATGGATTTTGGAAGTGTAATAGGTAAATATTCAAAATTGGATATAAAAAGAAATCAAAAGGCAAGCCTTGAAAAAATTAAAAAACTCAATTACGCTATGGAATTAATAAAGTGGGTAAAAAAAAAGATAAAAAATGAAATATATTTTGTGAATTCTGAGTTTATATCTGAAGATTTTGTAAGACTTTCAATAGAAGAATTTTTAAAATTCTAATATCTCAAAAATTAAATTTTATAATCTTGAATTCCCAAAGATGTAATTTTGTAGAGTAATCTTTTTTCAGGAAGTCTTAAAGAATTTACTAGTTGAACGTATCTTTTATCTTGTTCTTGATAGTCCAGATATATATATTCCGAAAAATATTGATTCAATAATTGGTTACCACCTGGTAGTACTCGAATCGAGGTTTCTCGAATTATATTTGAGATTACTTGAGCTGTTGTTATTGTAATCAAATTATATTCTTTAGTAAGCTGATTAATTTTATCTAAAACCTTTAAAAAAGTTGTTTTAGTTTTATTTGGAGAAATTCTCTTATTTGCTAATTCAGAATTATAATGGTTATTTATTGTGTCAATAATTAGGACATTAATATTATTTATTTCTAAAAAATTTTCAAGCGTTTTTAAGGATAATAACATAGCAGAATTACTCATAATTTTTGAAACAAGAATATTTCTAAGTAATTCATTATATTCAACTTCACTCTTTAGAATTAGTTCCTTTATTCGTTCAGGACGAAAAGTATTTTCTGTATCAAAATAAAATATAAATTGACGCCTTCTCTGTTCATAACTTTCGAAAATTTTAGAGAACTGAATATACGCTTGAAAACATAATTGATGGCATAATTGGGTCTTTCCGGTTTTATTTGCTCCAAAAATCAAATATTTCTTTCGTGAGCGAAACCCACCTCCTAAAGTTTCATCAAAACTTTTTGCTCCTGTATGTAAAACATATTTTTGTTTTTCTAAAACTTCGAATTCATCAATAATTTCTTTTTTTTTAATTATTTGTAGATGATTGATTTCTAATATTTCACTAATAGTCATTAATATTTATTATTGAAATCTCTAGTATTAATACACTTTGATTTTACTAATATAAGATACACTAAGAATTTGTAAGAAATTTGAAGAAAATCGAAAGATTAATTTTAAAATATTCATAAAGATTATATCATAGTGCTTTTAATTATATTAATTTTCAATTAATTATCAGAAAATCACGTTAATATCAAATAAATATGGCAAAGAAGAAAAAAGAAACATGTCCTTATTGTGGAAAGAGTTTTGCTTATCTGTCTCGTCATAAATGTAAGATTAAAGAGCGTGTTGAGGGTCCTTTAGAAGAGAAGTCAGATGTTGAGAGAAGAAGCGAAAGAATAGAAGAAAAAAAGAAGGAATTCAACCGAAACTTACGAAAAGATGAAAAAACAGTTCTTAATATAATAAACCGAGAAAAAGATATATTATTTGATAGGTTAATGGGTCTAAGTAATAAAAAACGAAATGATCTAGAAGAGATATTAGAATTATTAGTATTACAGTCAAAAATAAAAATGAAACGGGAATTAGTTGATGCTTCATGGACTAAACATGTTTATGCTCTTGAGGAAATTGAAGCAAAAGTAAAAGATCTAAAAATTAATAAAAATAGAAACGATTTTATTTGGATAATGTTTTCAAAACAACCATGTTTTATTTGTCCTTTTCGGGAGAAATGCAATGATACTAATCTAGACCAATTTAATCCTCAACATTGTCCATGGTTAACAGAATGGATTGAAATGGCTTCAAAAGGAGAAGACTATAGTATTAATTTTGATGAGATTAAATCATGAATTCAAAATATGTAATTAAATTTTATTTAAACCCACTAGAAAAATTTCATTACTTTTTTTTTTAGATGATTTCGGCTTATAAGATTTTAAAAATCTAAACATATACTTCATTTTTCTTGTAAAGTTATCAAAATCAGAACCTTGGAAAGCTTTGATAACCAAATTACCTTTATATTTCAGGTTTGTTTCTACTAATTTCAATATTTCATTGCAAAGTCTTATTTGTCTAATATTATCTGTGAATTTATTACCTGTCTTCTTTATAGATGCATCTGATAAGATTAAATCTAATTTATTTTTAAAGAAAGAATCAATTTGCTCTTGTATTTCTAATTTGGTAAGATCCGCTTTAATAATGATAATACTTTCAATTGGAGATACTTTCTTGATATCAACACCCATTATTTTGTAGTGATCTCGATGATAAAATTGATCTTTATACTTAATTAAATTTTCTTCGGCAAATTTTTTAGCTACCTGCAACCATGAACCAGGAGCGCATCCTAAATCTAATATATAAAATGCTCTTTTAAAGATGTTAAACCTTTTTTGAATATCGAATAATTTATATGCTGATCTTGCCCGGAAACTTTCTTTTTTTGCCTGTCTGTAAAATGATTCTTGTTTATGCAACTCTCTCTGCTATTAACTATTTTAAATTATATAATTACTTTTTTATTTCTAATAAAACATTTTTTATTGCGAGTAAATCCAAATCACTTTTTATTGATAAGAAATCAAAATGGGTCCTTGAAGCGTGATATCCCAATTTTTTAATTTCATTAAGAATATCTTCAATTTTTGGAACAGATGTCAGTTTTAAGTTTTGGCAAAGCTTATGAATATTATAATAAGAAATGGACATATCATTTTCTTCGATAGCGTAAGTTAAGAGTTTTTCTATTCTTTTTTTATTTGGAGATTTGGAATTGTTATTTAAAGTAAGTATTTTTTTTATAAAATTTGCATCATGAATTTTACCAATCCATAAAGGTCCAGCATAATCAAGATCTCCTATGTTATCACATACAGGGCATTCTTTGGGTAAATTTAAGACATTATTTCTAAACGCTGATCGATATCCACAATTATTACAATGTATTATGTAACCAAAATTTTTATAAAATTTTGAAATTTTTTTCTTATCCTTAAATGATAAACAGAACAATCTGATAAAATGGCCAGAATAGAAGGTTAACAGGGGGACTATACCGATCTTATTTATATTTGCTATTCGAGAAGTGAAGTATATTAAAATTCGTCCACCAATTTCTTTACAATATTCAGTATGAAGGGGTTTAGATAAATATTTCCTAATACATGCATTTGGTCTTACTCCAAATAAGACCGCTGTGTCGGTAGCTGTAATACACATCAAACCATTTACTTTTTGTAATGTTTTAAAGGCAGAATCTATGTAAAGATTGGGCGTTCCAAACGGATCGATTGAAATTACATTTGGTTTTTTCTGTTTTTCACTTGATTCACTCACAATTTCAGAAAAAAGGAGGTTTGCATCCTTGTTCGTTACTACAAATTGAATGTGCTCTTTATCTAAATTATTTAACTTCATATTTTCCTTAATTAGTCTAACGGCCTCGGGATTAATATCATTAATATAACTCTTTTTTACTTTTGTACACTCTTTTAAAATTCTAATAGCACTTACTCCCGATGCTGCCATAGAATCTACAATAATTAGCTCGTCTTGATTAAACAAATCGCTATAAGCACTTATACCTAATATTGAAATATCACGATTAATCTCCATTCTTTTATTATAAAAAACATTCATAGATTTCGAAGGGATTGAGTCCTTATCAACGTCATGAATGTAAAATTCTGTTGAGCCTTCCCTGATTAAAGTTAGATCTTTTTGTTCCATTATACTATATTAAATAAATAAATAAAAAAGATTAACCTTTGTAATCTTTTTAGTAATAGGATTTGGAAAATCATGAAGATATCATATTTATAATATTAGATTATCTGGAAATTAGCCATATCTTATATTATTCAAATCCTTTTTCTCTTAAATTTGATATGAATTCAATTGTATGGTTTTCAGAAATACTAGTAAAATAAAATTTTCTCTCATTTAATTTTTTAGTCTTAGTTATCTTTAAATTATAATTTACCCAAAATTTCATAACACTTCCCCCACTTTGAACAGCGATTATTTGATCATCAAGAGCCTTTCTACTTATTTCATTTATTACCAAAATTTCAATACCATAAATTTCGTTTAAATAAGTTAAATTAGCTAGCATTTGATTCAATTGGTAATTTAGATTATAGTTCTTCTCTTTCTTGTCTTTATTTAATTCTAATCGATATAAATTAGTTATTGAATCTAATATAATTAATTCCAATTTGGGCTTATTGCTGTTTAAATAATTTAAAATCAAAAATTCAAAATTAAAAATGATTCTATTCAATTCATTAAAGTTAGTAGTCTGAATAAACAATATATTATCCAAAATATCATTATAGTCTTTATTAATCAATATTATTTTTTCAGAGGGGAATTTGGGTTTGGTATATACGTATATGGTGAATTTTCCAAGTTTTGCAGAATTCATAGCTGTTTGGAGCGCAAATGTTGTCTTTCCAACTCCAAAATCCCCAAATACAGAAAAAATACCTTGCAAAGTATCTAGAGAATTAAAATATTTATTTAATTCTAAGATTGGAAATTTCATGTAATTAAAAATTATTAATTTTATCTAATATTTATAATTATAATTTGAGAAATAAAATTTTATATATTAGAACAGAAAATTTAAACTTTTTTTATAGAATAAATAAGGAACTAACTCGATTAAATATTAAGTTCGTAGTTTTAAATGTAAGAGATAAATTACCAAATCTTCCTTCTGTAATTCTTACAACTTCAGAAGAGATTCATAGATTTAAAAATTCCTATGAAAAATTAAAAATACTCACTTATTCTTATGAGGAAAATTTTCAACATTATGTTTTAAAAGTACTAGCGGCTTATAAAATAGAATACAAAGATTATTATTCAGAGTTAATGTTTTCTATAGACCCTGGCACTAAACAAATCGGAATTGCTATATTTTTAGATGACTTATTTTTAATTTCTCATACCATTTATGATAAAAAAGAATTCATTGAATTTATCAACGATAAAGTGGGTTGCTTCCAAAAAGATACCCCTTTTTTAATGAAACTAGAATTTAAATTTGGAAGTGGTGTTTTACCATTAACAATCGAGCTTTTAAAAGAGGTATATGATAGTTTTGGTTCGAGAAAAAACATGAAATTATCATTAATTGATGAGTCTAAATCATCAAAAACTAAAATTAAAGATAAAAAAAAGAGAGTAAGAACCACACATGAAGTTTCAGCGTTGATTTTGGCTCTAAGAAATGGTATAGAAATAAATCAATCAAATTATTCTAAAATTTTCAAAAAGATTAAATTACAGGAGTCGAATTATAATAAGGATTATAAAAAAAATCTTGTAGAATTCGATGAATCTATAGTTGATTTAAAAGAACTAATAGGTAAAATATTAAATAATGAAATTTCTCTAAGTCATTCTTCTAAAATCCTTTATGGAAATATCACAGATTAAAACAAAATAATAAGCTATTATTATTCCTTGATTTTTCACATTAATAATTAAAAATATACTCAATTGAGATAATCATGAAGAGATTAAAAAGCATTGATATTTTTTGTGGATTATGTATGTCTTGAATGATTTTAGCACATTTAATTGATTGGTGGGTGAAAAGTGAATTTTCTTGGTTAAAAAACCTTACATCGATGATATTAGTATCTAAACACGCACTAAGAATTGAAGAGAAAAAACATAATAGTACTAAAAAATAGAGCTGCAATGAAAGAAAGAATTGATATTCTATTAGTAGAAAGAAGATTTGCTAAAAGTAGAATTAAAGCACAGTGGCTTATAAAAAATGGTTATGTATTCGCCAATAAAAAACAAATAACGAAGCCTAGCAAGAGAATTGATAATTTGATTGAAATCGAAGTGACAAAACAATTCCCTTATGTTGGTCGTGGAGGATTGAAATTAGAAGCAGCATTAAAAGATTTTTCAATTTCAGTTAAAGGAAAGATTTGTGCTGATATTGGAGCATCTATAGGAGGATTTACAGATTGTTTAGTCAAACATGGTGCATCAAAAGTATATGCAATCGATACTGCTACTGATTTCCTTCACTCTTCCTTAAGATCCGAAGAAATAAAAGAAAAAATTATTCCAATGTTAGGTGTAGATGCTCGCAACTTAATTTCTGTTGAAGAAAAATTTGATATTTGTACTATAGATGTAACATTTGCTTCAATTACGAGCATCTTACCAAATGTTAAAAGAATACTCAAAAAAAATGGTGATATTATTGCATTAGTAAAACCTATTTTTGAAACAGATTTTCATGATAGTAAAAAGTTTAAAATTATAAAAGATCCTAACCAACTTTTTCAGATTCTTAAGGATCTAATTAAATGGAATATAAAAAATCGATTTTATCCATATAAGATTGTTAAATCCCCAATATTGGGTAAGGAAGGGTCAATAGAATTTTTAATTCATCTAAGATTTGAGAAATTTGACAAAAATTTTGACTACAATAAGAAAATAAGAGAAATTTTGAAATAGCTCAATAAATATAAATTTTTAATTAGCTTTTTTGATATAAAGAATCCTTATTTCTTAGGGTAATTTAGGAACATTTTACCCCATTCTGTTTGAAAGAATCTCTTGATTGTTCGTTTTCCAATTGTTGGGTACCATAACATATCATGATAAATCATCGAGGCATACGTAGGTCCTAGAAAGAAGAGTTCACTTCTAAATAATGGATGCAGAAATTGTAAAGCTCCTTTACGTACCATTTGGTCTCCCCAAATGACTACACTTCGTTTAACTTTAAAATTCCAATTTAAATTATACACATCTTCACCAACAATTTCAATTTGGTCGAAATCTCCACATCCCAAACCTTCTTCGTGAGCCATTTTTATCGCGGGTAACTTTAAAGGTTCAAATCCCATCATTTTAGCAACAATCGCATCAACGGCAACTTGATCATAACCAGCAAGAATATAATTTTTAATACGAGGGATCATAGTTCTTGGTCCAGCTCCATCACCACACACAGTTCCATCTACAATCGCCAGAATACTTGGATGAATTTGTTTTTGGATAATAAGTAAATCTACTAACACTTCAGACATATACTGATGTGAGAAATGCCTTCTTTTTGTTAAAAGCCCTCCAAAAGCATTTTTCATAGCACAAGTTATACCCCCATGCTTCATTTCTCCAGTAGTCTTTTTTAATGACCCTCCAACAGCCCCTGTATGCCCATGGGTTTTCATGGTCGGGAGATGTATTATAGGTTTCCCTACATAAAACTCCGGAATAAGAAAACCCTCTGGAAAAATTTTAGAATCTAAAGCATGTAAACTTTTATTTTTCAGTGAAAGAAATTTGGATCTTAAAGATTCATATGGAACAAAAGGGATTCGAGTTAAGGGTACAAACCATACACCATATTTCTTGAAAATTGGACCCCATTTATTTCCCTTTAAGCCTTTTTCTATATTTGTAACCACAGTTCTATTTTCAGCTGTGAATAGTTTTTTAGGATCATAACCATCATGTATCATAGTTTTTAATATTCCTTCTACTTGCCAAGGGGGGCTAGAGCAAGCAGGAAAGAATTTTGACCAACTAAGATTTAATTTAAGAATAACTTTTTCATTTTTTTTAAAATATTTTGCATAATCTGCCAATTGCATTACTTTTCTATAATCATCAAGAACAGTTTTAGGTGAAGTTTTGATTATAAAAACTTTGGAATTTTTAGGCATCATTATGTATTAAAGCTTATACTCTTTTAACTTAATTTCTAAAAATTAATAATCTAATTACTTAAGACAAAAAAAGTGTTTAAAAAATAAAATAAAAAAAAATGTTAATATAAAAAGAACTTAATCAGAGACAAATTCCATTCCTTTATAGGATTTATCCTCTTTCTTAAATGGTAAACACATCATAAAGTGTGTTCCACCAAGTGGAATTCTTCTTGGATCCTCAATACCACATCCTACGTGTTCACTTTTGTCTTGGCATCTAGGGTGAAATGCACATCCCGCTGGCGGGTTAATAGGACTTGGCACATCCCCTTCAAGGATAATTCTATTTTGTTTTGAACTTGGATCAAAGGTAGGACGAGCTGATAATAGTGCTCTAGAATATGGATGTGTAGGATTATAAAAAACCTCCTCAATAGAACCACCTTCAACAAATTTACCTAAATACATAACTCGAATATCATCGGCAATGTGTTGCACTACACTTAAATCGTGAGTTATAAAAAGGTAAGATAAGCCAAATTTTTGTTGTAATTCCTTTAATAAATTTAAAATCTGGGCTTGAACGGATACATCAAGTGCTGAAGTTGGTTCATCTAGCACAATTATTTCTGGATTACATGCTAAAGCTCTTGCTATCACAATCCTTTGCTTCTGACCACCAGAAAATTCATGAGGATATCTATCTAAATGTTCAGCCTTCATTGAAACAGTTTCCAAAAGCTCAAGAACACGTTGTCTAATTCGAGATTTTCTACTCATGCCTTCTAAAATACGAAGTGGTTCGCCTATAATATTAACAATTCTCCAACGAGGATTTAAGGATGCATCTGGATCTTGAAAAACCATTTGGACTTTCTTTCTAAAAAACCTATTCATAGTGAAATCTTCAAAGATTTCATATCCTTTTCGTATCATTTTTTTATAAAGTTTTCGTATAAATGGGGGTGTTTTAGCAAAGAAATTATTAAATTGCGTAGATCTTGGTTTATATATGTGTGTTGCTCCTGCAAGATATATACTTCTTGCTCTTTTCGCAAATCTTTCCCATAATCCTTTAATTCTTCCTGGATCAACTCGGTGATTTCCAAAATATATTTCACCTTCAGTATTCGGAACAAGATTTAGAATAGTATTACCAATTGTTGTTTTTCCGCATCCACTTTCTCCTACCAATCCTAGCGTTTTTCTCTTTTGAAGTTTAAATGATACACCATCTACAGCTTTGACTTCTCCAATTTTGCGTTTGAATATTCCTCCGAAAATTGGGTAATATGTTTTAAGATCTTTGACTTCTAATATTGCTTCCTCTTCTTTTTTAGAACTTATATTTCTTCCTGTTTTTAAATTTTTGACTTCTTCTTCTCCAATAGTCATTTTTTTTATACTCTCTTTTCATATTCTAATTTTATATTTTAAAGGCGTCTTCTTCTTTTTGACTCCAAACATATTTTGGTGTGTCTTTATACTTAGGATCGAAAAGATGACAGGCAACAAAATATTTATCTCCTATCTCCGTTAATACAGGTTTTATTTTATCACAAATTTCTAACCTATAATCGCATCTTGGATGAAACCTACATCCAGAGGGAGGATAAATTAAATTTGGGACCATTCCTCGGATAGTTTTTAATTCTGTATCTCTCTTTTCAATACTTGGAATAGCATCAATTAAGCCTTTTGTATATGGATGACGAGGATTTTTAAACAAGTCTACAGCTGTTGCGTATTCAACTATATTTCCACTATACATAACGGCAATCCTGTCGCACAATTCTGCAATAATACCTAAATCATGTGTTATTAAAAGGATTGAAGTCCTAAATCTCGTTTTTAAATCTTTCATTAAATCGAGAATCTGAGCTTGAATTGTGACATCTAAAGCAGTTGTAGGTTCATCAGCAATTAGTAATGCAGGATTACATGAGAGTGCCATTGCAATCATTACTCTTTGCCTCATACCGCCACTTAATTCGTGTGGATATCTTTTTAAAATATCTTCAGCATCTGCGATTCCTACCTCTTTGATAATTCGACTTGCCTTATCTAATCCCACATCCTTTATATTTGGTATATGCGATGCTTCTTTTTTAAGTTCCACAATAACTTCTTCAATTTCTATCTTTTCTTCTTCTGATAGTATTATTTCTTTATTATCCAGACTACTTTTAAGGTCTTTTATTTTCTCTAACTTCTTTTTCCTTTCTAAAATTCTTTTATCAAGGATTTGTTTCATTTCCTCTCCTTGATGTAAAAAGAATACCTCTGATACTTGTTTACCGACTGATAAGACTGGATTGAGTGAATTTAGGGGATCTTGGAAAATCATAGTAATTTCTTTTCCACGAAAATCCCTCATATCTTTTTCAGTTAAATCTAAAAGGTCTCTACCTTTAAATATAACAGAACCCTCAAGTATTTTACCAGGCACTCTCACCAAGCGCAATATTGAAAGAGCTGTAACTGATTTACCACAACCAGTTTCACCAACGAGTCCGAGAGTTTCATCACCATACATATCAAAGGATACACCATCAACAGCTTTTACTACTCCTTCCTCTGTATAAAAATATGTCTTAAGATTTTTAATTTCAAGAAGAGGTTTTTCTCCTCTTTTCATATTTCCTTGTTCAGAAGTTGTTTTTTCCATAATACTAAAAGTTTCAGTTTCTTTTACTTGTTTCATTTTCCTAATTATTAATGTTAATTAAACTAATTTTAATTCTAAAGTTTCACAAGTTTTTTAATCTTGGATCTAACGCATCTCTTAACCCATCACCGAGGAGCATGAAACCCAAAACCGTAATTAATATCATAAATCCAGGCCACAGAGAAGCCCATGGTGCGTTATAGAGATTTGCTCTTGCAAAATTGATGTCGTTTCCCCACTCTATCATGCTGGGATCGCTAAAACCCAAATATGAAAGAGCCGCTAACCCTAAAACCCAAGAGCCAACATCAAACGTAAATGAAATGATGATTGGTTGAATAACATTTGGTAATATATGCCGAAACATTATTCTTCCATTTCCCGCTCCAGCCACTCTAGCTGCGTGAATATAGGGTAATTCTCTAGCTTGCAATACATTTCCTCTGATTAATCGTGAATAATATGGAATCCCTAAAACCCCCCAGACAATCATTATAATGTGAATTTGTTGCCCAACAATTGAAATCACTACTAGCGCTAGAATTAGCCCTGGAAAGGCTAATAAGATATCACAGATTCTCATCAGAACTGAATCAATCCATCCTCTATAATACGCTGCGATAACACCAACTAATATTCCACCGACAACACTCAACATAATCGCGGGTAATGCAACTGATAAAGAAGAATATGCTCCAAATATTAACCTTGCTAACACATCTCTTCCTAATTCTGTTGTCCCAAGAGGATGCATCGGGGAAGGATCTG